>Ga0315902_10002399_pt1 | contig 29178 bp, 19 predicted proteins | sample LakEriMetagenome_9_FD_203523 | JGI IMG/M metagenome (GOLD analysis project Ga0315902, IMG submission 203523) | Freshwater fungal communities from buoy surface, Lake Erie, Ohio, United States - Buoy 12 MA117 | ecosystem: Environmental > Aquatic > Freshwater > Lake > Lake biofilm | place: USA...
GTTGGCAAAACGTGTTTTTCTACCCAAATAAATATCTGCTCCCATATGACCCGTAAAGCGCCAAGGAAGTCTTGATTCACCTACAATCATGGACTCATTTGGTCTGTTCATATGGTGCCAAGCCATACCTGCGAAGAAGTATTTATTGAAAACAACTGCCCCTGCAGAAGCATCAAAAAAACCACGTGAACCTCCTCTTGGAACGTCTCCTGTTGAATAAATAAAACCTCGTCGAGGGTCAATCATGTCTCCAAATGTCAATTTATCCCAGTCCAGAGATTTTTGAATCCATGCCGCCCGTGCACCCATAAATAATTTCCACTTACGGCTAAGTTTTGCGTGATACGAATAAAACAGGCCTCCCATTGTTGTACTAATCGTCCCTTGCCCTTGTTGGTCATGAAGTGCAAGTATACCGAAACCTCCAGAAATATTTTTGAAGTACTGGTCGTAACTGGCACTGTACGTAACATAATTTCCTGACAACTGTGGCCATTGATTTCGATAATTCAATGCAAACCGAGGACATCCGTGGGAACCTGCTAAGGCGGGATTTAAGTAGAGTGGATTTGCATAGAACTGCGTAAACGTTGGATCTTGCGCATACATCGAATGATGGGCTAGAAATAGAACAAAAAGGGAGCGTAAAAACAATTTCATAATTAGTGTATTAAGCGTTTACCCATGGAACATGGTTTTGAAAGGAGTCTTAGTGTTACTTGGTGAGACAATGCTCGTTTACCGAGCAATTGAGATTGAATATAATCAGCACTGTAGGTGAGCATGAAGCGTTCAAACTTGACACCCAACATTGCAGCAAACTCCTTTTGATTGGAAAGTGATGCCCCCGCGATCAACCAATGGTAGCGGAAACTGCTTCCCATCCAATATTCCTCCAACCCGTCGTAACGTTGGTAAACGAGGTATGGGGAAAATGCCATTTCTTTTTTCTTCGTTTGATAATCCGCTCCGATGCTTGCAATCACATGCCTAGGGTTCAAGGATAATTGATCAAATTGATAACTTAACACATTTTGGTGATTTTGCAACAAGTTGTCGACCTGAACACCTGCATAGAACCATCGGGTATTGATAAGCATTCCTGCACCTAGGTCTCGGTACCACAAGGTTCGACCAAATGGATCTGCTCCTTCGACGTAGTATTGCTCCATGTTCATGCGGTCGTACTCGACTAATTGTCCTGTCTTCATGAACTGGTCGTTCAAGCGTTTGTTGCCCATGTTGAATTTCACAGACGGCTCGATTACCAAGTTGGAAGTTAAGGAAATTTTTGGCGAATATATCATTGCTACATCAACATGTTGAATACCACCAATACCGTATTGCCGGTGTTTGACTTGCATGCCTAGTCCGCCTCTTACGCCATACGAATAGCCGTCGATGGAGAACTGATTCATCATTTGTTGTCCAGCAGTTCCAGTCCACTGGAGCCTGGTACTTGCCTGAGCACGGGTAGAAAGGAAATCACCAACCGAACCGTTATTCAAATCAATGCTCTGCAAGCCTGGTACAAAAGCCCAAGAGTCTTTCAGGTTTCGCAAACCTTCCGGTTTATCGACCATGGCTTTCATTTCGCGTCCAAGTGCTTTAAACGATAATGAACCAGCCGATTTTTTCAAGGAAAACGCGTGTTTTGAGGAGTGGTCATTTTTCGCTTGTGCAGGGCTTGAAACAGCAATTGGTTTCGCTTTCGAAGCAGCTTCCGTTAGACTTGGCTCAGAAGTTTCTTTCTCTTCCGTTTCGACGTCAAGTGTTTTTTCGGATATGGTTAATTCAATCGACAAGGCAATTGAATCAACTAATGACAACGGGTTATTTCCGAACTGACCAGTTGCCTGCTGTACAGCATGTATAGGGAAACTGTTAGGTTCAACTTCAAAGGAATTCAATTGCGTTGATGTGACCAACCCCGGTTCGGAGGGCTTATTTGCAGGCGTTATAATTTTTGCTAACTGAAACTTGGGTTCCGAAATGTTGCCTGTGTTGCGGCCAACTTGCGCCCTGGCTTTAAAAGCATGATTCGAAGGATAAGCTTGGTTATTGGTTCGAAGAAGTGTATAGGACCTTAATTTTCCTAGGTTTTTGGGGGAATGCATCAGTTGTGCTGAACTATTTTCTTGCTTTTCAGGAATGAACAAGAGGTATGACAAAACAAACACACCTAGGAGCGCCAACGAACCGATTAAAAAATAAGGAACAATCGGTCTGGTTTTTTGCAAGTTGGATTTCTCGGTAAATTCAACTGGGATGCTATCTACCTTCGCCAATTCCCACATGTCTCTGTCGATATCCAACTCGGGATGCATGAGTAAGAAAGCCTCCAATTGTGCCTCTTGCTCAGGGCTGAGGTTTCCCTCCATCAGCTCAAAAAGCCATCGATCAATATTGGAAAAGGAGGGGTTACTCATGCGTATTCTACCAAATTTTTCAACTGCTTTTTCATTTTGTTTCTTGCCCGAAACAAGTAAACTTTCACTTGCGATGGGGAAAGGCTCAAAATTGAACCGATTTCGTCGTAGCTGTAGCCTTCCATATCACGAAGCAACACAATGCTTTTTTGAACGGGAGGCAAGATGCTTACAGCGCGGTCGACAATGTCTCTGGTTTCAAAAGCGTGCACTTGTGTGCTCACCTTTTCCGGAAGGGCATTGAATCCAGTAAGGCTAATTCGCTGCTTCTTGTTGATGAAGTTGATCATGGCATTGTGTGCACAGGTGAACATCCATGATTTAGCCTTTTCTGGTTCGACTTTTTTTCGGTTCATCCACAACTTTTCAAAAACATCTTGTACAATATCGGAGGCGTCTGCTTTTGAGCGCAGAAAGCGCAAAGCGAATCCGAACAACTTATCGCTGTGTGATTCTACCGCCTGATTGTACTCGTGCCTTTTCATTTGCCTTGTGGAATGACTGCAGTTAAACAATTTGATAGGGCCGAAAGTTACAACCCAACACTTGTTTTAGACGGTAAAAATAAGGCAAAAACGCTTAGTAAAAACAATTACAATCAATCAACGAATATACCATGCCTCTCGTCGAATATTTGAAGGAAACAGATAAAAAAAGGAAACGTAATGATTTTACCTATCCGAGCAATTCTTTTACTTTGTCGGCTGCTTCTTGCAACTGCACAACAGCGTGTACATTAAGTCCGGAATCATCAATAAGTTTTTTAGCTTCCTGTGCATTGGTACCTTGTAACCTAACGATAATTGGCACAGGTATGTTTCCTAAATTTTTGTAGGCATCAACGACTCCTTGTGCCACGCGGTCACAACGCACGATTCCTCCAAAAATATTGATGAGAATTGCTTTGACATTCGTGTCTTGTAGAATAATATTCAACGCTTTTTCGACCCTTTCAGCATTGGCTGTTCCTCCGACATCAAGAAAATTAGCTGGATTACCACCTGATAGTTTAATGATGTCCATGGTGGCCATTGCCAAACCTGCGCCATTTACCATGCACCCCACATTTCCATCTAACTTAATAAAATTGAGACCTGCCTCACCTGCTTCTACTTCTGCCGGATCCTCTTCGGATAAATCCCTCCAGTCCTTAAAATCAGGATGCCTGAACAGTCCGTTATTGTCTAACGTCACTTTTGCATCCACAGCAACGATGCGGTTGTCGGAAGTCTTCAATACAGGATTGATTTCGAACATCGCCGCATCTGAACCTTCGTAGGCATTGTACAGGGAAGAAACAAAAGATGTCATTTGCTTGAATGCTTGACCGGAAAGGCCAAGATTGAAAGCGATTCTTCTTGCTTGAAACCCTTGTAATCCAACTCTTGGGTCGATCAATTCACGAAAAATTAATTCGGGTGTATGCTCTGCAACATGCTCAATGTCCATTCCACCCTCCGGTGAGTACACTATAACATTTTGGCCATGGTCTCTATCGAGTAGCACCGACATATAAAACTCCTCGGTTTCGCTTTCTCCCGGATAGTACATGTCCTGAGCGATGAGTACTTTATTTACTTTTTTGCCTTTTCCATTTGTTTGAGCGGTCTCAAGGTGGCCTCCAAGAATACCTGCTACTTTTTCCTCCACTTCTCCGATTCCTTTTGCAAGAACAACGCCTCTGGATCCTGTCTCTTGAACAACACCTTTTCCTCGACCACCGGCATGAATTTGTGCCTTCACGACGTACCACTGAGTGCCTGTTTGTTCGGACAATTTGTTGGCCGCTCCAATGCTCTCTTTAACATTGTCCACTACCACACCTTCTTGTACGACAACACCGTATTTTTTTAATATATTCTTGCCTTGATACTCGTGTAAATTCATTTTGTTGCTTTTTGGTTTGCTAAATTAAAAAACTTAGTTGTCATGTGGTTGATTTTTTTCAGGAATGCTCTTAAGATCGCTTATTTTGCCAAGCACTGCCTTTTTCTCGGGAGGCGTAATTCTTGATAGCTCTGTCTGTTACATCGGACCACAGGGCATTGATTGCGCCCGCCAATGCTTCTTTTTCACTGGGCATCGCGTCGTACATGACTTTTGGGTCCTGAAAAAACCGTTGCACGAAATTGGTATCAAAATCCCCGGATATGAAGGCCTCATGACGCAGCACAAAAAGGGCAAAATCAAGGGTGGTTTTAACGCCTGAGACCTCGTAATGATTAATGGCTTCAATGGTTCTGGCAATGGCATGTTCACGGTTTTCTCCCCAAACGACCAATTTGGCAATCATCGGGTCGTAATATATGGGAATGTCCATTCCTTGTAGGAAGGCATCGTCGACTCGAACATGAGCCCCTGATGGAAGTTTATACCTTCTTAAATTGCCGATATCCGGTGCAAATCCATTCATGGCGTCTTCGGCGTAAACCCTGATTTCGATGGCATGTCCATTGATTTTGAGGTCGTTTTGAGACAAAGGCAACGTTTCTCCACGTGCGACGCGGACCTGCCATTCCACGAGGTCCACACCTGCGATGGCTTCGGTTACAGGGTGTTCCACTTGCAAGCGTGTATTCATTTCAAGGAAATAAAAATCATGGTTTGCATCCAACAGAAATTCAACTGTTCCGGCACCGATGTAGTTACAAGCTTTGCATACTGCGATTGCTGCGTCTCCCATCTTCGCTCTCAATTCCGGGGTCAGTACCGCGCTAGGTGCTTCTTCCACTACTTTTTGATGCCTACGCTGAATGGAGCATTCCCTTTCAAACAAATGAACCACGTTTCCATGTTCATCGGCGAACACTTGAATTTCGATGTGACGAGGTTTATCAACAAACTTTTCTATGAAAACGGCATCGTCACCAAAGGAGGCTCGCGCTTCGTTTTGTGCCAAGGTCATTTGCTCGATGAAATCACTGGATTGATGAACCAGCCTCATTCCTTTACCTCCCCCACCGGCAGATGCTTTTATTAGGATTGGATAGCCGACTGATTCAGCAATTTGAATGGCTTCCTTGACATCTGAAATGGCTTCATCTACACCCGGAACGAGTGGAACGTTAAATGCTTTAACTGCTTGTTTTGCTTTAAGTTTATCGCCCATTGTTTCCATCGATTCGGGCGATGGACCAATTAGCGTGATGCCATTAGCCTTCAGTTTACGTGCAAAATCCGCATTTTCAGAAAGGAATCCGTAACCAGGGTGCACCGCATCTACGTTCAACTTTTTGCAAAAATCGATGATTACGTCTTGTTTTAGGTAGCTTTCAGCCGATGGGCTCTTCCCTACATACACAGCCTCATCCGCTTCTTTCACATGTGGTGCATGTTCATCTGCTTCGGAATAAATTGCCACTGTTGCGATGTCCATTTTTTTGAGTGTCCGGATGACCCTTCGGGCGATTTCACCCCTGTTTGCGATGAGTACTTTTTTCATAGGATTGTTGAAAAGTTAAAGGCTCAACAAATTTAATCATTTGATTGCAGGACAATTCCCGTTAGGCATTATTTCCATTTTGAAGAAATTGTGCAAGTGGTTTTTTCATTCTTTGTGTCGCCGGAATGATGGACCTTTGACTTGAATTATTTTCGTCGATGGGTGTCTGTTTTCGTTTCTTTTTTGCGGGATACCTCTTGTTTTCTTTTTTTCGGAAGATATCTAGAAAATATTGTGCGAGTTTGAAATTATCAAAGTGATCGAAATCCTCTTTGTAGTAAAGTCCAGCCCCTTGAGTGAATAGACCTAAGTTCTTGTCTTGAATGATGGAGTTATCGTTTGATTCATTAAAGACATTAAAGCGGACATTCCCATTTTCACTCAACAGGACCTCCAAACCGACATCTCCGATAAGTTGATTTCCGCCACCTCCTTTTTGACTTGCTGAATTCTCCACCCCAAAACTTCCTGTAAATATGATCCGGTCATCCAAAAATGCTTTTGAAAAAATCATTTCATAGGTGTTTTCTTTGGTAAGTTCGTCAGAATCCAAGTTTAGGTTCAATTTAAATTCTTTGGATACTTGAGATAAGACTGAATTAATCTGATTCGTAATCAGGTCAAATGCTGCTGATCCACCAGCTGCGGTTGATCCTTTCAGTGGTTGGAAACGGTTAGCGAGCAACAAAGAAAAAAACTGCCTACTCAACTCGTCATCGTCACTGGTAATACGTGCCAGAAGTGCTTTTCCTGTTTCATCGGCTTTGGGTACTTGAAGGTCCAAATCCATTTGAGGAGAAAGCATGGATTCAGTGAGTATTAAGTAACAAAGTACCTTTGAGTTAGGCATCGCATTGCTTTGTAACTGATCTGGTGAAATTTCAGACAAATTGGCGGTCACTTCATAGTATGTTTTCAGGTCAACTTGCGCATTCAATGGGTCGCCTGACCAGGTAATGGTCCCTCCTTCTTCAATGAAAAAAGGTTGTTTCAATACACCCATCGCAAAATTGTAAATCCCACTTTTAACGCGGTACGTGCCGTTCATGGTCATGTCACCAAGATCGTCCATTTTCATTGATATATCGCCATTTCCAGACGCAACGAGCTCATCGCCCGTTAGCTGGTTGAAAATGATTTTAACCTTTGCTTCCGGTGTCATACGGAAATTCATGTCCAAATTTAATCCGGTCAATTTCGATTTGGCGGGAAGGGAATCTGTTTGGTTTCCCTGCATTTTAAAAACAATAAACCCTTGGTCTTCAGCTACTTCTGTGGCTCCATACATTGGGAAATTGATTAATGTGCCGTTTTTAGTCTCAAGGTCTAGCAGCAACTTTGTTTGTTCTTGATTTCCGGAAATATTGACCATACCCTGAACGTAGGCCTTCCCGTAATACATATCCCCTTCTTTGTAATTGGTATTCATTGCGAGAAAATGGTAGTCTGATTGTTGGCTACTTTTTCCTTTGTTTGGGTCATGAAAATCCAGTTGAACGTTGTACTTCCAGTTCTCAAAGTTGTTGTGTTTTACAAAACCGAATACCTTTCCACGGTTCCGATCCTCGTCGTAAATGCTGACCTCTCGGAAAAACATGCCATCCTTTTTAATCACCATTCTGCCGTTGAGCATAAACTTCACGCCCAACATGTCAGAATGTGCAGAAACATCATTGAGTTTTAGTGTATCGCATGTGATTTCGGGCTTGGCAACGGCACCCTTCACATTTAGAATTCCCGTGATGGACCCCTGTACGTTTCCTGCAATGGTTGGATCGATAAAAGCGTTGACAAAATTCAAATCGGTCTGTTTGAAACGCAATTGGTAATTGAGTGCTTCTTGTTCCGAAGCTAAGTTATATTCACCCTTGAAAGAAAAGGTTTTCACAGTGTCAGGATACTTTAAAAATCCGTCTGTCACTATTTTATTTGCACCGGATTTGTAAAGCGTATTCAGGTTAATATTTCCTACCAAACGTTCGTTAACATAGAGTTGGGAAATGTTCAAGGCTCCATCAAAGACAAGGGTGTCAAGTTGATTTGAAAGATTTGTTTTCCCACTTAATTTCCCTCTCATTGGCACTTTTAAGCCTAAAAATTGGGACATGTCGGCCAAGTCAATTTGAGATAAGTTTATCTTTAAATGGTCTGACTTCTTGCTGCCATACCCCCCCATTAACGCGATTTGTTGTTCCTTCCGTTCAATAATTAGGGCTTCTTTCTCCTTAAAACTAAGGCTTCCATCCTTGATTTGAATGCTAGAGGGCTTGTTGATATCCCATTTTTGACCGTTAATACTGAAAAATGACTTTTTAATTTCCAGTCCTATTTGATTTTTGATTGAAAGATCTGTTCCCCACGTAATGGCCGATTTGTTTTTATTTTGTTGGTCCCAAGAAAGCGTCGAATTCAATTTATTTTGAATTCCTCCGGCATCAAACTTCACTTCATCAAGTATGATGGAATCACCGATATTAAGTTCTTTAACAGTTAACAATGCATACACCGAATCTTCTCCGTGGTTTTGATCAAGTGCTATGTCATTGAATTTGAATTTTGCGTACTGAAGGGATTTCCCGCGGTAATCGAGTAAAAACTTACTTTCGCTTTTTTTGAGTTCCAAACTCAGTTTAGAACCCTCGGATATTTTTAGTTCCGGAAAAAAGATGGCAAGCACCGGTTCAGGTTTCACCAAATCAAGGGTAATTTTAAAATTATTGGTTGAAACTGCGTTTTGAATGCCCTCAAACACCCCCCCATTTTCTACATAGGAAGGGAAAATTTTATTAAATTCTTTTGTCAGGTCAGAAGGCAACTCGGTGAAATCTATTTTTCCTATGCATTTTACTTTAGCATAATCGCTGGTAATCTGAATGGAATCTTTTTGCCCGCGTTGCGCAGAAACGATTAAGGTATCGAAATACAACACCTTATTTCCATCTGTGTATACAAGTTCTCTTAAAGTTGCTTTACCGGCAATCCGATTGGGTGAAGTCCCGGTTGTGTTCACTTCAATTTTCGCCTTCAATGTCGTACTGTCGGAGGGTACAAAACCCAATTTAGATAATTCAGCATGTTTTATATCAACGACAGCATCGATGCCAAGATCGTTTTTGAAATCCAGTTTACCATTAAAATCAAGTTGGATATTTTTGTCGTTGATTTGTACATCTCCATCCAAGCGATTGTTGGCTATTTCTAATTGGTTAATTCGTATTGACTCGTAACGGTAACCCATCGCGTTTACAAAGGGAATGTCGCCATGAATATTGCGCAGTTCGATCGGTTTTTTAGGTGGGAAATAACCCTCAAAGTTCAACCGCGCCTCAACCAATCCAAGCTGCTTGTTATTGAGCAACGCTCCCAAGTTCAATCCATTCACAGCTAACATGACGCGTTCTGGCGAAAGGGGCATAACCTTCAACCCGGTATTGCTTGTCAGCCCTTGCACTTCAATGCCATTTTGAACATTAATAGTTCCTATATCAGATTTCAGCTCACGAACGAACAAGTTCAGCTTATTCAGTGGTCCTTTAACTTCTGTTTTCGCTAACGAAATGTATTTTAATTTCTCCACGATTGGATCGAGAACCAAGAAGGAAGTTTTGGAGGATTTTGGCAAGCGAATGCGTTTTATATCGGCAAGGTCCACATACGCCCTGGTAAGTACTTGTTTCAAGTAAGCCTCCTCCAAATGATTAAAATCAGGAAGATGAAAATCTCCTCTCACAAAAGTTCGCTTTCCCAAACGCAGATCCAAGTCGGCTAATTGAAGTTCCTTGATCGGTTTTTTTAACAATACACTCAAGGTGACGACCTCATCCATTCCTTCCATTGCAGGCACAAACAAGGAAACATCCCGTAAACTCACCCTGCAGGCATCAAAACGGGCATCGAATGAAACGCTGTCTACAAAATGACTAAATGCCGTTTTCGTGGGTGTGAGCAAGTTGAAATAGGGCAGTTTAAAATCAGACTCAATGGTTTGCAAGCGCAGGTTTGTGAGCTCAATCCCTTTGTTTGAATAACGGAAGTTAGAAGCAAGGTTCCGAATGAACAATCCACATTGTTCCTTGGCTTTAAATGACCCTATGCGAAGGGAAATAGCCCCATTCTTGTCGAATTTGAATTTTGACAATAAAATGGAAAATTCCCGAAAGTTTAAATGGTTGTAATCCAACCCAAAACGCGCTTTTTTGTGGCGGTTATCGTCAAATTTTAATCGGACTTTTTTAACGGCAATTTCACTAAGCGATAGTTCAATTTTTGTCTTGGACTTAGACTTCTTTTTGGGTTTAAAATAATCGACGAGGAACGCAAAATTGAAGCCCCCGTCTTTTTGGCTTCGGTTAATTTGGATAAATCCATTGTTTAGCTCGGCTTTTTTTACTTTATACCAGCTGTTTGTAACACTGAAGTCGTCGATGGTCACATCAAATCGTTCTACGAAAAGCAGGGTATCTTTTTTCTGATCGAGAATTAACAATCCTTCAAAAGCTACCTTATCGAAAAAAATGATGCCAACCTCATCCACTTTTACCGTGGTTTTCAGTTCGGAAGACAGAAACTCGCCCGCTTTGTGCGCTAGAAAGGTTTGAAACTGCGTAGAACGAATGGCAAAAGCGAGGAAAATAATGACAATCAAGATCCATTCGAGGCTAATTCCCGCGATGCGACCTGTAATTTTGAGTAAATTTGCCATTTCACTACAAATTTACTGAAGTTGCGTCAAAAAGTTACAACAATTCTTGGTATTGAAACATCCTGCGACGATACCTCTGCAGCTATTGTATGTGGCAACACTGTTTTATCTAATGTTATTGCCGGTCAAGAGGTACATCGATTGTACGGCGGTGTAGTTCCAGAGCTCGCCAGTCGGGCACATCAAAAGAGCATTGTTCCTGTAGTTGACGTCGCTTTGAACAAAGCAGGTATATCGATCGACGACATAGATGCGGTAGCATTTACACGCGGTCCGGGATTGCTTGGTTCTTTGCTTGTAGGGACTTCTTTTGCTAAAGCCTTTTGTCTTGCCAAAGGCAAACCACTGATCGATGTAAACCACATGGTTGGGCATGTATTGGCACATTTTATTGACCGTCAGGGCCATGAAAAACCGAAATTCCCCTTCATTTGTCTGACCGTATCGGGAGGGCATACCCAACTGGTCTTGGTAGAAGATTACTTATCGATGAAGGTCGTTGGAACCACACGCGATGATGCCGCTGGTGAAGCCTTTGATAAGGCGGCTAAAATGTTGGGATTTGATTACCCGGGAGGACCGCTAATTGACAAACACGCGGCGGAAGGGAATCCTTTGGCCTTTTCCTTCAATAAACCCCAAATTTCTGGATTGGATTTCAGTTTCAGCGGCTTGAAAACATCCATCATGTATTTTCTTAATAAGGCACAGCAAAAAGATCCTGACTTTATAGCCAAGCATTTAGCTGATTTGTGTGCCTCCATACAGCACGTTATCGTTGATGTTTTAATAGAAAAATTGAGCAAGGCATTAGAAACGTATCCTGTTCAAGACATTGCCATTGCCGGAGGGGTTTCAGCGAACAGTGGTCTGCGATCTTCCTTGCTCGCTTTTGGAGAGAAACACCAAAAAACCATTCACATTCCTCCCTTTGAATATTGCACAGATAATGCAGCAATGATTGCTATCACGGGGAAATATTTGTTTGAAAAAAAAGCCTTTTCAAATCAACACATTTCAGCTTCTGCAAGACTTGAGAGCTCTGATGAGAATTACCTCATTCGGCTTTAAAGGCGGTCATTCTAAATTTGGATTTTAAACGATTATTTTTTATTATTGGTTTTTAAACGATTTCCCTATGTCCACGGAGCAAAAACCAGAACCGATCGAAAAAGAATTGATCTCCTCATTAAGTTTCAACGAGCATTTGGAAATCGAGCAACATCCTGAATTGCGAGGCCAAATTGACAAGGCTACCGTTTTGGGCAATGCTCACCGTGTAAAGGTTGGGATTGTGTTTCAAGATGACAATGGATTAAAACGAGTAGATACAACCATTTGGGCGGCAGGAACAAAGTTTATCTGCCTAAAAGGTGGGGTTTGGATTCCAATCAATCGAATCAAAGAAATCATTATTTAATTATTACTAAGAACTTAAAATCGACCGTAGGAATCCAACTAGAAAGGGTACTTCATAACGGTTTAAATGCTTTAAATTTTTACTTTTGGGTATGCATCGATTAAACATTCTGAAGTATATCCTTCCCTTGATTTTAACGCACAGCCTTTCCACACTTGCTCAAGCGGAGGTGAAATGGGACGGTCAATACGATATTCAACAAAAGCGCATGAGGATTCTTGCAAGCATTCCCGAAGGCTGGCACATTTACAGTCAGTTTGTAGCGCCTGAAATTGGTCCGGTTCCAACTTCCTTTGCATTGAAACCTTCGAGTGGAATAAAATGCATTGGGAGGGTTGAACAACCAACACCAATACAGCAATACGACGATGCTTTTGGTGCTTTGTTGGACTACTTTGAGGGGGAAGTGCTTTTCAGCCAGCAACTAAAAGTGAAAAAAACAGGTACCGTTCAATGCACTATCAGCTATATGATGTGTGACAAAACAATGTGTTTACCACCAACGGAGAAGCAACTACTTATAACCATTAAAAAATAACAGCATGTTCAGAAATTTCGCTCTTCTACCTCTATTCCTTTTCTGTGTTGCATCGTTTTCAATTCGCGCACAACTTGAACTTCCTCAAGACAAGGTAAGTTGGAAATTCAGCGTGGAACAAAAAGGAGGGGAAGCAACGGTAATTGCCAAAATCAAGGTAGTGAACCACTGGCACATCAACGCTACCAAACTTCCAGCAGGAACCTTTGGCCTACCCACGGAGTTCACGTTGAAAAAATCAACGCATTTCGAACAAGTGGGCGGAATCATAGAGCCAAAACCCATCCTGAAATACGACGATATTGCCGACGAGCAGTTGGCGTATCATGAAGGCAGTTTAACTTTGAAACGAAAAATAAAGGTGCTTTCAAAGGAGGATTTTGAATTGACGGGAACGTTTGTATTTCAAACGTGCAACGATGTGAAATGCTTACCCGACCATACGGTTCCATTCAAATTAAAAATTAAAGGATTTGTCGACGCTGAAGAAAAAACAGACGGAGCGAATGGAGATAGCTTAAGCTCAGGGAAGAATCAAGCAGAAAAAAACAATGATAATTCCAACGCAGCAGACAACAGGGATGAGAAAAAAGCTGCGGCCAAGAAAGAAAACACCCAAGACAAAGATAGGTCCTTGCTTACTATCTTTTTACTCTCCTTTGTAAGCGGTTTACTTGCCCTGTTTACACCTTGTGTACTTCCCATGGTTCCGTTAACTGTTAGCTTTTTTACCCACCGAAGTAAAACCCGAGGTGAAGGCATTCGAAAAGCACTGCTATATAGTGTGTCGATCATATTGATTTACATCATTCTGGGCACTGCGGTAACGGCCATTTTCGGTGAACAGGCGCTGAATGACATGTCCACAAACCCATGGTTCAATTTGTTTTTCTTCCTGCTGTTAGTAGTCTTTGCCGTTTCGTTTTTGGGCGCCTTTGAAATTCGAATGCCCAGTTGGCTCATCAACAAAGCTGAGGGGCAAACGAAAAAAGGTGGAATTTTGGGTATTTTCTTCATGGCGCTTGTACTTGCACTCGTGTCTTTCTCCTGCACCGGACCCATTGTAGGCACCCTCATTGTTGAAGCTGCAAGACACGGCGGCATAACGCCGATTGTCGGAATGTTCGGTTTCTCGCTGGCACTCGCGCTGCCTTTTGGTTTATTCGCCGCCTTCCCAGGGTGGATGAATTCTATGCCCAAATCAGGTGGATGGATGAACAGTGTTAAAGTGGTACTGGGATTACTTGAGCTTGCATTGGCGTTCAAATTCTTATCCAATGCGGACATGACATGGGACTTGCATTTATTGGAGCGTGAATTATTCATCGGTATTTGGGTGGTCATTTTCATTGTCATGACCCTGTATCTTTTTGGCATGATTCTACTCCCCCACGACAGTCCGGTAGAGCGCCTTTCGGTTGGCAGAACCATGCTGGGGAGTTTTACGTTGCTCATTGTGATCTACCTGCTTCCAGGGCTTTGGGGGGCGCCATTGAAATTGATTAGTGCCTTCCCTCCACCATTGCAATACAGCGAATGGAGCGGTCCAAGAGCGACTGAAACCTCAGCAAGTGAAATGCCACCCGGGGCACATGTAGGCCCGCAAAACTTACCTGCCTTTCACGACTACGACGAAGCCTTGGCTTATGCAAAAAAGGTGAACAAACCGTTGTTCGTCGATTTTACGGGAATCAACTGCGTGAATTGCCGAAAAATGGAGCAACAAGTTTGGGGCGAACCCGGTATCATCGAAACCTTAAAAAACGATGTGGTCATTGTTTCATTGCACGTGGATGAGCGCAAAGAACTCCCAGCCAAGGAGCAAGGTGAATTTGAATCGTCACCGGGTAAAAAGATGAGCGTCGTGACCACAGGTGATAAATGGAAGCTTCTTCAAGTAAAACGATACAACATTCTTGCCCAGCCATACTATGTCATGCAAGACACCGATGGAAAGGACTTAGGCAATGGAGCCGCGGATTACGAGCACCACAGCAATCCAAATGACTTCAAAAATTGGCTGAATAAAGGAATGTCCAAGTTTAAAAACCGTTAAGAGAATTCCGTACTTTTGGGTGTGCCAGATTTGCTACAAACACCTATTGAATTTCTCAAAGGAGTTGGTCCTCAGCGAGCAAAATTGTTGCAGGAAGAACTCGGGGTATACACGTACCGGGATTTGCTTCACCATTTTCCTTTTCGGTATGTAGATCGTTCGTTCTACGTACAAATTCAGGAATTACCTGAAATGAACACATACGCTCAATTGCGCGGTAGGATTGTTCGAGTTCAAGAAGTCAACATGGGCAGGCAAAAACGACTTGTAGCGAAGTTCCAGGATGCTAGCGGGATCGTTGAGCTGTTGTGGTTTCAAGGCATCAAGTGGATCAAACCTACTTTAATTGTAGGAGAAGAATACCAAGTATACGGCAAAGCAAAAATTTACAACAATACTTGGAACATCCCTCATCCAGAAGTAACGCTTTGGCGAAATGTGGACCAAAACATCGGACTTCAACCCATTTACCCGACAACCGAAAAGTTGAGCAACAAAGGAATGCATGCACGCGGTATTGGTAAATTAACGTATCATTTACTTCCTCATGTTCCCGGACAAATACAGGATGTACTGCCTGATTACCTCCAGAAAGAGCATCGCTTAATGTCTTTGGAACAAGCCTACATACTTGCCCATCACCCTAGGACACCAGATGATTTTAACCAAGCGCGGCTTCGACTTAAATTTGATGAATTGTTGTTCTTGCACCTTGAACTGTTGTTTCGAAAACAAATCAGCTTAGAGCGCAGCAAGGGACATTTTTTCAAGGAAGTAGGCCCTGTTTTCAATACATTTTTCTCACAATGCTTGCCGTTTGAACTTACCAATGCTCAGAAAAAAGTGGTAAAAGAAATCCGAAAGGATTTATTGAGTGGACACCACATGAATCGGCTTATTCAAGGCGATGTGGGCAGTGGAAAAACACTTGTGGCGTTATTGGCTATGTTACTTGCCATCGATAATGGTTTTCAAGCAGCCATTATGGCACCTACTGAAATTTTAGCTACTCAGCACTATGAAACGATGCGGGAAATGCTGGAAACCATGGAGATTGAGGTATCCTTGTTGACCGGAAGTACCCGAAAAAAAGACCGTACGTTGTTGCACCAGCGCCTACAGAGCGGAGAAACGCACATTCTTGTCGGAACGCATGCATTGCTTGAAGATGAAGTTCAGTTTGCCAACCTGGGCATGGTGGTCATTGATGAACAACACCGGTTTGGGGTTGCGCAAAGAGCAAGGATGCGTGCAAAAAACACCATTCCTCCGCACATTCTTGTGATGACCGCAACTCCAATTCCACGAACACTGGCCATGACTTATTATGGCGATTTAGAAGTGTCGGTAATTGATGAATTGCCTCCAGGCAGGAAACCCATCAGCACCTTTCATCGCTACGAATCAAGCCGTTTAAGGGTTTTCGGTTTTATGCGCGAAGAAATAAAAAAAGGGCGTCAAATTTACGTGGTCTATCCACTGATAAGCGAATCCGAGAAAATGGATTTCAATAATCTGATGAGTGGATATGAGGCTATTAGCAGGGCTTTTCCGCTGCCAGAATTTCGCGTGAGCATAGTTCACGGCAAAATGAAGGCTGAGGATAAAGAATTTGAGATGCAGCGTTTTATCAAGGGGGAAACGCAAATCATGGTTGCCACCACGGTCATTGAGGTTGGTGTGAATGTACACAATGCATCCGTCATGATCATTGAGAGTGCAGAACGTTTTGGCTTGTCTCAATTGCACCAGTTACGTGGTCGTGTTGGACGAGGTGCAGAACAATCGTTTTGTATTTTGATGACCGGCTATGAACTTTCCAAAGAAACGCTGAAACGCTTGGAAACGATGGTATCTACGAACGACGGGTTTGAAATCGCTGAAGTGGATCTGCAGTTACGAGGGCCAGGTGACATCATGGGAACCCAGCAGAGTGGTATGTTAGACCTCACCATTGCCGATTTGGCCAAGGACGGACCACTTGTTGGTTTAACTAGAGAAGTGGCACGAGGCATACTAAAGAAAGACCCTGATTTATCGCAACCCATTCACCAGGGATTGAAACATAAACTGGCATCCATTTTACGCTCTAAACCCGATTGGGGTAAGATTGGTTAGCATTAAAGGCCTGAATAAATCTGTTGGTATTCCTGTTGGTACTTTTCCAGTATCTTTTTCCGCTTGAGCTTTAACGTAGGTGTCAACTCCCCTCCCTCTACGGTAAACTCGTGATCAATGAGAACCGTTTTTTTAATTTGTTCCCAATTTCCGAAACCTTTATTGAGCTTATCCACCTCTTTTTGGATACGGGCGATGACATATGGGTTTTGAGCAATGCTCGTATGGCTGTCGTCGCCAAGGTTTATTTGTTTGCGGGCAGCCCATTCTTGGACAAACAAGAAACTTGGAATAATAAACGCAGCTGGAAATTTCTCCCCCTCACCAATTACCATGATTTGTTCGATAAACCTCGACTCTTTAAATTTGTTTTCCATCGCCTGCGGAACAATGTACTTTCCACCGGATGTTTTGAAAATCTCTTTTTTACGGTCAGTAATTTTCAAAAATTTCCCTTCTACGAACTTTCCGATATCACCGGTATGCAACCATCCTTCTGAATCAATTGTTTCAGCCGTTTCTTGAGGTAGATTGTAATACCCCATCATCACATTCGGACCCTTCACTAAAATTTCACCGTCTTCAGCGATGCGTACCTCCACGTTATCGATAAGAGGTCCAACGGTCCCAAAGCTGATACCTGTATTGAAATTATTGACCGATACCACAGGAGATGTTTCCGTGAGTCCATACCCTTCCAGAATTGGAATTTGCGCCGCCATGAAAATACGTGCCAAGCGCGGCTGGAGTGCTGCACTGCCGGAAGCGATGGCTCTAACTTCTCCACCAAGAGCAGCTTGCCATTTGGAAAAAATGAGTTTGCGGGCCAACCAAAGTTGAAGGCGGTATCCGATGCTTTTTCCGCGCATCTCGTATTTCTCGGACAACGAAACTGCCCAGAAAAAGAGTTTGCGTTTTGTTCCTTTCAATTGATCCCCGGTAGCCATAATCCGCTCGAACACTTTTTCAATTAAGCGAGGAACAGCCGAAAAAACATGCGGTTTGACTTCACGAATATTGTCGCCGATGGTATCGATAGATTCAGCGAAATGGATCGAGCAGCCCATGTACATATACAAATAATGCAACATACGTTCGTAAATATGACAAACGGGCAAAAACGTTAGGATTCGGGAAAATTCATCCGCCGGAACTGCCGCTCGACAAGCATCGACATTGGATAATATATTATGGTGGGATAGCATTACACCTTTCGGATTTCCTGTTGTCCCTGAGGTATAAATGATGGTAACTAAGTCATGGCTCTGGATGGGAGACATGGCATCCAACACTTGTTGCTCATCTATCTCCCCTGCTCTATCCGAAATGGCTTTCCAGTTTTCAAATCCCTCGCATTCATCGAAGGTAAATAAGTATTCCAAATGGGTTGTATTGGAACGCACATGGTTTATTTTCATCGCCAGTTCAGTCCCACCAACAACGCACATTTTAATCTTGGCATCGTTCAAAATATAGGTGTAATCGCTCTCAGAAATATTGGGATAAAGCGGTACAACCACCGCACCAATCTGCTGTATGGCAATGTCCATGATGTTCCATTCAACCCGATTGGTGGAAACAAGCGCTACGTTGTCGCCTTTCTGAACACCAAACGCCAATAAACCGCGTGAATAGTTCATAACCTCCTTGAGGAACTCAGCGTTCGACATGGGGGTCCAATCGCCATGGACTTTGGTCACAAACATACGTTTGTTGGGATAGGTTTTAGATTGAAAATAAGGAATATCGAAAAGTCGCTGGGCGTGTAGCATCGTTTTAAGTTTTTGGAATTCCCTAAATTAACGATTTGGGATAAAACAAAAAAATATGCACTACAACACAATCACCTATGAACGCAACTTGTCATTTCCCTTATGTCGATTTGCATCGCGCGCTGTTTTCTTTTGCAGGTTTTTCTCAAGCGCCTCTTCAAGGTTGACTCCGGTTTGATTGGCAATGCACATCAATACAAAAAGTATATCTGCCAATTCATCGCCAAGGTCTTTGCCCTTATCCGATTCCTTTTCGCTTTGTTCGCCGTAACGCCTGGACATAATGCGCGCAACCTCGCCCACTTCTTCGACCAAAACCGCCATATTGGTAAGCTCATTAAAATACCGAACTCCGTAATCTTTGATCCATCGGTCGATGGTGTGTTGTGCCTCCTCTATCGTCATGGTTTACTCTTTTAAGTTAGAATCAATGATAATGGTTACCGGTCCGTCGTTTTGTAAATGAACCTGCATATCCGCTCCAAAAGTTCCAGTCTGAACGCTCCTACCGGATCGGATCCGAAGTTGTTCAATAAAATAGGTGTAAAGAGGTACGGCAACAGCCGGTGGTGCTGAACGAACAAAGCTTGGACGGTTCCCTTTTTTGGTAGAAGCATACAAGGTAAATTGACTTATCACTAAAAAATCACCTGATACTTCCTGAACGTTTCTATTCATCTTCCCTTCATCGTCAGAAAAGACGCGCAGCCCTATTAATTTTCCTATGAGCCAATCCGCATCACTTGGTTCGTCGCCTTGTTCTATTCCTATAAAAACCAACAAACCGCGTTGTATTTCCCCGATGGTTTTTTGCAGCACTTCGACCCTTGCCTCTGCGACTCTTTGAATGACTAGGCGCATGTCAATAGTTGTTTTTTCGGTACGTTTCGGCTTGATCTTCCTCCAGCATTTCAAGGTAGTGTCGGTATCTTAGTTCGGCTATTTCACCGCTTTCGAGTGCAGAAATAACAGCGCATCCTGGCTCGTTTTTATGGAGGCAATTATGAAATTTACACCCTTCCATACGCTTCCTCATTTCCGGAAAATAATGGGCAAGGTGTTGCTTTTCGAGGTCGATTAATCCAAAGGCTCTGATTCCGGGTGTATCAATAATATATCCTCCAGATGACAAGGCATGCATTTCCGCAAAAGTTGTTGTATGTTGACCTTGTTTGTGGGCTTTGGAAATTTCCCCAATGCGCAGATCTATGCTTGGATCAAGCGCATTGACCAACGTACTCTTGCCCACACCGCTATGACCAGCAATGATGACACTTCTACCATGGATTTCATCCCTCAACCAACCCAAATCAGCATCTTGAATCAACGAAACATGGTGGCATGGATACCCAATGTTCGTGTAAATTTCGGTCAATTCAACCAGCTTCGTTTGCTCTTTTTGGCCATATAAGTCTGTTTTATTAAACAGTAAGCTTACCGGTATCCGGAACGATTCCGCCGCTACCAAAAAACGGTCAATAAAGGCGGGTTGTGTAAAGGGGGCTTTGAGGGTAACTACGAGGTAGGCTCGGTCTACATTTGCCGCAAGGATTTGAACTTGTTTACTCAAGTTGGTCGATTTCCTTACCAGGTAATTCGTACGAGGTGAAATTTCGGTTATGATGCCCTTTCCTTCTTCATCCCTTTCGTCTGCCATAAGTACCCAATCGCCTACTGCAATAGGGTTTGTGGCTACCAGTCCCTCCAATCGAAGTTTTCCACGAATGCGGCATGCAATAGGCTCCTCACCATCGCACTGAACGATGTACCATTTTCCGGTCGATTTGAGCACAAGGCCTTTTTGCGGCATACACAAAGATACATTCAATTTTACCACGATGTTCATGGGTTTAACGGTCAATTGACATTTCAAAGGATGACAATTTTAGTTATCTTCGCATCAATTAGCTTTATACGATGTCAATCGAGGTAAAAAACCTATACAAATACTACGGAGAACAAGCCGCTGTCAATGACATAAGTTTCTCTATTAAAAGTGGTGAAATCGTTGGTTTCCTAGGCCCCAACGGAGCCGGAAAATCCACTACAATGAAAATCATCACCGGGTTTATTCCCGCGACCGATGGTGCTGTAAAAGTGTGTGACATTCCTGTAGACGTGGATGCGATGGAGTCTCGGAAACTTATTGGTTATTTGCCCGAACACAACCCCCTTTACACAGACATGTACGTCCGCGAATACCTGGAGTTTGTAGGAAAAATATACCGCATACCTTCCTTGAAAAGCCGCATTGATGAAATGATCCAATCGGTCGGTTTGGATGGCGAACAAAACAAAAAAATCAGCGCTTTGTCCAAGGGATACCGTCAACGGGTTGGTTTGGCAGCAGCCATCATTCACGATCCTCAGGTATTGATTTTGGACGAACCTACATCGGGTCTCGATCCAAATCAGTTGGTTGAAATACGTGAGCTCATTAAGTCCATCGGTCAATCTAAAACAGTACTGCTTTCAACGCACATCATGCAAGAAGTTGAAGCAATCTGCGACCGGGTTATCATCATTAATAAAGGCAAGATTGTAGCGGATAACAAGGCCTCTGAATTACAGGTGGAAGCCATTCAGACCGTTTATGCCGAATTTGACGGAAAAGTTTCGAAAAAAGACCTCGAAAAAATCCCTCATGTCAGTCGCGTACAACAAGTCAAAGAAGGTTGGTTATTGGAAACAAAAGACCTTGTTGACTTAAGAAAAGTCATCTCGCAACAAGCGGTAGCGCAAGGTTGGTTGGTACTAACACTTCGAACGGAGGAGCTCACGTTGGAGGAAGTATTTAAGAAGTTAACACAATCCTAACAGATGGATTCGAATTTTATAGCAGAACTGCGTTGGAGGGGTATGATCCACGACATGATGCCCGGTACGGAGGAAGCATTGAGCAAAGAAATGTCTTCCGGATACATTGGTTTTGATCCTACGGCAGATTCGCTTCACGTTGGTCACCTTGTACAAATCATGACTTTGGTTCATTTTCAGAGGGCCGGTCACAAGCCGATTGCACTTGTTGGAGGTGCCACAGGAATGGTCGGCGATCCTTCCGGAAAATCGAAAGAACGAAATTTACTGGATGCCCAAACGCTTGAGCATAATGTTCAATGTGTGAAATCCCAGCTCATGCGGTTTTTGGATTTTAACCATTCCAAGAATCCAGCTGAACTAGTCAATAATTACGACTGGTTCAAGGATTTTACGTTTCTGGATTTTATTCGCGATGTAGGAAAGCACATTTCCGTGAGTTACATGATGGCCAAAGATTCCGTTAAAAGTCGCTTGGAGGCAGGTTTATCGTTCACAGAATTCAGCTATCAATTGGTTCAAGGTTACGATTTTTATTACTTGAACAAACATAAAAAATGCATAGTTCAGTTGGGTGGTTCAGACCAATGGGGCAATATTGTCACTGGAACTGAACTCATTCGCAGGAAAAACGGCGGAGAAGCCTTTGCGGTAACCACTCCATTAATCAAAAAGGCGGATGGAACGAAGTTTGGAAAGACCGAAGCTGGTAGTGTTTGGTTAGATGCCAACAAAACATCTCCTTATCAATTCTACCAATTCTGGTTGCGCTCGACCGATGAGGATGCAGCCCAGTATATCCGCATTTTCACCTTGAAATCGAAGGATGAAATACAACAAATTGAAGCCCAGCATGCCGAAGCTCCTCATTTAAGGTTTCTTCAGAAAAACATCGCAGAGGAAATTACTGCCCGTGTTCATGGCCAGGAAGCGCTGGAAATGGCCATTTCGGCATCCAACATTCTGTACGGTAAATCCACATCAGAAGACTTGATGAAGCTTTCTGAAAGTGATTTTTTATCCATCTTTCATGGGGTTCCACAATCCAGAATTGACCGAAAATTATTGGACGACGGACTATCCATTACAGATGCGTTGGTTACCCAGGGGAAGTTTTTAAGCTCAAACAGTGAGGCCAAGCGTGAGCTGAAAGCCAACGCAATTGCGGTTAATAAGGAAAAAGTCGACGAGCATTGCATTCTATTAACAACGCACCTCATCAACGAAAAATACATTCTTCTGGGAAAAGGAAAAAAATCAAACTTTATCTTGATCGCCGAGTGATAGCGGGATTAAAAAGGCTGCTTTTATTCGGGTTTATTTGCATTAACACGTTGGATGTTTTCGGGGGTACCGAAAAAACCACAGAAAATGATTACCTAAATGACATTCATCAGCGCTGGCTTAACCTGGTGTTTGAACTTACCAAAAACACCGTTGGATTTTCAGCGCCCGTTAGTGCGCGTGCCTATTGCTATGTAAGTGTAACGATGTATGAAAGTTCCTTTCAACAATGTGAAAACTTGGTTAGCTTGTCAGGCCAATTAAAAGGATACCAGCGGAAAATATGGCTTAACACTGAATCGCTACCTCTTGCGGCTGTAACCAATGCCGCTTTAGACGAAATCATTCAATACTTGTATCGAGCCATGCCGCCAAGTCAGGCCTTGCATGTGGATGAACTTTATACTACCATTCGAAAATCTTGTCAGAAAAGATACGGTAAGAAGCTGGTAAGCGCGGCAGAACAATTTGGAAAGTCGATTGCCACTGAAATCATCACATGGTCGAAAATAGATGGAGGTGACGATGGATTCCAACAAAATTTCCCAACAGATTTTAATCCTCCAGCTTGCAAAGGGTGCTGGACAAAAACGTTCCCAGGTTACCTCCCTCCCATGTTGCCAAACTGGGGGGATAATAACACACTTTTACCCAATAGCCATTTATTGGTGAAGGAGTGCAAGCCAGATCCTTACACGTCAGATTCGACAGGTCATTTGTTTTTGGACGCCATGGAAATCGTTTCGGCAACAGCTTCTGACGACCCGAATTACGAAAACATCGCTGAATACTGGAACGATGCCACGGGATATTCAGGAACGCCACCCGGTCATTTGTTCATGCTGGCTTCTCAACTGATGGGAGGAATGAAAATTCCACTTGACTTGCGTTTGGAATGCTTTGTCAAACTGGGAATAGCATTGAATGAGGCATTTATCACCTGCTGGAAACTAAAATACGAACACAACCTGCTTAGGCCAATCAGTTTCATTCATCAACACATCGACCCTTATTTCAATTCCAAAATCGACAGCCCTCCTTTTCCTGAATTTCCATCCGGACATTCGTTTCAATCTGGCGGAGGTATAGTTGTGCTTAAAGAGTTGCTAGGGAATGATTTTCACTTTACAGATTCAACCAATCTTTACCGAAACGACATTGTAAACACCCCAAGGTCATTTGCGAATTTTGATGCCTTGGCTGAAGAAATTTCAATCTCACGCATGTACGGCGGCATTCATTTCCGTGAAACGCTGGACCGAAGCCTTGAAGCAGGAAAAACGCTCGGATTGTATGTGATAAATACCGTAAAATGCCGGAAAGAATAAGATACTGCACTGTTGTATACCTGTTGTTAGCGTTTGGAAATTCTTGGTGTCAGGCGCCATACTTTTCAGAGGTAAGCAGCGCATTAGGATTGGACTATACCTATCCGGGCAATGATTTTCAAATGGTTGGTGGCGGCATCATGGTAATCGACGTCAACAACGATGGATGGGAAGATGTGTTTCAATCTGGAGGTGTCTTTGATTCCAAATTATGGTTGAATGAAAAGGGAGCCTTTCGCGATGCCACTTCGGAATTCGGACTTGACAAACTGATTCCGTACTTTATTCAATCAGCCGTTTCTGCCGATTTCAACAACGATGGGTTTTCAGATTTTATAATCGTCAATTTTGGCAAAGGCATGGAACGAGGGGATAAACGAAGTCCTGTGGTTTTGCTGAATAAAAAAGGGAAATCGTTCGACACGCTGAGTTTGCATCACATCCTTGAACCGGCTCATTACTCTAGCGCCTGCGTTGGTGATGTCAATAAAGACGGATTCACCGACATTTACCTGACCAATTATGTCGATAAAATGGGTGGAATTTATGACTCCAACGGTGTAGAAATCGGATACAAACCCCGTTGTTTTGAAAATAAGTTATTAATCAATATCAAAGGGAAATCGTTCATGGAAAGCAGTAAATCGTATAAAGTAAGTGATCCGGGTTGTGGACTTTCCGCCAGTTTTACGGACCCCGATTTGGATGGTGACCTTGACCTCATTCTACTAAACGACTTTGGCCATTGGAGCGGTTACGGCAACCGGTTTTTTCGAAATGAATTTCCGGAGGAAACGTTTACCGATCAAAGTGATTTGGTCGGAATGAATCAGCTTATCTATGGGATGGGAATTGGGCAAGGTGATTACGACCATGACGGAGATATAGACTACTACATCACCAATATTGGAAAGAATTACTTGTTCAACAATGAACAAGGAATATTTACTGACATAGCCAATGAACAAGGTTTGGACCTCACGTTTGTAAAAGACTCATTGCGTGGCACAAGTTGGAGTGGTTTGTTCTTCGACCGGGAGAACGACGGTGACTTGGACTTATTTGTTTCCAAAGGAAATGTCCTTAATTTGTTGCCCAAAACGGTAATCAAAGATAAGAACGCTTATTTTGAAAGAGATTCCAACCAGTACATCAATCATTCGCTTCGTTCTGGTCTGGATGATGTGCTTTCGCATCGCGGATCGGCTTTGTTCGATTTCGACCACGACGGAGATTTAGACATTGTTTCTGGAGTCATCAAACTTCCCTTGGCTGCATTCGCTAACCTTGAGCAGAAAATCAAACTGTTTAGAAACGAAGCCCAGGGTAATTCCTGGATAGGCATTGAATTGGTAGGATCAAGCTCCATAAACAAGGATTGTTTCGGTTGTTCGGTCACGCTTATTTCACAAATCGGCAAAACAATACGAGAAGTAGATGGTGGAAGTGGTCACGGAGCGCAATCCTCGAGAATTCTCTATTTTGGGCTGGGAAAGAACTTTTATACTGAAAAAATGTATGTTAAGTGGGCCGATGGAACCACGAGTGAATTAAACCACCTCAAGAGCGGGCATGTTTACAGGGTTCAGAAAAATGGAAAGATAACGGTAAAATACTAGTCTTAACGCAGCACGTTCACATATCCTGAATCCACCATACGTTCACCATTTTCACGGCTTTTGAATTGAACCCTCCAAATGTAGGTTCCGTCCATTACAGCGTTACCATTTGGTCCAGTGCCATCCCATCCCGATTCAGGGTTTTTAGTTTCCCACACTACTTCGCCCCAACGGTTGTAAATCACGAAATAAAAGTTAAACGGATCAAATCCGGAGGTAAAGGCAGGCTGAAACAATTGATTATACTCGTTTCCATCTGGGGTAAAGGAATTCGGAACGTAATACACCAATGTTTCAAGAATTTGAACACCCAGGCATGTGGTGTCAGAACACCCAAATTCGTTCGAACCAATTAAACAAACATTGTATGCAGCAGGATCTTCACTGAAAACATGAACGGGATTCGGTTCATTGCTTCCACCACCGTCATCGAAGTCCCAAAGGTACGCATCTACATTGGTACAAATATTCACGAACGTAAATTCCGTATTAAACATATCACCGACCTCTGGCGTAAAAATAAAATCAGCTACCGGAGCCTCGCCTACACAAATAAAATCATCTAGTGTTAGGTTTGACGTACAGCCATTTTCAGTAATCGTTAGGGAAACATCAAAGCAACCGGCTTGATTATACACCGTAGAATCCACACCACAAGCACTGCTTACATCGCCATTTCCGAAATTCCAACTGCATACCGCATTCGATGAAAACGGTCCGTTAAACGTTACCGAAAGTGGAATACAACCTTCATTTACGTTGGAATTAATACTCACCGTTGGTAGCGGATTGACAGTAACCGTAACTTGATCAGTAGGTTCTGGGGCACTGCACCCATCCGAAAGCGTTACAGTATAAATGGTAGTTGTAACGGGGGAAACCGATGCACTCGGTCCAGTTGCTACGAGATTGCCTGCTGCATCCTCCCAAGAAAACGTGTAATTCCCGGTTCCACCACTTCCCGTTGCCGAAATCCCTGTGGTTTCACCTTCGCAAATGGTATTGTCCCCAACTGCTTGTACTTGAAGCGGCTGCAAGACCTCGATTGTTTCAGTATCTGTATCAGGACAAGGTCCATTGGTAGTGTAGGTGATGCTGTGGATACCAGGTCCAGCATTTACTGTATTGAAGGTTCCCAGCGAGGAGCTTACAATTCCAGGTCCCGACCAAGTACCACCGGACGTCACACCTGAAAGCGTTACGACTGGAGAACCAAAGCACAAGGGTCCGACCGAAGTTATTGTAGCATCATCCAAGGCATTGACAATGATATCTATGGCAGCTGAATCTCCACAAGCACCTGAAATAACATACGAAATGGTATGTGTTCCAGGACCAGCACCTGATGGACTAAACATTCCGCTTACGGTATTTGTAATTCCAACACCTGACCAAACGCCATTGGGATCGACCGCACTCAAATCCACCGGTGCATCGGATGCACAAAATGGTCCTGCGGGTGTTATGGTGGCATCATAGGTAGGATTCACTAAAATACTTGTTGTCTCTACATCGCCGCATAAACCAGGAATCGTATACGTTATCGTATGTGTGCCGGCCCCGGCTGAAACAGGATCAAAAATACCTGTTCCGGTATTGGTGATTCCATTTCCACTCCATGTTCCTCCCGCTGTAGCAGCTGTCATGGTAACCGGAGCATCGATGTCACAAAACGGACCAACAGTATTAATGGCAGCGTTGGCGACAGGGTTTACGGTAATACTGGTGGTCGAATTAGATCCACATGCCCCCGGAATCGTATAAGTAATCGTATGGGTACCTGCACCCGCGACGGATGGATTAAATGTTCCCACTGCAGCATTTGTGATGCCAATCCCAGACCACGTTCCACCAGGCGAGGCAGCTGTCAAATTAACGGCAGGCGATAAAATACAAAACGGACCCGCAGGGGTAATGGTTGAATTGGCAACGGCATTCCCACTGGCGACAGTAACCGTGCCAGAGGCAACACATCCAGTTGCGTCTGTAACAGAAACGTTGTAGCTTCCTGCGCACAAGTTAACAGCCGTTTGTGTGGTTTGAGCAGGGACCGTATTCCAAGAATAAGTGTATGGACCTACTCCTCCTGCACCAACAGTGGCAGTTGCCGTTCCGTTGCATGCCCCCGCGCAAGAGGTAGGTGTCGATGTCATGGTTGGAGGAAGGCAGCAACTTGTGGCGCAATTATAAACCACACGTACGTTGGGTACACGAGGTGTAAAATTGGTGCCGAAGGGATAGTCTTTTCCTGTACCCTGAAGGATTCGGATATTCGCATCTTGTGCAGCCGTGTTTCCTACTCCGGTACCGTTAGAATAATTGCAATTCGCCGTAATGGTATTCGTTACATAAAAGGAAACCACCTGTCCGGGGCATAAAAAGTGGTTGATCGGTAACGGAATAAGGATGTTTTGACCTGATGTCGATGCCCAACCGGTGACTTGACCGACCAAGGTCCATGCGGCTGCATTGTTGGTAAACCCCACATGGGTTCCTGTTTTTTTGTAAATCCGTACCGTATTGTTCGGGCCTGTATCAAAATCCATCCCCAATTGAAGAATGTTTACCGATTGCAAACCAACCACATCAAACATAATCCCATCTTGCCCGTTGTTTGTTACCTGCGGCGTATTTAGAGGTCCGCATTGAGCAAGTATAGCACTATTTGAACCATAAATAAACGATGCTGCGACGATTAGGTTCGTAAAAATCAATCTCATTTCGTTTTCATTTCAAGTTCAACAATGAGGTAAAAATAAACGAATTTTGGCTATTTTAAAACTTTTATCCTAAAATCGATTCCTTCGGTTCCATCCCAAATTTGGACGAAATAGCAGCCCCGAGAAATGTCATTGAGATCTAACACCATCTTATCCGTTAGGATAGCGCATTCTTTCAATTGCTTTCCTTGTGCGTCGAGTAAATTAATTTTTCCACCGACATACTTTTCGGGTAGGATAACGTTCAGCTCATCTGTAAAAGGTACTGGATAAATCTGTATCGGATTTTTCTCCCATTCCTCAACCTGAAGACCTGTTACAGTCACTGTTTGAACTAATGTATCAGAACCACATCCGTTGGAAACGATGAGTTCCACATCAAAGGAAGCGTTTGCATTAAACGAATGCGTTGGATTCGCATCGGTTGAGGTCGTTCCATCACCAAAATCCCAGAACCAATCGGTGGCATTTTGAGAAGCGTTACTGTTAAATGTTGTAACACCATTTTGTGAGGTGTAGCTAAACGATGCGATCGGACCACCGGGGTTAATGTTCACAAAAAGCGTGCTGGGCATGCTCACACCACATGCATTTTCTGCGCTTACAATGATATTGCCTGAGCTTGTGTTTGCCTGAACATTTATTGAATTAGATGAACTCATTCCCGTCCAACCTACGGGCAAGGTCCAACCATAAATAACATCTGGAACCAATACCACTGAATACATGGCTGCAGAACTGTCGCACAAAGATGTTGGACCAGTAATCACGGAAGGTTGCGTGGTTGGGGAAACAACAGTGATGAACGCAGGTTGAGATAAGGTTGTTTGGGACGTACCATTTCCTACGGTAAGGACAACGTCGTAGGTTCCGGGTTGAGGGTAGCTCACTGTAGGGTTTTGCTGGGTCGATGTGGGAGGTGTGCCTCCTGGG
>Ga0315902_10002401_pt1 | contig 29161 bp, 51 predicted proteins | sample LakEriMetagenome_9_FD_203523 | JGI IMG/M metagenome (GOLD analysis project Ga0315902, IMG submission 203523) | Freshwater fungal communities from buoy surface, Lake Erie, Ohio, United States - Buoy 12 MA117 | ecosystem: Environmental > Aquatic > Freshwater > Lake > Lake biofilm | place: USA...
AAGGAACTGAATCGTACATTGAACCCGTAGGCAATGCTTTTTGTAAATACTTAGCTTCTAAGTCTTTTGGACAAAGTGCTTCGTTTACTTTAATTTTTCCAACAGTCACAGTTCTTTGTGTGAAAGTTGTTGAACCTGAAGCAGTAAATCCGCAGCTTCCGCCTGCCTGAAATATTGCGTCTGTGTCCATAATGTTAATAGTTTCAGCGCTTTTTACGCCAACCATAACATTTCCTGCACTCTTAATCAAGTTTGCAGTCTTTGCGCCCAATACTGAAGACGTCACTAATTGTGCTGCGTTTTGTTCAGTATATGCGGCTAATGCTGATACATCAAATGCCATTGTTATTAATTTTTAGTGTTTAAAATTGCGTTTCTATATTTTTCCAATCTTTGTTCTTTAATATCATTTGTTTTTATAAATGAATTAAAAGAATTTGGCTTTGAAATTGGGTCTGCGCTTGGTGTACTTGAAAGTGCTTCAATTAATTCAGCTACCTGTGCAAATCCTTGCTTAACCTTATTTTCCAAATCCAAAACCTTAGCGTCAGAAACTTCTTTTGCTGCTTTTATTTCAGCAATTTGCACTTCAAATGCTTCGGTCATTTCTTGCATTTTTTTGTCTGCTTCCTTACCCATATCTTCAGGTGCAGGTGCAGCTTCTTCTTCGCTTGTAACGTCTTCTTCTTTTGAAGAAAGTTCAATGATAATACCGTTTTCATCTAATTGCATTACAGTTCCGTCAACCAATTGGTGTTCGCCTGCGGGTGCAGGTGTACCGTCAGGCATTGTTACAGAACCGCCAATTTCCAAAGATGAAATTTCAATCTTAGTTCCGTCCATTAAAGAATATTCAGCCATTTCAACCTTTGTTTCTTCAACAATCGGTGTTTCTTCAGCTTTCACTTCTTCAACAGGTGCAGCCGTGTTTTCTTCAAACAAAGCTTTGATTTTTAAAATCGCTTCCTGTGCGTTCATACTTTTTTTATTATATAGTTAAAAAATAAAATGTTTATCACTTAACCTGTGACAATATTTTTTTAATTTGGTCAACCATTGAAGAAACCTTGTTTACTTCCTTTGGTTTGTAATTAAATAACCCTTCAACACTAAAACCCATTATTTCGCCATTCTTTACCTTTTGCCAAGCTTCTTCGTTGTCAACTATCATTGAACCAAACCAAGAACCAACAGGCGCGTCTTCAAATCCTTTCATTGGCATAATGCCACGTGAAGGGTCAGAAATAAAGCTTTCAAATAATGTAACGTTTTCAAATTGTGAACTTGAATCGTGCATTAAGTTTACGTTGCTTTGGAATCCTTTTTTGAAAAACTTTTGGACAATTTTAAGAATAGTATCACGACTAAAAGCCACATAGTAGTCGCCGTAAGTAGCGTCAGAACGAAAAATTGGCGTATCAGCCAACATAATAGCGCCTGAAATAATGCGACGGTCTTCATTAACAATTTCAAATTTCTGTGTTTTATTAAATGCGTTCCAATTCTTTTGTATTGCAGGACGGTCAACCAATGCAATAAAGTCAACCTGTGAATCGTCTTCAATGTCGTCTGTTATGTCCAACATATATATTGGTAATTCTGTATTCATACCCATAAATAGTTTATTTTATTTAATTTATCGTTTATTCAAATCTTGCTTGGTTCTCAATTTGCTGAACTCGTCTTTGTGTACCTGAAATATCACTTTCAACAACGTATGCACGAATTGCATTATTTCCGCCACCGCCACCATTATTGCCACCGCCACCACCGCCGCCCAAGTTAGGTGCTGCACCGCCGCCTGTATCGGGAACTGCACCGCCACCACCGCCACCACCGGTAGAAGGCATTGAAATATCTGTACCTGCGCCAATTGCGCCGTCTTCTGAAAGTCCTGCCTGTGAACCTGCGGAATTAATTGCTTTTATTCCGTCAACGGCTGACTTAACAACTGAAGCAGCCTGAACAATACCGCCTGCAACAATTAAAGCTGACCACGGCAAACCTAATGTCAATGGCGAAGCTTTAACCGCCTTCGCAGTTGCAACCGCAGTATTTGAAACGATTTCTGTTAATGCAGCACCTTTTTCAATTAATAAACCAGCAATTGCTATTTTTTTATTTTTACCTGCTAATACTTGCAAATCCTTTCCAAACTGACCAATCATTTGTACACGTCTAATGAATAAAGCGTGTTTTGCTTTACTTTCAGCTTCTTCAATAGCTATATTATTTGCAGAATGTTCAGCATTTATTTTTTCAATTTCTTTGGTGTTGCCTTTTGCACCTAAGATTTTAGCTTGATATGATTTTTCTTCAATATCTTTTAAATTCTGCCAATATGCGTCAGAATCTTCAGTTAAACCTTTTTGTTGTGCTTGTAATAATGCAACTTCGTCTTGTAAACCTTTTGCAATTATGTCATTCTTAGACCTTTGCCCTTCTAATTCTGAAGCATCAATTAAATCTTTTTTAATTGCAGCCTGTTCAGTTAAAGATTTTTTTAAAAACTCTTTGTCTTCATCTAAATCTGAAAGGTCTTTTTTAAGTTTAGCTAATCTTAAAGCTTCTGCACGTTCGTTGTCATCTTTAATTGCATTTGCTTTAATTTCTGCAATTTTTTCATTAAATTCATTCAGACTTTCTTCTTCTTCTTTATTTTTTTTATCCCTATCTTCTTTTGCTTTTTCTTCTAAAGTAATTTTTTCAATCTGATATTTTTCATTATTCAGTTTTATTAATTCATCTTTAACTTTTTGAGAAACTTTTAATTGTTCAATTTCTTTTTCCTTTGCATTTTTATCAATTTCTAATTGCTTAATTGCTTTTTCGTTCTCATCTTTAATTAACGCCTTGCTTTTTTCATTTTGTAAATCAAGAAGTATTTTATTAGCAGTTTTAGTATCTTCTGCAATTTTTTTGTTTGCTTCATCATTTATTTTCTTAACTTCTTCGTCGTGCTTCTTTTTTTCTTCCTGTGTTTTATCATTTGCTTTTTTAGTATCTTCTGCAATTTTTTTATTAAATTCTGCACTTGCTACTAACTTGTCATTTTGTAGTGTTCTGAATTGTTTTTGTTCATCTTCAGTTAATTTACCCTTTGTTTTTAAACTTTCACGTAAAGTTGCTAATTCATTATTTGTTTGTTTAATTTTTAAATCGTATATTTCTTTTTCTGAACCGCCTTGCGCCTTTAATACTTTAATTCTATTTTCAATGTCTTCATTTGCACGTTTATTTGCAACTGATAATTTGTTTAAATTACGTTCTGCTTCGCTTGTAATTCCAACAAAATCTGTAAATTGTTCAACTAATGCGCCAACACCTTTTGCCAATGCACCTAATGGACTTTTTTTAATCCAATCTGAAATTGCGTCAAAGTTAGCAATTACTGTACCTAATAAAACAACAAGCGCACCAATACCGGTCGCAACAATAGCACCTTTTAAAACTTTAAACCCATTACTTGTTTCAACAGTTGCAATTCCAAAAGCCTTTTGAACCCCCGCCGCAATTTTAGTTGCCGTACTATTTAATTCAATAAATGTAGTTGACAATTTAATTTGCGCACCTAATGTTTTAAAGCTATCAATACTGTCACCCAAAGCATTCAAACCCTGTGACAAAGCCATTGCGGCATTTACTTTTAATAAAGCCTGTTCAACGTTTTTATTTTCTTTTCCAAATACTGCCATTATACCCTGAACTGCACTAAATCCACCTGCAACACCTGCTAATGAAGACGCAAGCGCTTTAAACTTTGCGTCAGGATTGAAGGCATCTGTCATTGTTCTTGCATCACCAATGGCATCTTTTAATACTGCAACCCTTTTGGCTGCGTCAGTTGCTTCTTTTGAAGTTGCACCAAATTTTTCAGTAAATTTTAAAACATCAAATGTGGCTTCTTTTAATTCTTTTTTAATTTCAGCCATTGAAGTCAAGACTTTTTCTTGACCATTTACTACTATCTTTATACCAATTACTTCTTCTGTTGCCATTAATTCGTTTTTATTACTTTAAGTAAACTAATTTGTGTTGTTCTATATGCCAAAGGGTCGTATGATTCAACTTTGTTTAGTCTAAACAATACGCCATTTATCCAAATGTATTTGCTGAAATCTAAATTATAAATGTCAAGCGCATTTAAGTATGCACGACACGTCAAAAGTTTTGATTCCATATCCGTAATTTCTAAAATGTACGGCAAATGATATGTATTAAATAAGTTATTTGTTGGGTAAGTTGACGCAGGAAATTGCAATTCCTTTGGTGCGCCAAAATTCAAGTCAACAGTTGGGTTGGTTGGGTCGTCTAAGTGTCCCGCATAACCGTAAGTTGTTAATGAAGCTAAATTGCTACCTGCGCCATTGATTCCGCTTTTAATATGCCATTGGTGCGCAATATTTAATTTTTTAGCCATTAAAATACGTAACACAGAATCCATTGGGTCTTCTTGTGTATTATAATTAGATAACTTATAAATAACTGAAAAATATTTGTCAGCGTGTCCGTGTGAAGTTGGTTGCGTTAATATAGTTGGCGCAAATATAATTTGAGAATATGCGGTGTCTTTTACAAAATCAAATTGTGAATCATATAAAAAATCACCATATGATTGACCATATTTCTTTTTGTAATTTTCATTGTAATAATCAGAATCGTCAGAATATCTGTACGCATAATATCGCGCATTCAATTGCGACATTGGTTTAATTGATAATGTTGAAACCATATCAATTTTTTGCGACCAATCCAAAGAATTAGTCACGGTGTCAGAATAAAAATCAATGTACGGTGCAATGTTTATCTGTTTGTCGTTTATGTTATCTTGATAAACGTACATATTAAACATTTTAACAATACTTAAAAAGAAATCTTTTTGGAATATTCCTTTTGGTAAATTGTTATTTATTGAAACAGTACCATTATAAGCAACAGTTGCTAATTGCGCAGCTAATTGACTAAAATTAAAATTTGCGCTTGATATTGTTACAATATAAGTATTCGCAGTAACGGGAACGCTTATATTTATATAAACTGTATTTGTATTATCAATATTTCCTGTCCAATCAAAACTGAATGAATAAGGGTTATTTGCTGAAAAAGTTGGTTGCGTTAAAGTCTGAACTGCAACACCTGCAACGTATAAAGTAGCGGTAATTGAAGAAGCGGCGTCTGTTTGATATACCCCCGTTATGGAAGCCAACGCCCTAACTGTCTTTGTACTGTCAGTATAAGTAAATATACTTTTACTTCCATTTTCCGTAAAATTAAGTAAAGTCGTAGTATCAAAAGGTACATTTATATTTCTTGCGGTTGGTGTGTTACTGTTTAATATTGTTTTAGTTGCGTCAATAGTCGCTAAAATGAATCTGTCATTTGTACCTTGTATTCCCTGACTATTATTTGGAATAATAAGCTTTTTAAAAAAATCTGTATTAAAAAAGTCGCAATTCAAAGAATAAGTTGTGCCTTCAAATATTTTTTCAATATATTCCTTTGCGTATAATGCAGGTCTAAAAGCTGAAACGCTGAAATCGTCTTTATTGCTTGATACATTCCCGTAATCAATTAATGGATAATAGTAACCTGAACCGTTTATTGTATTCCAACTATTTTGTATTGAAGTAACATTCCAAGTATGGTTATATTCGCTAAAATCCAAGTCTTCTAAGCGCTTATTTCCTAATTCAGTAATAAAGCCACCTAATTCACCAAATACGGCGCATTGATATTCTGTTGTGCCATTATTTGATACTATTTCAAGTATGCGAATAACGCCTTTGAATATCTGTATTTTATCAATAAATACTTCGCATTTAGCAGATTGTGCAGGTGTAAAGTTTGCATTTACGTTAGGCAATTCAGCATTATATTCTGTTGAAGTTCCTAAATCAAAAGCAAACCCTAATATTTTATTGTTTCTTGACGTTGCAGGAATTGCAATTGTACGGCTAAAAGAAGTATTGCGACTTCCGAAGTCATTTACGTCGTCAATAGAATATGTAAAGTTTGTCCCAATATCTTGCAACAAATCAATCAATTGATTTTCAATATAAATTTCGGTTCTAATCATTATCTGTATTGACTGTTTAAATATTTACCAACTTCAACTTCCAAATCAAAATTAAATAATTTGTCAGCAACCTTGTATTTGTATTGATAGTTTGTATTGTTAATTGTCACAGGGAAAAATGCACCCTGAACTTCCATATAAACAATTGGTGACGCAATTAATTGAGCAAGCCAAGCATAATCTTGGTCATTAACCCAATCTGAAGTCAACATATAAAAGTCAGTATGTTGTATTGCGAAGTTGTACGTAGTTTCATTGTATTTGTTGTACGTATCAATATTTGTCATTTGACTACCTGATAACTGATAAGGGTTACGTCGGTATGAAGACCGTTCAAATTGGCTTCTTCTTTTGTTAACCAATCTGAATGCCATTGTATCATATCCACCAAGTCTATTGAGAAAGTGAAGGTTATACTGTCGGTACTTTGGGTTACATACCTGTCTGAATCGTAAGACCCTTGTAACGGCTGCGCCAAGCGTAATATAAACATTGTACCCGTATGTGTTTTCTGTGATTATTGTTGAACCCGCCCAAGCATTGATTGCCGCAGCTTGGAAATTGAATAAGTTAAATTGTCCGGTCATTGTAATTCCGCCGCTTACCGCAGTTCCCAAAGTTCCATTTTCATTTGTTGGCTGAACCCAAAGATAATATGTGCCGCCTGTAATCTTTAAGAAAGTAATAAAAAATTGGTCGCCGTATTCAATAGGTATATCGCCATTGTCGCGGTCTGACAACCAATCGTCCGTGTAATTTTCAATCAATAAATTATCATAATAGCTTGACAATACCAAAGGTACGTCGCCGTTTTCTGTGAATATATCCCCGAATAAAGGCGCATAATAGTTGTATGCTGAATAAGAACCTGAAGCCAAGTTTGCAACAACTGCACCGCTTACTTCTTCGCCAATGCGCACTTGATAGTCAACTTTTATTTTATCATTTGAAGCCATTAAAACCGTGCTTCCTGAAGGTTCAAAGTAATTGGTTACGTATGCGCGCACCATTGGTGACGCATTAAATACGCCGTAACTGCCTTCACCACTTGGTGCAGGGAATACTTTGTTTCTGCTTACCTGTGCGCCGTCAATATATACGTCGTACACAAATTTAAAGTTTGTCACCCCAACATTTGTTGAAGAAGCAACAAACCAAAGGTCTTCGTGCATACTTGGATATGTAGCCGGAATACTATTTATTGTTATAGCCATCTTTGTATTGATTATTTATCTGTACTATTTGTAATTTAATGTCATTTCCCAAAGCCACGCCCATAATATCGTAGAATTCTTGATTGAATACTTTTTTAATTGCATTATCAAAGAATTTAGTTGACTTTAAACCGTCCCTTTTTATTGCAATGGCGGTCATAGTGGATATTTCTTTTAATGTAATTGGGTTACTTGAAACGCTTTTTAATTTTCTATTTTTAGACTGAACTGCGGACAATTTTTTTGTTTGTGTATCTGTCCTTGCTTTTGCCTTACCTAATTGATACCATTTAAAAATAGATTCAATCATTTTTTTATTTGGCTTAATTGTTTTATAGGCATAAGGTGTATCTGAATCAATATCTTTTTTCTTCTGATTTTTACCGCCAACACCTTTAACACCCTTATTGACAAAGTCATAGTAAACAGAAGCAGGATTGTTTTTTTCATATCCTAATGCCATTCCGTATTCAGTACCAAATTTAATAATTTGGGGTACTGCTAATTGACCAATTTTGCCTGAAGCAACTGAACCTGAAATATCAAGTTGTCTTGCTACTTCGTCGTTGAATAATTTACCATAATACAAAAAAATACCGTCAAGCACAGGCAGGTCTTCGGGATTGATTAAATCATAATAATCGCCTATTTGTTGCAAATATTTGCTTTTAAGTAATTCCGCCTGTGCTTTTGCCTCACTCATACCCTTAAATAGCTATTTTAACCCTAAATACCGCCAATAGAAAAACCCCGCTAAAAACGGGGTCTTCTTCATTTACTCACAACATAAAACCAACTATCTTTTCCGCTTTAATTCTTCGCGGTCGTATGCATTTTTTGACTTTAAATATGCCATTGTGTTCAAAAACTCCAAAGTCTTCATTTCAAAAGCTTCTGAATTTCTAATATTTTCGTGGTCGGCAACAAGTTTGGCGGTATAATGCCACCCGTAGATTCGCATAAAAGCAACACCACCGAATCCGCTTGCGTCGCCGTCATTCCCGCTTTCATCATTTCCACTTTCATATAGTCCCGTGAAACTTCTATCCAATTTCTGTAAACTTGATAAAAAAAAACCAACGAATGGTAAACGTGTATAAAATTAGCTTCCTGCATATCCGCAGCATAATCTTCGTGTTTGCTTGCGTCGTATTTGTCGTCAATCCATTTACCAAACCAAGTCTTCTTTTGCGGGACAACCATTGACGCAGCTATTTTGTGCAGGTTTCCCAATGTATCTTTGCTGAATACCTTGCTTTCAATATAACGTGCCGCCGGCATATTCTTGATATCATAATTAATTCTGTAACGTTTGCCATTAACAATAATGTAATTAACAGGTTTGCCAACAATTGGTTCATTCAAAAATTCCAAATTTTTGCGTAATTCCTTTAATGTTTGAATACTTAAACTGTCAATTTGATGTTCAGTTAAACCGGTAATAACTGATAACATTTTTGTTTCTTTGTCTAATTCTGTCCAATCCTTTTCGGTGTTGGTTAAAATAGGCATTAATTGTTGGTACTGCCAAAGGGTTAAATTATTCCATTTCATAGCACGAAGTTAATAAAAGATTGTCAATATCGTCGTCACTTTCGCACATTTCGTCAATCTTATTTAAAACGTCTGCGCAGCTAAACGGCTGACCTGTTTTGCATTGTTGTTCAACCCATTCGCGAAGTTCAATTAATTCTTTCATATTATATAAATTTATTAAGTCCGTTAGCGCTTGACATTATTGCTTCAGCGCGCTGCGTTAAGCTTTCAATTTGGCTTTTAATTTCTTCTTTGTCATTGCTGCAATAGTAACCGTTTGACGTCGCTATTAACGGCAATATGCCTTCTGCCCTTATAAAGTTAACTATTTTTCGCAACCTAACTTCAGAAAAGTTTAATTTTAAACCCAATGTTTCACGTTTGCCATTGATTGTTTGTACTATTTCAGGCGCTTTAATTGGGTTGTCTTTTGTCTTGGTGCTAAATCCTTTTATCAGAATTGGCACTAACTTCTTTTCTTCGTCGGTCATTTCCCTTGTAAGGAATTCAAAATTTGTTATCATAAAGTATTATTGGTTAATATCTGCCAATGCTAATATACGCATTTTTAATTGTTTAATTTCTAATTCTTTAATTCCTAAACTTATTTCAAGTTGTTTAATCTTTTCAATTAAACCTTCAATTTCCAATTCCATTAAAGTTGTCTGTTTTAGTTCGTAGTAATTAGCCATATTAAATGTTTTCAATTAAAGCGGTTAACAATAAAGCGCCGGCAACAATAGCGAAGAACCAACCCATACCCAATGATTCTTGGGCGTATTTCTTTTGACGGGCAGCTAATAATTCCAAATGTTTTTCCTGTGGTGTTTTTAATTTGTTTGGCATAGTTGTAAGTTTTAAAATGTGCGTTGGACAGTCGCACCCCTGCGGGGGATAGTAATTAATGTCTATAATTTTTTGAAGTAAACATTCCAACAACTCTATTTTTAATAGCTTTATTGTATGCTTGTTCTTTTGATTCTAATTCTGAATAACCTGACTTAATCATAAAATCAAAATAAATTTTAAATTGATTCCATTCATTTTCAGTTAGATTTTTCATATTAATTCCTTCTTGTAATGGCTTTTTCATAATGTTGGTTTTTGTTTGTTTGATAAATCAAAGATATATTAACTTATATACACCTTCCAAACATATTGCCAACTATTTTTCAACTTTGTGATGAACGGTAAATAATAAGGATAAACGGTTTATTAATCATATATGAGCCGATTGTCAATCGTTTTCGCCTCAAAGTTGCCTAATAAAGCAACTTTTGTGATTGATTAAGCAAAGGCGTAACGCCCTGAACCGCGCTTAACATTGTGATTCTGCCAAGCCAAAGCCAATGAAACAACGCAATCGTCGTGGAATCCGGACGGCGCTGAATACCTAACACCGTTTGCGGTAAACTGATATTCAAACACGTCTAATTCGTCCACAATAACCCCTTCAGGAAATCCAATTTTAGCCTGTTGAATGGCTGAAGCTAAACCTTCCATTAATTGTTGTTTGCTTTGACTTGTAAACTTTAAACCCTCAATGTTTACACCTTCGCGCAATAAGTCTTCAAGTATTGGGTCACCAACACCCGTTGAATCCACGATTATAGGCGCAGGCGGCAATCTTTTTATGGTTTCCTTAGTGTTATGCCAATCCAATTGGAAGCGGTCAAAATAAGCCACGTTGCCGCTTTTATCCAATCCAATGATAACAGTAAAGTCAACAGACTTTGCAAGGTCAATCCCGTAACAAACAATTGTCTGCGCTGATAATGGTTTAATGCAACGTCTAATAAATGCGTTCCCAAAAGGGTTGGCACTATTTTCTGCGGGGTCTGCTAAATATTCCTGATTAAATACGACTTCAGGTAATTGTATTCGGGCGTCGTCAATTTCGCGGGGGTTTATGTGCGGGTTGTCGTATGTGCTAAATTTAAAGCTTTGCCAATCATTTTCACCCTGCTTCATAAACAGGGAATAAAAAAAGTTTTTGCCACGTGGTGTTGAAAGGAAAACCGCACGCCCTTCGTAATCGGTCAGCGTTGGGCGTATGCTATTTGACCAACCGTCTTCAAGGTCTGAAATAAAAGCAGCTTCGTCAATAATAACCAAATGGAATTTACGACCGCGTAAGTTATCCAACCTTTCACCTGTAAAGAATTCAATTGAACCTTCGTTGGGACAATAGATTTTAAGCTTTGAAATATTGTTTTTAAATGGCAATGTCTTTGTCAGGCGTTCAAAGAATACCTGTGCCAATCCGTATGTCGGTGTAACGTATGCAACTGACCCGCCTTTTAATGCTTCTGTGATTCCAAGTATCTGTGAAAGTTCTGACTTACCAAAACGACGTCCGCACATAACGACAATAAAGCGTTTATTGGAATCCAATATTTGCCTTTGGTTAATATGTGGTGTTGGAAGTTCTATGCGCATAATGTAAAGATATGCACTTTGTAATCTATTTACAAAATGGTTTTGCCGTCAACAAATACAACTTCAATTCGTGAATCCTGTTGAACGTCAACCTGTTCTTTTGGTTTACCGTAAACACGGGACAATAAGGTGTCCATTGAATAAAGACTTCCGTTATTCATTGACTTAGTGATTGCCTTTGCAACAGTCATTTCAAGTACAGTTGCTTCCGGGTTCTTTGTCACCGCTTCCAATTCCTTTGGCGTCATTGACATCAATGCCTGTATTGAATCGTTTATTTCGTTTAATTTGTAGCCTTGTTCTTTTAATAGACTAACGTATTTTCTTGGTCGCCCTTCTAAGTTGCGTCTTGAATCTTCGCCCGCTTTGAATGGTTTTAAACCTGATATATTTTTTGCCATAATTACACAGTTTGAACACAGTTTTAACGTCCCTGACCTTTGTAAGCTTTTGGTCTTGGACTGTGTTTGTTGAAACTCTTTTTAGCGTGTCCGCGCTTTCTTTTTCCAAATGATACTTTGCGACTGTCTTGTTTAACCTTTGCCATTTAATAACTTATTGTGAATGTCCTTTAAATATTGATAATGTGTCTTTGTGTCCCCCATAACAACGTGGCAATATCTGCATAAAGCCTGTAAATTGTCAATCGTATCTTCTTTTTTAGTTCCCCCCATTCCCCGTGCGTCTATGTGGTGAATGTCAACTGCTCTTTGTCCGCATACTTCGCAGGGAATAAAGTCTTCTAAACCGTAGCCAAAATAATCAAGATAAATTTTAGTGTGTTTCTTCATCTATTTGTTTAAGCTTCTTTTGCGCCCATTCAACACCTTCGTTGCCACCCCAAGCCAACCACATTAAAGCGCCACAATCTGTTTTTGGGTCACCCTTTGAATTTTCCCTATGCCTTTCAAAAGACGACATTCTTGCAATTGTGTCCCTTGTAATATTTTCGCCCTTTGCTAATTGGTTTGCACGCGCCCAACCAACAGGCGTTCCGCAATTGCGGTCGTATTGGTTTCGTATGTTTATTGCTCTTTGTGCGTTTACCCTTGCTGCCTGTGGGTAGTCGTTGTAACTGTCAACCATTGAAACACGTATTGCCGCCCATACGCTTTGCGCTTTTTCTTCTGTTTGGTATATACAAGAACCGTTGCCAATTCTATATTTCCCATTTGAACATTTAATTACCGGCATTGCTAATTAGTTTATTGTAAATAGCGAATCGGTGTTTATTTACTTCGTGTAAATTGAAGTTCTTATTGCAATAGTCGTATAAAGCGTTTCCGTAGCTTTTACGGGCGTCAGGGTCTTTGGTTAATAGTTTTATCCAATAGTACCAATCCTTTTGACTATTGACGTGACAGGCGGGATAAAATCCTTTGTACGGGTGTACGTTACTGACAATGGCGGGGTTTTTCTTTGCTGCGGTTTCAAGTACCTTCAAATTAGACTTCATTGAATTAAACTTTGAATCAATTAATGGTATTAATGAAATATCTGAATCCGCATAGGCTGCCATATATTCGGTAACCTGATTAAAATTGTAAATAGTTGGGTTTAGTTTCAATCCGTTTGTAAATGCACAAATCATTCCGTCCCAAATTGGCTTTTCGCCTTCATTGAATCCGGCAATTATTGTACGTACAGGAAAATTAATACGCTTCATTGGGTTACGTAATATTTCCAAGTCTTTGCCGTGCGTTCCCGAACCTGACCAAAATAACCTTACAAGGTCAGAATCTTTTTTAAAATCCTTAAACTGTTCTTCGCCGTATGGAATAGCATTTGGCACAATTTCAATATTTGTATTGTATGGCTTTACTTCTTCAGCTAATCGTTCGTGCGTAACTGTGCAAAGGTCGGCAATACGAATCCAATCTATAATTTGCTGACTAACATTATTTAAAACATATCGTTCGTGTAAAATGTGCGAAGGGTCTAAATACCAATAGTCGTCATTGTCAACAATTAATTTAAAACCGTACTTTGTACGCCAAGCGTCCATTTGTTCGGGTGTTATGTTTGCAAGCATTCTATTCATAACGACAATATCGTAATTGCCTTCAAATGTTTCTTCGCTTATTGTGTCAGTCATTAAACAATAATCTTTTTGCATATTGACTATTGGCATAATAATTCTATGGTAAGCGACCCCGCTTGTTTTACTTGTTATTGCTAAAATCCGCATAAAGTTTTTTTTCTGTATGGTAAATTGGTTGGTATTTTTCCCAAACTGCCTGTGCGCGTTGTAAACTTTCGTCCTTCATTTGTCTGTATTCTGTATTGTTTCCGACGTCGTGTCCAATATGTTCAGAACGTAAATCAGGTATGTAATAATTTGTAAATCCTGCAATTATTGCGCGTTCGGCATAATCGCGGTCTTGCATTCCATACGGGTCGTATTCTGTATTGTAACCGCCAATAGCGTCAATCAATTCCCTTGTTATAAAATTATTGCCAAATGGCACGTGTGTTTTATGAATTCCGTCAACCAATGGTGGCAAATCTTCAACACAATGTATGCCAATAATGCCCGTTTTTGACACACGTTCTGCAAACATAACCCAATTTGACAACCAATTATCAGGTAAAAGAATGTCATTTGCTAATATACATACCCCGTCGTATGCGCGTGTCATATTTAAACCGGCGTTAACACCTGCGGCAATACCGCGTTTCTTTGTTGAAACATTGCAATTTGTCCAATTGTAAATGTCATACGGCACTTCGTCGCTGCCATTGTCAACCAAAAAACAATCCGCATTGTGTCCCGCATTTTTAAAATTTTGGTCAACAACGCGTTTTGCTAAATGGTTTCTGTTTAGGTTTAGTAAAATTACGGCTATATTCATTTTCTAATATTTGAATCAAGTTTGGTCATAGGTTTTGCTTTCAGGTTTATCAATAATTAAACTAAATCCGTTTTGTTTCATTATTTCGTTTATTTTATTCCAACCTATTGTTAGTTTATGTGTACCCTCGTAACCAACCCAATTATTCCCGTCGTTTGTCAACGGGGATTCAAAATGAATATATTTAACCCCTTTGCAATATTTAGCTAATTGTTTAAAATGGTCGTTACTTAAATGTTCAATAAAATGTGTTGCTATGATAATATCGGCTTTTATTGTTCTTTTATCTTTAAACCAATCAAATTTTGTAGGCTTAATATAATTAACTTCTTTGCATTTAGTTGAACGAATTGCAGCTTCGCAAATTTCTATCCCATACCAATCTAATATGTTAAAGTCTTGCATAGCTTGTTTAGCTAAATCGCCCTTCCAAGTTCCAAATTCTAAAACTATTGGTTTATTACAAAGCAATAATGCTTCCTTTACGTTATCATAGTTATAATGATTTTGTTCAGGATAACGAGCTTCTAATTCATTATGATAAACTATTTGTTCATCAATTGTCATTGTATCGTAGCGTTCACGCCATTTATCAAATTCGTTCATTTTTTTATATTTGGTGAAAGATATTTTGCAGGTACACCGGCATATTTCATTTCGGGTTCTGATTCACCTTTGAAAAAAGCGCTTGCGCCAATCATACAACCCCTTTTTATTATACTGAATTGATGCAATACTGCGTTCAATCCAATGTTTGAACCTTCGCCAATAATTGAATGACCCCCAATCTTTGCGCCGCAGCTTATTGTAACATTATTCATAATGCGGCAATCGTGACCGATATGCGCGTGTTTCATAATAAAACAACCGTCTTCAATAATGGTTGGCACTTCAGTTCCGGCGTCAATTGTAACCAATCCGGTAACAATATTATTGTTTCCAATAATTACTTTGCCCTTTTCTTGATTCCAATACTTTTTATGTTCTGCGGGGTCGCCTATAATACAAAAAGCGCCAATGTAGTTGTTGTCGCCTAAAATAACGTTGTCGCCAATTATGGCGGTTGGGTGTATAAAATTAGCCATTTGCTTTGGGTTTACGTCCTCGTTTTTTTATTTCTTTTTCAATTGCATTTACAACCGTTTCAAATTGTTCACGTATTGGTTTAGGTTCAACTTGTTTAGGTTGCGCCACATACCAATTGTATAAACGCATAATCATATCAAACTTACAAGCGCCGCACCAAACAGACAATAAAAAATTAGGGTCTAAATACAAACGGTAAATGTGTTCGTACATTTGAAGTTCGGGTAAATCCAAATTTCGGATATATCCATTTTGCGCGCTTTCGTAATTGTTAATATTAGCGTCTAAAAAGTCGCGGTGTTCTTGTTTTATTTCCATAAATTCCATATTAATTTTGAAACAACAGGTGCTAAAAATCCGGCAATAAATAAGCACGAAGTAATATTTTGTATCAATTCAGGTGCGAAATAGTGTATTGGTGCAAGCCACGCAGCCAAGCAACTTCCGCAATTAAATGGCTTGAAATTCGCCTTCCATTTAAAGGGAAGGTTATGTATATCGTTAATAAATAGTGATGCACAGACTGCGGTTAAAATTGATAAAATCATTTGCGTATGTTTTGTTTCATTTGTTTTTTAGTTTTATTTATAGTTCTGACAATTGACATATATGGAATGCCTGTTTTTCTGCTTAGTTCTTTTGCATTCTTTTTAAAATCAATTGCATATAGTTTTAATATTTCCTTATTGTACCAATGTAAACCTTCCAAATTCTTTTCCAATTTATCAATCAAATCCGTTGGTTCGTCATTTATACGTTTAATTTCTCTGTTCAAATCAGACGCAACAAATTCAATATGGTTTCTGTAATTCTTATAAAATGTACTTCTGTCGCTTTTAATCATATTTAGCATTGTACGTACAATATAAAATCTTAATTCGTTTCGTTCGTACATACCAACCAACTTTTGTTCGTCCATTTCACAAAGAACTAAAAAAACTTCTGCCTTCAGGTCATACCGCAATTCTTCGGGTTGCATTTTGCCAAATGCTTCGTTGACTTCTTTTAAGTCCCAAAATTCAGCTAAAATTTCATTTTTGACCATTCAATTAAAGCAGGTTTATTTTCCACTTCAGTACAAATATAGACAATCCCGCCACATTCAAAAATATCTTTTAATCGTTTCTTTTGTTCTTTGCTTAATTTGTCGCCTAACTTTTTAATTTCAATTGCCACATAAACCCCTTTTTCAGTATAACCTTGTATGTCCGCCCAACCTTTTTGAACTGTACCTTTTCGTTTTCCAAATGGTATATTGTTAACCCTATTTAAACGCCAACCAATTAATTCAAGGTTTGTCTTCGCCCATTTTGTTAAATCGTTTGCCGATATGTCCATTTAAAATGCTTTTATTGTGCCTTCTTTAATTTTGTTTTTATATATTTCGCTTTTTTCTTTACTGCATATTCTGCAATAACCATAATACCCGTCAGCGTTACGTCTGTCCTTCCTGAATTTGTCCCAATCCAAGTTCTGTTTGCACCTGTTGCACTTTTTCATAAAATGATTTTGTAAATAGTAATCGGTTTTCTTTGGTTTTGACTTCAGGATAATTCAAATAAAAGTCAATAAAATTGTCTGTATAACAGTATTTTAAAATACCGTAGTGCGTATATTTAATTTGATAAATTTTCAAAATATTTGACTAATGCTAATTTTTTACATTGTGATTCAATAAAGTCTTCGTTTTTAACCCTTTTGGTAAACTCTTTGGCTTCCAATGGATTCAACCTGTTAAGTCTGTATAAGTTGTCTTCACGTACAACCTTAATTGTTTCCAATATCTGTTCAGGTGTAAATTTCAACTTACCTTGTTTTAAAAGGATTGAAAATACTTTGTCAGCATTAAAAACCCGGTTAAAGTCTTGACGCTTACCTGTCAGCCAATCGTTTTTTGTAAATTCAACAATTTCTTCGTCTGTTAATTGTTTCACAGGCGCTTCAGGTGGCGGCGGTAAATTCTTGCGTATTTCGTTTGCTTTGGCTTTGTAGGCGTTCATTATTTGGGATATATACTTTGGTGAAAACTTTTCGTAGTGGTCTGTATTGCACTCAAAACGACCCTGAACTGCCATTTTAAAAGCAATTCGCATTTCCTGCACCGTAAAATATGGGTAAGTTGTACGAATATAATCTTCAATAACTTCCAATTCCATTTTGTCCGGTAAACGGGTTAAACCTATTAATGTAAAAATATAGGCTAAATTTTCCCTTATAATTACAGGTGAAGCCAAGTTTAATTTGTCGCCTTTAAAAGCTTCAACAATTGGCAGGTCTTCGTTAGCTATTAACCCAATTTTGTAAGTCTTGCATTCTTTTGCGACTTGAAGCGGTTGGGTCAGTATTTTTTGTATTTCCATACTTTAATTTGTTTTGAAGCCAAGTATTAACCCGGCGTTTTACGTCAAAAAATTTTTCTGCTTGGTAACGCAATTTACCACTTTTTGAAGATTCGCACCAATAATCAATAAATTCTTGGTATGATTCCCCCAATAAACCCTTAAAAGGTTCAATTTTATATAAAAATACTTCTTTATAATTTATTATTGTATTTTCAGTTATAGTTTCAGTTTCAGTTTCAGTTTCCATATGTTTATCATATGTTTCACATATGTTATTCATATGATTGTCATTTTTAGGTTTAAGTCTATTATTTTTACGACTTTCAGTATAACTTTTACGCCTTACCGTTTCATTGTGCATTTTTTCATTGTAATAACCTTCTTCAGTTTTTACAAATTTTGAATATATGTCTTCATCATATGTTTTACATATGTTTAACATATCTTTTTCAGTTAGTATGCCTTTTTGGTGTTGAAAGCATAAAAGACGAATGTATTTACCAACCTGTTCATCACTCATTGTATAAGTTCCGCTTAAAAAGTCGCTTGTATAAAACAGAACTGCGGGGTCTTTTGCCATTATAATAATTTATAATTTTGTTTAATAATGTTACCAATAACCTTTGAATAGTATGAATGATTTTGTCTTTCTTTTTTTAATCTTATAAATATATCTTGAAATTTACTTATAATAGGTGTATTTTTTTCTTTATACTTATATATTATTGATATACAATGTATTACAGTATTAAAACTTTTTTTTCTTTTTTCTTTATTTCTATTTAAAAATTCTTCAATTGTAAAATCTGACTTATATAAATTGCATTTATTACAAGCACGGGTTAAATTATCTAAATTATTTGAACCACCTTTATTTCTTGGAAATATATGGTCAATTACTAAATTTTCATCTGAACCACAATAAACGCAATAATTTATTGATTTTAAAAAGATTCTGTCATTTTTTCTTAAAAAATATGAAGCCATAATAAAAAAAGGGTCGCGGGACTTCGGCAAATGGTACTTGCCGTGAATCCGTTGACCCAATATATTTTTAACTACGTTGTACCATAACGCATTTACTTATTTCCTTACAAAGTTATTGAAACTTTCAATCTCTTTTTCAATTTGGTCAATTTTTATTTTATACCAATCTTCGGTATCAATTAAATCTGAAGCAGTTTGAATATTGTAAATAACTGTTGTATGGTCGCCGACACCAATTAAGGGCGCAATTTCGTTCAAAGACAATTGTGTATATTTTCTTAAAATATATGCCGTTGCCTTGCGGGCAAAGATTGTAGCCTGTTTCCTATTCTTAGCTAATACGTCAGCTTCAAATACGTCCTGTACTAATTCAATCAATCTGTGCGGTTTAATGTCTGTTGCGCCTTTACTAACTGCAAAATCTTCTGTTATAACTTTCGCACCTACTAATGTTTTATGTATCATTTTTAAGCTTGACAAACTGTTTTTATAACATTGCACCAATTCGTTTTTAAGTTCTTCATTCATAATTAAAATAAATCGTCTTCTGACAATGGTTTAAAATCCGTTTTTGACTGTGGTTTTGTTTCTGTTGGTGCAACGTAATTGTCTTCATATATTTTGAAATCAGGTTGCGCAGGTTTGTCTTTATAACCATTTACCCACATATTATAACGTTGACCGTTTATTGTGAAATTAATTACTTCGCCCTTTGGTGTTGTACGTTTCCAAGCACCGATTGATTCTTTTTTTACTTCTGACATTTTATATTTGGTTTGTGGAATCTTCTGATTCCTGTTTAAAAAATACGGCTTTAAATTCACATTCTTTTTCCCACTTTTTTAAGAATGCTTTTATTTCTGTATAAGCTTCAGGTGCATACCAACAATAATGGTACACTTCAGCTAATAACATTTGTCGTTCCATTGGAAGCAAATTTTGCAATCCAATTTCTAAATCTTGATAGGTTTCTTGTTTCATTTTTATAAATTTATTTTGGCTTTTTCCCAACTAAGAATTGAACGAATGGCGTCTATTTGGTGAACTGAAGAAGCGTTTATTCTGTCAAATGCGTTCTTCAATCTTGACCATTCGCGCGCCTTGCTTTTTATCCACATATTGACAGTTGACGTTGCAAGTTTACCGTCCATTATTTCCCCGATTTTGTCGCCAATTTCCCCGTCAATAACGCATTCAATTTTATATTCTGCGGCGGTTCTGTATTCCCCTGATTGTGTCATTGCAATATTTAAAGTATCTAAACGTTTAATTAATGAATCGTGATAATCAGGCGTGTCATTTTTAGGCAATGGCTTTTGTAAAAAGTCCAACATTCGTTCCGCTTTGCTCGTTAATTCTTCAATGGTATATTCGCGCATTATTTTCTTTTTGTTGTTTTCTTAATGTCTGTTTGATTGTAATTCATACCCATTGCAATACGGTCTTTGTCCTGTATTTGGTTTGATTGCAGGTTTAATAAAGCTTTGTCGTATGATTCGTTTGTTGTTATTGCTTCAATACGAACTGCCAACTTTTCTTTTGCCTGTTCTTCGTATGTCGTGGATTCCAACAAAGTTAATAAATATAAACGTCTGTCATTGCCGACTTCGTCTTTATGTTCGTTTGTTGCGTCTGCGTCTTTGGTATCGTCAATTGCAAACAGTCCGTTTAGGGCATATTTGCGGGCATACGAAGAAGCTGACCCTGTTATTTGTGCGGCGTCCATTCCTTTTTTTACTTCTTCTTCACGCGCCCAACCGTGCGCAGTAAATTGAAAGTCAATATTGTCTTGGTCAAATATTGCCGCCGTTGCTTTTACATATACGCGGTCAGCGACCTGCACAATTTCGTCGGTTATAATTAACGCGCAACCGTTTTTATGCAGTATTGGTTTTACCGCTTCAATAATATCTTCGGCGCTGCGGTAACGATAATTGCCGAATTTGTTTAATTGTCCTTTGGGCGCTTTTAATTCTGCCTGAATTTTTACTAATTTCATAGGTTTGTTTTAGGTTTATAAATTTAATACATATCTCCGTATTCTTCAAATTTTTCTGTCCATTCTGACATTGAAATAAAAGGTATTGCCGGGAATGGATTTTTTGGCTGAACTAATAAATGCGGGAAATACTTTGCTTTAAATTCCTTTAAATCTTGACGTGCATTTTTTACCATTTCCAACCTTTTACGTGCATTTGATGCGGTGCTAATATCAAAAAGCCATTCGCAGTAACTAACATTGTTACGAAGTTTGTCCAATTCGTGTAAATGATTCATTATAAATTTATTTGATGTTTAATAAATACGTTTTCAATTTCTTCTAATGCTTCGTGTGCAAGGCTTTCAATACGTTCAATGTCATTTTCTTTGACATACTTTAAAATTAAACTTAAAGTTCCACGACTGAATCCCAATGCACCTGCATAATCTGCGGCGCGGTTTGTGTTTTTTAAATACAATTCGCCAATTGTTTCATTTGTAATTGTCATTGTTATTTGGTTTTGTTAACACAAATATACACAATATGCACAATACAATCCAAAAAATATATGGATAAATGGTAAAATAAACTGATAAGCGGTTATTCTTCGTCGCCTAAATCAAATATTTCGGCGTGCATTTCACCAATAACTTCGGCAATAATGTCTAATGATTGTCTTTTAATACGACGTATTTTGTTTGCTTCTATTCTTGAAAGCAACGTCAAATCAATGTCTTCAACTGTGCTATAAGCATAATACGCGCAGCTAATTAAATCGCCACGCGTAGTTGTTTCCGCTTCTTCCCATTCAATGGCTTCTTCAGAAACTTCAGGTTCAATATGTGGTTTTTGTTCTTCCATTATAAACCTTTTAAAAGTATTTCGTCCGGACGTTCTATTTCACTAAAATTCAGTCTATTTCCCCCGCGAATCTTTGCCAAATTTCTTTTCAAGTCGCTTTCAATATCGTACAATTCCTGAAGTCTTTTAATAAAATATTCTTCTTGTTGCTGAAGCGTCCATTTATTAAAACCTTTTGGCATTTTCATTTTTTTTAATATTTATAAGTTTTTTTAAGTAAATACTTAAATCCAAAGCTTCTTCATAGGCATTCTGCAACCAATCCAATTCGGTCAAATCCGACCTATCCATTGTTTTTCCGTATTCTTTTATTCCTTTGTCTTCACGCGCCAACAAATCGTCAATAATAGTATATAGAATTTTGCTCATTTATTTGTCGGTTTTAGAATGAAATTTATTACAAGTTTTGCACTTGTATTGAATTCGGGTCAATCCTGTTGCGGTCACGACTTTATTATTTTTAATCAAATCGTCTGACCCACATTCGGGACACGTTCCCCTGTCTTCGCCAAATATAACGCCATAATGCGTTTTTGGTTCAATATGATTGTTTAACAATTTAAAAACTTTTTCAAGCAAAACAACGTCTTTTTTGCAATATTTTATCATTGCTTCCATTGCAACTTTGTCTTTGCGCAAAAGTATATCCTTCCAAAGACTGTATTCTGTTTTTATTTTCTGACCTAAACCTAAAAAATCAGCTATGTAATTCAACCTATTAGAATTAAATCTAAACTTTTGACGGGCAACTTTTAACGTATCAATGGTTGTATATTTAGGAAACATTGATATACCGTGAAACAAACACCTTGTTCGTATCCAAGCCAAGTCAAATTTGTCCCCATTGTGACCGACCATTTCGTTAGCAATATTTGTAACCTCAATAAACTGTTCAAGCATACGTTTGTCATTCTGCTTTGCGTCCCAATTAAGCGAATAAACTTCTTTTTCATCTTCCCATTTATAACAGATACAAATAATTGCACGTTCTTGAATTATGTTTGAATAATCTATATTTTTTTTATACCCTGCTTCCCAAAACAAACCAATGTTCGGTGAAGTTTCAATGTCAAAAAATAGTCTGCGGCGTTTTGTTTTTAGGTTTGTGTTTGTCATTAATAGGTTTTGTAGTGTGTTTTTCCGCTTTCTTTATATGCTTTTAAAACTTGCTTTCTTTGTTTCCCTGTGCTTTCGTAGGAAACGTGAACCCAATCGGGGTTGCTATCGTTCCCAAATTCCCAAATCATTTGGTCAAATTCCAAATTATCTTTAATATAATTAAAAATCATTTTATTTGTCACATTATTTGGTGACCCGTCCATATCAATATCAATTGCTTCACCGCTGCAATGCTGACTTGTTGCCGCACCGCCAATACATTTATTCAATTCTAAACTTCTGTATCCGCTTGAAATATGAATTGGACAACGAAAATGATTGCGTATTGGTTCAAATACTTTTTCAGCCAATAGTTTAAAATTTGCAATATGTGCTTCAGTTGGCATATTTGAAATACCGTTGCGTTTTGCGCTTTCACTTCTAATAACTTCTGACAAATCTAAATGTTCACTTAACTTCATAAAATACAATTAAATAAATAAAATAATGTTGTTATATATAAAATGCCAATTGAAATTAGCACCCTTTTTTCATAATTAGTCATTTTTTTTAAATATTTTTTCTGCCGTTGTCAATCCTAAACAACCAAATGCTAAACTTGCAACTGCGTAAACCAATGCCTCGCTTGGTGCTTTTGATAACTCGCTAAAGCTATTATGATACATAGTAACGCATAACGCAACTACGCACATAAGACCGCAAAGACGTTTCATACTAAACCGACCATTGTCTTCTGTAAAAAATTGTTTCATTATTTTAGACTTTGAAATTGTAAAACTATTATTGCTATTAAAATTATTTTTTGTGCGAAGTCGTACTTTTTGTCTTTTTGGACTTCGGTTTCTCTTGCGTAATAAGTGTTTCTATTTGCTTCATATTTCCATTTCCAATCATAGAACGAATCTTTGACCAAAGATATTGTATTGAATAAGCTATCAAATTGCGCGCGTTTTATTTTTAAACTATCCTTTGTTAAACCTAAATCCTGACCAAACTTATTAAAAGTTTTATTAATTTGTTCGCCCTGTTTTAAAGTCATTATTACAACCGTGTCTTCACCAATTTTTTTAGTAATTGGATATTGGCAATAACATAAATTTGCCACCGGTATCAATAGTAATAGAATCCAACTTGCTTTTAACTTCATTTAATTCAGTTTTTAAATCTTTAATTTCGCCCTTCATTGAAACAATTGTTGCAACTGCTTTTGTAACTAATTCAGCTTCTTTTTTACTTGCTGCCTTTTGAACCTGTACTGACTTGTTATTTGTTTCAGTCACTTTTGACATAAGTTGTTGAAACTCACGTTCTTGTTCAGCTTCTTCACTTGTTTTTTGTGCTGAAACTGTGCAGCCAAATAAGAATATAATAAATAAATATTTCATTATTTAATTTTTTGAATCTTACCCAATTGTTCTAAGGTTGAAAGTTTAGTTGTTGCTGAAGCCAAAGAAGAATCGCAACGGCGCAGGGCGTCGCTGACAATGTCAACACGGTTTTCTAATTTTTCAATCTTGCGACCCTGTCCTTCAATTTGATTGTTAAACGTTCCGCGTATGTCAATATATAAAACAGAAATTCCAATAATTACCAAAAACATAGTACCAACCACAGGGTTTTTACTAAAATCTTTGAAGCTTATTGGAAGGGGGTTTGCTGAAACGTCTAATTTTTTGCTTGTTGCCATTCTATTACATATTATAATTTTAAATAGAATCCAACGCCATATTTCACAGATTCACCTGTTTTTAAATTTAAGCCAATTAAAGCCTTGTTTTTGACCTTATATATTAAACCAACACCCAAGTTGTCCAAACTTTTATCCTGTCTTAAATCAGCTAATACGCCTAAATAAAGTGCATTTTTAACCTTTGGGGTAATTGTGCGCGTTTCAATTATAGTCTTTTCACTTAATTTGGCGCTAAATCCACGCCCTAAAATACGGTTTTGGCTTATTGTGTCCTGAATATATACGACATTGTTCGTATCAATTTGAATCGTATCTGAATACGCATATTTGCGGCTATAATCGGATAAAATACGAATTGTATCGTGTACAGATATCTGTACGGAATCGGTTAAAATGGTATATGAATGTATATCATTTCCCTTTTTGTATTTGGTAAAAGTTTTCTGTTGGTAAACTGTATCACGTACAATGGTTACAGAACCGCCATTGTATGAAGGGTCTGAAAATAAAAATAAAGCAACCACAACCAATAAAATTGCAATCACAATATTTTTAATCATTTTTGACTTTTTTGGTTGCGTTGTAGTAATAGCGAATCGCCATTATACCCGAAATAATAGCAATCAAACCGGCAAATAATGTGACAACCGGTTGAATTGTTGAAATACTTACAATAGCGCTTAAAACGCTTATTCCTGTGCCTATGTCGGCTTGATTGCTATGCGGTGTCATTTAGTCTTTTTTTTCTTCTTTTGGCGCTTGTTCGTCTTGAATTTGCTTAAACCATTGTAATAAAGGCACTCCGTATTTTGTTGGAAGTTCCTGACAAAATTGGTTTAGTTCTGTTAATTGTTGTTCGTTCAAAGTAATCATAGTGTTTATTTTAAAATTAATAATATTATCAAAATTAATACTTTTATCAATGCCGAAGTATATTCAGGTTTAATTTTTATAAGTTCAGCGACCTTGCGAATAAATTTATCTGTATCTGCCGTTACACCTACATAAAACGCAGGTCTTTTTAAAACAATAACATTGCAAAGAATGTCAAAGCCAAACCAAAAAGCAGTAGCAAATAAAAACATTGACAAAAAACCATAAAGCGACCAAACCAAAACGTAAACTGATAAATGGTTTATCCCTTTCCATAAATGCCATTTCTTATTTTGCTCGTATGCTTCCTGTGGATTTATTTCGTAAAGGTCACGTTCTTTAAATTGGTGCTTTTGATATAAAACCCAACTAATTAAGTGGACTAAAAATACTATGCTTAAAAATATTGTCATTATTTAGCTTTTAAAAGTTTAACTTCTTCTTCTAATATTTCAATTTTTGCCATTGCTTCTTGTAAAACCTTAATTGTCGCGTGGTGTAAATCTGAAGTATAAACAGATTTTAATGGTTCTTCTTCACTTATTATTTCGTTTCCTTCTTCGTCTAATTCAAGTATATTATTCCACCCGTCAATATCAATAAATTCAGGTGCAACTTTTTCAACTTGTTGTGCAATTACACCAATATTAAAATCGTTGTGTGTTTGGTCTTTATATTTAAATTTAACAATTTCAATAGCTTTAAATTTATTCCAATAAGACTCTAATAGAATTATATCTTTTTTAGTTCTTTCATCTGATAAGTTTACATTATTTGCTTGATAGTTTGCCAATCCACCATTTGCATAAAAAATAAATCTATTTGCAGTTGTATCCGTTCCAATAAAAAAATAATTTATTGAATTGTTTGGTGATGCGTTATTAAATGTTATACTTGGTCCATAAGGAGAAGCTGATACATTAGTAAAAATAGCAAGGTTTGTATCAGTATTACTTTGTCTTAATTCGTGATATCCTGCACCTGCATTTAAATAAGTTCCATTAGTAGTAGCTTTAAAAGCACCCCCACTTGTAATACGTGCTTTTTCTGTTATACTATTTGCTGCACCACCCGTATAAAATCCTATTCTTGCACTTGCACCTAATGCTGATATGTCTAATTGGTCAGAACTAACATTAAAACCATATCGTTGACCACTTGCAGGTGATTCTCCATATAATAATAATGCAGGTAAACCTGTTGTACCACTTTGACCTGAAATATGTAATTTTGAAACAATGTCAGTTATACCAATACCTACATTACCTGCTGAGGTTATGGTTAATCTTTGTGATGCATCAGTGCTAAAAATCATATTATTAGTAACATTGCTATATTCAATTCTACCTTTTCTGTCAGTGCCATTAGTTGAGAAATCTATTAATGAACCTGTTGAAGCAGAGCCGTTTAAATGTATAACCGCAAAATCACTTTGTACCCCTAATAAAACTCCATCTGCTGCAGGAGCAGCAGCTATTGCACCTGTAATATGTAATGCAGCTTGTGGGTTATTTGTACCAATACCAACATTACCTGATGAGCTTATTCTTAATCTTTCTGCAAAAGTGTTACTATCTCTTGTATAAAAAGTTAAAGCAGCACTGCCACTTGCTGTTACTACTGCGTTTAATCCCGCAAGTCCGTCGTTTGAAGTACCTGCACCACCTAATTCAATACCTGCAAAAATATTAGCACCTGTATTTGAATTAAAAACACGCATTACATTTCCTCTTGATGTAGAAGAATAAGCGGTTGAACTATTTATATATGCTTCTAAAGGATAACCTGTTGCAGGACTTCCATTAACACCTAAAAAATTACTAAATATAGCTGCACCTGTTGAACGTGTAATTGTTAAAGGTGTTGCTAATAAAGAACCCGCATCTGTGTATGTTCTTAAAAAGAAATTTGCACCTGCATTTGAACCTGATTCTGTACCTGAAACTTCTAAATTGATTCTATTGCTATTATCTGAACGGAAACTTAAAGTTTTTGCAACTGAAACGTTAGCGTCTAAATTTGCAATCAAAGCTGAAGCACCGCCGTCAATATGAAACTTTGTTGTTGGGTTTGCAATACCAATACCAAATTCTCCTGTTTGTAAAACTGAAACTAATTCAGCACTATTTGCTTCGCTAAATATTCTAAATCTATGGTCTGACTGAACGTTGCCAACTGACCATTTGTTAGTACCCGCACTTGAAAAACCTAAATAAGCATTGTTTGTTGAAGTTCCGTTTATGCGTCCAATAATTCCTGAACCGAAAACGTCCAATGCAGTTGTTGGCGCATTTGTGCCTAAACCTAATCTGTTATTTGTATCGTCCCAAAAGAAGTTTGCGTTGTCTTGTAATAAAGCACCTGAAGCACCTATAAAACCAACTGAACCCGTTGTTAATGCAGTCGTAATTGTTAAAGTCGCAACTGAACCAACTAAACTAATTGTCCCGTCAAATCCATTCGCGTCGTTAAACACCAAAGAAGATACAATGTTTGGTGACAATTCTACATAGGCACTTGTCCCTGTATTCCAACGATACAAAATGTTTGTATCTAAGGCAATGTAAATAGTGTCAGCAACACCAACCAAAGGGAATGCCGCAAGGTTTGCGTATTCCTCAACTGTACCCGTAAACAAAGACGCCATTTGTGAAAGCGTAATTTTTTTACTTATTCCGGTTGTCGGGTCGCCTATAATTGTTAAATCTGATAAATCAGGCGCAAGTTCTGTCGCTAATTGATTAATTTTTTTGGATTCCATTAAAAAGTATAATTTGAAGGCACTTCGCACCTGTTGTTAATAAATGGTACTGTCAACGTCACGTCTAATTTTACACCTGCTAAATAATCGGGGTCGCTTTCTGTGTAAAAAGTAATTGGTAAATTTTGGTTCAATGTCCAAGTCACAATTTGGTAATCTTCAGGGTAACGCAATTGTGCAACTATGTCACCGGCAACCTGTGTCATATCCGATAAAACTTCCGTTTCGTTTGTTTCTTCGTTTAACATTCTGTCCATAAAATAAAGACTAAATGAAAAACCAATTTCTTTTGCGCCATAACTTGCACCTGTCAACGTAAAAAACATTGCAGGATAGGTCACTTCGCCATTGCTCAAACGTTCCCAAACGTCCCCAAAATAAACAAAATCAATTTGTTCGTGTTGGTTTCCTATCGTTGTCAGTTCTTTGACTATTTGGTTTAATGTCATTCTTTTTTGCTTTTTCCAAATAAACTTTAAGCTTATTTTGGTTTTTAATAGTTACTTGTTTACTCATATATTAACAACAACCAATGTTTCCCTGATAACGTTCTTCAAAGCTTTTTCTGCTATCCCCGTCCCCACAACAACCATTATCACCTAACCACATTGAAACAGAATATCCTTCATTGTCAGGTTTTATTGAATCAATGCCTGAACCAAAGTTTAAATAATTTGGGTACAAAGCATTGTTTTGTTTTAGGTATTTTATAAGTCTTTGTTTATAGAATTCAGCGCGTGCGCGGTATCTATTTGCAACGTCAATCATATCTTGCATTGACGGACTTTCTTGATTTTCACCTGTTTTTCTTATTAGACCCTTATTGTAAAACTGATATGATAAACCTTGCGGAAGTTCTGACATAACAAAGTAAATCAAACAGTCAACAAGGTAATCGTCCAATAAAGTTGTTTGTAATTGCGTAAATGTATTTGCAACAACCGCGTCTTGCAATTCATTGTACAATGCCGAACCCAAAGCCGGCAAAATATACATATCCTGCGCGGTTTTAATTTCAGGCAAAACCAATTTTTCGTCAACGTTAGCGTGTAACCCTGTTCTGTCCTTAATTGTTTGTACTGATATAAATAAGGTGTTTTTGCTCATTTTATTTTCTTGTTACTATGTTTGATACCCATTGATGTCTGCAACTTGCTTCGTGTTCGTTAGTTCCCGGTACTGTGTACCAACCGCCTTTTCTGTCCCAAACTGAATATCCTAAACGTGCGCTTATTGATTCAATTTCAGAACGTGAATACATTTTATTTGCATCTAATAAAGCAACACAAAACGGGCGGCTTGTTTTTTTATCCTTATTTGAAAAACCTGTTTTCCATTCATAAG
>Ga0315902_10002402_pt1 | contig 29159 bp, 37 predicted proteins | sample LakEriMetagenome_9_FD_203523 | JGI IMG/M metagenome (GOLD analysis project Ga0315902, IMG submission 203523) | Freshwater fungal communities from buoy surface, Lake Erie, Ohio, United States - Buoy 12 MA117 | ecosystem: Environmental > Aquatic > Freshwater > Lake > Lake biofilm | place: USA...
TTCTGGTAGATCGCTTGGAAAGTCGGGGGATGGTTTGAGTTTGCTATCGCCGGGCCAGAAGGGACGAGAGTTCTTTCTTCTTGGCCTCACAGGTTGCCCTTCGACGATTCAACCAGAACGTCCAGCGGTTGTACTCGGCGCGTGCTCGATACAGAGCCGATCGGTCAGAGGAGGCTTGGGCAAGGCGCATTCGCTCGGCAATGGGAGTGACTTCCTGTTGCATTACTCGCTGGATCTCGGCATCGATGGCCGCTATCTCTGAGCGTAGTGCAGACTCGCGCCGTAGCGTGGTTGGGTCGAATCGAGACTGCATTTGGGGAGTTCCTCTGATCGGCAGCGTAAATTACCGACATGGTTTTTACGCTCCGAGGCTTGGCGATTCAAACAGAGACGCTGTAATCGCTATTCCCAGTCTTCGTCGCAAAGGGTCGAAACGCAGGCCGTCGGATGCTCTTGAGGGTCTTCAAGGTCCAGGGTCCTTGTGGCAGGTAGGGTAAGCTCGGCTGCGGCAGCTTCCCGAAGAACAATCTCGATACCTGTTCTCTCCGGGTGAAAGACGCTGCATCGGACTTTCAGTACTCCGTCTCGAACCGGACCTACCGAGAGTACCTTATGACGCGAACTGTAGATCCGAAACCAATCGCCGCTTTGGAGCTCGGATGCTGTTTTCTGGGAAGCCATGCTTGGGGCCTATCACTTTCACTAAATGGTCAGGTGGAACTCTTGCTCGTAGCACGAGACTCTCTGGTGCTACTTAAGTAGGCCTGGACTAAAGGCGAATTGGCTTCAAGGGGTGGGGGTCCCTAAACGCTTTGCAGAAGTCTTTGCTGCATCGCTGCGAACCCGATGTGCTCGGTCATTTCCGATTGCTCGGCGACGTCGAGCTTTGCTAGGGCTCGCTCCAAGTACACAACCCCCTTGCGGTACTCTACCGGGCAGGTCTTGGTTGCCAGTTCGGAGGCAAACCGCTTCCATTGCCGCATGCGAGCTTTCTTGAGCGGGTCGGCTTGGGCATTAGCCGAAACATCTGTTGCGACTTTAGGCGAGGCGGCATCTGCCGATGGGCTTGAGGCTTCTTGGATCGCGGGCTTCCAGGCATCGCTCTTTTTGGTCTGGTAGATTCCTCTCGCATTGCAAAGGTCTTTTAGTGACCGCCGCACCGAGTAAACCTCATAAACTCCGATTTCCAGGATGCTCGCAATCTCGTTGGGTGTATTACCATCTCCGAGCAGTTCGCAGATTCTCCGGGCGTTGCCAGAGATGCTATCAGCAAGATCCAATACGGCTTGCAGGTTCTCTTGCTGGATGAGGATCGCATCGGGAGCCTGGGTGTGGCCCGAGGCTTCCCAGCTTTCGCCGATGGCCTGCGTCCGGTCGGCGGACGATTTGCCTAGCTTGATCATGCTCACGGACTTGTAGGTGTTGTTGCGGCTGATGAAAAAGACCCAGCACATAAACTGCTTCCAGTCCTTGGCTTCGCAGGTCGGAAGATCCCTTGCGACTTGGAAGAGAACCTCTTGGACAACATCCTCGGCATCGATGCGATGCGAGTACCGAGTTCCAAGATAATGCCAAACGATGTTGGTGATGTCTTCGGTGATCTTGGTAAGCAAGTCCACCATGGCATACTGCTTACCGGACATCGCGTCTTGAACCAATTCATAACTCATAATCTTCTACCTAGCTTGCTTGTCTGAGTGTGCTCGGGATCTCTTAAGATAAGGCGATTTTCGCCCCCTAATAATAAGGCCATTTTCGCCAGATCTTCGGGCGCTAAATAGCCGTATTTTTACAGGGTTTTTTGGGCTTTTGACCCTCCCTGATCAGGAGCTAAAGAGGGTAATTGGGCGGGTGTTACAGGGGCCTTGACTTGAGCGTCCAAGAGTACTCGCTGAAGTCTTAATCGATGTATCGATCGTCTAGTGTCTCTGGGCGATGTTTTGACGGCTTACCACGACCGGTTCGAGACGAGAGTTTGCTTCGAGCTTCTTCAGAGATCTGCGCGTTGCAAGCTTGGCCGACCCAAACCGAAAGATCCACGTTCTGTTTGAACGCCTCGACCTGCCAGCGCTGGATCCAGTCCTCTGGCTGCGAGAGCGTTAGTTTCTTCATCCGTTTGGTCATGGTCGTTGAGTCGTGTCTAGGGGAAGTACTGTTCGAAACGTCAGGTTAATGCGAGGGCCGGATCCAAGCTGCTTGGGAACCTGATGCTTCCAGTGCTTTTGCATCGTCCCGCCCATTCTCAGTAGGCTCCCTGCGGGAAGCTCGATCGAGATTACGGGAATCTCGCTGCGAGTCTGGTGGCGAATCTGGAATGTTCGACTTGCTCCCAGGCTCAGAGAGAAGATCACTGGGTTGGGCCCGTCGGTTGGTCCAAAGTCACTATGCCACCCGCAATAGTCTCTCCCATCGCGGTACAGGTTACAAAGCACCGAGTTGATCTGGGTATCGAACTCTCGGCAGATCCGATTGCGAATGGCCTCTAAAGGTTCGATCCAAGCCAAAGCTTTCCACTGCGAACCGGTGTAGTGGTACTCGAGCCCCTCGTCGGCATAGAAAGCCGTTAGCCGAGGCTGGTTGACCCAGCGTCCGAACATAAATATCTGACGCAGTTCCCAAGCGACCTGCGATCGGAGAGTTTCAAAGAGATTTTGGGCTTCGGCTTGGCTTAGCCAATCGTCGCGTTTCTCTAGCTCGCAGTCCGGCAGTTCGCCTAGGTGGGCTTGGGTATCAAATAACGTGGGTGTCTTAGGCATGGATGCACTCCTGCTCTCGCTCAAGGTAATGGCGATGGATAGCAACCAATGCGCTACGAGCGGCTCTTGGCGTTGGAAATACCGGCTTGATACGGTTGGAGTCCTCGGAGTTACAGCATAGAAACTCCAAGATCTCCTCGTCACTCCAGCATTCGTCGATGACCGAGAGGCTTCCCCTTCCAATGATCGGATCGCGGCGTGTTTGACGGATTAAGACCTCGCACAGTGCGATGGCTGGCTTGCATTTAATGCCGTGCTTCTTGACGAAGGTCTCGACTGATTCTTGGTACATGGATCGGCCTGGATTGCTGAAGATAGCGAAATGAGATGATGCGAACCCGACGCGAGTTGCATCGCACTCTTTGTGCTATCTAAGTAGGCCGGTATCGGGGAGGAATTTGCGGGGAGCCTTTCCGTAGCAATTGTACCATCACCCTCGATGATGCCGCATGTACCAAGTGTTCAGGACCAGCAAGCCAGATAGCCAAAAATCCGGACTGTAATTCCAATGGGAATCATGCTCAAATTATTAAATGTTTTGATCGGAGTTCCTGCTTTCGCTTCAATACATGAATGCGACATACTGAACAATATTAAAATCCCTATAAAGCATCTCCTCCAGAAGAAGCAAACTGCTAAATTCATCCAAGTCATTCACCCGTTTCTGGACAAAACTAGACTGCCACGAAGTATCCAGGCCTAGATCACTCAGGTAGGATTCAACAATCGAGTCGAATGATTGATCCCCCCAAGAAAAACCGTATAATTCGGGAAGCAAGTCGATCAACTTGCGGACAGTGTCGCCATTCCTTCGTTTCATGGCAACCGAACGCTCAATGGAACTAATAAAATCATAAAAAGTTGACATTGGCTCCTCTGGTATCTCAGGGTCGCTATGAAAACATAGATCGCCATTAGCGGTGTAAGTGTAGTGGTGCGACGGCTCCTCATGGTTCTCGATTAATTTGTGCGGTGGCACTGTTGCGCAATCTTTAAACGACTTGGTATTTTTAAAAGGAAAGGAGTTTGCTACATACGATTCATAAACCAACAGGTCTTGGTAGGACCATGGTAATCGAAGGTCCATTCTTTTAAAATCTTTTAGCCTTTCTCTTTTATAAAACATCGGTGCGACATAGGCGGCACTGTTTGTTTCAGAAAGCCTAAAAAGAGCATTGTGTTGCAGGAATTCCTTTGACTTCTTGTCTCTAAGCAGCGAGAATCCGAAGAACCCTCTTTCTGTCGGCAGAGATTTATCACGACGTCCCACCTTAAGCTCTCCGTTGTACTGTGGTAGATAGAAAAAAGATCGTTTAAACTGAATATAAAAAGGCACGAGTGAATTCAGGATTCCATCATATCCGAGCAAGTTCTCCTCACTCTGCGAAATACGCGTGATCTCCAACTGCCACGTCGGATATTGTGCTCTTGCGAGGATCGTTTCAAATCCTGAGATGAATTCTTCTTCGATAAAATCCGGCTTTCGAATGTTTCCGAGCTCAGGCATTCTAATCCTCTCTCCAACTGATCCTGTTTGCTGCTGATTGTCGCGATAAAACCTTCGTGAGAACTTTGACTAGACCGTATTTTACCTTATTGTTTAGTCCTTTGTGGTTTATCTTGTGGAAATATTTCTCAACATCCCTTCACCCCTTTTTCACCCACCAATCGTTGAACTTGGCGTTGCAGTTGGGGTCATGGCGTTCTGGCGCTTCGGCCTGGGATGCTGTTCTTCGGCAGCAATCGCAGCAGAAACCATCGGGCTCAAAGGCAGGCCGCTGGCAAGCTCGATTGCGGCACTTCCCTTCTTGGCTTCGGAAAACCTCTGGGATACTTTGGGCACCGGCCCCCTCGGAGATAGTAAGCGATGGCACTTTGGTACTTGGAAGTACAAGTTCCAAGTAAGCCCCAGCAAATGCATCGGTTTGGTCTTTGTACTTACCGGTCGGAAACCCTTGCATCTCATCAAAAAGCTCGGGAACATACGGGCCGTTGGCTACAAAAACCTCTTTGTTTTCGATGGCTATGGCAAGCGGCTCGGCATGGGCTTCTTTCGAGAGCCTAGCCGGGATCCCAAAAACCCGGTGTCCTCGGAGTCGGTTCTTGGTGATTTCCGCTTGGCGTTTTCCACCGGATCCAGGTTCGACTTCAAAGCAGGTCGTCAGTCGATCTTTCCCGTAGGTTGTCTCATCGACGAAGATCATTTGCTCGATGAGATTCTCGACAGCTCCGGACCTGAGTCGTTTTCGGATCATGTCCAAGAGAAAGAAGCGGTCCGCTTTCCTGCCGACGAGTGCTCCCGCGGTATAAGCTCCATCCCCTTCGTCCGTGGCGGCACGATCCCAGAACCTGCAAACCGCATCGAAGCGAAGAGGTAGCTCGTCGCGGTGGATCACCAGCAGGTTGGTCATCAGGAAGAAGTCCCCGTCGCGTACTTGGGGATTTTGCTGAAGCTGGGCTGCCGTGTTGGCTTTCCCTAGCCGGCGCTCGAGCTTGGAGACCTTCTCTTCGTCGAGTAGTTGCGGGTAGAGCAGTTCCCCCTCGGCGGTTCTCCAATCCCCTCCCCAGCCGATGTCCTGCATGGCAAGGCGAGGATCGTACCGCATGGGCAATCGGACATGCGCCCAGGGGAGGGGTTCACCTGCTTGCCGGGCCTGCTCGTTTTCTCGCTCAAAGTCCGCACTACAGTCCTCGACATGCAATCGCTGGTGGGCCACTACGTGCTTAACTCCTCGAGTGACGCCTCTGGATGCCAGGGTATCGCGGTACCAGTCGGCAAAGGCTTTGCGTTCGTTGGCGACCTTGGCCCCCTCGGCGCTGAGCGGATCGTCGATGATCACGATATCGGGGTGGTCTCCAGTGGCTCGGCCACGGCGGGTCGTGCTTAGCCTCCAGCCCCCTTGCTCCAATCGGTAGTAACTCTTGGCATCTTCTCCGAATCGGACTTGGACTTTTACCCCCCAGCGTTTCTGGTACCAATCTCCGGCGATCAGTTCACGGCAAGCGATCGAATCGCGAATCGTCAAATCGCTGTTATAAGAAACACACATGAAAGACCTGTCCGGACGCGTGGTCCAGTTCCAGGCAGGCCACAGCACCGAAAGGATGGTGGACTTGGTACAACCAGGGGGAAGGTTGATCAGTAGCCGGTCGATATGCCCTTGAGAGACGGCTTGAAGATGGTTGCACAGAACGTCGATGTGCTTGCCCCAGACAAACGCTCGACCTGGGATGACCTCCGGGGCGGCTTGCATGACGAACTCACGGAAGCTTCTCTCACAGATTCGCCGGTGGATCTTTTCCAGGCGGCTCAAGGGTCGGTGGATTCTGGCTTGCTCGCTCATAGACTCGCCGCAGCACTTCTAGTTCTTCATCGGTTGCGCGCTCCAAGGCTTCGTCGAAGCTCGATTCTGTTTGCATCTGGGTTTGCTCTCGGATCTGCATGGCGATGCGGAACGGAACGGCCAGTCCGAGCAGATCATCGATCCGTTTTTGGGCGTGGAGTTTGTCGCTGATCTTGGCCGTCGGATCGGTCAGGATCCTTCGGTAGAATGCAAGCGATGCACCTCGATGAACGTCCCTTTCTTCTCGTAAATCCAGAAGCTGCAACTCGCGCGCGCGAGCAAGATAATTTTCAGCCGTCCGTGCGCAGACCCCGTAAGCGTCCCGTAAGGCTCGCTTGATGTCCGATTTGCGCATCCCATCAGAAAGAAGTCGGTAGGTCAGTTCGATTCGTTCGTCGAGCTGGTCTTCCTGGGTCCTTCCTGGGTTGGCCCCTTGGGCGGGCTCGACTCGAGTCGGCAGGGAGTCTTCGGGTGTGGACTCATCGGGCTCATCGGGCTCATCGGGATCTTCCCCTAGAAGCCCTTGCACAAGATCATCCCGACTCATCGCCTACCTCATGCTCTTTGCCCCTATGAATAACGATGAGTGCTTTGTCCGATCGCTCGGGAAATACTCTGCGGATCGATTGGCGAAGTCGGCACAAACCCAAATCGATGGGCAGCGAACTGGAAATTCCGGCATGACAAATACCTAAAGTCTCGTCGGGGATAGAGTTCCTTAGCACTCGTGGCCGTAAAGGGAATCTCCTTGGCCCCCACGACGCTGATTTGCATTCCGTTGCTCAAGGTTCCCAATGCTTTTTCACCGGGGGCAATCTCTAGTGGCAGGTGGAAGTTCTTCGACCAGTTGTAGGGCTCTGCCACTCCACACAAATAGAAAATCTCCCCGGGTCGGCAAGAGAACGCCAGAACCTGCTTGCTTTCCCACATGGGACTGACGGCTCTCTCAAAATCTCCAACAAGGCATTTGGCGCAGTGGTGCGCAGGATCAAACCCCCGAACCCATTTACCCCAGAAGTAGTGAAAATCCGTTCGCAGGTTGCCAGGTTTCCCGGTGAGAGTCAGAGTTAGCATGGTCTTACAAGTCGCCTCCTAGGGTGCGATGAAGTGAAATCTGGTTCATAAGTCTGGTTCATCAATCTCGATCAGAAGAATCCGACAAGGTCTTTGTCGCCCGGATCGATCGGCATAGGATCAGGCCACCACTGCGCGTGATTTGGTGGGAAGCTCTGGGCATCTTGCGGCCAGAAAGGACGCAATGCGGCTTTGACCATTTCCGAGCGGTTGATCCTTTGGCCGCATGGCCAGGGCAACTCAAATTCAAACTCGATGGCTTTCTCGACCATGGCCCATGGAGCATGGAGTTCTTTTTCCCCCCAGCATCGCCAGTACTCTCCAACCTCCTTCTCCTTGGGGGTAAGCCCGACCAGGGGGCCCAGGGCCATACGCTGCTCGTAGGTATGCCATTTCTGGTAGAACCAATCCGAGTCGCGGAAGTATCCGCTGTAGCCGTAGTCGTCGATGAATTCCATGCGGCCAGGGCCTCCCATCTTGGTCAGCTTGGATCCTTTGCGCATGTCGGCATTGACGTTTCTAAGAGCCCGTCCGGAGTAAAAGACCGTTCCTCCGATTTTGCATAGGGCTCCGATCATCGTCGCCACGGCGGTTTCAGCCTCGGGGCTATCGACCGAGTTGATCACGGCCTCGCACACCACAAAATCAAATTGCCCGTGCTTGGCAAGCGAATGGCACATCTGGGAAATCGCCCGATGGACCCACACCTGATCGATCGCATTGGAGCCGACGACTCTTCGAAACAGTTCGACATCCAGGACGTTAAAGCCACGTGAGCGTGCAAGCGATGCGTTGTGTCCGCGACCGCTCCCGAAATCGATCCCTCGGGCCTTTGGGTTGGTCTTGAGCCAGGGGTAAACGTGCTCCTCATAGAGCATGCTCTCGCGCGGGATGGTTCCTGGAACGTCGGCCCCTCGGTTTGGCTGCGCGAGGGTTTGCATGTAGGTTTTCTTTTCGAGTTGTCCGTAATGGAACTTGCCGTAGATCTCGCTTAGATAGTCCTTGAACTCGGCCTTCCGCTCGGTTTCCACGACGTACACCAGCAGTGGATAGCCCGCCTTGATGCAAGTCATAGCGTAGTTGTTGCAGTGAATGATCTCGCCATCGAGGGAGGCAACACTTGCGCCCCAAGGACCAAACTTCTCGATCAGATGGTGGATGTTGATCCGTACCCCTTGCTGGCTGGCTTTCCAGTTTGCTCGGATGTTGCTGACTTGGTTCCATCCAAGCTTGATCTCATCGATGATCCAGCAGTCTCCGTCGGGGCAATCCAAGTCTGCACCGTTGTGGAGCAAGTTGAACTGGATTTCATCGGCTTCGGTCGTATCCCCCGGAAGGACGTACACTGGGGCATGGGTGACCCCGTTAGCTCGAAGGGCTTTGGTTCTTTGGTGCCCGGCGACGATGAGCCCGTCCTGTTTGCAGATGATCGGTTTGATGATCCCGAAGCGGCGGATCGACTCCCAGAGTTTCTTGAGCTTCTCCTGGCTGATGTGCCTGGGGTTGTACTCCGCTCCCCGGAGCCCCGCCAGCGGGTAGTTGTAGTCGATCACGGTTCTTGTGAATCCTTTCGAGCAGATGGGTGATGAAGCTCTTGTAGCTGCCGGTCGTGTCGGCAAACTGCCTTGCTAGATGCATGAGCCCTTTGGCTTCTTCTTGGGTCAGGAGAATGCGGTACTTACCGACGATGAGCGAATCGGGCTGGGCTCGGGTTTGCGCATTTCCCTTGGGCATGGCCAAGGCCTTCTCGGTGCCGCTGGACATCTTGTCGAGCATCTCGCGGACCTGAGCCGTTTCCGCAAAGACGCGATCGAGCAGTTGGTTCACGCGCGTGTTGTCTCGGGTGGCCATGGCCTTGATGGCGTCGAAGGTCAGAAGAAAGCTGTAGGTTTCCTCGTCTCCAAGATCGACGATGATCACCGGTACGATTTCGTCGGCGAGCAATTGCCGGCGCATGTGACCGTCAAGAACCTGATACCCCTCGGGTCGCTCGCGGACGATGATCGCATCGGCCATGCCAATCTCTTCGAGCAGCGCCGTCATTTGCGCCATCTGCTCAGGGGGGTGGAAGCGAACGTTGTCGGGATTGACTAAAAGCTCCGAGGCTTTCACTCGTGAAAAAGATAAGACTCGATTCTTCATACTGCGGTTTCCCCTAGAAGCTTAAGAAGGTGATGGCCAAACCCGATGAACGAACCGGTCTCTTCGCCGTACTGGGCGATCAGGCTGGTAAAGTCGTCCATCTCCTGGGCCGTTACTGGGATCTGAACCGAACCGATGGTGATGCGGCTTGCCGTATCGCGAATCTTGTCTCGGATTTTCTCGCGGATCTCGTTTTCCTTGACGTCCCGGATCGTCGCGCGTTCGGCGATCTGCTCGTAGGTCTTGCTCGTTAGAGTGACAGCCTTGAGCCGAAGCGCTTGAGATTTGCTCCGAGAGATCTTTGCGCCGGCAGCCACCGGATCGTAGGTGAGCATGAAGATGTCGGCCTCTTGATCGTTTAGATCAAGGATCAGCACAGGCACGACTTCGTCACCGGCAAGCTGGGCTCTTAAGTGGCCGTCGAGGATTTCGATCTTGTCTCCCACGCGGCGGCCCTTGATGGCTCCCACAAAGCCGGTCGACTCGAGCATCTCCTCCATGATGATTTTCTGCTGGTCCGAATGGACGCTCGGATTGTGATGGTTGAGTACCAAGTCGCTGGCCTTGACGTTTACCATTTCGACGACGCGGTCGCGATAATCTTTTTCCATGCAAGCTTCCCCGTGTTTGTGTGATGCCAACCGACTTCGATAGGTCGGTCGGCATGTATAACGGGAAACCAAGTGGGATTTCAAATCACCCCTACAACTCCCAATCCTGAAACAGCAGTCCGGTACGAAGCTTTCCAGTGGGCTCGTCGGCAGCCACTGGCAAACTCAACTGAGAATTTGGCTGATACAGCCCTCGCGAAAAGGCCCAAGCAAACTGGGCATTTCGGCAAGTTCTGTAGACTTTCTGCTGATACCCAGGACATGCCGGATCGATGAATGTTTCGCTCAGGGGAAGTTCCTCTGCGTCTTGCAGTCGAATATGGATTCCATACCAACGTTTCTCCGCAATGGAGCCTTGGGCGAATCGAAAGGGGAGATGGAAGTTTTTTGCCCAAACATACGGATGGGTAACACCGCAGAGATAGAAGTACCCACTCGCAGAGGCCTCTAGGTAGATGTCCTTGATCTCGAAGGCTCGGGGAGCTTGCCAGAAAAACCGTGTCCGAATGATTCGACTCGTCGGTCCAAGCAAAGCCGGTTGGCAATGCTTGGAAAGATCCACGTTCCATACTCGCTTGAGCCACATGAAGCGATAGGCCTGCTCTGTGGGGAGATGCCTTAGGAACTCAACAAACACCCGATGCTTGCTCAGGCTCCGGCTGCGGCGAGCTGTCCGCCGCGTGAGCTCGGCTGGATTTGACTCAGGAGATCCTCCCATCCAATGGCCTGCTGGACTCGATCCTGCTCGGTTGGATCCAGGTTCCGCAGACAGACGGTCAGTTGGCGTAGCATTTGGCGGGCTTTCGAGGGGCTTGCTACAAAGGCTTGCCGGATCGCGGTCGATTGGTTGGTCCATTGCTTCATCCTCGCTTCTGTGATGACATACTTGGCAGACGACACACTCGGGACTAATACAGGCCGATCTTGAGGGACTGTTTGCTTGGGCAAAATGGGCTTGGGGGTTATTTCCTCCAAATTTCGAGTCGCATCCATTTCGACTACCGGCGTAGGTGAGGGCCGAGTCGGTGCTGGCATTGGCACAGTGAGCACCCTTGGAGCCTCATCTACCGCATCTAGGGCCGGGATGTGAACCGTTGCTGCCGGAGCTAGAGCCGAAAGGGATACGACGCTCTGCGAAGGCTCCTTGGAGATGAGCATCTTTGCCAGAGCCATCGCCGCCGAGGAATCCTCATCGCTGGAGGCAGCAAGTCCGCTGGTGGTGAGTTTGCCATCGATCGCCTGCGCCGCTGACGCTTTTTTGGCCATGAGCGCAACGCAGGATTCTTGCATCGTGTCGGCATAGAACAGGTAATGCACTTCGCAGTCGAGCCACTGGCCGATTCGGTTGCTTCGAGCCGCCGCTTGGCGAAGTGTGTCGAGCTGATATCCGGTCTGATAAAAGACCAGCGTTGAGAAGTTGTACGAGCCTGATCGATCGAAAAGATCCAAGCCGGTTTTGACCAGGGCAGGATTGGAGATCACGACATTGGCCTTGGCGTTGGCTCGAATCCACTCTTCGCGCTGGGCCGGTCGGACGCTCGTGGATCGCAGGATCCGAACGTCGAGCCCCTCGGCACAGAGCAGTTTTTCAAGACGGATTTGAACATCGTGCTTGATGGTCATTTCCACATAGACCCATACCTGACGTCCCCGAGAGACCGAATCGCGGATAATCTCGATGAGCTTCTGTTCCTTGTTGCGGAGAATGTCCTCGGACAGATCCGGAGGATCGGTGACGTGGAACCATTGTCCGTCGGCGTTGTGGTAGCCAACCGACGAGAAACCATAGGGATGATCAGGCCAACCGTTGAGGGTGTTGAGCAGTATGGATATGGCCGCCTTACTCCCTGAGGCAATCATCGATCGGAGGCTCGACTTGATCTCCTGCTCGATCGAGTCGTAGTTCTCAGCGAGCTCCTGGTCCATTTCTACCGAATGCAACACTTCCTTAAGGCCCGGGAGTTTGTAGCCGAGGTCATCAAGGGCGCAGAAAACGGTGTTTTCTAATAGGCAATCTCCATAGAGGCTCGGAACAATCCCCGGTCGGATGCGTGTGGTTGTGGTCTTACCCCCTCCACGGCTTTGTCGGTTTGCATACGCATCGTAGTCCCGAAACGAGACGATCGTTTCGATTCGACCGTAGCGCTTGGTAAACGCCATGGTGTCTCCCCACTGAATCCCAATCTCCCTGAGATTCTTTGGGAACAGCCGGTACGAGAGCGGGAGCACCGAGTCGGCATAGCCGTTGAGCAGCGTGCCGGTAAGAGCCAGCTTGTAGGGAATCGCCGAGGCAAGTTTCCCGGTAGCCAGGCCGATCGAGGTCCGTTCTCCTTTGGCTTCGTGGGCCTCGTCGAGAATCAGGTAGCGAAACACGCCGCGGGCTTGTCTTGAAACCAAGTTAGCAATCGGCCAGCGATCGTACTCGTGAGTCCACTGAAAGAGTGCCTGCGAGCAGTTTTTGCAGAAGGTCTGATGCTTCTGCAAGTCAGCTACGCCCGAGGGGACCATGACGTCGGCACCATCATGGACCACTTTTCGCTCGATGGGGCTATCGCACGATGCGCAGTGCAAGATACCGCTAGATTTTTTGCGAAACGACGGGATCCAGCTTGAAGCCATTTTGGCTTTGTTGCCCGAGATAATCAGCCACTCCGGCCCACTTGGCTTGGTACCTTTGAGACCAAGGACATCTTTGTACCCGCTGAGAATCCGGCACCTTGCACCCGGTAAGGTCATTTCGATTTCGCGGACCCACTTGTGTTGCAAATGCGGGGGACAAACGACCAGTGCTCGGTAGGGACGCGAGTTTGCATGGGAATGGGTCGCTACGATGGCGCAGATGGTTTTGCCAGTGCCCATTTCCGCAGAGAGGATCATTCCCTTTCGGCGGGCCCTCCAGCCTTCAACAACCGCCTGGATTCTATCCCACTGCGCCTCCATAGGCTGGCGCAAAAGCTTAAGCGATGGCCGATTTGCCTTGGCCACCAGGGGGCGACTTTGCGTTTCCACCTTGGCAATGAGCGTGTCGGCGTAACGCGAGAGGTAATCCGATAGGGTTTCAGCCTGCATGGCATGGGCTCCTTGGAACAATGGAAAGAGACTGGTCGTTTAGGCCTTCAGTTACGAGTCGATCGAGCACTTGGCTATCGAAATCGGCCAGATAGGCATCGATCGCGTAGCTGCTTAGAATCTCGACCAACTCGTCGGCTTTGAGTTTCTCCACCAGATAGGGGATCCACTCGGGGAGAATTGGCGTGTTGATTTCGCTTGAAAACAGGTGTGCCTCAAGGGCCTCGGCCAAGTCCCCGAACATCAGCCCGGGGACCTTGGCGATCGCTACGACATGAACGGCGCTGAATCTGCCGAGCTTGGCCCTGTTGATTCGATATCCTGCTTGCGAAAGGGGTACCTTGAATCCCGCGTTGCCACGGGTAAACGACGAGGATTTCTTGGTCGCATGGAGCATAGCGATAATGGCTTTGGCAGCCGAATCGGTCGACACGAAAGAAATCATGGCAAGTTCTCCGGTGTCAAGTGATGCGAATCGATCGACATCAACTCCGATCGATAAGTCTTCACTCCTGGCTGTGAGTCGAATCATTTTCTTGCTCCTCGGGTTGTTCGTTATTGGTGGATGCATCTGGTAGCTTGTCTTCGAGGGTGACGATCCCTTTGGAGCAGGCCACTTTGACGGTGAGCTGAATCTGCTCGCTCTTAATGAGTTTGATTTTCCCGCCCTCTTCGGATTTCTTTTCGATCAGTACCTTGCGTGTCGATCCTCGGACAACATGAGGCTCTTCACCAGAGACCTGGACGATGCCATCGAGAAATCCCGAAGCAAGAAGAAGTGCCGTGTGCCCCTTGGTAAGTCGCATCGGCGGGACGATTTCCCGTTCTGCCTTCGGACGCCTGATGGTCAGTAACTCATTGGCCGGAGAATCTTTGGCAAGCCGCTGAATTTCCATGGGGGTATAGAACCGCTTGCGAACCATTACCGGTCCTCCGGCAGCAGCGGTGTAAACAGGCAGGTCCTCAAAGTCGCAGCGGTAAGCATCGCGATCGGAATGGTCGACTGCTTGCTGTGCCTTGCGGCGGATACCCAATACGACTTGTTCGTTGTAACGGCGCTCGATCGGAAGAGGCGCGGTTCGAAGAGAATGAAACCAGGGAGACATCGCTTCAAACGTGCGCCAGTCTTCGGCGGTACTTTCAGGGATGATTGCCATGAGGATCGAACCTGCCTGGGTGTACTCGTGGGCTTTGGAAAGAAATCGCCACTCGACGCGACCGCCGCCTCCGAGCTCGTCGTCAAAAGGTGGATTGCAATAGAAGATCGAAGCACTGCCCGATCCACTGCTGGCTAGAAAATCCAATGGTCCAAAGGCATTGGCTCCAAGCTGGGCCTCGACCAACTCGAAGCGAGCTTCGTCCATCTCTGCCCCGTAGACCTTCGATAGCGGGATCTGCAATGCGGCAGCGATCTGTACTGCCGCTTGTGCTTTGCCCGCGCAGGGGTCAAAGAGGGTCGCTCCAGGATCTACCTTGAGTTTGCTTGCAAGATGAGGCACTGCCTCAAGTGGTAGCGGATAAAAACCGCTTTTGATTTTGGCTTCGAGCCGCATGATGTTCTCCGTGACTTAGGTGATAAGTGGCACGAAGAACTAGGCCTGAAATCCCCATGAATTGGCAACAACTCGCTCATTTACAATCCCCACTCGCTAGCAGCCAGATACGGTAAAATCAAGAACTGAGTCGTCTGCCACCTTTTCGTGATCCCCCTGACCGCCTTAACGCATAGTCCCATGCCCCTCCGATTGCCCGATGCAGAACTTGTAGAGATTGATCCGATCGAGCTTTCGACTACCAATAAAGTCCGTGAGGCATGGGACCAGCTAAAGAGCTACGGTGGACTGAGCACTGAACTGGAGCAAGATTTAAAACTAGCTCGCTTCCAAGGTCTTTTCGGTACAAAATGTGGTGCTCTTCCCTGGACGATCAAACTCCAGGAACTTTTATTCTTGGGGTTATCACGAAACCTTGCACCCTGCGAATTGAGGCTTCTAGGTACAAAGGTGGTTCCTGAGAAGACGGTACCATCGAAAGTTCGAATCGAAATCCGGTCGCTCGAGCGCCTTGATTCGTTCTGTTACCGGTCCCCCTTGCGCCCCAAAGTAATTATCCAAGGTCAATCGCTAGAACTAGCTTACAACCTCAAGGATGACGACCATTTCACTCGACGACTCGAAGAACGAACGGTCTATGATCCGAGTGGGGTATACGGCAAGGATCAAGTTTTTGGGTTTCTCTACTACTACGATTACTTTGACCTGATCACCCTACCCAGCAGTCAGCCTGCAATTAGGCTATGGAATTGGTGCGACCCAAAGATACCCTTGTCCGAGTTTTGGTCAGAGGTCCTACCAGACTCAGCCGTTGATGGTCCAGATTTAGCGGGACGTTGTTTTTATAGGTCACTCGATAGTGATGGTACTGCCTTCTACTTGGTGGGCTACTGCCCTGTCAACGAGGCACGCATCGAGAAAGGGCAAGCCGTACTCAACACGCTGCTTCTACCGGGTATGGGCAATACCCCAGAAGCGTATGAGTTCACCAAGGGAATGAGCACCGCAGAACGAGCACGATTTGACAAGCAGGTCGAATCCCTGACGATCAGGAATCTAACAGACACAAAGGACTTTTCCTTGCTGCGGGACCTGAACAGGCATGTTCCTCAGGTACAAATGATCAGGGAACGAGTTTTCAGGTATGGAGACAGATAGGTGAATCAGCAGGCTAGACCAGATACGCTAGAGCAGGTTTTAAAATGAGCGACCCCACAAATCGTACCGTCTTAGATCATCAACTCCGGATTGTTATTCCAGGTGACGTCTTCTCCAATCCAAGCAATGAGTATTGGGCGTTAACCTACCTGTGGCATGGCATGGAAAACTTGTATCTTCAAGTACTCGTTTTAGAGAACGATATTCGGACCGAAGGCCAAACCGTTTCGTTCGAATTCGGAAACACTCCAACTCTCCTAAGGTTCGACCGAGCACTTATAACCTGTTTCTTTCACTGGTATGCGATCTCAGCCTGTCAGTATGTAAGAACAGTCGGGTGGATCGCTAACAGAAACGGCGTGACCAAAACTACTCCCCGGCAGTATCTTCAAGAAGTCATTCCAGAGGTTCATTATTTTCGTGATAAATTCGCGGCCCATTTGGTGGGTACCTCAGATGACTCTAGGGATGATACCGCGATTCGACTAGCAAGCCTTTTGCCTAACCTTGGTATACATTCAGGTCGGTTCATTGTCCCCGCATTTGGGCTTTCGGTAAGCAGAGGAGACGATAAGTCCTCAACGCAATTCGATCCTTGGAGTCTAACCGAAGTTCACGAGAGACTTAGCAATAGATACCATCCGAAAACTCTCCTCCCAAAGACCGACTCTTGATCCGTAATAAGATTAACACCAGCTCCGTATCACGGCCCGGCTTGCCCGATCCTCTGCGAAAGGAGCTTGTCCATTTTGGCCTCCATGCGATCGACGAACGCCCTAACATCGGATCGGATCTGTTCGTAGCGGCGGGTGTCCTCAGAGGTCTGGGCTTCCATCCGTTTTTCTAGCGCAACGACGTTTGCTTTCATCTCGACGTAATCGCGGCTCATGGAGTTCAGTTGGCTTGACACATAGGTCATCCATGCCGCGAAGGAAGACAATAGCAGGAGCCCTACTGCCGAGAGGACTCGAACAAACCACTTGGGAAAAGTTTCTTGACTTCCTTCGCTTGAACCGTTCATGATCTTCCTATCTGCATCGACTTCGCTGAACTAGACGCATACCCCAAACCCGACTGCTTATGGCTCTTTGGGTAAAGTCAACCGGTCGGCTTACAACGAACCGAACTCCATCAGCGACCCTACCCAGCGGCCTTCTTTGCGCAGATCCAGCACTCTTGGACTGCGGCTCTGCTTGTTCGTCTGCAAATGAACTGGACTCTTGGAGTTGATCCAAAAGTAATTCGCCACAACCATCCCCGGCAGGAGGATCAGTGCTTTCTTGCCCGTAGGTTGGACGCCAATGGGTAATTCCATCGACGGTTATTTGGTTGCTGCCGGAAAGCGAGCAATTTTCCGTAGCGACAGCCCCAAATCGAATGTCACTTGGCGAACTTGCGCAGGATCCATCTTCACAGGTCAAGGGTTGTGCCTGAACCGAATTGCTCATAGCCACGAGTACAAACCATGACACAAGCGTGCTGATTTTCGCGATTAGACTAATCACGGGTTTTTCTCCAAAGGTTGTATGTTTCCCAAGGGGATTCCGACGTTACTCGCAATCTCCTTGAATTTTCCTGAATCAAAAAAGATGGAACAGGATCGCTACCCTGCTGCCTTGCTTCGATCACTTCGAAGCCTTGTGCTTTCCACTTGGGCGCTTCACTCGCGAGCCACTGGTCGCATTTACTACACCCAGGTCGAGAGAAAATGGTGATCGTTCTTACGAGCTGTTCATGGACGGAGCCTCCTTGGTTTGAGGGAGAAGTCAAAGCTCCAACCGTATTCGATTTGCCTGTTCCATTACAAATCGAGCACTTCTTGACGATCCTGCCGTCACCGATCTTTCCGGTACCATTGCAGTTGACGCACTTGCCATCGGAATCAGGATCCGACGGTTCCTCTACGGGGCAGGCCGCGAGAAAACCAAACGCTCCGATCGCTGCTCCACGGTAGCGAGCCTGCTCAGAGCGACTTATTCCGGAGCAGCCGCCAAGAACAGCTACCCCGATGAGCATGCTCCAAAAAGGAAACAGACAACGACTCAGTGAATTCGTTTGGCGCATCATTCAGGTAACCTGCTTAAAATCGCTTGTTTGGTATCCAGCTTCCGAGGCTCGAACCCCCGAACCCCCGCGTAGCTCCAGCAGTCACCGGTGCGAAGGATCCATGCAAGATCCGCCTCGGTGATCCACCACGAGCAAGCGGAGATTGGATTCCACCCTGCTTTGACCTTCGGAGGCAACTTCCAGCCGGGGATCGATTGAACGATCTGGGTAATCTCTGGATCAGCGCCAGAGCAAGAGTCCCCCCAGGATTGAAAGACTCGAAACTGGGGCTTTCCTAAATGGAAACGGAGGCCAAGAACACTCATCTGGTGCGCCCATTCGCCGATGCGTTTGCAAACACCATCGCTGTTGCGAACCATCTCTCCGAACCCGGCCATAGAGGCAATCGAGATCGGGTAATAGTTGCTCAGGGCAGCGATCGCCTCGGAGACTTGCGTGATCTGAACGACGTTCTCTATCGGAAACGACTTGGCGATCTTGTCCAGTATCCCTTTGTCCTCTTTCCCACCGCATCCAAAGTCACCCCAGTCCTTCGAGCGGGTGCCCGAGTAGGTCTTTAGGTTGTGCTCTGGGTTTCCTGTTTTTTTTGAGTAGTCTTTGCGAAGCAAAACTCCGTACTCGCACAACCATCTTGCAGCCGCGTACCCAAAGGCCCCGTCGGATCGACCACCACGGCTTTTGTTCAGGGCCTCAACTCTTGACCCTCCGTAGATGGGCTCGGTAGCAGCTTCTTCTTCCCATACACCCTCTCCGAGGACATGGTCGGTTGCCATGAGCGATGTCGCGCAGATCTCTGCGCCCCAGGAGACACAATCTCCGATCTCTTGGGAACCTCGTCGCCAGCGAGGCTTGCAAGCAAGGATCGATGTCCACATGTGCACATCTTTCTCAGGGCCACCTAGCAAATCGGATGCTACCTGTCGGAGGCTCCCAACTCGCTTCGCATAGGTGCGGATCCCTTGCGAGTCCTCTTTCCAGCCACAGAGTTTCTTTGGAATTGCGATCACTGGGTCTCTCCTAGTGAGATTCTTTGCATGCTGCCGCAATGCGCCGCAGTTGTTTGACGGCCATCGCCCGTTGGGCTGGGTCCAAAGGTCCTGCCTTCTGAGGGAACTCCTCTTCGGAATCAAAATGGGATGCGAAGAACTCAGCAGCTTTTTGAGCCTGTAGTTTCCCGCCGGCTAGAACAAAGGCGCGAAGCGTTTCAGCAAGGAGCTTCTCTGAGACTTGTTCACGTGTCGTGATCGCCGGTGGATCTTTAGTCGCATCTTGCTGGAGCAGCTCGGCAATGGTTTCCATGGCTACGCCCAGAGCAATTCTGTCTGACTTGTCGGCGATGGCCTGCTTGGCAAGTTCCATCTGCTCTGAGCTAGCCGCTTGCACGCCAGATTCCTGGCCTTTAGACTCGGGACGATACAAAGAGCCAAACCACCAAAGCCCAGCGGCCAGCACGGCATAGGACGCAAGCTTTATAGCTGCTGCTTGGTACTTGCTCTTTGCCTGAAGCATTGCAAGAGCTTCGGTTGCATCTTGTAGTAGTTCCTCAGGTTTCTTCGGTGGATTGCTCGGAGGGGTTTGTGAACGGTGTGTAGTGGTGCGTGTCCTTGCGGTTCGCTTGGCCATGGTAAGGATGATCCTTTGTTGCTTTAGAGATCCGAGTTGCTACTCTTCGGTAAGACCCGTTTGGTCCTCGTCGGTAAGCTCCACGAGTTGTGCCTCTTCTGAGCTTGGTGTTTCCGGCGGCTCGGTTACCCCGAGCTTTAGCCAAAGCTCGATAAAGAAAATCACCCACTTGGCAATCAGCAAAAAGGTTGCTGCACTTCCGTACTGCTCTCGAAGCTCAGCACGAATGGCCTGAACATCCGAACCATGCTTGGCATACAACTGCCGCGCCTTGGTCCGCCAACGTTTTGCGATTCGACGTTTCATGGCAGGAGCCACTCCTTGCATTTGCGCCAAAGATATGCGCCAAATTCCCGAACCCGCGTGCGACCATGTTCGTCGCGGACCAGGAGGCTCCACCCTTTGATCGTGTTGTAGATGACAAACGCAAGGCCGGCGCGAAGAAGGCTCTCTTGCCATCCGGAGTCCATCAGCAATGCCGACTCGAACGAACGCTCAAAGGTCTGTTCAAGAACCAGCGTTGCCGATGCGACCAGATTGTTCTCTACCAGAGAACCTGCTTCCTCTTCATCGAATTTTCCACGCCTTGCACCCATGCATGGAAACGTACCCTGAGATTCCTTCAGGCTTCAAATCGCAAGTATGCAGGCTAAGCGGCGAGGCACCACAGAAAGGAAGTTTTTCTATCAATACAGCAACAAGCCTCCATCCAGTGTAAAATTACGGGGATGTTCGTATTTCAAATAGCCCCATGGACTACTTCAGAAGAAATCTTGCCATGAAACGCTCGCTTTCGTTTTTTTCTGTGGTCCTTGTTCTTTTCCATCTCCTTGCGCTGCCGCATCCGGCCAGAGCCCAAACTCCCAAAGAGATCACCAACAGCATTGGGATGAAGCTGGTGCTGATCCCCAAGGGGATATTCATGATGGGATCGCCTAAGAGCGAGGAAGAGCGTCAGGACGACGAAACCCAGCACGAAGTTACGATTGGCAAAGACTACTACCTTGGTGTGTATGAGGTAACGCAGGCTCAGTACGAAAAAGTGATGGTTAAGAATCCGAGTTACTTTCAAGGGGCCGTAGTTGGTAACGAGAACGCAGATCTTCCTGTAGAGATGGTTACTTGGGACGATGCAGTCGAGTTTTGCAAAAAGCTATCGGAATTGCCCGACGAGATGAAAGCTGGTCGCGAGTATCGTTTGCCAACCGAAGCAGAATGGGAGTACGCGTGTCGCGCTGGTAGCAAGACGGCATATTCTTTTGATGATGAAGAGGGTTTGCTGCCCGAGTACGGTTGGTTTAATCGCAACAGTTCGCGTCGAACACATACGGTTGGACTTTTGGAGCCGAACGCCTGGGGCCTATACGACATGCACGGGAATGTTTGGGAGTGGTGCAGCGACAGGCACGGTGAATACCCCAAGGGTGCCGTCAGCGATCCGACTGGCCCAAAAGAGGGCTCGAACCGCGTGTACCGTGGCGGCTGCTGGGGCAGCGAGGCCGCGTATTGTCGGTCGGCGAACCGGGGCAGGCTCGACCCGTCGTACCGTAGCAGCCTCGGCGGCTTCCGCCTTGCCCTGAGTTCATCCGGAATCCCCAAGTAGGCGGAGCCGAGACAGGTTCAGCCCGAGCGGAGCTGGTGGTCGTAGGCACGAAGGGAGCGCGGAGCGGCGACCGGAGATGCCGTAGACCACTGGCGAAGCCGCCTTAGACAAGTTCGAACTGGTGTTGTTCGAGTAGAAAAGCTTTCTTCTCAGGTGGCGATACCATAGCTTGGCCACTTGGCATGAGCACTGCATCGAGGATTGCACCAGCGGAGCAATTTGAGTCGGGCAATTCAGCAGTGACCCGAATGGCTCTTGGCTTGGCGATTCCCTGGCTTGGTCCAAGAGGCTCTTTGGCTTTGCGATGAACAAACGGGATAGTAACAGCGATCGACTCAGGCTCATCGATTGCGTCTTGGTAGTCCTTGTACTGAGAAAGAAGCCGGTTTCTTGAATCGGTATCTAGGCCGGAGATACTGCAAAGGCCTTCGAGGTAGGATGGATCGAGTCCATCGATGATTCTCCCGAGCTGCTCGAGTGTCGTGATCCCACTTCGTTCGAGGACACCGTAAATCTTGTTAGGTACCTTGATCTCTCGAATGCTGGTATGAGTCTCTTGCAACTCATCGATCTGGTCAAAGAGGCTCGGTTGGTGGGGCTCTTCGTAGTAAGGCCCCTGATCGCAAAGTACTTTCAGCCGTCGTTGGTGTTCTTCGAGGATGTGCTTGCATTCAAGACGATGTTGGCACGCTTCCCTGTAGTTCTCTTCGGCAGTCTTAATACTCTTGGAAACCAGCATGACATTTTCTTGCCAGCGTTTCTCTTTGGCTTCATCGATTCGGAGCATTCGATTTATTCCTTGCTTGCTAGGACCATGATCCAGAAGGCTTCCGCCGCCAACATCCCTTTGATAGGTGTGCCATTGCGACAAGCGGCTTCGAGGTAATCCCCTGGATTAGCACCTTTTCGACCGATTGCTTCTTGGCTTACATTTCTTGGCGTAACTTCAACTACCTTGCAGTTTGATTCGAAGGCAGTCAAAAGAACAGTCCCAATCATCTTGGCTTTGGCTTCTGCATCAAAAAAATTCTTTGTGTTGATGCCATATTCGGAACTACTCATGGCGATGTACTGATACTTGCGCGACTGGATCACTCGCTTTACGAAATCTCGCAATTCGCTTAGAAAGGCTCCGGGGTGGGACGATGTTCCAGGGACGCGGGTTCCTGGAGTGTTGCGAAGGGCATACTGACCAAAGTGCAAATCGGTTCCGGCGACGCCGATGATCTCAGGAGATAGGGCAACGGCAACAAGGTGCTTAGTCATCAGCGGCGCTTTCTAAAAACTCAGTTGGCAGAGGAACTAAGGCCGTGGGGAGAGCGACCTTTGAAAAAGGAACCGGAAATCGAACCTGCGACTCGCTGCCGCTTGAGGCCTTGTAAGGCTCTGTGATCCCGTAACAAAACAGACTTTGGGGTCGAAAAGATGCTTCTAGGGCTGCGGTCAGTGTACTGCTGCGACTTTGGAATTCCCCGGCTCGTCCCCAGCCACAAATCACAAAGTCACAACTGAGCATTGCGATTCGGATCACATAATCGTTCCAATCGCCGATGGCGTTTTCGGCCAACCAAAGCTCTTCGGTAGCCTTGCAACGCAGTCCAAATAGATTCACTCTTTGGTAGGCCCCGCAACCGTGGGAAGTCGCCAGTGCCTGGAATTTCCGGTCGGTCTGGGAATCGAGTTCATGCTCTGCACAAAGGCCGATAAAAAGACAGGTCGGCAAATCGGACTCCCAACGTTTCCAGATTCGGTACCGCCAGGATCCGCAGGGGCTATGCTCGGAACCATACTCCTTGGTACCTTCCCACTTGGTCGATATCGGATCGGTAGCGTAAGGACTTTCCTTGCCGTTTTTGGTTCGGTCTAAGCGGGAGAAGACCGGTTGTCCACTTCGCACTCTACGTCTCATTTCGCCGACTCGCTCCGGGCTCCCTGGTTCAAGCTCAAGCGACTCGAGCACAGGCACGGATGGCATGTATCCAAATTCATCGCCAAAGCGATCGATCCAAGCTTCGATCGACACTGGCAGACTGAGCACTTCCGATTCCATATCGCTTTGTCCCAGGAGTTATCCATCTCTCTAGGCCAGAGTCCCGCGACGAAAAGCAATCGCTGTTTCAATCGCTTCGCAGTCTTGGTCCGTGAGCTGATCCTTGGCCTCGATGTAGTCGGCTTCAATCGAATCGATCGCTTGGGGGGATGTGGCCATTTGTAGTTCGCCAGTCAGCGATATCCGAAGTGGGTTGGGCGCGGAACTCGGGGGTAAGAGCGCAGTTGCAGGTAGCGAATTCTTGGCCTTGAGTGCTTCAGTCAGATCTTCAGCGCTACGCGTTTGAACCGCCGGCTCAGCAGGACTACTTGGTGTTTTGGCGGTCTGTCCGGTGACGACTCCCTCCATTTCCTCATCGACATAAAGGCCGGCAAGGCTATTTGGAAAGGCTTCCCTTAGAACAGCCGCTTTAGCGCATTTGACAATCATCCCACTAGGGTCTTTGTGCCATCGGGCTCGTCCGGTGTTGTAGACCTCGAACTGGACTGTTTGATAAAAGGGAATGCCGCGATCTTTCCGAAAGCAACGCGCCCAGCCTCCCAATAGCCTTTCTCCAACAAGCAAAAGAGTCCCTTTGCGCTCGATCAGTTCGCCGTTTTTGCTAGCGACGACTCCGGATTCGATTCCATCGAACTCATGGGAAAGCTCTGCCCTTTTGAGCAAGGCTTGAACAGCGGTGATGAGGTTAAAGACAGGCCCATCTTCCGAGTCGTATCCAATGAGATAGGCGTCACCCTGCCATGGATTCAGGTGGCTTTCCTTGCAGAGCATCATGAATTTGATGATGTCGGCTTCGGTCGGTTTGTGCCCTTGCTTGGTGGGTGTGGTAAGGAACCCTCGGACATAGGCCATCGTTAGGGTCATGTCCTCGGTTGCTCCAGCAGGTCGGTAGACTACCGAGCGCTCTGCATCGCTTTTTCGCGAGTTTGGTTGTTTGGTTTCGTCGGCAATCGTTCCAGCGTTTGCGTTCATATCTGTACCCTAATTCCTCTTGGAAGGCCTTTGCTTCGAAGTTCCAATCCGTTTCTCCCGATGCGAACCACACGTTCGTCATCAAGGACAAGAAAGTTGCATCCGTTGGCCGTTCTTGCCACCAGAAGCTTTAGCTCCTTGAGGCGAGACTCGATCCGGTGCCGCCGGTCCTGGAGTTCCAGCAGTTCTCTTGCCTGTTGGCTAGCTTCCTTGCCAAGAATACAGGCCCGTTGGGGATCGGAATTGGCAACGATGACTCGATAGTCTGCTGCTGGGTGGCCCGAGGGACGTTCCTTATGGCGCACTTTGTCCATGAAGTTGGCATACGCGATGAGCATTTGCTCGATCAGTGGTTCGTCGCGTTGGATCCAGCGTTGCTGGTAGCGACCACGCATGAGACTTACCAGAAAAGCACCCTTCCATCCGGTGCAGATAAGCTGATGTTGGACTTGAACATAGTGCTTTAGAGGTACACGATTGTCTTGGTATTCCTCATACAGAGCGTTGGGTTCGAATTTGGCCTCAATGGCGATGGTCTCTTTGCTGATGCGATGTATCGCATGGCAATCTAGCGTGCAGCATAGATAGGGATGCTCTTTGGATACTCGAAGCTCAAAGCCATTGGAAGGCTCGCAAAGCCAATCAGTGTTTCGGGTTTCAAAGATTCTTAGGATCGCCGGTTCCATGATCCGCCCCTCTTGGAGCAAGTCCAAGTGCGATCTGCTAAAGTTCTTTGAGATGCCATAGACCATCCGATCAAAGACCGTAGCCTCGGACTCGCCTTCATAGCCGCATCCTAGGATCGCCCTGGCATCGGAGGATCCAATGCGCATGACTTTCCGGCTTAGCCATTCATCGCGGTCTTTGGATCGTTCGATTGTTTCCATTGCAAACTCCTGCCGATGGCTACTGGGTCATGAGCATAACGGGAACTCTTGAGCCACGCGGGACTCAACGATCGACGAGACGGAGTCCCAGTCGACATCCTTTCCTTGAAACGGAAGTGTGTCGATGATCCCCTTGAGTAGATGCTTCCGAACCCACTGGCAACGAAGGGTCGTTGGATCGTTCTCAGAGCGGCTAAGCTGGGATAAATAGTCAGCGATCTCAATTACGTTGAGGCTGATGTTCCACTCATTTGGGCCTAGCTTTAGACCTCCGATTGCGGCCATCGCTTGATCTAAGCAAAACTCCGGATTTCCATCGAAGGCAGGAAGTGCAAAGGAGTGCTCTTTGACAAATGTTGTGTCTGATTCGGTGAATATTTTGATTCTGTGCATGGTTGGCCTCTATGAATAAAGGCCGATTACCTGGACCGATTAGCTAGCAATCCCGAGAGGATTTCTTGAATCAGTAGCTTGCAACTCGAAAGGGTTGAACCACTTCACTGAACGTTTGATAGGCTCCGTTCCAATCAAACTCGATGGTTCCCTCGGGCCCACCGCGATGCTTGGTGATCAGCAACTCTGCCCTTGTGGAGTCTCTCGACTCGCGATGTAGGATCATGGCCACGTCGGCATCGTCGATGATCCGTTTGGAATCTGCCCAAGAGGTATTGTCGGGTTTGCGCTGCGTTTTCCCTGGCTCGCTATCGACCGACAATTGGCATAGCACGACGATGGCGATCCCTAGTTCTTTGGCCATGGACTTAAACGCTTCGGTAAGCTGCTTGAGTTGCTGGTGCTTCGGGACACGAAGATCGAATGGTCGAACCAGTTGCAGGTTGTCGATGATCAGAAGGTCAAGCCCTTCGAGCGACTTGCGAAGTTTAGCCTTCGAGCGTATCGACATGAAGGACTCGCTCGGACGGTCGGTAAGCCAGACGCGGTTTTGAAATGTTCCGGTCATGCGACAAGTCCCGATCACATCGAGCTCCTCTTGGCTCATTTGTTCTCTCCAGCGTCGGGTATTGATCTGGTAGGAAGAGGACAGGATTCGCTCGACCAACTCCTCGGATTCCATCTCCAAGGAGCACATCCAGCAAAGCTTTCCGATCGAAGCCACATTCACGGCGATGTTGCAAGCAAGAGCTGATTTTCCCATCCCGCTTCGACCACCGATGAGATAGAGCTTGCCTGGTCCCAGACCAAAAATCAGAGAATCCAACGAAGCAAACCCAGTCTGAATATTCTCTTGACGCTCTTGCGTCTCGATAGGCAGTTGGGCTTTTTGAAGGATCGAATCGATAACGTCTCCGATACGTACAAACCCAGCTTCCTGGCTATTGCCGATGCCTTCGGTGCGAGCATGAAACCCGAGCAAGGCCTTCTGAGGATCACATGCAGGACTGGCGATATCCTCCTCCAAATCCACCAAAGCATTCCGGATGGATCGAAGGGCAGCGAATCTGCTGACCTCTCCGGAGTAGTAATCGCAATGGGCATGGTTGGGGACTCGCTCGAGGATGCGGGCCAGAGCAGGGCTCCCGCCAATTTGATCGACTAACCCCCGTTTCTGGGCTTCGGTCAAAAACTTTCTGGATCCAAAGTCTTCGCCACTCTCTTTAAGATCCACCATCAGTTGCCATAGTTTGGCCAAGCAAGGATCGAAGAAATCCCGGGCCGATACGATCGCAGACATTCGATCGACCATGTGCGGAGCGATAAACCCGATGGAGATGACGTTTTCTTCCGCCTCGGTTTGAAGACTGAGAATCTCTTGAGTCTTTCCGGCCACTACAGTTCACCCGAAGAGGCCGGTGCGCTCATTGCAGGAGTGCTTTTGGCGATCCTTGCAGCTAGATCAGGCCGAAGTTTGGGTTTGCTTGGCTCTGAGGTCGAAGGCTTCCACGGGGCGCTTGAACCAGATTGAAAGTCAACGCCCTTTGAGGTTGGCTTACCTGAACGCTGTTTGTCACGACGCTCCCAGGTGCGAACGCAAGCCTGCCAATCGCTAACCTGAAGACCGTTGGTCATCTTCCAGCCTGTTTGGGTGTAGTGGTCGAAAAACGCTTCTGGATCGACACAGCTAGCTCGGCTTAGGCAATACTGCTGAATCTCTTCGAGGGTAGGCTTGGTGAATGTTTTTCGCTTGGGTTTTTTGCCGCCGTTTTCCAGATGCCATAGATTGCTGATGGTTTCAAAAATGATCCGACGGCTTTCATGGTCGAAGCGTTCAAAAAGCTTTTGTGCCTCTAGTTCAGGATCCAAACTCAGCTCGTGAGCTTGGTCCTTGACGGTCTGGACGCTGATTGCATCGACAACCGTAGGGTCGTTGATGGTTTCGGTTTTCAGGAATGGCTCTTGAGCAATTTGGATCGGTTCTGCAACCTCGGGCTCGGGGTCTTGCGACGGATAACCTAGCACCTCCTGGCAGGCTTTTTTCAAGATTTTTGAGGTGACTGGTTTTTTGGGGCCGCAGATTTCGATAGCTTTTTCGACCACGGGTTTGAGCTGTTCATCGGGAACTTTCGTAAGTTCACGGCACTGGCGTTCGTTGCAAATTTCCTTGGCTCTGGGGATACCCTCGCACAGGAGTTTGACTTTTTGGTAGACGCAGTGGGCTTCGATCAGTTGGTAGGCGTACGCCTTTCCGACACGGCAGCGTGCCTTTAGATACTCCTCGAAATTGAAGAATTCCTCTCGATACAACCGATTGCGCCGGATGTAGTCGAGGTCTTCGATCGCCGCCCAAAGCCCTTTCCATGCATTGGTGAAACGGGCGTCTCGCTCTGTGAAATCCTTTCGCTCAGCGTTTGTCAGAGGGTCCAGAAGCGTTTTCATGCGATAGATCCTGCATAGAAACAATGGTTGGAAAAGGTGCTTCCGAGCAAAGACGCATCACCTGTTGCGTCTTTATGTAAAAAACAGCATCGCGGTAGCAAAGCCTAAAACGAAGTCCAAGATCCCGACGATGAGCGAAATCGCCACGACCAAGAATAGCTCCTTGACAGAAGAAAACGAGCATTTTCTTGCTACGATTTTGAGAATTTTTACAGTGGCCATTTTTAGCGATGATCGAGGTGGTAGACCGCCCGGACTTGGAATCGATCTTTGCCCCTAATAGGCCGAATTGGCGAAGCGTTTGGCCAAAAAACTGAATTTGGCTTTTTGAAGATGGTTGGTTCTTTGATTCGAATCCAACCTTTGCACTTTTGTTTGTGCCACGCGCGTGCCCCCCCAAGCCCCCCCATTTCATCGAATGGGTGTTGGCAGGAGAAGTGCAGCGTTAGGCGAGTTTGCTCTTCCGTCCCGACCTTTCGCGCGAGCCCCCCGACTTCCCGTGGGAGGCAAATAAAAAAAGCCCCCAAGGAAGTCTGACGGTAGCAAGCCAAGAAAGCGCAAGCCCAACGCCTGATGGCACGTCATGAAGACTCCGATTGGGGGCTTGTTTTCGATGCTTGCTACAGCATTTAGGGAAATCGTAACTTTCTTGAAACTAAGCGTCAACGGCTGTTGCGACTTTGTTCACTTAGCAAAAAGCTTGCTCTAAAAAATTCCCCCAGAAAAAAGATTATTTGGGGCTAAGACGGCGGGGCTTCAAGGTTCGGGACCCCGAGGGCTCGAAAACGGTGATTCGAACCAGGGTGGGGTCTGCAAGCAGGTCGATTTCGTAGACAACGTCTTCGTGGCTGGCTTCGATTTCTTCTCGAAGCGTTTTGAAGGCTTTGACCAAGGTCGGCCCAAGGCCATTATCGGCAGCGGCAACTCGGGTGGGGTTTCCGATCGGGGCACCACGAAAATCTCTAACCGAAGGCTCGTAGACGTAGATATGGCCGTCCCGAACCCGAATTGGAAGACGCCCTCGCATGGCGTTCTTGAAAATGGTCGTTCGGTTTAGCCCCGAGATTACGGCAGCCTTCCTATGACTGACCCAACTGGTCATTTCATCGAAATGCTGGCTCTTGGTAATCATTTCGACCCTTTTGGCCTGTTTCCAGGACCTGCTTTGTCGGACCCAAAAAACTTCAAAAAAATCGACTTGCAACCGTCGGTACATCCTGTACCTTAGATCTCAAGTCCAAATTGAAAACGAAAGCCCTCGACTAGGGGCAGCGAACATCGCATAAGCGATGCTTATCTACCCCAGTAGCGAGGTCGACGGGGCTCGAACCCGCAACCTCCGGATCGACAGTCCGGTGCTCTAACCAATTGAGCTACGACCCCGGTAAGAAACATCACGCCACAGTGCAGCTTTA
>Ga0315902_10002406_pt1 | contig 29141 bp, 18 predicted proteins | sample LakEriMetagenome_9_FD_203523 | JGI IMG/M metagenome (GOLD analysis project Ga0315902, IMG submission 203523) | Freshwater fungal communities from buoy surface, Lake Erie, Ohio, United States - Buoy 12 MA117 | ecosystem: Environmental > Aquatic > Freshwater > Lake > Lake biofilm | place: USA...
AGCCTGAACCATGTTGCGTGGTACACAAACATACAATCCACGTAAGCTGTTAACAATCATTCCAAGCGGAGAGCCGCTATGCCAGATTCCTTCAAGTCTGTGACCTCTTGTGCGCACAATCAACGGCGCACTCTGGCGCCCCATACTTCTGTAATGAAGTGTCGCAGCATCATCAGAAAGTGGCTGTAAGCCGTAAAGTAAATAATCGAGATACTGTATTTCAGCGATGGGGCGTAACCCGCGCATAGCGAGACCTATACCCTGCCCCATGATTGTTAGTTCACGTATGCCTGTATCAAAAATTCTGTTGACTCCGTATTTAGCTTGTAAACCTGCAAATCCCTGGTTTACATCACCGATATAACCAAGATCTTCTCCGAAAGCTACAACCTTTGGGTTGGAAGCAAATAAGTGATCAAAATACTTGTTAAGAATTTCATATCCGTTCATTACCTGGGGGTGTGATGCATAATTCGCCTTCACTTCCGGCACAGCTAATGCCGACCCATTGTTGGATTCAATATGCAGATTTGAATTAAAGTCCTTGGATGCAATAAATTTCAGCTGATTATAAAACACCTCTGCCTCTTGTTTTATACTATCAGTTCGAGAATATGAAATTGACTGATAAAGTGCCTTCATCACATCTCTCCTGCTTGGCTCCCTGTTGCCACGCAGCTCCTGTATTAGTAATTGTACATTGCTCTCAAGACCCTCTAATGGCGTGAGTCTTTCAATGTAATTCAACACTTCATTGATGAGCGTGCGAATCGGTGCCTGAAATTCTTCCCATGCTCGATTCTTTTCATTTCTTACCTCTTCTTTGGTTAAAGCTTCTATACCGGAAAGTTCTTCTTCATTGGATAAATCATTTCCGATGATCCATTCTTTCATTTTGCGCAGACAGTCCCATTCGCGCTCCCACTGTAGGCGCTCAGGTGTTTTATAACGTTCATGACTACCCGAAGTTGAATGACCCTGCGGCTGCGTCACTTCCTCAATATGAAACAATGCCGGAATATGAGTCTGACGTATTTTCTCAATAGCCGACTCAAGAATTTCACACATACCGGCATAATCCCAAGCCTTCAACCTGTAAATATCCATCCCTGTTCTGCCATCGGTTTTTTGAAATCCGCCGAGCACATCTGAAATTGATCCTTTGGTAGTTTGATATTTTTTGGGAACTGAAATTCCGTAACCGTCATCCCAAACAAAAAATGCTACCGGCAGTTGCTGTACACAAACCGCATTCACCGTTTCCCAAAAATGCCCCTCACTCGTAGAAGCATCACCGATAGTGGCAAAACACACTTCATCTCCGTTTCTTGAAAGATGTTCGAAGGATTTCAATTCAGGTACATTCCTGAAAATTTTAGATGCCAACCCTAGTCCGACTGCCCTAGGCATCTGACCTGCCGTAGGAGCCATGCCGGCAGCAATATTTTTCCTATTCACGAGGTCTAGCACCTGACCCGATTCATCAACCATCTGCGATGCAAAATGAGAATTCATCTGCCTGCCTGCACTGTGAGGGTCGTGAGAAGGATCAGGATCTGCATAAAGCTGAGCAAAAAACTGTCTTACCGTGGCTTCTCCGGTAGCAAAAACAAAAGTCTGGTCTCTGTAATAACCTGTGTAATGATCTCCCGGTTTAAAAAATTTAGCCATTGCAAGCTGCGGCACCTCTTTTCCGTCTCCGAAAATGCCAAATTTAGCCTTGCCTGTAAGCACCTCTTTTCTGCCTAAAAGACTTGCCTCCCTGCTTAAGCATGCTAAACGATAATCGTTCAATACCTCTTCTCTGAAATGCTCAAAAGAAAGTTGAGCCGACTGTATAGTTTCTTGTTCTAACTGATCCATGGAGCAAAAATAATGGTTTTTAATACCAAAATAACACCTGTTAGTTTTTGCTGATAATGGATTTCGGTTCCAAGATAATGGCGAATTGTTAAAGTTCAAATAATAAATCAAATACTGAGGCAAAATCATCTTTGGAAAAGCATTTCAAATCCTTAATTTTGACAAAAGGCCGCACCGTAAAAATGATGTGCTAATGAAAACGAGAACACAATTAACATTTAAGCCATTTTTACTTTTGAGTTTGTTTTTCTTGTTATCTGTAACAGTTTCATTTGCTCAGAAAAAGAAAAACAATAAGAAAGAACCGGTTGTTTCTGTAGCCAATCAGGAACCTGTTAGTTTCTCTGAAATTCTTTACGATTTCGGCAAAATACCTCAAGGAAAACCTGCCGAACATCTTTTTTTCATCGAAAACAATGGTTTGGATACTTTAAAAATTGAAAACGTTCAAACTTCCTGCGGATGCACCACCCCCGAATACTCCAGGGATCCGGTACTTAAAGGAAATAAAACACAGCTAAAAGTTGGATACAATGCTGCGACTGAAGGGTATTTTGAAAAATCAATCACCGTAACATACAATGGCGGACAGATGAAACAGCTGATCATAAAAGGGACTGTCTGGAAAACACCCGACCAGTCTGCACCCGGTAATCAATCTTTAAAAGTTTTTCAGTAATTATTCAAAAACTAATCATTAATAAAGTTTAATAATTTTACAAAACAATAAAAAAACAAATATGAAACGTATCGTCATTGCCACGCTTACTCTTTTCTTTTTGAATGCAGCTATAGCACAAACAAAAAAACCAAATGAAGTAGCCAAATTCTCCAGTGAAACTGTTGATCTTGGAAAAATCAAAAAAGGAAATCCTGTAACTGCTTCCTTTACTTTTACAAATATCAGCAAGCAGGATGTAATCATTGAAAATGTAACCCCCGGATGCGGTTGTACCAAATCTGATTACACCAAGGAGCCAATCAAGCCAGGTAAAACAGGTACAATCACTGCCACTTACAATGCAGCAAATGTGGGCAACTTCAGCAAAAGTGTCTATGTGAAATTTATGGGCATCGAAGAGCAGAAGTCTATTTCAATCATGGGCGTTGTGGAAGAATAATTATTTATTATAATTTTTTTTAAGGCCATCTACTGATGGCCTTTTTTATTTTAATTACTCCAATTTAAAAGATATCTAACCGTCAAAAATCTCTTTTTTAATGAATGCTCATTTCTGACTTAAAGGATGAACCTTGCTAAAAAGGAATGAAAGCAAAAGTACACCTATCGCTCCTATTACATTAAGCCACAAGAAGGAAATCACATCCATGAAATAAATTGCGATAACAGCGACTTCGGTTATTAAAGCAGCAATGAATACATGATTAGACTGAACCCTTTTCAGATAAAAAGCAACTAAAAATATGCCTAAAATCGTTCCGTAAAACCAGCTGCCAAGAATATTTACTGCTTCAATCAAACTGTTGCCAAGTTTAAATGCAAACTGTGCAATTAATATACAAAACACCCCCCATAGAAAAGTATATAGTTTGCCAAGCTTAACCGATTCAGATTCAGTCATTGTTCTCTTGCTTAATCGCTGATGAAAATCGATTAATGTACACGACGACAAAGAGTTCAATGCAGCTGCAATGCTTCCCCATGCTGCAAGGAATATGATGGCAATGATGATGCCAACCCAGCCTTTGGGAAGTACATCTCCAACGAAATGTAGAAAAATATAATTGGTATCATTTGTATCTGCACCCGGTAAAGCATTTTTTATCAACTGCTTGATCTCTACTCTTTTCTTGTTTGTTTCTGATTCAAGATTAAGCAAATCAATTCTGCATTGATTAACCAAAGCAACTTCATTCTGCTTTAAATATGAGGATAACCTGACGGCTGTTTCCTTTTTTTTACCCTGAATTTCAGCAAACTCATTTTTCAATTTTTCATAATCATGCACGTAAGCCGTTTGCATCACTTTTTCCTCCTGGGCACGGTTAAAGAAAGCAGGCGATTTAAAATAGCTGTAGTATGCAAAAACAAGACATCCTAAAAGTAAAATGAGAAACTGTAACGGTACTTTAAGCACACCGTTCATCAGCAAGCCCGTTCGGCTTTCAGAAAGATTTTTAGCAGTAAGATATCTGCCAACCTGACTTTGATCTGTTCCGAAATAACTCAATGCAAGAAAAAAACCTCCAATTATTCCACTCCAGATATTGTATTTGTCTTTCCAGTCAAAGCTGCCATCTTGTACTCCAGTAGTTATTACATTCAACTTACCGCTTTTACCGGCAACATGCAAAGCATCTCCGATGCCTAAACCTTCAGGCAATGATTGCACCGCATACCATCCGGCAGCAAACATCGCAACATAAATGATCAAAAACTGCAATTGTTGGGTATAAGCCACAGCCCTTGCTCCTCCTGTAACAGTGTAAACAATCAAGAGTCCTCCCATGAAAATATTTGTCCAGTAAATATCCCAGCCCAACATACTATGCAACACCAGTGAGGGTGCAAAAATGCTGATACCGGTACTCAACCCTCTGGAGAGTAAAAAAAGCATAGAGGTGAGCAACCTTGTTTTAACATCAAAACGACGCTCTAAGAATTCGTAAGCAGTAAATACTTTTAGCTTATGAAAAATCGGAACAAATGTGATACACAAAACCACCATCGCTAATGGCAACCCGAAATAATATTGCACAAAACGCATTCCATCTGTATATGCTTGTCCGGGAGCCGTCAGAAAAGTAATGGCACTTGCTTGCGTTCCCATGATACTCAGCATCACCAGCCACCAGGGCATATTGCGACCGCTTAAGAAATATCCTTCCAGATTAGATTGTGTCCTGCTCTTATATATTCCGTAAAGGATTACAGAAAATAAAGTAATGATTAATAAAACCCAGTCTAGTAGCTCAAACTTCATGAAAAAAAGTTAGTCAACCATATAAAAATAAAAATCTGGATCATCAGCAAAAGAATTGCAGCAACAAAGCGAATGTTCCAGTATCTCCCCTCCTTTTTATCAATTTCACTCATGATCTTTTTTGATTTGATTGCCTGAAAAGTAATCCTATCAATACACTGATACCGATTCCCATAAGGAGACCTGTAGCCAATCTTTTGCTTAGAATACCGATCAATAAACCGACTACCGCACCGATCAGTAAAGTCCTCTCTATTGTTGCCTGCTTTCTCTTTTGCATAAACTATTTACCAATTGTTTTCCCGGATTTTGTTAATGGCCTGCCTCCGGCAATTATATTAGCAAACAATCTGTATGATCCCGGCACACCTGCAGGCAACTGACGAAAAAGAGACAAGCCGGTGTAAATGAATTTTCCTTTTCCGTAATTAGTCACCAGCAAACTTCCTTTTCTTTCCGGCTCTCCTTTGTCGTGCATTGATAGCAAACTTACATAAGCAGAATCAAAAGGTTCTGCTTCGTACACGCTTCTTTCCTGTATCCAACCTTTGAAGTCTTCTTTTGAAATTTTATTGGGATGATTAAAGAGTGGATTAAAAGGGTCTAAAAAAGACACATCTGCATTTTCTTCAGATACCCTATTGCGAGAAATAGTTAAAGGATAAGGTGTGAATCTAGACTTCAATGGTCCTATCTGACTGCTTGTATTATACTGCACAACCAATACACCGCCTTCATTTACATAATCCATTAAAACGGCATAAACATTCCCAAGCCATTTATGTACATTGTAAGCACGTATTCCCGTAACAATTGCATCCATTTTCTTTAAAACATCCGGCACCATATCTTTTTCTTCCAGCATAACCACATCATAACCCATCACTTTCAAGGCATCAGGCACTTTATCACCAGCACCTTTAATATATCCAATTTTTTTTCCGTTTGTTTTCAAGTCAACAGATATCAATTTTACCAAAGGCTTGTCAAAATAAACAATCCTGGGTATGTGGTCATAAGTAATCTCATGATAACTTTCAGAAGAGTTCCCAACTCTTTCTCCTGCATCTATGACATACGACCCGGCTGCAAATTCTCTAGGAATGAGTAAAGGAACAATTAATTCCCGGTCGGCCGACATCAATGAATCACTCGTAAATGATGAAATAAGCTGCCTGCTCTCCGGATAGTTTCCCTTCAACCCTATTGAGATACCCGAGGTTTTAATCTCTGAAAAAGCTCGCACAGACACCATTGCTTTTTCGGAACCTGATCTTCCTGAAATCAAAACTTTTGGTTCAACTTCAAGAGAGAATTTCGGAACAACAGCCAGCGGCCAGTAGATTTCCCCTTTAACCGGATCGGTAAATTTATACTGAACGGGTTTGGTAAAATGAAATTCCCTGTTATTAATAACAATACTAAAAACAGCCTCTAATGATGGTGCAGATTCCGGCATGCCTATTAATCGCTGATCAGTTACATTAAACAGTCCTACCGGTTCTTCTTCGAGCCAGTAAGGCTTTGACAAAGGGAAATTATCTGGTAGCAGTAAATCAAACTTCTCTTTTACAGCAATGTCTTTTGATAAATTCTGTTCCTTTTCTGATGCAATAGATGCCTGCACTAATCTGACTGCTTTCAATGTAACAGGATATCCTGCTCTGTTAATCGCAGTAACCTGAAGGTGCAATGAATCTCCTCTTACTGCATAAGGATTGGATGTACTGCATTCAAAATATAACCCTGCTGCCAATTCAATGACTTGTTTTATCTCTTTCAACTTCTGATCGCGCCAGTAACCTGTAGGTAATCCTTCTGTTTGAATATACAGATTAATAAGCGCAGGAACACTTGCAGAAGGATTATCATGCCGATAGTTTTGCTCTATGGATAACAACTGCTGTTCAATCTGCTTACCACCCTGCACCCTGTTCCAAGAAGCATCAATGCCATCCATAATATCCGTTGACCATGCATCTCCGGCAACAGGAGAAAAATACTCCAATTGCTGTCCTCTCTGACGAGGTACGCCAAAACCCTGACTTTTATGCTGACTTCTGCTTTCACTTGCTATTTCACCATAACTTTTTCCAAGCAAAGGATTATAACCACCTACATCAATACGAAACTGATCATTACTCGTTGTATTACTACTTCCGAAATTGAAGGTATTCCACATGATTCTTTTTGGCTTCCACGGCTTCACACCATATTTGAACTGATCTGTGAAACGGGAGGAATCACCGGCAGCTTCAAATGCCTCACGGGCAAGGACAGCCGAAGCAGAATGATGACCATGGCCTGCACGGTTATCAGGAGGGAATCTAGTAATAATAATATCCGGTTGAAACTGCCGTATAACCCATACAACATCCGATAAAATGTTTTCCTTTCCCCATATACTCAGAGCCTCATCCGTGCTTTTGGAATACCCAAAATCATAAGCTCTTGTAAAAAACTGCTCGGCACCGTCAATTCTTCTTGCCGCTAGCAATTCCTGGGTTCGGATCAGCCCCAGCTCAACACCTTGCTCTTCTCCTATCAGGTTCTGTCCGCCATCACCGCGTGTGATACTCAGGTATCCTGTGCGATACATTCTGTCTTTTGCTAGATAGGTAAGCAGCCTGGTATTTTCATCATCAGGATGAGCTGCGATATACAATACCGAACCTGTAACCTTCAGTTTCTTTATCGCATGATAAAGCTCTGCACTCGTCATGGAAACAGGCACCTGTGCAAAGGGAAATGCAAACTGCACACAAAATAAAGTAAGGAAAAAAAATCGCCTCATATTCATTTGCATTTATACTAATCAAAAAACAAAGCATTACAAAGCATAAGCTTACCGTTTTGCCAGAAACTGCGGAAAAACAAATCATCTGTAAAATATATAATCTTACCGTTACCAACCATCTGCTCTCCGATCAGCATACCGTCCTGAAGCTTTTCTTTCAGTGTCGTACCAACAAATCCGGCACGCAGGGCATTTTTTCTGATAATACCAACATTCCAGCCATTCTCTTTTATCAATTCAAAAATTCGGCCATCCTGTTTTAGTGTAAAATAATAGGAAGGATAACCAAAGGAAAGCGGATGCGTTCGATCAAGCTCTACTTGATATATAGAACCGGGTGTCATCTCCATCAGCTCATCTCTCTCTCTGTTTTCATAAATTTTAAGAGGTCCTGATACCTTGTCATTTTTATCAGAGGCTGCTTCCTCTTTTTTTAATTTCAAACCCCAATCAAGTTTAGAGAAGGCTGCGACGGCTCCATCAAGTAAAATAATTTTTCCTCCCTGCTCCACCCAGTTGCGAACCTTTTCAGATTGCTCCTTTTCATTTAAAAATGAATACCGGCCGTCTGTCATGATGAGTACATCTGTTTGCGCCCAGTTCATCTTTTGGATATCATTCGTATTTACAAGTGTAACAGGATAATTGAGTTCTTCATCAAAGAAATGCCACAATGCACCTGCTGCATTTGCATTCACTCCTTCTCCTGTTAGCAATACCGCATTTTTCTGATGCATTTCGTGAATACGATCACTACCCAAGTCATCACCTTTATCAACCAGACCGGTTGTAATCGGCACTGCATATATATTCGCATCATCACATGCTTGCTTCACCAGTTCAGATAGATTATCTGCAACCGACTGATTACCGGTCTTCAGTATGATGATAGAACCTCTATCAAATTTTCTTCCACCTGTCTCTAAAGGAAGCTCATTATATCGAAGCATTACGCCTTTCTGCAAAAGTAAGCCAGCTGCTTTTGCACTCGAAACACCCTCCCATGGTATGATGTAACCAAATGCATCGGCACCTGTATTCAGTGGTATTGCCTCAGGCACATACGTTCCAGTACCTTTTATTTTCTGCCTCGATGCATAGGCACTTAATCCGTATGCAAAAGGCAAGCTCCATGCAGTGATATCGTAAGTTGAAGAATCTGATAAAGACGTTTGCGGCTCAAACAATACTTTCACCATTGCGCTACGAGGCTGCATAGCTGAAATCAATATATCATTAGGCCCTGCTGAGAATGTTTCCTCATTACCCGTGAGGTAATTATAGCCGGTTGCTGTTCCTGTAGCTGCTTCATACCTTATTCCGTTCTGGTCGAGTAAATGTAAAAGTTGACGGATGCGCTGATTATCTTCTTTTTTATATTTAATCACATAAGATTTAAAGTTACCATATCCTTCCTGTACAGCTTTGCTAAAGAAATTACGGTACTCTTTCACAAGTTTTTTTGACTGAGCAGCACTGAGCTCAATGGTACTCATGGCAGTTGTGTGATGATGATCAATTCTTTGACGCAATGTCAGTGAATCGCCTGAAGCCATGAAGGCAGCAAGTCCTGCCCCGATACCTCCCTGTTCATAGGTCATCCCAATCGCTCCGTTATAGGTAGGATATGTATCTCCGTATGATGGATAAAGCAGATCGAAGCGAAGTTTTGTAAAGTAGAGCCAGCTATTCTGGTCAAAATATTTCGCATGATTTTTACCAATCATTTTCTGAAACTCTCTTTGCCATGGAGTGATTACTTCATGGTAAGGTTCTGCTGCAGGAGGGAAATAATAAGGTTCTTCAATTCCCTGCTCATGATAATCTACGTGTACCTGCGGCATCCAATCGAGATATAATTTCATTCGTGCCTTTGACTCGGCCTGTGTCTGCCAGGCCCAATCACGGTTCAGATCGAAGTAATAATGATTGGTTCTTCCTCCGGGCCATGGCTCACGGTGCTCTCTTGCATAGAGCAATGCATTTGGTGTTTTACCTGCAACAGAAGTAAACCAGTTGACATAACGATCACGACCATCAGGGTTGATACAAGGATCAATCACCACCACTGTTTGTTCGAGCCAGGCTGCTGACTGCTTATTTAAAGGATCAACAAGCGAATAAATAGTTTGCATGGCAGCTTCACTTGAAGATGTCTCATTGCCATGAACATTATAGCTTAGCCAAACGATAGCAGGTGCATTTTCATCTGCTGCCATACGATCGCGTGCAATATTTGCAAGCCGAAGATTGTTCATCCTGATGCGTTCAAGATTTTCAATATTGGATTCTGATCCAATAAATGCAACAATCAAGGGCCGGTTCTCGGAAGTACGGCCATATTCAATTAACTTGATTTTTTTGGGTTGCTGAGTAGACAGAAATTCAAAATACTGTACAATTTTCCAGTGAGGCGTATACCTGCTTCCAAGCGGATAACCGAGAAACTGCTCGGGATTCTGCATTTGAGCAGAAACCGAAATTGTGTAGAAAAGGAATACAAAGAAAGAAATCATTTTCTTCATGAATAAAAATTTAATAGTTCTGGTTATCCTGTGTTATGCCCTTATCCCTTTACAGCCGCGAGATTCCGCTTTGATTAAGAGATATTTATAATCAAAACGAAAATCGAAAATAAAGAATCAAAGGGAGAATAACTGACCATCCATCAAAAGCCTGGTCACCATCATTAAAAGCCAAAGCATCTAAAAAGGAATTAATTTAGTCCTTCAATTCAAAAAAATGGATGATAAAAGTATAAAGAATATCATATTATCCCTGACAGCCATGTTTCTGCTTCTGCAAAACAACATTGCACAGGTTACTCCTTATAAATACCAAATCAACAAAAAAGCCGAAGGAAAAAACGGAGCTGTTGTTTCAGCACATCCGCTTGCAACTCTGGCCGGTATTGAAATACTTAAATCCGGAGGTAACGCCTTTGACGCTGCAATTGCCACACAACTTGCACTTGCGGTTGTATACCCGGGCGCCGGCAACCTTGGTGGTGGTGGATTTTTATTAGCATATACAGCCAATAAAGAAATGATTGCCCTCGACTACAGGGAGAAAGCCCCTTCAAGGTCGCATAGAAATATGTACCTCGATTCAGCAGGTAATGCCCAAACAAATCTTAGCCAGAACGGGCACCTTGCTTCAGGAGTGCCGGGTACTGTATCCGGCTTGTTTGAAGCCCATCAATATGCAACGTTGCCATTTGAAAAGCTAATACTGCCGGCAATAGAACTGGCAGAAAAAGGATTTATCATCACAGAAGCAGAAGCAAGAAATCTTAATAATGCCAGAAAAGATTTTATCAGACATAATTCAATAACTCCTGTTTTTGTAAGAGATATTGATTGGAAAGCAGGAGACACACTCATCCAGAAAGACCTTGCAGCCACATTAAAAAGGATCAGTAAAAAAGGGCTTAATGGATTTTATCGTGGTAAAACTGCCCGCCTTTTAGTTAAGGAAATGAAACGAGGTGCAGGAATTATTATGAGAAATGACCTTCGAAGTTATCGAACAATAAAAAGACAAGCGATGGTTTCCGATTATCGCGGCTATAAAATAATCGGTATGCCGCTCCCAAGCAGCGGAGGATTGCTGATTCAACAAATGCTTGGTATGATTTCAGATTACAATGTTTCTGCATTAAACTATCAGTCGCCTGAAATGACCCAACTGATGACTGAAATTGAGAGACGCGCCTATGCCGACCGTGCTCATTTCTTGGGAGATGCAGATTTTATAAAAGTGCCGGTAAAAAAACTCACATCACCACAGTATCTCAAAGAGAGAATGAATGATTTCATTCCCGGAAAAGCCGGAAGCAGCACAACAACCACACATGGTATTATTGATCCTGAAAGTGAAGAAACCACACATCTCAGTATTTATGATAAATGGGGAAATGCTGTATCTGTAACCACCACATTAAACGGTAATTACGGGAGTAAAACGGTTGTTGGAGGTGCCGGATTTCTGATGAATAATGAAATGGATGATTTCAGTATTAAACCCGGAGTACCTAATCTTTATGGCGCTCTCGGGACAGAAGCAAATGCAATACAACCGGGGAAGAGAATGCTGAGCTCTATGACTCCAACTATTGTTTTGCAAAATGAAGTACCTCTTCTTGTTATTGGTACTCCCGGCGGGACCACCATCCCCACTCAGATCTTTCAGAGTCTAATTAATCTGATAGATTTCAAGCTATCACTTGAAGAAGTAATTAACAACCCGAAATTCCATCATCAATGGTTTCCGGATATGATCTTTTATGAGAAAGACTTTCCTTCAACAACGATTGAAACAATGATAAAAATGGGTTATGAATGTAAACAGAGAGGACCAATCGGAAGAACCGAAGGAATCCTGATTAAGAATGGCATCATTCAGGCAGTAGGCGACAAAAGAGGAGATGACCATGCTGAAGCATTTTAAGTATTTATTTGTCTGGCATATATAAAACACGATTACTTCAGATTGTAGTCAGTTTTTAGAGAGAAACAAATATATTTGAGTGATCACAAAATGAAACAACCAAAATGACACAAAATAGATTGTTCACAAAGCTGTGTTTAAAAATATTTCATGTAACAATCATTCTCTGCTTTCTTTTAAATTTTGCACACGCTCAAGACCTTGGTAAAATTGAAAAAGGGATCAGTTTTGCTATACAGGCAGATGGTTCAATCTATCAAAAAGAGAGCTCCTATCCTACCAAATTCCAAATAGGCGGTCATGCCGGTTTTATGTTAAAAATCCCTTTCGACTACCATGTTTTCTTTGTCCCTCAGGCTGATTTGAATTTCAGAAAGTTTCAGCAAAAGAAGCCCGTCTCCGGAGAATACTATTCAATTGAAGAATGGCAGTTACGAGTTGCCCCAATGCTTCAAATAGATCTCAACAAACCGCAAAGTAACACTCTGTTTTTTCAGTTTGGTCCTTCTATTGGATTTGGTTTAAAAGGAAATCAAGTAAGATATAATAATTCGCAGGAAGAAAAACGCTCCCTTAAGTACGGCTACCAGTATTATGGACGATATGACGCAAGCGCCCATGCTATAATCGGTTATGAAAAATCATCCGGTCTGCGTATTTCAGCGGAATATGTGCATGGCCTGGGGAACATGATAAATACAGAAATGGGAGCACGTATGAAATACCGTACCGTTGCAATAGAAGTGGGATATATTTTAGGTAGAAAAAAACCATCAGGATCATAAAAGGGTATGATTTATCTAATTAAGGTAAAATTGCTTTAAACAACAGAATTTACCGTTAACGTTCATTTAACTTAATCGTTTGCCTGTAACCCGATGATTGGCTAACTTTACGCACATTTATTTTGCTAAAGAAGACAGTCAAAATATCATCATATATTGTATTGGCCCTGTTGCTGCTCTTGCTATCAATATGGGTTGCCATCCATTTTTCCCCCGTACAGACCTGGCTTGTAAAAAAATACTCGGCCAGATTATCCAAAGAACTGAATGCCGAGGTGAATATTGGCCGGGTAGATATCTCCATTTTCAATCGCATTACATTAACTGATTTCATTGTTCGGGACAGACGCAAAGACACGCTTGTGTATGCTGGAGAACTGAGTACAAGAACAAACAACTGGTTCTTTCTTAAAAACGAAATCATTATTCATGAATTGTCATTAAGCAATGCCAAAATCAACCTGAACCGAACAGATAGCGTCTGGAACTATCAGTTCATTATTAACCACTTCAGCAAACCAGCTACATCTAAATCTAAGCAACCGATAAAACTTGAATTAAAAGAAATTATATTAAAAAACTTCATACTTGTTCAAAGAGACAAATGGACCGGTACTGATATGACAGGTAGTGTAAAAAAACTGTATATAAAAGCTGAACAATTCAAGCCACTTAATTCATTTGCAAGAATAAAGGAGCTAACAGTAGAGAACCCTTTATTCTCAATCTATGATTACAAAGGGAAAAAACCTCCTAAGAAACAATTATCGGATGAAGAATACCACCGCTTGTCTGACGAGCTAACATACACACCCTCGAAATGGATCATAGATATTGAAACAGTAAAAATCATTGACGGCGAATTTAAAAACGACCTCGATATTGATCGTAAATTATATGACTATTTTGATGAGGCGCATATCCGTTTCCATAAAATTAATGGTACGCTTAACGCTGTTAAGATAAAAGGCGATACACTGAAAGGCCATGCTGAGCTCTCAGCAATTGAAAGATCAGGATTTGTGGTAAATAAATTAACTGCAGATATTAACTGGCATAATAACGCCATGGAGTTTGACAAGCTGCTTATTGAAACACCTAATAGTAAACTGGGCTCATTTTTTGCCATGCGGTATAAACACTTCAATCATGACATGAGTCGTTTTCTGAATCATGTAAACCTTGAAGGTAACTTTTCAAACAGCTCTGTTCATACAAAAGACATATCTTATTTTGCCCCTGCTCTTAAAGACTGGAATTTGTCTTTCGGCATAACCGGAGAAGCGAATGGAACAATAGAACATCTTAAAGCCAATAACTTAAAGGTCAATGCCGGGAATCAGACATCCCTTGAAGCAAACCTGATGCTCGACAGCATGTACGACCTTGATCAATTAAGGATTAACCTGGACGTAAAAAAGCTAAGAACAAATTATTCGGATGCAGCCCGCTTCTTCCCTGATATCAACAAAATCACACAACCCTCAATAAAACAACTTCAAACAGTTGAATGGACCGGGAATTTTAACGGAAAAATCAGAGATTTTTCAGCAAACGGAAAAATCGAAACTAACATTGGAAAAATTACCACGAATTTCAAAATGAAACTTCCTGAAGGCAAGCCTGAATTTTATGAAGGCACGCTTCAAACAGAAAACCTTCAAGCCGGCTTATTATTCGGTACAAATTCAGTTGGCAGAATTAACATGAATGCCTCACTTAAAGGAACTTCTTTCAACCCTGAAAAATTAAGAGCTGATATTGATGCAAAAATTGATCTTGTTGAATTAAACAATTATTCCTTCAAAAAAATTGCACTTAAAGGTCTTATTGAGAATAAAAGCTATACAGGCGATATACGTATTGATGACGCTAATTTAAGCTTCAATGCCAATGGAACATTGAGTATGATAAAAGACAATCTAACATGCAATGTTTCCGGGGACATAGACAAAATCAACCTGCAGGAACTCAACCTGCTTAACTACAAAATTGGAGCAAACGCAAAATTTAGGTTGAATTTCACTACAGAAAAAAGCAATGATATTTTTGGGGATATTCTTCTTGAGAATGCAAATATTTCCGGCAATGGTAAAACTGTCTCTTTTACAAGTCTGCTTATTTCACAAACCAAACCTGATATCAACACACGTATTCTGGATATACAAACAGATGAGCTTAACGGACAAATAAAAGGAGAATACAATCTTAAGCGTCTTCCTGCACTTATGCAACAGCTACTGCATAATTATTTCCCTGCCTATATCACATCGCCAAATACAAAACCGGGCCACCAAAGCTTCACCTTCAATCTTTTATCAAAAAATATCAGCCCCTATTTTGAACTATTTGAAATTCCCGTAAAAGGCTTTAACTATTCTTCACTTGAAGGAGAAATAGATGTTCTTCAAAACAGATTTGAGACAAATATTAAGATACCTGGTTTTTCTTTTAACAATATTGATTTCAATGAAATAGATATAGAAAGTAAAAGCGATATTAAACGACTGATACTGAACGGGAAAATAAAAAATATCCTTATCAGCGACAACCTGTCAATGCCCAACACAGAGTTCGAAGCCCTTGCCGCAAACGATACCGGGTATATCTCTGTCAAAACAAGGGCTTCACAAACACTTAATGATGCCAGTTTACAAACAAAGTTCAGGGCAATTTCATCCGGCTTCGTATTTAACTTTCTTCCTTCAACAATTGTGCTGAACGAAAAAACATGGCAACTGGAAAAAGAAGGAGATCTACAGATAGGGAAAAACAATCTCTTTTCTGACGGGATCAGGTTAACTAGTGGCAATGAAGAAATTTTCACCTACACACATCCTTCCGAAACCGGATCCTACAACGATTTAGCTTTTGAAATAAAAAAACTGGAAGCAGGCGATCTGCTGCCTCTTCTGTTCACAGACCCACGTATTGAAGGCTCATTTACCGGAAAAATAGATGTACTGAATCCTCTTGGAAAATACATGATAGAAGCCAGTCTCGAAGCTGAAAACTTCCGCTTCAATAATGATTCCATCGGAAAAATTCCTCTCAAAGGGAACTACAGTTCATCAACCGGAGACATAAATTACATTATCGAATCAAACAATTTCGGACACATTTTCAGAATAAAAGGGAAAACGAATATAGCAGATAAAGAAAACCTGTTTACTGACAATATCCTTGAGATCAATCAGGCACCGCTGAGCTTACTTGAACCTTATTTAACAGGCATATTATCTGATATAAAAGGGAGCGGTACCGGCATGCTAAGAATTAAAGGCAAAGCACAGTCGCCTGATCTAATCGGAGAAATAAGACTGCAACAATCTTCATTTTTAATTGATTATACCCGATGCCGCTATCTCATCAAAGATGGATCTTCTGTTAAAATGGAAGAAGGAAAAATTGTTTTTGATAACATAAGTATAAAAGATACTACAGGAAAAAAGGCATTGTTTAACGGCCAACTGGAACACCGCTTTTTTGATGACATGTATTTCAATCTTTCATTCAATACAGAAGACAATAACAAAGGTCTTTTGGTACTCAACACATCAAAAAAAGACAATTCTTTGTTTTACGGAAAAGTAATCGCCAGGGCTGCAGGTTCAATTACAGGGCCGATGAATAATATGCTGATAAAATTAAAAGGTGAACCAACTGACAGTTCTAAAATTTATTTGCCTACATCAGATTCAAGAGTAACAGGAACAGCCAGCTTCATTGTTTTCAAAAAATACGGAACAGATCAAAAGAAAAAAGATCCGATAAAAGCAGGAAGTTCACTTACGGTAGACCTTGACCTCAACGTAAACCCCTTTGCCAAAGCTTATATTATCCTTGATGAAATAACCAATGATGTTATTGAAGGACAAGGAAGAGGCGCAATCAACCTTCGAGTTGGCACTTATGAGAAAACTACAATGACTGGAAGTTTTGAAATAACCGGCGGAAGATACAATTTCAACTGGCAATCCTTATTTAAACGACCGTTCCTGATCAATAAAGGAACGATTAACTGGAACGGTGATCCTTATGATGCTAGAATAAATATTGATGCCAATTATCGTGTTGAAAATGTAGCCCTTCCTGCCGAACTCACAAGCGACTGCAGCAAGGAAAGAAACGCAATCATTGTCGTAGCCAACCTAAGTAATACTTTAAAGAACCCGGAAATTAATTTTCGTTTCCTATTGCCAAATGACCACCCCTGTCGTACAAGTCCAATCACCAACAATGGCCTGAACCAGCTGTATAATAATCCTGACGAGCTCAATAGACAAGTTATTTCTTTGTTGCTGATGGGCTCGTTTATCTCCGGTTCATCCTCCGGCGGATTTGGAAATGTCGGCCTCGGTTCAACATTTTTCAGCAACGCTGCAGGCACTCTGTCTGAATTCATTGCACAGCAGGTTTCTTCACGATTAGATGCTGCTTTGAGAAATATCCCGGGCATTAAAAATCTTAATCTTGATCCTTATGTCACATTTACCCCCGGGCTCATATCCGGTGTACAGGCACAAGGTCTTGGTTTTCAGGGCACCGGTAATTTTGGTTTTACAAGCAGGATGTTAAACGGCAGGCTACTTTTAAAAGCGGGAGGATCCGTTCTTGTTGCAGCAGGTCAAAATGCAACGGTACAAAATAACAATCAGCTAACTCCTGACTTATCAATCGAATGGCTTGTAACACCGGATGGAAAACTGCGACTCATCGGCTTTTACAGAACCGTATTTGATATACAACGCAGAAACGACAGGACAGGCATCAGTTTTTCCTATGTAAAAGAGTTCAATGAACTTTGGTGAAAAACAAATAGAATATTTTAACTGAACTTACTTATGACAACCGGACAATTACAAAGCTTAGAATTAAACTCAATGATAGAGGAGATCAGCAATTCAGTTCCTGAATCTTTTTCACCTGAAAGCAAAATCTGGATATATCAAAGCAACAGACCTTTTTCTGAGAGTGAAAAAGAGGAAGCTGCCGGTCTGTTGCAGGCATTTGCTAATAACTGGCTGAGCCATGGAAAAAAAGTTAAGGGGTTGGCATTAATTCTGTTCAATCAATTTATTATTCTTGCTGCTGATGAAAGTACTTCCTCTGTTAGTGGGTGTAGTACAGACAGTAGTGTAAGACTTATAAAAGAGATCGAACAAAAATTAAACATACAACTATTCGACAGACAGAAACTTGCGTTCTTAATTAACGGCGAAATCAAAATTATTCCTGTTAATGAATTTGCTAAAGCACTGGATCAAGGCATCTTAACCCCGGAAACAATATATTTCAATAACCCGGTAGATAATTTAAATAAATTTAAAAACAACTGGATGATCCGAATAGATCAAAGCTGGCTCTCTTCAAGACTAAATAAGATTTCAGTATAGATTTAATTAATAACATGAAATGCCTATCAAGGCGGCAATAACTAAATAGTTTAAACTTAAAAGTAATAGAATAAGTAAAAATAAAAATCAGTATGTTTATTTCAACTTTTAACTTTTCAGTTTTTACTTTTTACGGCATAACATATGGCCATTAAAAGAAATAATAAAGAACATATGAAACTACTTTCATTAGCGCTTCTTCTGATTGTTTATTGCTTACATAGTTCCGCACAGGATCAGCAGCCTAATAATGCAATCATTCATCTGACCATCGAAACTGTTACGCAGGATGACAACGCAGTTCCCTCTCAGTCTGACAACCAGTTTTCAATGCGTATGATGAACGGAGAAATCAAAACAACAATCTGGATCAAGGAGAATAAGACAAAAACAGAAGCGGATATGGGTTTTGGCAAATCAGTAATTTATTATGATGGTCAAACAAAAACAACAACCACGCTCTTTGAGATGATGGGTAAAAAGATGGGCTTCTATACCAACGAAGAAGAAATGAAAAAATTCATCAGTGAAAATGACTCATCCCGAGCACAAAACCGGAATACCTCTCCTGAAGACATACAGATTGAATATTTAAGTGAAACAAAAACGATTGCTGAAAAACAATGTAAAAAAGCGATCATTCATTATAAAAACCGCAAACAGGAAACACAAAAACAAGAGGTATGGTATTATCCCGGATATAAATTAGACAAAGAAATAAGTCTGAATGCAGTTGTCAGATCCGCATTCGTACCGGGCGTGCATAAACTCAAGGGTTTCCCTATGGAAATGGAAATAAAAAGAAATAACGGTACAATTACAAAATATATAGTCAACAAAATCGAAACAGGGCAAATACTGGAAGACGCATTATTTAACATCCCGGCTGGTTATGATATCAAACCAATGAGCGAAATGAACCAGGGAGGCAGAGGCCGATTCCAGTTTAAGGTCGAAAATGATTAAGTAAAAGCACTTGCCTTCGTGTATTTTTGCGGGCAAAACATTTAAGGTATGATCCAGCTTACGGAGCAGATTATTCAGGCAACCATCCATGGCATTAAACAATTGTACGGGCTGCAGCTGCCTGCTTCAACTCTTCAAATCAACCGAACAAAACCCGAGTTTGAGGGCGATTATACCGTGGTTCTCTTTTCAGTCATAAAGCCTGTCGGGAAATCTCCTGATATAATAGGAAAAGAATTAGGTGATTTTCTATTGAGCGATTACGAACAGCTTTTTTCCAAATACCAGCTGGTAAAGGGTTTCCTGAATCTGACAGTAAGCGATCAATACTGGACTACTATCCTTAACCAATACTACGAAGATCCTTGTTTCGGAAAAGGTGCTGTTAAGCAGGATAAGATCATGATCGAGTATTCCAGTCCAAATACCAATAAGCCACTGCACTTGGGTCATCTAAGAAATAATTTCCTCGGATGGAGTCTTTCTGAAATATACAAAGCGAATGGCTATCCCGTTGTTAAAACATGTATTGTAAACGACAGAGGTGTACATATCTGTAAAAGCATGATCGCATGGAAAAGATATGCGAATGGCAAAACACCAAAGTCGGAAAATAAGAAAGGAGATCATTTTGTAGGCGACTACTATGTTCTCTTCAATGAAGCATACAAAAAAGAAACAGAAGAGCTCATTGCACAAGGAATGAGTAAAGAGGAAGCAGAAAAAGAAGCTCCCATAATGAAAGAAACGCAGCAAATGCTCATCGACTGGGAAGCAGGCAAAGCTGATGTTATTGCACTATGGAAAGAAATGAACAGCTGGGTATATGAAGGCTTTGATGAAACGTATCGCAGAATCGGAAGCGATTTCGACAAAACATATTACGAAAGCAACACCTATCTGCTTGGCAAGAAAATTGTTGGCGAAGGCCTCTCTAAAAATGTTTTTGTAAAAAAAGAAGACGGAAGTGTGTGGATCGATCTGACTGATGATGGACTGGATGAAAAAATCGTACAGCGTAAAGACGGCACTTCTGTTTATATCACCCAGGATATAGGCCTTGCTCAGCTGAAAGCAGAAGAATACGGATGCAAAGAAAGTATTTATGTGATCGGCGATGAGCAGAATTACCACATGAAAGTACTTAAACTGATTTGTCAGAAGCTTGCATTACCTGCTGCCGATGGCATTCATCATTTGAGTTACGGAATGGTTGAGTTACCAACAGGTAAAATGAAAAGCAGAGAAGGAACAGTCGTAGATGCTGATGATTTACTGAATGAAATGGAGGAAGTCGCAAAAAAGAAAACAGAGGAACTAGGAAAAACAGCCGACTTTACAGATACAGAACTGGCGAAGCTCTACCGTACACTTAGTATCGGTGCACTTAAGTACTATCTGCTCAGAGTAGACCCTAAGAAAAAAATGATTTTCAATCCGGAAGAATCAATCGATTTCCACGGGCATACCGGTCCATTTATACAATATACTTACGCAAGAATCCGATCAATACTCAGGAAGGAAAAAATAAATGCTGATACAGATTATTTTACTTCATCCCTGCTTAAAATGGAGCAAGTACTTTTGTTAGAGCTTGAACAATACCCTACTATTGTTATGCAGGCATGCAAAGAACACGATCCTTCTCATCTTGCTAATTATCTGTATAGATTGGCTCAGACTTATAATACATTTTATGCCGCTCATTCTGTATTGAAAGCAGAGTCTGAAGAGAAAAAACAGTTACGTCTGCGTATCTGCAGCTTTACATCTACCATCATCGCTTCCGGAATGAATATGCTGGGCATTGCAGTTCCCGAAAGAATGTGATTTATTTTTTACAGAACCTGTAAGAGACAGATAAGAGTACTCTCCTCGACATTAATGGCGCATAACTGTATGATGCATCGAATGTATAACCATTGGGGTTTGTAACAAGGTTATCTGCAGCACGGTCGAAAGGATCGAAAGGACGCATAATCGGATGAACAGGCAGAAAATTAAACAAGTTTCTCACTCCGGCTTTTAAACCTAAATTTTGGTTGACCTGTAAAGAAAATTGTAAGTGAAGCAAAGTATACCACGGAGAATATTCAGGCCTGAAATCTCCGGGTAACACAGGCATCCGCATTGGAGATGTTGTTGTCCCTGTGATATCCAGTTCTGCCCTTTTTTTAAATAATGTACAGCCTATGCCATATGTTGCAGAAAACGGAGGCGTATAAATTATATCTGTTTTTCCCTTTTCATTTTCTCTTTGAAAAACATCCATCCAAGTAAATCCTGCATTGCATCTGAATAAATCTCCTTTATTATAGTCTATCTGAAATGATAAACCGCGTGAAACTGCAATACCATCAAGATTGGAATAAATGATCAGATTAGGATTTGTATCGAAATCAGGCAATATTCTGTTTGAAAAACTTGTGTAAAAAAGTCCTGCGTCAATAGAAAGCAAGCCCCTTCCGACTTTTTGGTAATTCGTATAATTAAGATGATAATTTGTACTCAATTCCGGTCGGATGCTTTCTGTAACAACGACGGTACGGGCTCCTGTTAATGCAGCATGTTCTTCTGTGAATAAGTTTACAAGCCTGAAACCATTGCCTGATGAATAACGAAAAACATGGTTCTCTGCCGGCGTATATTTAAATCCAATCCTATGAGATATAACCGGTCGGTGTACATTGTGAAACTCTAACCTCATTCCTCCAAGAAAACTCATTTTTTTTCCTGCTTCCCATTCAAGTTGCGAAAAAGCCCCGGATGAAATTGATATAGAAGGAATAGTCTTTCCTGTTATTATCGATGATGTTGCCGGAGTATTATCATCATAATGAATCATTCGAAACGGGATTCCTGAAAGAACTCGAATCTTTTTCTTTACCCATTCTGTACGTAATTGAGCAAATGTGGTATGCTGGCTTGCATCATAGGAAATATTCCCGTAATACGAATCCTGCCGGTGATAATTATAAGAAAAATCCGCTTCTATCAACCGGCCTGCTATCTTCAAACCGTATCGGCCTATTCCTTCTAATCTGTTCGTAAAAATACTTTCTCCGTAAACATCCTCTCCTCCTCTGGATTTCTTTTGCCAATTCATTTCACCACCCCACCTGTCTTCGTAAAAATATCTCCATGCAAAAGAGACGGGCAATCCTGACTTTCTCTCAAAATTCCATTTATTAAACAAAGAAATTCTATGCTGAAGTGGTATGTCTGTAAAGCCATCATGATTGATGTCCCACCGTTTGTCCATCATAAAATGTTGCACTCCCACTAATGATGAGGCCTTTCCTGTTTTAAAATTTAAACCAATATCAGTAGTAGATTCTAGGTAAGAACTGGAGGTATGTAAAAGAGATAACTCCGTTTTACTTCCGGGATCTTTTGTGATTAAGTTAATCACTCCCGCCACTGCTTCACTGCCATACAAAGCAGAAGCAGGACCTTTAATGACTTCAACCCTTTTGATCAATGATTGAGGCAATCCTGTCAAACCATACACTGAAGAGAGAGCACTTACAATAGGCATACCATCGATTAACACCAACGTATAAGGGCCATCAAGACCATTTAATCTAAATGAAGTAGTAAAACAAACTTGGCAGCTCATCTGAGGCAACACGCCATTTACCCTTGATAAAGAAGACCAAATATCAGGCTCAATTTGTCTTTTTAAAAAAGCTGCAGAATATGACTCTATCGGAATGAGTGAGTTGCTTTTTTTGATTGTTCGGAAATTACCGCTTACGACAATATCCTGTAAAGTGTCTGAATCGTATTTCAGATTTATTAAAGGTGTAGTATCTCTGCTGAAAAATTTTTCAGCATATACATAGGATACATTGAAAGAAAAAATAGCAGTACCAACGAATATTGAAAATACAGATTTCACGCAAAATATATTTAGCCTTGTCTAAATTTATATTTAGGCAAATATATGTTTTCTTTAAAACCTTATGAAATCTGATGATTATTTCCGGCGATTAAGCATTGTATGTTCAACGGAAAGAAGAAACGACTGATTAGCCATGCGGTGAAAATTACCTGTCAGCTGAAACCTTGCTCCGAAATTCACCCGTGTGGTACTGTTGAAAATGAGCTGTACTGCAGGAGCCACATCAATAAATCCTGCTCCAGCCGATGTAGCATACTGACCTAAGAATTCCAAATAAGCATTAAGGTTAACCTGTTTGTAACTGGTATACTCTAGAGGCAAAATTAGATAACCTCCAGACAAACTGTATTGAAAAACATTTCTGTAAAATGGAAATCCGAATTCAATTTTTGACGGATTTCCTGTTAGCGAGATATTAGATATAGTTCCGGATAACGCTAATCGCCTGATTAATTGCGTTGCAATGACCCCTGCCTGTATGGCATTGTTATCGCCATCCGTTGTTAACTCCTGATAAACAAGCGGATTGCGCGACCATGAACCGCTAATAAATGCCGCCATTCTCAAATGACGATGCACATCATCCTTACTCAAAAATCTATATTTGGTGTAGAGTCTGATACTTTCAAATCGCTGTCCTTTCTTAAAATACATATCTGAAAAACTGACACCTCCGCTCAACATCCAGTTTTTAGATAACCCTGTCTGCAGCTCGGCCATTATCCGATATTCTCTTTCAGAATTGTGATAAGATACGAGTGATTTCGCAGAAGCTTTTGCTGTGATTGAACGAGCCGGAACATTAGATGCCGGACTTGAAAAAACATATAACTCCTGCCCGGAAACCTGTTGATAAAAAATAATTACAATTGCAATGACAAGTGAAGTATTAAGCATAAATCGCATCATAATCCTTCCTGATTTATCATAACTGTATATACAACGTTGTCTGCATCTTTTTTGTTCTTCCTTAAACTTATACTCAGCTTTTTCTCGTACTCTTTGAGCATCTTTTCAGTTAAAAATCCTTTATCCAAAAAAAGAAATATAACGTCTTTGTCAAAAACCTGATCGGTGCTATTTATGACATAAAGCTTCATTCCGTTCATGCTTAAGATCTTGTCATAAGGAAGCTCAAAATTAGTAAAACTGATTGTAAACCGAAGTGCTGCGACACTAAAGCCGGCTTCTTCCACAGCGTTTCTCATCCGATCAGGTTCAATATTTTTATCCGCTTTGAATTTTATCTGAAAAGATGAATTTGCAACATCAGGTGCTACTTCTGCAATAAACGGAAGTGAAGAAAGAGATTGATAAATCGCATTGCTGCACATCGCACAGGTTAATCCGGCTGCCTGAAGAGTTGCATATCTTAATTGTCCGTTTGCTGAAATATATCCGGCAAATAGAAAAAAAGAGATTATAATAAACCGCATGTAAATGTGATTTGAATACTCCGCTAACGTTCAAACAATTTAGGGATGAGCATTAGGGAAATTTGATTAGCCCTATGAAATAAGAAAACATTTTAAATAGCCGACCGGCATCTAATGATAGAAGAACTTAATTTACCGATCGGCTATTCATATTTATTATGGACGATGCTCACATTTACCTTTGCATTCTTTACCGGTTTTTCCGGAGCCCGAGCAACAGCTTCCGGATTCTTTCATTTTGCAAGTGCTGCAACATCCGCCATCTTTTTCACAGGTAGCTGATTTACAGCAATCCTTTTTCCCGCCGTTTTTACAACAGGGCTTATTCCCTTTGCATTTACCCTCTTTTACACAACAGGCTTTGTCGGAGCCGGCACCTGCACTACCCTTACGATCATACTGACAACAAGCATGGAGTTTGTTATAAGCATCTTCTGAGGCAGTAAATCCGTCATTGTCGTAACCCGCATCTGCAATTGATTTTTGTACTTGCTGCAGAGATGATGCCGTTGCATCATAAGTCACAGTCAGATTTTTACTTTTCATATCCCAGCTGGCTGAAGATGCACCACTTTTAGTTGCAGCTGCTTCAATATTTTTTTTACACATGCCGCAATTGCCCAATACTTTAAATGTTGAGGTGGTTGACTGGGCAGAAACTGCTCCGGCAAATAATAATAGAAATGATACGATATAAGTTTTCATAAAAAATATTTTTTAATTATTTATTTTGGAATAAAACAGAAACTGGCTGTTTTTACAGCCGAAAAAAATGAAGGAGAAAATTAAATTCTGAACACCTTTAATGTCCGGTATCGCTTATTGGACAGACTTTGAGGCGGAGAAATATCTGAGTCTGAATATGCTAATTCGGCATTCTGAAACACCGGATTGTAAACTCCATCATTAAAAAAGGTATGAATGATAATCAGTGCCAGCGGAAGCTGAACATCTCCTGAAGGCTGATGTGAATCACTGATTTTATAAGAAACCACCTCGTCGTGACAACAGGTAAATGCTGATTTATCCATACCGCAGCGGTTGCAGTTTCCATCATCATGATCTTTGTCCTCAAAAAAAGATACTGAGGCAAGCTGATCCATGCAATGATGAAAATTGACTATCAGCCCGGCCGAAGCGGTCAGATAAAAAAAGGCAATTAGTCCAATCAGGATTTTACGCATGCTCCCACAAATTTAAGACAAAAACGAAGGGTAGTCAACAATTTTCAGTTAACAAAGCGCCAAAAGATGCCAAATCTCGCATAAAGACCAGGCAAAGGCTGCAGCGGTGTTGCAAAATTATTCCTGAAAAAGCCTGCCGGAGAGAATTGAAAGGTGTTCAGGTTTTCAACCCTAAGGAATAAATCCATTCTTTTAATACCTGCATTTACGTAAACTGCAACATCCGGCCTGTTTCTTATAATAGTATCATTCTGATAGAAAAATTGTCCAATCAAAGGTGAATAACCACTCGCCTTAAAAGGAGTGTTGTATCGCAGTTCGATGCCCGTACTTAGTTTGAGATTTTTAAAAAAGCGCCCTTCAAATGCAATCCTGTTTCTTGTCAGAAATAAAGGCACATTCACCGGTGCATTTCCTGCAGTTTGCTGCATGATGAGATCACTGTATAAAAACCATTTTCCCGCTATTCGAAATTTTCTACCTGTTTGCAATTGAAAAACATTAAACAAATCTGTTGTCTGTTTTGCGGATTTAAATCCGTCAAAATAGGCATAATTCAACATGCTGACAGAACGGAGTTCTAAATATAACTGATTAGCGGGTTTTTCAAATCGGAAACTGAGAGAGGTTATATTCTCATTGCGCAATTCATTGAAAGCTCCCGCCAATCGCCGGAAAGCACTATGACGATCGAACACGAATGAAGGAGTGCGATTCACCTGTTCAAAATCAAGTCGAATAAATGTTCCATTCTTTAAATTGTTTTTTTTCAGAAATCCTTTTAGCTCATAGTTTCCTGCAAAATAACCTGCTGCATACAAAAGTGCATCCACATGTATATCCCATTTTTTATTTTGCGATTGAAATTGTCCCGCTCCGGAAATCAGCAATCCTGAAAAAGTAAACCGTGTCATCCCGGTATCAAGCTGAAAATACTCATGCGCTATACCTACCCTCAAAAACTTTTGCTGCTGTCCCAGAAAAAAGCGGCTGATATTGAAGGCGTTTTTTACTGAAGTCCATTTGTCCTGAAGCCTGAAAGTATCAGACACCTGAGTTAAAGCATAGAATTGCTGATAGCCATCAATATCAACCCTAGGATCTTCAAATAAGAACTGAAACCTTGCTGCATTCAATTGATGCTCGAAACGAAAATATCCTTTTCTATCATTAGCAACCGATGAATCACTTAGATTTTTCCTGTCTGCGCCGGTATTTATGAATTGCTGCAATAAAAGTTGGGATGTTTTGTATTTGTTTCCTGTAATAATATTGCTGCTCAGGAAATTTTGCTGTTGAAATTCAGCGCCTCCGAAATTTGTTGGAATATTAAATCGATCAGAAAAACTAGGTATATCATTTAGTAAAGAAAGATCCTTCAATCCGCCATTTTCACTAGCCCCAATTTTATCTGCGGCCAAAATAAGATTCAATCCGTATTGCTTGCTTTTCGAAAGAAAACGATTGGTAAATAAAAAATTGCTGTGACTGTTTTTTTGATTTTTAAATACGCCGGGCAAATTTATCATATTATACCTGAAAGAAAAATTCCAGTCGGTCCTGATATTTTGCGTGTGAAGTGCCTGAATATTCTGCTCTGTTTTCGAACCCAGAATATAATTGAGTTGGGTAAATGGTCGTGTAGCTGAGAATAGCGGAACCGTCTCAACATTTGTCATAAATGGATCAAATGCATGAAAACCATGGTCCCACCCTGCTTTCATAATCGGCTGAAAAAACTGGGAAACAACAGCACTTCCATGGTTTCCTGTTGAAAGTGATTGCCAGGCTACGGGCCAGCGCTTAAGAAAGTCATTGACAGCTGTGTCAAGTGTTTTCCATTCAGCGTTTCGAATTGTCTGATAAATAACTGTGACAGAATCTTCAAAGCCTGTCCGATGAAGAAGAGAATCCTTAAATGGCCCTGCACTGCCGCCACCCTGGTTAAAAACACCACTTCCGGGCATTGACTGATTGGATCGCCTGCCTTGTGCCGGTCTTTGTGCAAGAGCGGAGACAGAAAAGAAAAAAAGAAGCATTAAAGCTACACCTGATCTGATTAAAGAAGCAACATACATATCAAATCACTTGTATAAGTTGTTTGACAATAGCCGTCATTTTAGGTTCAGCTTCTTTCGCAGCTTTTAATACCTCTTCATGTGAAACAGCATGCGTATTTTCGGGAGAACCGAGATCCGTAATCACACTCATGGCAAAAACCGGAAGGCCCATATGTGCCGCAGCAATCACTTCGGGCACAGTACTCATACCAACAGCATCACCCCCAATAGCATGTACCATTCTGTATTCGCTTCTTGTTTCAAATGTAGGTCCTGTAACACCCACATAGACTCCTTCGTGCACATGAATATCAAGTGTAGAAGCAATTTCTTTTGCCTTTGCTATAAGCGTAAAAGAATAGGGCTCATTCATATCAGGGAAGCGCGGACCCAATGCATCTTCATTTTTCCCTACTAGCGGGTTTTCCATAAACTGACTAATATGATCAGAAATAATCATCAGATCACCTACTTTAAAATCTTTATTTACCCCACCTGCCGCGTTACTTAATATGAGAGTTCGAATTCCCAGGTATTTTAATACCCTGATCGGAAATACAACTTCCTGCATGGTATATCCCTCATAAAAATGAAAACGACCTGCCATCACAACAACATGCTTATCTCCAATTTTTCCGAAAACAAGCCTCCCTTTATGACCTTGAACCGTAGAAACAGGAAAGTTTGGAATAGATTCGTAGGGAACTTCCAATTCTATTTCCAATTCACCGGTAAAATTTCCCAGGCCGCTTCCCAAAACAATACCGATATGCGGAGAGTGGGTAATTTTTTGACGGATATAAGAAACCGTTTCTTCTATTTTTTTGAGCAGATCACTCATGCTGAATTGTTGAGCTGACAAATATATCATTTTACCCAAGAAAGCAGAGAAAACTTCCCTTGGTGTGATGTGTAACTGCCGCGCGTAATGAGCATAGATTTCCTATCTTCGCCCGAAATTTTTAAGCATGAACTTACATGAATACCAGGCAAAAGAGTTACTGAAAAAATACAATGTTCCGGTACAGGAAGGATTTGCATGCAACACAGTTGAGGAAGCAGAGGAAGCTTATAAAAAAATCCAGGCGGCAAGCGGCAGCAATTTTGCGGTCATCAAAGCTCAGATTCATGCAGGGGGCAGAGGTAAAGGCACTGTAAAAGAAACTGGCATCAATGGTGTTAAAGTGGCAAAAAACGCTGAGCAGGTAAAAGAATATGCTAAGGGAATTCTTGGCGGCACCCTTGTTACTATTCAAACAGGGCCGGACGGGAAACTTGTGAATAAAGTATTGCTTGCTCAAGATATGTATTACGATGGTCCTTCCGAAAGAAAAGAATTTTACTTATCAATACTTC
>Ga0315902_10002408_pt1 | contig 29133 bp, 48 predicted proteins | sample LakEriMetagenome_9_FD_203523 | JGI IMG/M metagenome (GOLD analysis project Ga0315902, IMG submission 203523) | Freshwater fungal communities from buoy surface, Lake Erie, Ohio, United States - Buoy 12 MA117 | ecosystem: Environmental > Aquatic > Freshwater > Lake > Lake biofilm | place: USA...
AGGGCGGCGACCAAGTCCTGGACAGCTTTGGAGGCTCCGGCACCACCCTGATCGCAGCCGAGAAGAACGGCCGCGTCGCTCGAATCATGGAGCTCGATCCGAAGTATTGCGATGTGATTGTGAAGCGCTGGCAGGATTTCACAGGCAAAATAGCAACTCACGCAGAAACTGGCGAACCTTTCGCGGAGGTTACAAATGGCAAAGCAAACAGCTGAAAAATCGACCCGACTGCCTAAAAAAGAGGCAGTCGAACCCAAAAAGAACGGCGGCGCACGTCCTGGCGCTGGCCGCAAACCCTTTGAACCGACCGATGCCGAGCGCAAGCAAGTGGAGGCGCTGTCCGGCTACGGCGTGCCGTTTGAGCAGATCGCGGCGCTTGTCCGGGACGGCGTCCATGTGGACACGCTCCGGGAAAAGTTCTCAACCGAGCTTGTGAATGGCAAGGCCAAAGCCAACGCCCAGGTCGGCAAGGGCATCTTCCAGAAAGCCATGGCAGGCGACACGACCGCGCAAATCTGGTGGTCAAAGTGCCAGATGGGCTGGAAGGATGTGCAGCGCCACGAGGTGACCGGCAAGGATGGCGCACCGATTGCCGTGGCCACCCTGGACGTTTCCAAGCTGGGCACCGATGTGCTGGCGCAGATCATGGCCGCAAAAGATGCAACTGACGGAAGCTGACTTGCTGGCCGTCGAGCGCGAGCTGTGCAGGCGCAGCCTGGCCGAGTTTGCCAAGCGTGCCTGGCGCGTGCTTGAACCGGCTGCCGAGCTGAAGTGGGGCTGGGCGCTGGACGCCATCTGCCTGCACTTGGAGGCCGTGACCAAGGGCGAGATCAACCGCCTGCTGATGAACGTGCCACCCGGCTCCATGAAGTCCCTGCTGACCGGCGTGATCTGGCCAGCCTGGGAGTGGGGGCCTCGGGATATGCCCGAGATGCGCTTTGTCGGCACAGCCCACGAAGAGCAGCTGGCCATCCGGGACAGCCGACGCTGCCGCGACCTGATCAAGTCCGACTGGTTCCAGAAGCTCTGGCCGATCGAGCTGCTGGCCGATCTGGACGGCAAGCGCGAGTTCGGGAATACCCGCAAAGGCGTGCGCCAGGCCAGAGCCTTCACCAGCATGACCGGCGTGCGTGGCGACCGCGTCATCCTGGACGACCCGATCAGCGCTGACAACGCCAACAGCCAGGCCAAGCTGGAGGCGGCCAAGATCGCCTTCACCGAGACGCTGCCGACCCGCGTCAACTCCGACAAGTCGGCCATCGTGGTCATCATGCAGCGCCTGAACGAGAAGGACATTTCCGGCGTCATCAAGGACATGGGGCTGCCTTACGTGCACCTGTGCATCCCGATGCGCTTTGAGCCTGAGCACCGCTGCACCACCAGCATCGGCTGGACTGACCCGCGCACCAAGGAAGGCGAGCTCATGTTCCCCGAGCGCTTTGGTGAAGCCCAGGTGTCCGAGCTGGAGAAAACCCTCGGCCCCTACGGCACGGCTGGCCAGCTCCAGCAGCGGCCTGCGCCCCGTGGTGGTGGCATCATCAACACCGAGTGGTTCAAGTATTGGGCCAGCGTCCCGCAGCTCGAGTTTCGCTTCATCACCGTGGACACAGCTCAAAAAACAGCCGACCACAATGACTGGTCGGTGCTGCAGTGCTGGGCGCGGTCGACCGTTGGCCAGGCGGTCAAGATCGACCAGGTGCGCGGCAAATGGGAGGCTCCCGAGCTGCTGATCAACGCCAGGGCCTTCTGGCTCAAGCACCTGAACGACATGCGCCCTGTGGCCCAAGGCTCTGCCCTGCGCGGCATGTACGTGGAAGACAAGGTGTCCGGAACCGGCCTGATCCAGACCCTGCGGCGCGAGGGCATCCCTGTGGTGGCCGTGCAACGCAGCAAGGACAAGATCAGCCGAGGCTACGACGCTGCCCCGTTCATTGCCTCGGGCAACGTGGTGCTGCCGCAGGACGCGCCATGGCTTTCGGACTTCCTGAGCGAGGTTGCAGCTTTCCCGGCTGGCGCTCATGATGACCAGCTCGACCCGATGTTCGACGCCATCAACCTGGTGCAGCGTCTCCCGGCAAACCGGACGGCAACGGTCAAACCATTGCCTACTGTGAACAAATGGTGAGAAAATACTTGAAACGAGGGCAAAAATATGGCACGCATTTCACGAGATCAGCGACTGGCTAACGTACACGCCGAAGCGCTCGCGCAGTTCGACAACGTTCAGTCAGCGCTGCGGGACGAAAGGCTGCAATGCCTTCAAGACCGACGCTTCTACAGCTTGTCTGGTGCGCAGTGGGAAGGCCCACTGTGGGACATCTACGAGAACAAGCCGAAGTTCGAAGTCAACAAGATCATGCTGTCGGTCATTCGCATCATCAACGAATACCGCAACAACCGCATCACCGTTGACTATGTGGCCAAGGACGGCAGCAAGTCCGACAAGCTGGCCGAGACCTGTGATGGCCTGTACCGTGCCGACGAGAAGGACAGCGTGGCCGATGAAGCCTACGACAACGCCTTCGAGGAAGCTGTGGGCGGTGGCTTTGGTGCCTGGCGTCTGCGCACCTCCTACGAGGATGACGAGGACGAGGACAACGAGCGCCAGCGCATCCAGATCGAGCCGATCTTCGACGCTGACAGCTCCGTGTTCTTTGACCTGAACGCCAAGCGCCAGGACAAGGCCGACGCCCGTTTCTGCTACGTCATCTACTCGATGACCTATGAGTCCTACAAGGAAGAGTGGAACGACGACCCGACCAGCTGGCCCAAGATCATCCACCAGTACGAGTTCGACTGGTGCACGCCTGATGTGGTCTACATCGCGGAATACTACAAGGTCGAGGACGTCACCGAGACCATCCGCATCTTCCGCAACATCGACGGCACAGAGGAACGCTACCGCGCCAAGGACTTTGAGGACGACCCAGAGCTGGAGAACACCCTGGCGGCCATTGGCAGCCAAGAGGTGCGCCAGCGCAAGATCAAGTCGCGCAAGGTGCACAAGTACATCATGTCCGGCGGCAAGATTCTGGAGGACGCTGGCTACATCGCAGGCAAGTGCATCCCGATCATCCCGGTCTACGGCAAGCGCTGGTTCGTGGACAACGTCGAGCGCTGTATGGGCCACGTGCGCCTGGCCAAGGACGCGCAGCGCCTGAAGAACATGCAGCTGTCCAAGCTGGGCGAGATCAGCGCTCTGTCCAGCGTCGAGAAGCCCATCCTCACGCCTGAGCAGGTCGCTGGCCACCAGGTCATGTGGGCAGAGGACAACCTCAAGGATTACCCTTACCTCCTGATCAACCCGATCACCGGCCCAGACGGCAGCCAGACCGTCAGCGGCCCTGTGGCGTACACACGCGCCCCGAACGTGCCTCCGGCCATGGCAGCCCTGCTGCAGGTGACCGAGCAGGACATGCAGGACATTCTGGGCAACCCGCAAGGCGCGGACAAACTGGTGTCGAACATCAGCGGCAAGGCCGTGGAGATGATCCAGCAGCGCCTGGACATGCAGACGTTCATCTACATGAGCAACTTCGCCAAGGCTATGAAGCGCTGCGGCGAGGTATGGCTGTCGATGGCCAAGGACGTCTACATCGAAGAAGGCCGCACCATGAAGGTCATCAACGAGGACGAGAGCACTGGCACCGTCACGCTGATGCAGCCCACCATCGACCAGGAGACTGGCGAGGTGCGCATGGCCAACGACCTGAGCATGGCCAAGTTCGATGTGAACGTCGAGGTCGGCCCTTCCAGCAGCTCCAAGCGTGCCGCGACCGTCCGCGCCCTGACTGGCATGATGCAGATCACGCAAGACCCCGAAACCCTGCAGGTGCTCGGTGCCATGGCCATGATGAACATGGAAGGCGAGGGCATCAGCGAGGTGCGCGACTTCTTCCGCCAGCGCCTGATCCGCATGGGCGTTGTCAAGCCGACCGAGCAAGAGGTCGAAGCGCTCATGGCCGAGGCCGAAGCCAAGGGCCAGCAGCAAGACCCGAACGCCATATTCCTGCAGGCTGCAGCCGAAGAGGCCGTGGCCAAGGCTGCCCAGGCACGTGCCAACACCATCAAGACCGTGGCCGACGCAGAGCTGTCCCGCGCCAAGACGGCAGAGACCCTGGCCAAGACTGGCGAGATCGATCAGAACATGGCGCTGACCGCCACAGAGGCGATTCAGCAGGCTGCGCTTGGCGAACAAGTGCAACCCGTTGTCAGATGACAGCGTTTTAGTGGAGAATGTGGTTATACGGAATCCCACCCAGCCGTTTCAAATGGGTGAGTTAAATGGGGTATTTGAATGAACAAAAAGGCAGAATTTGGAGATGAGAGCAACGACGACGAAACCGTAGTGGTCGAAGATCAGGAAGAGGAAATCGAGACTGAGCAAGTGGCTGGTGAGCAAGATTCCACCGGCGACCAGGACGATGCCGAATCCGGCGACAACGAAGGCGACGACGACGAAGTGATCGTTTCCATTGGTGAGGAAGCGCCACCTCCCGATGAGCACGCTCAGGCACCTGGTTGGGTGAAAGAGCTGCGTAAGGCAAACCGTGAGAAGGAAAAACGCATTCGAGAACTCGAAGCGAAGCTGAACCAAACGACTGAGAAAAAGCCGGTCGCTCTTGGCCCGAAGCCGAAGCTGGAGGACTACGAATACGACGCAGACCGATTCGAGACTGCACTGGCAGACTGGTTCGAGCGCAAGCGCCAAGCCGACGCCGAGGTTGAAAAATCTCGCCAGGCCGAGCAAGCGCAACAGCGAGCCTGGCAGGAAAAGCTCGAAGGGTACGGCAAAGCGAAAGCTGAGCTGCGCGTGCGAGACTTTGAGGACGCCGAGGCTGTGGCCCAGGAACTCTTCAACGTCACGCAGCAGGGCGTCGTGCTGCAAGGCGCGGACAATCCGGCACTGGTGATTTACGCACTCGGCAAGAACCCGAAGAAGGCGGCAGAGCTGGCCAAAATTGAAGACCCCGTAAAGTTTGCCTTTGCGGTAGCGAAACTGGAGAAGGAATTGAAAGTTACGAACCGTAAGGCAGCCCCTGCACCCGAAAGGATGGTCAGCTCAACTGGCCGAGTTTCTGGCGCTGTGGACTCAACCCTTGAACGGCTGCGAGCTGAAGCTGAAAAGACTGGCAACTACACGAAAGTGCTCCAGTACAAGCGACAGAAAGCGGCAAAAAACTGATCCAATTTTTAAAGGAACCGAATCATGTCGAATAGTTTTTCCAAAGAAGAGCGCGTTGCGTTTGAAGACCTCCTCGAAGGCTTCCAAGACGCGCTGGTGCTTTCCCGTAACGTCTCGGTCTACCAGACCGACCAGACGATGATGGAACGTGCCAACAACACCATCTGGCGTCCCCAGCCCTACATCGCTCAGTCGATCAACAGCACTCCTGGCACGCCGATCCCCGGCTACCAGGGCATGACGCAGTTGGCCGTGCCTGCGACCCTGGGCTTCAGCAAGACCGTGCCTTGGGAAATGACCTCCCTCGAGCTGCGCGATGCGCTGCAAGAAGGCCGCCTGGGCGAGAGCGCCAAGCAAAAGCTGGCCAGCGACATCAACGTCGCTATCATGAACGCAGCCGCTGGTCTGGGTTCGCTGGTGGTGCCGATTGCCGCTGCTGCTGGTGATTATGACGACGTGGCCCTGTGCGACGCCATCATGAACGAGCAAGGCGTGCCTGACTACGACCGCTTCATGGCCCTGTCCAGCCGCGACTACAACGGCCTGGCTGGCAACTTGGTTGGCACCGCACGTTCGTTTGGCAACCAGAAGTCTGACAAGGCTTATGAGCGCTCTTACGTCGGCATGGTCGCTGGCTTCGAGACCTACAAGATGGACTACGCCAACCGTCAGCTCGCTGCTGCTGGTGGTGGTGCTATCACCATCGACACCGATGGCGCAGGCACTCAGGCCAACTACACGCCACAGGCCACCTCGACCTCGGTTGGCGGCCAGATCAACGTGGACAACCGCTTCCAAACCGTGACCGTGAGCTCTTCGGCCAACGTTCGTGTTGGTGACTCGTTCACCATCGGCGGCGTGTTCGCTGTGCATCACATTACCAAGCAGTCCACTGGTCAGCTCAAGACCTTCCGCGTCGTGAGCGTGCCTGCAGGTGGCACCACCCTGGTGATCACCCCCCCGATCATCGGCGCACAAGGCTTGACTCCAACCGACGCCCAGCTGCAGTACAAGAACGTGGAAGTTGCCACGCCTTCGAACACAGCTGCCATCACCTTCCTGAACGTGAACACCGCACAGGTCAACGTGTTCTGGCAGCGTGATTCGCTGGAAATTCTGCCTGGCCGTTATGCCGTGCCTTCCGATGCTGGCGTCGCAGTGATGCGTGCCACCACCGACCAGGGCATCGAGCTGGTGATGCAGAAGTTCTACGACATTGACAGCATGACCATCAAGTATCGTATGGACACGCTGTTCGGCGTCGTGAACAAGAACCCCGAGATGTCCGGAATCTTGTTGTTCAACCAGTAAACTGGCGAAAGACTGGGGGGCTCCGGCCCCCCTTTCTGCATAGGAGCTCAAAATGCCACTGACCAAAGGTTACTCAAGCAAGTCCATCGGGAAGAATATCTCGAAGGAAATGAAGGCTGGCAAGCCGCAAAAGCAGGCTGTGGCCATCGCTTTGAACGTCGCCACAAAAGCCGCCAAGGCTGCTGGCAAGCCCAGCAAAGCGCCCAAGAAGGCCAAGAAATGAAGCCCGGCCTGTATGCCAACATTCACGCCAAGCGTGAGCGCATTGAGCGCCAGAAGGCTGCAGGCAAGACGCCTGAGCGCATGCGCAAGCCAGGCACAAAAGGTGCGCCAACCGCTGCCGCCTTCAAGGCCGCAGCCAAAACAAGAAAGAAGGCCAAGTGATGGAACAGAACATCCTCGCGCCCAAGTGGGCCAAGAACAAAAAGCCCATCAAAAAGCGAAAGCCGTCCAATCCAATTGACGGCATCAATCACCGCCTGATGGCCGAGCAGGTCACCAAGGTTCTGCAAGAAGTCGCAGTTGAAGTCTCGGCCGTGCCTGATGACAATGCAGCGCCAACCCGCATCGAGCTGATCGAGAAGGCCAAAGAACTCGGCCTGACGTTCACCAAGCGCACCAGCGACGAGAAGCTGCTGGTCATGATCACCGAAGCACTCAGCAAGCAGGAGGCCTGATATGGGTTACAGCAAGCGCCAGTTCGTTGCAGCCGCATTCGAGGAAATCGGCCTTGCATCCTATGTCTTCGACCTGCAACCCGAGCAGCTCCAGACCGCACTGCGTCGCCTCGATGCAATGATCGCAGACTGGAACGGCAAAGGCATCCGGCTGGGCTACCCACTGCCAGGCAGCCCACAGTACAGCGACCTTGACGAGCCGTCCGAAGTTCCAGACAGCGCGAACGAGGCCATCATCACCAATCTGGCCATCCGCATTGCACCTGGCTACGGCAAGGTGGTGATGCCAGAGACCAAGGCCGTGGCCAAGGACAGCTACAACACCCTGCTGCAGCGTGCGACAGCACCCATTCCGCAGCAGATGCCCGTCACCATGCCGTCTGGCGCTGGCAACAAGCCATGGCGCGTGTACGACAACCCATTCCTGCGTCCTCCGGTCGATCCAGTCACCGCAGGCCCGGACGGCCCCATCGAGTACAACTGAGGACAAACCATGCCACAAATCAACCAACTGCCGCTGCTGCTCCAGGCTTCCACTGGCGACCAGATCCCCGTCTACACCCCGAACAACGGAGACGCACGACGCCTGCCGATCGGTTCCCTGCTGGCGCTTTTCCAGCAGACCTTCGCGGCCCCGACGCTGGCCACCAGCATCTCGACGCCAGGCACCGGCTTCAACATCACCGTGCCGACCCCTGTCAGCCAGCAGCAGTGGATGCTGATCCAGCCTGCTGGCACGCTGGCCTCCGGCACCGTGACCCTGCCGCTGAACACCCAGACGCCTGATGGCACTGAGGTGTTGATCACCACCACACAGCAGATCACTGCTTTTACGCTGGCGCTGAACGGCGCATCTGCAGCCTATGGCGACCCAAGCACGCTTGCAGCCGAGGACTTCTTCCGCATGCGCTTTGTGCAGTCTCTGAACAGCTGGTACAGGATCGCCTGATGGCCACAAAGAAAGACCCGCGTCTGGCTCGCGTCGGTGTGGAGGGCTTCAACAAGCCCAAGCGCACACCATTGCACCCGACCAAATCCCACGTCGTGGTGGCCAAGGATGGCGACCAGGTCAAGACCATCCGTTTTGGTCAGCAGGGCGTGTCCGGGTCTCCGAAGCGCGAAGGCGAGTCCAAGTCGGACAAAGCCCGGCGCGAATCATTCAAGGCCAGGCACGCTGAGAACATCGCCAAGGGCAAGATGAGCGCAGCGTACTGGGCCAACAAGGTCAAGTGGTAATCCATGCAGATTCCAATCCTCAACGGCATCTACGCTGACAACGGGCCAGACCTGCGCACGTCGTATCCTGTCAACCTGGTGCCAGTACCAAAGCAGTCCGGCATCAGTGCCGGTTTTCTGCGTCCTGGTGACGGCATCGTCGGCAACGGCACTGGCCCAGGCATCGACCGTGGTGGCATCAACTGGAATGGCGTCTGCTACCGCGTCATGGGCACCAAGCTGGTGACTGTAGCCAGCAATGGCGCTGTGACCGTGCTGGGTGATGTTGGCGGCCCCGTCAACACCCTGGTGACGATGGACTACAGCTTCGACCGTCTGGCCATCGCATCCGGCGGCCGCCTGTACTACTGGAACAGCGCACTTGGCTTGGTTCAAGTGACCGACCCCGATCTCGGCGTTGTGCTGGATGTGGTCTGGGTGGATGGTTACTTCATGACCACTGATGGCACCAGCCTGATCGTGACCGAGCTGTCCGACCCGACACAGGTCAATCCTCTGAAGTACGGCTCCAGCGAAGTTGACCCCGACCCCGTGGTGGCGCTGCTCAAACTGCGCAACGAGGTCTACGCGCTGAACCGCAACACCATTGAGGTGTTCGACAACGTAGGCGGCGAGTTTTTTCCGTTCCAGCGCATTGATGGCGCACAGATTCAGAAGGGCGTCATCGGCACGTTCGGCTGCTGCGTGTTCGTGGAGAGCGTTGCCTTCCTCGGCTCTGGCCGCAATGAAGCGCCAGGCATCTACCTTGGCGCGAACGCAACTGCTCAAAAAATAAGCACTCAGGAGATCGACCAGATTCTGCTCGGCTACACCGAAGCGCAGCTGGCTGGCGTCAAGCTGGAGGCTCGCAACGACAAGGCCCACCAGCACCTGTACGTCCACCTGCCAGACCGCACTTTGGTGTTTGATGCAGCTGCCACTGGAGAGCTGAGCCAGCCAGTCTGGTTCACGCTGACCACCAGCCAATTCGGCTTCAGTCAGTATCGCGCAAGGAATCTGGTCTGGGCCTACGACAAGTGGCTGATCGGTGACCCGCAGTCCAATGCCATCGGATACCTGGTGGACAACATCAGCAGTCATTGGGGCCAAATCGTGCGCTGGGAGTTTGGCACGCTGATCGTCTATAACGAGAGCAACGGCGCGATCTTCAACGAGTTGGAGCTGGTCAGCCTGACTGGCAGTGTGGCGCTTGGCGTCGATCCAATGATCTCGACCAGCTACAGCGTGGACGGACAGGCATGGAGCCAAGACCGCAGCATCCGTGCAGGCACGACCGGCAGCCGAAAGCGTCTTGCTTGGTTCCAACAGGGCCACATGCGTAACTGGCGCATCCAGCGTTTCCGTGGCGACAGCCAGGCGCACCTGTCATTTATCCGTCTTGAGGCTCAGATCGAGCCATTGGCCTACTGATGGCAACGCAAAAGCTCAACCTCACACGCGACCAGCTCGCCTCGTTCCTACAGAACTTCGAGCAGGTCAAGCAGTTCGAGCGTCTGTTTGCCTTGGCCGATCAGATCGCGCCATCACCGGACACGCCTGGTATTGAGGTTTTGGCTGGAAACAGCCAGGCCACAGCAAATGAGGCACTGGCTCAGATTGTGAGCCTGGCCAGAGATTTGGCCATCAATGCAGGCAACGCAGACCAGAAGGCCGTGCAGGCACTGGACACGCTTGGCCGTATTGCCAATGCTCTGGAGATGCTGGCTACTGCGCCGGTGATCCAGAATAACAACTCGGTGGAAACTGATTACATCGACTTCAACACCAACACGCCAGCGCCAACCGTCAAAGTTGGACGTGTGCACTGGAATGGGGGCTACACACTTAACCTGGAAATGACTCCAAACGTCAACCAGGCCATTGGCGAGTCGCAGTATTACTACATCAAAGCCTCGGCAGCAATCGCCAAAGGCCAACTGGTCATGTTTGACGGCTCCGTCGGCTCGTCTGGCGTCTTGAAGGGCAAACCATCCACAGGTTTGACCAATGGCCAGCTCGTCATGGGTGTGGCCGCAGAAGCCATCGCCAACAATGGTTTTGGCCTGGTCTCCAGCTTTGGATTGGTGCGTGGCTTCAACACCACCGGCACGCCCTACGGCGAGACATGGGCAGACGGCGACATCCTGTACTACAACCCATCATTCCCTGGTGGCCTGACAAAGAACCTGCCTGCAGCTCCAACCCCTCATGTGGTTGTGGCGGCGGTGGTCAATGCGGCCACTGCAGGCTCTGGCTCTGTTTTTGTCAGAGTACAGGCCGAACCTTTGATCGGGCAACTTTCCGATGTGTACGCTCCAGCGCCTGCCACTGGCGACGTGCTGGTTTACGATGGCGTCCAACAACGATGGGAAAGTGGCCCCGTCACTCCAGACGTCTTGCCTGCCTTCGTCAAATCTAACTTGGTGCTCACATGGCTTTCGATGTAATCACACCCACCAAACTTGGCCAGGCCGCCATCACCACTGGCGTGACCACTCTCTACACCGTCCCGGCAAGCACGCGCACGCTGCTCAAGGAGTTCAGCATCGCCAACACCACAGGCGCGGCCATCAACGTGCGAGTGTTCCTGGTGCCTTCGGCTGGCGCTGCTGGCACTGGTAACGCTTTCCTGTATGACGTCCCAGTCCCTGCAAACAACACCCTGCAGTACAACGGCTTGCAGGTCATGAACGCAGGCGAAACCATCCAGGTGCAGGCTGCGTCCGCAGGCCTGACAATCACAGCAAGCGGCGCACAGGCCGTCTAAGGAGAAACCATGTCAGTCATCGCAAAACCCCTTATTGGCTCCAAGCAGATGGAGGCGGCGCAGACCACGCAATACACCGCCACCAACTGCACGGCCATCATCGACAAATTCACCGCAACCAACACCAGTGCTGCCAATGCCTTGATCAGCGTGCACCTGGTGAGCAGCGGAGGCGCAGCAGGCCCGACCAATCTGATCGTGGACAGCCGCGCCATTGCCCCGGACGAGACCTACACCTTCCCAGAACTGGTTGGCCAAGTACTGGCCGCTGGCGGATTCATCTCGACCACTGGCACAGCCACTGCACTGACCATCCGAGCCTCTGGCCGCGAAATCACTTAAGGAGAACACCATGGAAATGCCAAAAATCATGATGGCTGGATTCACTGGTCTGCCAGAGTCCGAGCCGTTCATCACGGCTGCCGAGAACAAAAAGAACACCCAGGTGGTAATCGATGACTGGATGCTCGGCCCAGAAAACCCGTCCAACGAGCCTGGTGCCAACAAACCCTACTGGATGAAGCTGGCCAAGGCCATGCAGACGGACGAGAAAGAGGCCCGTCGTCGTCGCTGCTCAAACTGTGAGTATTACGACAACAGCACCATGATGCAGGCCAATATGGAGCGCATCCCACAAAACGAGTGGGATACCGACGCTGGCTATCGTGGCTACTGCCACAAATTCGAGTTCATCTGCCACGACATGCGTTCCTGCCAGGCTTGGGAAGAGCGCGAGTTCGAGTTCGATTGACAGGCGATGCAAATGTGGGAAAATACAGGTGCTGAGCCTATCGAGCCGCCAGCAGCTCATCGCCACTTGGAGGGTAGAGCATGACTGGTACAGATAGCCTCAGACAGAACCTGCAACAGGTTCTGATGCTGCCTGCACCGGCCATTGAGTGGCTGATGATGCTTTGGAACGCGATCCAGGTCTTTGACGACGTGGCAGACGGCGATCCAATCGAGCGCAGCGATCTGAATGCCGCCATCTGGAATACCCTGGTGGCGATGAATCAAAACACCTTCTTCCTGCAGAATTCCCCTGTCCTGGTGCCATGCGTGGCATCCATGATCTTGAAGTGGCAAGCATCCGACCGCGTCGAGCGTGCCGGGCTTGCCGATGCACGCTCCTATATGTGGCGTGCTGGGTACTATGACGTGGTCTTGATGGCCATGCAGCTTTGCCATGGCGCGAAGTTTGCCAATGAAAACGCCCACTTGGTCATGGAGCTGTATGGCGAGACATTTGAAGAATACATGAAGGAGTTTGGCCATGCCTGATCCAATTACCGGCTTAATCGTCGGCGGCACACAGCTCGTCGGCGGCCTGATGCAAGCCGATGCAGCAGGTGAAGCTGCTGGCGTCCAAGCAGCAGCCAGCGAGGCTGGCATCGCAGAACAACGTCGCCAATTCGACATGGTGCGTGAGCTGCTGAAACCCTACGTCGAGGCCGGTGCTCCGGCGCTTGCAGCGCAACAGGCCATGCTTGGCCTGTCCACACCAGAAGCCGAGGCTGCCCAGATTGCAGCCGCTGAACGCTCCCCGACATTTCAGGCCATGCTTCGCACTGGCGAGGAAGCCTTGCTGCAGCGTGCATCGGCCACTGGTGGCCTGCGTGGCGGAAACGTCCAGGCTGCCCTGGCTCAATTCCGGCCGCAACTGCTGGCGCAGGAGCTCGAGCAGCGATACAGCCGCCTTGGTGGCCTGACTTCACTTGGCCAGCAATCCGCTGCCGGTGTCGGCACGGCTGGCATGGAAACCGGATCTGCCATTGCACGACTGCAGGCCGAACGTGGCGCGGCTTTGGCTGGTGGTGAACTTGGAGAGGCCAAGGCTTTCAGCGGAATTTTGAATCTGCCAGCTCAAGTCCTTGGCATGCAATATGGCGCTGGTGGAAAAATGGGCCAGCCAGGATTGAGCAACATATTCAGTGACCGCAGGCTCAAGAAAAACATTAAGCAAATCGGCACAAGACCCGACGGATTGAACGTTTACGAGTTTGATTACATTTGGGGAGGTGACCGTCAAGTCGGTTTGATGGCCCAAGAAGTGCAGGGTGTTTACCCTGGTGCTGTTTCCGAGTCCGGTGGCTACCTGATGGTCGACTACAGCAAAGTCTGAGGACAAAAACATGCCAGCACCATACGACTATTCGATCAATGTCCAAAGCCCATTTGAAGCTGCCCTTGGTGGCCTCAAGTTAGGCGCGACCATCGCAGACATTCGCACGCAGCAGGAAGCTGCCGCGAAGGCTGCCGAACGCCAGAACATGCTCACTCAGGGCATGCAGGCGCTGATCAACAACCCGAACCCGACCGCACGCGACTTCACCAATATCGCCATGCTGCTGCCTGAAAAAGAGGCAGCCAGCATGCGTGCCAACTGGGACACGCTGAACAAAGACCAGCAGGACAACGAGCTGCGCTTCAGCGGCCAGGTCATGTCGGCATTCAGCTCCGGCGCACCGCAGATCGGCGTGAGCCTGCTCCGCCAGAAGGCCGATGCAGAGCGCAACTCTGGCCGCGAAGATCGCGCCAAGGCCTACGAGACTTATGCACAGCTGGCCGAGACCAACCCCGGCGCTGCACAGAAGACCATCGGCATCATGCTGGCTGGTGTTCCTGGTGGCGACAAGGTGCTGGAATCCTCGATCAAGGCACTCAAGGCCCCGGCCGAGATTCGCACTGGCGAGGCTGGCGCGACCGAGAAAGAGCTGATCACGGCCAACACGCCGACCCGCCTGGCATTGGAAAACGCCAACACAGGCGCACAGATTCGCAACATCGACAGTCAGATCGCAGACCGTTCTGGCCGCTTGGCGCTCGACCGCGACAAGCTGCAGACCGACGTCGAGATGAAGCTGTTTGAACTTGGCCAAGCTGGCACCAAGCTGGACAACGACGCACGCAAGATCGTTAACGACGCCACCATCGCAGCCGTCGGCAGCGAACAGGCTGCAGGCCGAATGCTTGACCTGGCTGGCCGAGTCGAATCCGCGCAAGGCGGCAAGGGCGCATTTACCAGGGCCAACGAGTGGTTTGCAAGTGCAACCGGCCGCCAGGACGAGTGGACGCAGATGCGCCAGGAATACACCCGCCTGCGCAACACCCAGGCGATCAAGATGCTGCCGCCTGGCCCAGCCACCGACAAGGACATCCAGCTGGCGCTTAAGGGTTTTCCCGAAGAGACTGCCAACGCGCAGACCATCGGCTCATTCTTGCGTGGCATGGCCAAACTGCAGCAGTTTGAGGCGGCTGCAAAATCTGCCGAGGCTGAGTGGGTCAATTCGACCGGCTCCCTTGGCCGCGCCAAGACCGACATCAACATCGGCGGCATCCAGGTGCCTGCTGGCACGACCTTCGTGGACTTCATGCGCCAGTACGGCGAGCAACGCGCACAGGGATTGGCTGCACAGCAGGCCAACGTGGTCACCGGCCAGCGTGGCTACATGCGCTGGGCCAACCCGCAAACTGGCCAAGTTCCTGCACCCGGCACCATGGGCAGCGGCACTTTCCAAGTCCCTGGCCAATAAGGACAACAGATGGCGACACAAGCCCCAAACAGCTACAAAGACCCGTTCTGGTCTGACTTGGCGTCCAGCACCGAACAGAAGCTCGGCCTGCCGTCTGGTTTGCTCAAGTCGGTGCTGCTTTATGGCGAGCGCAGCAATGCCGACCAGGTGTCCGATGCCAATGCCAAGACGCCATTCCAGATCATCCCGGCCACTCGCAAGGCTGTGCTGGACAAGTACGGCGTGGACGCCTACCTGAGCCCACAGAACGCGGCCGAGGCTGCTGGCCTGCTGCTCAAGGAATCCCTGCAGCGCAACAAGGGCGACATTAAGCTGGCCGCTGCCGAGTATCACGGCGGCACAGACCCGAAAAACTGGGGGCCTCGCACGAAGTCCTACATCGAGCGCGTGACCGCCGGTGTCGGTCAAGAGCAAAAAGCCACACTCCCCGGAGGTGGTGAAAGCACGTTTCAGCGCGTCATGTCTGCCAGAGGTGGCGCTGATGCTGCTATGGCCCCTGGCTCGATCCAAAACATCTTCAACGCCTACAGCTCCGGTCAGATGACGCCTGAAGAGGCGGCAGAGTTCGAGGCCGACGTCCAGTCCGGCGCGATCATGCTGCCCCGTGGCGCTGCCCTGCGTGGCCAACAGCCTGCGCCAGCCCAAGGCACAAAGCCAAGCACACAAGTCGCTGAGCTGCCGCCTGCTGTGGTCGAGGCCTACAACACCGGCCGCATGACCCGTCAGGAAATGATGGACTTGGAGGCCGACGTTAAGAACGGCATGGTGCGTGCACCGGCTGGCATGCAGCTCAAAGGCACCGAGGCCTTGGGCGTGCTCGGCGGCATCCGTGAGGCCATCACTGGTACTGAGCGTGAAACGCCCACAACTCAGGCGCTGCCCGATTGGGCATCGATGCCTGAGCTCAACACATTCAGCATGGCCAGCTTCAAATCGGCCCTGGGCACGATGATGACCAACCCGCAGGAAACTGTGCAGGTCATCCAGTCAAACTTCCCCGGCGTGCAAGTCAGCCAGGACGAGAAGGGCAACTTCGTGCTGCAGTCGTCGATCAACGGCCAGCTGTACGCCATCAAGCCAGGCTTCCAGGTGAGCGACATTCCACGTGCTGCTGGTGCTTTGGCCGCATTCACCCCGGCTGGCCGCGCCACCACGCTTCCCGGCATGGCCGCTGCTGCTGGTGGAACCCAGGCCGCCATCGAGGCCACACAGGCTGCCACTGGCGGCCGATTCGACGCTGGAGAGGTAGCCACGACTGCTGTGCTGGCTCCCGTCCTTCCTGCCGCTGTGCGCGGCGTGCAGGCCGTCCGTGCTGCCCGTGCGCCTGTTGCTCCTGCTGCTGGCCCTGCGGCCCCTGCTGGCGCTCCTATGGGCACCGCAATGGCTCCTGCCGCACCTGTTCGTGCTGCAGCTGCCGCGCCTGAAGTCCAGCCTTCTGCCATGCAAGTCACACCACCGGCTGCTCCAGCTGCAGCCATGACCCCGCAGGAGCTGGCCACGACCGCACGCACAGCAGCCGAGGGTGGCATGGGCGCAACCCGCGCCACATCCGTGCTGGCTGGCCAAGCCGCACCCGATCCGAAAGTACTGGAGGCTGCCCGACGCCTTGGCATCGATGAATACCTGCAGCCAGATCACCTGACCTCAAACCAGGCCTACCGCGAGCTGGCCCAGGCCGTGAAGTCCATCCCTGGCAGCCAGACCCGCGCCGCCGAGATTCAGGGCCTTGAGCAGGTTGGCCTGCGTGCCGACCGCCTGATCAACGAGATTGGCGGCACGACCGACCTGAGCAAGCTCAACCAGGCCGTGCGCACGCAGCTCGACCAGACCGTGACCAACCTGGCCAACCAGGCCGACGATGCCTACAAGGCATTGCGCACGCAGATTCCGTCGCAGACCCGAGGCGAGGCCACCAACGTGCTGGAATTTGTGCAACGTCGTGCTGATGATCTGGACGGCGCTGAAAACCTGTCTGCCTTGGAAAAGATGGTGCGCAGCAAGCTGACGCCCAAGCCCATCAAGGACGAGGCTGGCAACGTGATCGGAACTCGTGCCCCGACCTACGCTCTGATCGATGACGTCCGGCGCGACGTTGGCGCTGCCGCACGCCAGGCTGGCCCGTTTGCTGATGCTGACACCGGCCTTGCAAAGCAGCTCTATCGCCTGATCGACGATGACCAGTTCGCGCTGGCCCAAGGCGCTGGCCAAGGTGAAAGCTACCGCCTGGCCAAGAGCCTGGTGCAGATGCGCAAGGGCTTTGAGGATGACATGGTGTCCCTGTTTGGCCGCCAGCTCGACCAGAGCCTGGTTGGCAAGCTGGAATCGGCCACCATGTCCCTGACCAAGGGCGATGCCGACAAGCTGGCCAAGATTCTGACCGCCATCCCAAAGGACATGCGTCAGATGGTCACGGCTTCGGCTCTGAACACCGCCTTCGGCAAAGCCACCCAGAATGGCGCTCTGAACTTCAACACTTATGCCAAGTGGTACGAAGGTCTGCTGGCCAACAAGCAGGCCTATGCCGCGCTGATGGCCAACCTGCCGCAGCCTGCACGTAAGCAGCTGTCCGACCTGTACCGTGTGGCCAGCAACGTCAGCAAGGCCACCCGTGAGCGCATCACCACCGGCCGCATCCAGGCCGTCCAGCAGGAGCTGCAGGGCGCTGACAACCTGCTGACCAACATCTACGGCGTGGCCAAGCGTGCTGCAGTCGGCCTGCCCATTGAGGCAGCCACCACTGCCGTCGGCCTGCCTGGTGCTGGCATTGCATCTGGCTTGGCCGCTGCGCTGACAAAAACAAAGCCTGGCGCACTGAAAGCAGCCGATGAGCTGATCTCGTCGCCTGAGTTCCAGCGCTTGGCTGTCGAGACAGTTTCCACAGGAAACCAACCGTCCAAGGCTACCGTAAAGGCTGTCTTGATGTCACAATCTTTCCAGAAGTTTGCCGACGCGGTGAAGCTCCCACGCGAAATGAGTGCGCGTGAGAAGTTCATCGTTCAATCGCTGCAGGCCCAAGAGCAATTCGACCAGGAGAACCAGTAATGTCCGCACTCAGCATTCAGCCCACATACCCGATCTTCAGCGAGACGGATGGGCAGCCGCTGGAAGACGGCTACATCTGGATCGGAACAGTCAACCTTGACCCGCAAGTTAATCCGATCAATGTGTATTGGGATGCAGCATTGACACAGCCAGCAGCCCAGCCGATTCGCACACTTGGTGGCTATCCTTCAAACAGCGGAACACCTGCTCGTCTTTATGTCAATGCGAGCCAGTACAGCATCAGAGTCCAAAACAAAAATGGAAGTCTGGTTTACAACTCTCCAGACGCGACTGAGCGATACAGTGCTGCGCTGATCTCTTTTGTTGGATTCAAAGGTCAATCTGGCACCGTTCAGTCTTTGGCTGGCGATGATGGATCGGATTGGATTGGCTTCGAATCTTCTGGCTCTGGCTCTGTTGCTCGATCTGCTCAAGACAAGATGCGCGACATTATCAGCGTCAAAGACTTTGGCGCCGTTGGCGATGGCGTTGTCGACGACACAGCAGCCATTCAAGACGCCATCGATGCGGTGATTGCGCAAGGCGGCGGAAAACTGACAATGCCAGCTGGCAAATATCTTGTCAGCGCGACTTTGAACATCAAAGGCACCAACTCTTTCATTCTCGAAGGTGATGGTTCTGGAGACGCACGATATGCGCTTGGGTACGAGCCAAACACCATGATCTTGACCGATGCTGCTGTCGGTATTTCGCTGGACAACATTGGAGCTGGTACAAGCCGCACCAATAACGTCGTGCTGCGTGATTTCTCGCTCAAGCAAGTCAATGAGGCAAAACTTGGCATCGGTATTGAAATTCCGACCAGTGCAAGTTTCCACGGCAATTTCCGCTTTGAGAACATTGCAGTCAATCATTTTGCGACTGGTCTTTATGCTCGGTATGTTGGCTGGCTGTATATGGACAAATCCACATTCCAGTTCAACACGAACGGCGTGGACATTGTTGGCAACATCATCAATGGAACCGACTGTCTGATCTATCAAAACGGCGCGTATGACGGCACAGCTTTCAACGACATGTCGTCTGCACTGTTGTTCACAATTCCATTCGGTTTGAAGATTTCAGCAAACGCTGCATCGTTTCAGGGTTGCGACTTCGAGAACAACGGAATTGGTGTGCTGACTTATTCAGACCCATCTCTGGTCATTCAACCTCAGATCGACTTTACATCTTGCTACTTTGAAGCGCACAGCAAACAGTCTGCTGCTTTTTTCACATCGCTTGTCACGATGACGGCTTGCTACAACAACAACAACGCATACGACAAGTTTTACTTTGAAGGCGGACAGGCAAATCTGAACAGCAGCATGAAGCTGAACGTCATCAACAGTGGCTGCAACATCCAGCAAAACGGATGCTTTGGCTACCAGCAAGACGACATCATTTATCGTGATGAGCCAGACTACACCACGGCACTCAAAGGTTCAATCATCAGTTGGTATGGCATCCCTGACCATGTGAAGGTCAATGCTGTGCCAAATGATTCTTTCCGTCGCTTGTTTGCGTCTGACAGTGGGTTCACTGCCTCAAGTGCAACGCTGACGCTCAACGCAGTGACAGACAACCCGATGGAGGGAAATGCTCTGTCGATTCTGGCAACTTCCAACGGCGGTCACGGTCGGCGCAATACGATTCAAGCCGGTTCATTGACGTCTGGTCACTGGGTCAGCATGACATTCGTCTTTCGATCTGACGAGTCTCTTGTCGGCATCAGGTTAGTTGATAACTCGACCGGCAACCCGATTCTGTCATTTGACCAGCACATCATGCTGCGAGATGAGAACGGTATCAGCACGGTTCAGTTGTGGGTCAAAGGCATTTCAGCAACTGGCATCACATCGACCTATGTTTACCCCGGTGGCGCGACAGGAAACAACGGCATTGAAATTGAGCTGCTTGCAGCATCTTACATTTCGACCAACAACAATCCGGTCTACGATCTCCCAATCGGCGCTCCAGACACGTTCTATGCAGACACAGACCCTGTTGCAGGCCAACACGCAGTTGGTGAAAAACGAATGAAATCTACGCCTACATCTGGCGATTACATTGGCAGCGTTTGTACGACTTCTGGAACACCTGGCACATGGCGTGCGTTTGGTGCGATTCTTTAATCGAAAGGAAAAAAATGGCCCTCAAAAAATCAGTTACTACGCCTCACGGATTTGCTGCAGATGGCGCGTATCACCGGGTTGAATCTGTCAAACTCGTGGCAAAAGATCGCATCGAATTTCACGTCCGCAGCTATCTCAGCCAGGACAAGCCGTTCTTTGCTGAAAGCGTGACTTCTTGCCACTATGTTCTTGAAAGTCAAAACCCGATCAAACAGGCTTACATCTACCTGAAGTCAACAGATGAATTTGCTGGCGCAGAGGACTGCTGATCATGTTGAAAACAGTTGGATTCCCCGCATCGCGCACAGGCGATCAGACTATTGTCGATGGCAACCTTGTCATCGGTACTGCTGGAAAAGGCATTGACTTTTCAGTAACTTCTGGTGGAACTGGAACAGTAACCAGTGAGCTTTTTGACGATTACGAAGTCGGCACTTTTACGCCTACTGTTGTTGGCTCTACCAGTGCTGGCACTGCCACGTATGGAGGTCAATCTGGCCGATATACAAAAATCGGAAACAGAGTGCTGTTTTCCATTGCCATAGATTATTCTGGTCACACGGGGACTGGTGACATGCGCATCAGTGGGCTGCCTTTTACGGCAGTCGGCAATGATGTGGTTACTCTTTTTGCTGCTAATTTGAGCTATACGGGCACTCACTTGCAGCCATTCATGGTTTCGACTCAAATCTGGATGAACCAAACAACCAGTGGAGGTGCCGATACTTACATCCCTATGGATGCCGCTTGCCAGTTGCAGCTTACTGGTGAATACAGAACCTCTTAATCAAAGGAAAACATCATGTCTCTTGAAAAACAAACCATAGTCGATCAGATCGAAGTCGTCGAATCTGGCGTCGTGCAAGTTCGCACAGCAACTCGAATCATTGAAGATGGCGCGGTGTTGTCCTCATCTTTACACCGTCATGTCATTGCCCCAGGTGATGACTACAGCAATGAAGATGCTCGCGTGCAGGCAATCTGCGCTGCAACGCACACGCCTGAAGTGATCGCAGCATACAAAGCAGCCATTGCTGCATAAGGAGTTTGACATGTCCACCAATTCCCAAATTGCATTCAACCCGATTGGCGAAACCGTTGTCGTGGCTGCTGCTGCTGTAGCACCTGCTGGCGTCCAGGCTCCCGTCTACGAGAAGTTCAACCCACAGAACGCTGGTCAGTATCGCTTCGTGAACGCAGGCAGCGATACCGTGTTCTTGGGCACTGGCCCAACAGCAGCAGAGGCACAGGCAAATGCCGTGGCTCCTGTGGCTGGTAATCCGTCTCCGGCCATTGTTTTGGTGCCTGGCGCAGTGGAGATCATTCGCTTCAACAAGGACACATACTTCAGCGGTCTCGCAGCTGGCGCGACCACCGTCTACGTCACGCCCGGCCAGGGCTTGTAATCGATGGAGTGTCCTGACATGGCTGAAGAGAAGGACGGCGGCATTGACCTCGTGAAGTATGGAGTTCTGTGGCAGCGCGTGCAGGACATGGATCGCAAAGTTGACAAGATGGAGCGCCAGATCGAAGAGCTGCTGGCCCTGGCCAACAAAGGCAAGGGTGGCTTGTGGTTCGGGATGGCTGTCGCTTCCGGTGTGTCTGGCTTCATTGGATTCCTGACAAGCCACTGGAAAGGTCACTGACATGGACTGGTCGGACTACCCCAACTTCACCAAGGCCGAGTTCGACTGCAAGCACACCGGCCTGAATGGCATGCTTCCTGACTTCATGGAGCGCCTTCAGGCCCTGCGCACCGAGTACGGTCGGCCCATGACCATCACCAGCGGCTACAGGCATCCCACGCACCCCGTGGAGGCCAGGAAAGGCCGATCTGATGGCGAGCACACCCGTGGCATGTGCTGCGATGTTGCGTGCACCTCTGGAAGCGACCGATTCGACCTGATCCGCCTGGCGCTCGAGCACGGATTCCACCGCATCGGCATTGCCAAGAACTTCGTGCACCTTGGCCTTGGTGGACATGGCCTGCCGTCCAACGTGATCTGGGAGTACCAATGATCCAAGCACTCGTCCCGGCTCTGGCACCGATCATCGGCCAGATCGTTGGCAGCCTGTTTCCTGACCCGACCGAAAAGGCCAAGGCTGAGGCAGAGGCCATGCGCCAGTTGCTGAGCCACCAGGCTGAGATCGAATCAGCTGCAGCCAAGATCATCAACACCGAGGCAGCCAGCACGCACTGGCTGGCGGCCAACTGGCGTCCGCTGACCATGCTGGTGTTTGTCGGCCTGATCGTGGCCAGGTGGTTTGGCTGGGCTGCTCCTGGGCTGCAAGAGGCTGAATATCTCAAGCTCTGGAGCATCGTCGAATTTGGCCTGGGCGGCTATGTTGTTGGCCGAAGTGTCGAGAAGGTCGCGCCATCCATTGCTGCGGCTTTGAAACGATAGCAGTTGTCTCCTCGCTGCTTCGGCAGCCTTGCCCGGCCTCTGTGCCGGGTCTTTTTTATGACCGACGTTTCCGACCAAGCTACCATACGCGAAGAGCAAGAGCGCGAGGCCTGTCTGACCACCGCCAGACAGCCACACCAGCGACTTGAGCCGACTGGCCTGTGCCACTACTGCGAAGAGCCTGTGGCCGCTGACAGGCGCTTCTGCGGCCCTGAGTGCCGAGATCAGTGGCAGGCTGATACCAACGCTAGGCAGAGGGCTGGAAAGCGTTAATCCACCTCTACTGTCAGCAGTCTTAGCTTCATGCGCTCCAGCAGCCAAAGCACATCGCCACCGTCGGCATAGGTGCTGGCGAAATACTCCTGGCCGTCTTTGTCGTACCCACAGATGACAAAGCCTTCCAGCTTGCCTTTGGTGTTTTCCAGCACGATGTCCGGATTGAGATCGAGCTTGGTGATGCCGTTGAATGGGATGATATTGCTCATGCTCGCTGATCCAGCAACTCAAGCGCAATCTGGCGCAGCACCACATAAGGCTCGGCTCCCTGCTCATTGGCTCCGCGCTCGTCCATCATGAGATCGAGGATTTCCTCGGAATCCGTGCGCGTGTCTTTGCGCAGCAGTGCAAGCGTGTCTTCTTCGCTTGCGTAGGGGTCTGGTTTCTTGATCATGCGTTTTTTTCCTTCAAAAGTTGCTCAATCTCGTAAGCAAACCGGCCATGTGACCAAGTTGCAGTCCAGTCGATCAGGTGTTTGAGTTTTTCGATTTCTTCCTCTGAAAGCCCAACCCATTGCCGCTGTGCTGCCTTCAGGCGATCTACTTTGTTGCTCAACCTCAGCCGATCATCGTGATAAACAAGAATCTCGGCGCGAAGGCGTCGCAGTTCTACGGAAGCATCATGGCAAAGCCGACCAACAGGATGCCAAGTCGTCCCAGCCTTCCAATCGTTGCCGTCATCTACACCAATCCGAACGTCTGCTGGAACGGCGGACAATAACTCCACCAGCGACACTTGTTTTTCAGCTTGAACATTTGTCATTGCATACCTGCCTTGATCTCGTCAGCATCGACCTTCATCATCTGCTGAAAATAAATGGAAAAACTGGCCTTGGTGTCGTTGCCAAAAGGCATGGCCTGCACACGTTTCATGGCCTCCTGCATGGCGCTGTTCCAGCCGGATATGAAGACCCACTTGGCTGCGTCGTTTGGTGACAGGCCCAAATCACCATAAAGCTGGTCGTAATGTTCGAGCGCGTCCATCAGTACGAGTCCTCAGTCATGGCTTCCTCGATCTCCTGATCGATGCGGCTGCGGTCTGCATCCGTGAGCTTGCGCTCCAGCCAGGCAGCCGGGCGGCCTCGGCGGTCGAGCACTTCCCACTCGGACTCGGTGTATCCGTAATAGTCCATGTCGCTGGGCGCGTTGTAGCTGTACGAGCCGCGCACGCTTTCGAAGTGCGTCACTCGGATGATGCAGGGGATTCCTGAGATGCGGCTTTCGATTTCCATCATGAGCTCCACCAGGCAACCAGCAGGGCGGCCAGGCCGCATCCGATGGCCAAGGCCAGCAGGTAGTCTGCTGCAGCCTCGCAGCGGCGCTCTGTCTTGGTGACAAACAAACGGCGCTTGATCTCGTCGCTGTATGGGTGTTGAGTGTGTTTCCAGTGCTTCATCGAGTTCTCCTGTGTTGATGCCATGATAGTACCACAAACACCCACGAAGCTACAAAATTATTTTGTAGGGGTTATCCCTACAAGTCGCAGATTTCCACATCATGCGGCCTGCGCTTGCCGTCCAACATGTCTTGGATGCGTTTCTCGGTCAGCCGGTGGCAGCGCACCATCGTCCTGGCTGGCAGCACGTCCAGCAGCTCGGCATAGTCGCGCAGGATCGAGCGCACGGCCACGATGCCTTCACCGTCCAGGCGCAGGCCTTGTCCGGCCTTGCTGCGCTTGCCTGCCTTGGCCAAGGCTGTGATGGCGTCCATCAGCAGGCCGTTGGCGTCCTCGCAGACCTTCATTTCAACCACCAGCGTCTCGACCAGGTTCACCGCGTCCGAAACCAGACGCCAGTCGTCCGGCTGCGGATCGTCGCCTTGCTCGAGCTGGTGCAGGCCTTCGTACATTTTGGTGAGCTGGCTCGTCCGCCAAGCCTGCGGCAAAGGCTCGGTCGGACTGGCCAACAGCTCGTCCATCATCGTGTACCGCTTCGTCCACTTGCGCTTCACACGAACTTCTCCAGCTCTGGCGCTTTGTAGTTCGGGCCTTTGCCAATCTTGCCTCCAGGCAATAGCACCGGCTTGCCGTCGACCAGCTTGGATTCGTTGCTGGCCAGCACCTCCTTGTCGGCTCCGTTCTTGTCGAAGTCTGCGAGGTAGGCGATGCCGTTGCCGGTCACCTCGGTGTCGCACAGGGCATCCAGCGCGGCCACTTCCTTGCCGGTCTTGATGAAGGCCTGGGTGGTGTTCTTCTTGAGGCTGGTGGCGATCAGGCGCAAATCATCGGCAATACACCAGAGCGATTCATTGTCCTCCACACAGTCGGTCTCGATGCACTCCAGCAGCTCGACGATTTCCTCGAAGTGCACGCCGATCTGGGCGGACAGGTGCGCAGGGTTCAGCTGCTCCTTGCCGCAGGCCTTCAGCCAGGCCGCTGTGCGGTCGAAGTTGGTCGCCTCGGCCTCACGCATCAGGCGATCGTTTCTGGCGCGTAGGAGCCGGTTCTCGTAGTCCAGCTCGGCCACCAGCATGTCCAGCTTGGCTTCGCTTTCTGTCATGTGTTTTTCTCCAAGATGCTTTTGATCTGCTCGTAAACATCGTTCCTCACGTAGTTGTCAGCTTCACGCTTGTCCCACCCTGCGTAACGCATCTCGTTTTCGCAGTGTTGAAACAACACATACATCTCACGCAAACAGTCTGCAGCTTTGCCATGCAAAGGCCACTGCATTGTTTTTTCCAACATGGCCGCAAGGCGTAGAGGCTTTGGCATCTTTCCAATGCGGAGCAGTTCTTCGGTGTCTTGTTCGGATGCGTAGGTCATGGCTTGAACTCCAAAATGCTGAATGTTTTTTCCACTCGGTCGAAAAAGACCGCCAGCGCGGGACGGCACCCGCAGCCAGCGGCCTTGCAGACGGCCAGGTGCATTTTCGATGGCTTGAGGTATGCCATCAGCATGTGCCGTTTGTCCATCAGTATCTCCAGATGGTCACATCGACCACCCAAAGGCACAGGCAGAACTGTCCTTGGTGAATGCCAAACACAAACAGCGGCCAGCGGTGCGTGAACCACTCCACATCAAACTGCCATCCGCGCTTCATGCTTTCACCTTGTCCAGCTCCAGCCGGATGTAGTGCAGCACCTGGGCGGACAGGCTGCGCGTGTTGCGTTCGGCCTCGGCCTTGAGCTTGGCCATGATCTCGTCCGGCAGGCGGACAGTCACATATTGGGTTTTGTTCTTTGTGGTCATACTTTGGCCTCCTCGAACATATCTGCAGTCGCAGGCCCACCGGCCAACTCGACCGGGATGCCACTGGTCAGCAGGCTCACCAAATCATCTTGGCCAGCCACCTCGATGTCGAAGCGCGTCTGCGCTGCGTGCCGGATGGCCTGGGCCTGGTTGCCTGCGCGAATCAGGCGGTGTTTGTTGGTCTCCACGTCGGTGACCAGGTAGATGCGTGTGCTCATGGTTGCTCCAGTAGTTTTGCGATGCGTTTATGGTGCTGTGTGTGACATGCTTGGCAAAGCCATCTCACATCCAGCGGCTTGTCATAGTCGTCGTGATGAGCGACCGACTTTGGATTGCTGCAAGACTCACACGGCTGCCGAACCAGTGCTCCATTTTTGATGGCCCTGGCCACGGCTGAGTGCGCTGCGTGCCTGCGTTTGTCCTGCTGACGCCATGCGCGTGTGACTTCAATATTGAGCTTGATGCGACTGTCTGTTTTCGCTCTGGCTCGGTCATACGCACGAATCCTGTCGAGATTTTTTTCCCGATGGTTTTTGACGTCATGCTTGCAGCACTCCTTGCATTTGTTGAGGTGGCCATCAGCCATCTTGGAGTGTTTGTAGAACTCTTCGATTGGCTTGATGGCATTGCACTTGAAACACTCTTTGAAACGAGACATGGCAGCTCCTGCGTGCGAATGGTGCTGCCCATTATAGTCCCGTTTTAATTAAAAGGGATATCATCCTCCATGTCGTCAAAGCCTGAGCCTTGCGACTGTGGTGCTGGTTGGCGTTCTTGCTGGCGCTGTGGTGCGGCCTGCCTTGGCTCTGCCTGCTCAGCACCGGCCACAAATTCCAGGTCTGCGATGCGTGCAGCCATCTTGCTGGCCTGCGTGCCATCGCCTTTTGTGTAGGTCTGGATGTGCACGTCCTCAAGGTAGGCCACGATCTGCTTGCCTTTGGTCAGGTACGGCGCGAGCGATTCCACACGCTGGCCCCACAGCGAGGCGTCGACCCACTGCGTTGGACGCTTGCCGTCGTCGCCTTTCTTTCCGTAGGTGAACGCCAGCGAGACGTTGGCCACCGCTGCCCCGCCTGGTGTGTATCGCACCTCGGCGTCTTTGCCGATGCGTGCCAGTCCGTTTGCTTTCATACCGTGCTCTCCTTGAGTTTGTAAATGCGAACGACACGAGCATGTGCCGATGCATGGGTTGCTTGACAGTATCCAATCGGCTCGAAGGCGTCACCCTTAAAAACCGCACCCCAGGTGTTGGGGTGATAGTCGGCAGGCAGCTCCACACGCTCCCTGACCTCGTTGATGGTGACTTGACCAGTGGCCTCGGCCACCTCGATAGCCACTGACCTTGCATAAGCCAGCCAGTCCTCGCGGCCCCGTGCAACCAGTGCCAGGCCAGCGTCGCGCAAGTCGCGCCCGTTCATGGCTTTTCTCCGATTGCTTTGGCAATGACTTCGTCAATCCGGCTGACTGACCATCCAATCGGTGTTCCATCTTCAACAATCATGTGCCGCGCTACTTTCAACGCCTCCAGCAAATCAGGTGCTGCAGCGATCAGGATGGCGTCTGAGTGGTTTCTGCAGTCAACAATTTCACCGACTGCTCCGTTGGTGGCATTAGAGTCAATCAACACCACATTGCTGGATACCCCTGAGTCTAGAACCCATGGCCCCGGTGTGTGCTTATTCATAAGCCCCTCCGAAGATGGATCAGCTTGTCGACCGTCTCCTGCACCTCGGCCAAGAACTTGACCACCTCGGCCTCATACTCGGCAATGAGGGCTTCGTCCCGTGGCACCCGCTTGATGAACAGCTGCATGTCGTCGGGCATGCGTGGGTCAAAGCTCACGAAGTCGCACCAGGCGCGGCCCGTGCAGGCCATTTGCCACTGCATCTGGGCCATGTATCCGCTGGGCGCTTTGTCGGCCATCAGCGTGGCAATATGCGTGCTGGTGTTCGGGCACTTGATCTCGACCAAGCCATCCTCGCCAACCAAGCCGTCAGGCGATGCCCCTGCCATCTCGATCTTGGGATGCTGGATCATGGCCACCTCGGTGACCATCTGGCCAGTCTCAGTCTCGTAGGCCATCCGTGCCATGGGCTCCGTCTCGGTGCCGTGCTGCATGGCCCCGCTTTTGAAGCTGTCGGCAGCTTGACCAGTCAGGCGCTCGGCCACCAGCTGGGCGAGGTAGTTTTTGCGGCTGGCTGCTGCTCCGCTTTGGGTCTTGGCGATGATGTCCGCCACCCGGCTGGCGGTGACCTTGCCTAGGCGCTGGGCGAACCACTCAGGTGTGCCTTGCTCAATCATGCTGCACCTCCGTCTGCGGTCTTGGCGGCCTTCTTGAGGGCTGGGCCTTGGGCTTGCCAGAACGCGGCCTTGTGCGCCGACTTGGGCAATGCCTGGAAGGCTGCGGCCAGCGCCTCACTGCCCTGCATGGCGGCGTCGCGCATGGCTGGCAGGGTCTCGGCTTCGTACTCGCCATAACCCGGCACAGGCGCTGGCGTGCGCTTGCTGGCTGCGTTGCCGTCGTCATCCTCTGGCGCGATACCGCATGCGGCCATCAGGCTGTAGCGGCGTGCGTAGGTCAGGGCGCTGCCGTAGCCCTGAGCGTCGTGTTTGACCGCAGGCACGTGCAGCTTGCCAGCCGAGAATGTTTCCCCGGATTCGTGGACAAAGACCGTCTCGACGATCACGCCTGATTCGCATTCGTGGGTTTGCTGCACCAGGGCGATGCCGTTGGCGTTCAGGCCATCCATGACAGCCTCGACGCAGGCGGCCAGGTCGGCGTAGCGGCTCTTGAAGTGTGGGTTTGAGCTGGTCTTGAGCGCAGGCCCGAATGCTCGCTGGGCCTTGACCAATGCTGCTGCGATCTCTTTCATTGCTGTGTCTCCTGTTGGGATTGAACTTCGTGCTCAAAACGATCCTGGTCGTTTTCCAGGTCTTCTTGTGGTGGTGGTGCGAAGCCGCGCAGGGCCTCTTGCATGACTGGGTGAAGGTAATCCATCGTGTTCGCCTTTCGTGGTTGGTTGTTGGTGAAACGAATCATAGCATAGTGCAAGAGGATTTTGTGCAAGTGGCAAAAAATATTTTTGCACGAATCATGCAAAATCGTGGTAAAGTTTTAGGCATGAAGAAAGACGACCAATATTTCGCACAGGTGCTGGCCTTTGCCCGTGAGAGCCTCGGCTCCTACAAGGCAGTGGCGCAGGCCTTGGGAGCCACCAGTGGCCAGGCTGTAGAGGCTTGGACGCGCAATGGCGTGGCGCACAAATGGCGGCCGGTGCTGGACAAGAAGTTCGGCCCTGGCTTCAGAAAATCCTTGAATGGCCTGCTGGTCTGAGGTAAATTGAGTGGCAATCACGGCTAGGGTAGCTCCCGAAAAGACGTCTCATCACCGTCCTGCCGCT
>Ga0315902_10002409_pt1 | contig 29117 bp, 24 predicted proteins | sample LakEriMetagenome_9_FD_203523 | JGI IMG/M metagenome (GOLD analysis project Ga0315902, IMG submission 203523) | Freshwater fungal communities from buoy surface, Lake Erie, Ohio, United States - Buoy 12 MA117 | ecosystem: Environmental > Aquatic > Freshwater > Lake > Lake biofilm | place: USA...
AGCCCCCACCAGGGGAAGCGCCACCATCAGACAGGGAAGCAATTCACTGGAAAACATCGGCCACTCAGGTTTGCTTGGACAACAGGGCCCACATCAGAACTGCCGTCGCCAGCATCATGGCCAGTGCATAGAACTGCACCAGCCCGTTCTGGATCGGCCGAGGCAGCTGTCCGAGCAGGGAGGGAATGCGACTGACACCGGTGACCAAGGCACCATCCACCAACAGCCAGTCGGCGAACCGGCTGACCTGCGAGAGTGCCTCCAGGGGCCGAACTGCCAGCAGCTTGTAGACTTCGTCAAGGTAGAAGCGGTTTTCACTCAGCCGGGTGAAGGGTCCCGCCAGCGCCGCAACACGTGCGGGGACCGGAGACTCTTCCTTGTACATGACCCACGCCAGTCCCACCCCGGCCAGAGCGACAAACGTGCTCACCACCGCGACGGTCCAGTTGATGCCGTGCTCGTGGGCGGCTTCGGCCAGTCCCGGAATCGTCCGGCCCAGAAAGCCATCGAAGACCCCGGTCAGATGGCCAAACACCAGACCCAACAGGGCGGCCCCCACTGACAGAATCCACAACGGACGGCACATCACCGCCGGCGATTCATGGGCGTGATGTCCCGCCGCATGCGGAACTTTCTCGGGGCCGTTGTAGAAGGTCAAAAAGAACGCCCGGAAGGTGTAAAACGCGGTCAGGAACGCCGTGAAGGTACCAATCCAATACAGCAGGTTGTACAGACTCGCGCGGGTCATCCCGAACGGCGTCATGGCGACCGCTGGTTCGGTTCCCGGCTCCCCGTCGGCGGCAGCGGCCACCGCATGCGGATGCGCCTGCTCGTGCACCGCGCCCAGGATCGTGTCTTTGCTCCAGAACCCCGACAACGGAGGCAGGCCGGCCAAGGCCAAGGCCCCCACGAGGAAGGTGGTGTGGGTCTGTGGCATCAGGTTCCTCAGGCCGCGGAATTCCCGCATGTCAATCACGCCCCCCATGGCGTGCATCACACTGCCGGCTCCCAGGAACAACAACGCCTTGAAAAATGCATGGGTCACGAGGTGGAACATCGCCCCACCCACACCCACCAGCGATCCCGTTCCGAGACCGAGGAACATGAAACCCAGCTGGCTGACGGTCGAATAGGCCAACACCCGCTTGAGATCGTTCTGCGTGAGAGCAATCAACGCCGCGAGCAGGGCCGTAACGGCACCAATTACCGCCACGAACGCCTGAGCCGTCGGTGACAGCTGATACAACGGTGTGCAGCGGGCCACAAGATACACCCCCGCGGTCACCATCGTCGCGGCATGGATCAGGGCGCTGACCGGAGTCGGCCCCTCCATCGCGTCGGGCAACCAGACATGCAGCGGGAACTGGGCACTCTTGCCGATCGCCCCGGTGAAGAGGCACAGGCAGATCGTGGTCAATAGATAGGGATTGCGCTGGTAGACATCGGCAATCGCCTGTCCGTCCAACACGCGGGCGAAATCGGTGCTGCCGAAGGTCACCCAGATCAGGAACACTCCGGCGGCGAAGCCGAAGTCGCCAATCCGGTTGACGACGAACGCCTTCATCCCGGCCGCCGCCGCTTCGGGCTTCTCGTACCAGAACCCGATTAGCAGGTAACTGCACAACCCCACCGCTTCCCAGAACACAAACAGTTGCAGGAAGCTGGCCGAGAGAACCAGCATGATCATCGAAAACACAAACAACGCCACAATGGCGAAGAATCGCCAGTAGGCCCGGTCATCATGCATGTAGCCCGAGGCGTAAATCACCACCAGCGTGGCCACAAACGTCAGCATCGCCAGCATGGTGGCCGACAGCGAATCGGCCCGGAGGGCGATGCGGGCGTCAAGCCCCGGCGAACCCCCTGCCCCTCCCGGTTGGTAACCCGGGATCCCCGCCACCTGCGGCTCAACGACCTCCATCCACTGGTAGAGCGTGACCGTCTTCTGACCGCTGGGATTGGACGGCGAGGGAGAGAGCGAGAACAGCAGCAGCACCGAACAGGCACACGAGAGAGCGCAGCCCAGCGCCACCGGCAGATGACTCTTGTCTTTCAGCCAGCGGGCTCCGGCGAGCGCCACAAACAGGCACGCCAGCAGGGGACACAGCGGGATGGCCCGCACCAGAAACTCAGCCATTGCGAGCCACTCCTTCTCTGGCGGCGACCGCCTCACGACGCGGTGCCTGCCCCCCGCTCACACCAGGCCGCCGCTCGGGCAACCGCCCGGCCGGGGCCAGATGCGGCCACTGTCGCGGTGCTTCCACCGGCTCATCGCCCAGGGGTTCGTCTTCGACTGGCGGTTGGTCTTCTTCCCGCAGGTCACTCCAAATCGACACATCCAACGAGAAACCCCGCTTGAACAGCACCACAAACAACGCCAGTGCCACCCCCGCTTCCGCGGCGGCCAAGGCCAGGCTGAAGATCGCAGTCACCTGACCGCCCCACGTGCCATGAAATCCACTGAAGCCCACGAGGGTTGTCGAGACTCCCTGAAGCATCAGTTCAGCACACAGGAAGATCACGATGAGGTTCCGCCGGGTGAGGAAGCCCACCGCCCCCAGCGAGAACAACAAGGCTCCCACGACCAGATAGTTGTTGAGCCAGGCGTCATTTCCGGACATGGGTTTCCTCGGTACGGTGCCCCGCGATCAACATCGCCCCCACCACTGCCGCCAACAGCAGCAGCCCGGTGATTTGCACACTCACCACCTGCTCGGTGAACAGCATCCGTCCCAGTCCGCCGACGTGCGGATGAGTGGACAGCAATGCATTTTTGTTGGCAGCGGCGTGAATCGTCACCACCGAATCAGACGGACGGCTCGCGACTGACGCCACCGGACCCCGCGGCTCGGTCCGCATCGCGAGGTGCAGCGAGGCAATCAGCACCCCCGACAGCAACAGTCCGGTCAGTGCCGACAGAAATCCCTCACGGGCGAACCGGTCGTAGCGGGCCGCCCCGTTGGGCTGGGCCAGCATGATCACGAACAGAAACGTCACCACAATCGCACCGGCATACACGATGATCGTTGAAGCGGCGAGAAAGTCGGCCCCCTGCAGCAGGTACAAACCTGAATTCGACAACAGCACCAGCGAAAACCACAGGGCCGAGTAAACCGGGTTGCGGGCGGTAATCATCAACGCGGCCGCAACCACGCTGACAAACGCCAGAGCGTGGAAGGTGTAGCAGGAGAGGGTCTGCGGCAGAGCCCACAGAGAGGTTCCAGACGAATCAGCCACCGCCCCGTCGGCCGAGGTCAACGGAAAGGTCACCAGCAGCACCAGCGACAGGACCACCAGAGCGGCCCCCAGCCAGCGGATGGGAGAGCGGTCTGCCCCCCCGCGCGGCAGCATCAGGAAGATTCCCAGGAACAGGGGAACCAGGGCCCCCAGCACGCGCAGGGAGAATTGGGCCATAGGCCCCTCCCACAACGCCGCGGCCAACATGGGAGTCAGTCCCCCGAGGGAGACTCCCCAGAAAGATGCCAGCATCAGCTCAGTGCCCCTTTCCCATCGCGGGAGCCCGTTCCCGGGATTCGCGTTCTTTTCTCGAGGGCTCCGCGGCCGCCGTCATGTCGTAGACCGACAGCAGCTTCTCCTTGTCGAAGATCATCTCTTCGCGACTCGCCCCGGTCAGGTCAAACAGCGAGGTCAATTCAATCGCATCGACCGGGCAGGCCTCTTCACACATGCCGCAGTAGATGCACCGCAGCTCGTCGATCACGAAGCTCTGCGGATACTTCTCGCGGTCGTTCCAGGGGGCCTCGGTCCCGATGATGTCGATGCAGTGGGCCGGGCAGGCGGTGGCGCACAGGAAGCAGGCCACACACTTGACCCGCCCCTGGTCGTCCTTGTTCAGCCGGTGAACTCCGCGATAAATCAGCGGGTTACCAAACTCGGGCCGCTCTTCGGGAAACTGCCGTGTAAAGCCATCCCCCTTCACGGTCGAGAGGAAGTGCTTGGCGGTGGTTGCCAGGCCATCGATCAGCGGCGTGAGGTACATCCGGCCGGTGAGCCCCAGCTGGGGTTCCCGCACCCACTTGATGGACTTGTCGTCGGGCTGCATGGAGGTGTTCGGAAAAGACTTGGAGGATCAGCCCACGCGGACGGGACTGGGACGGGCCGGTGCGGGCTGCGCGGAAGCCGAGAAAGCCCCCCACGCGAGACAGCCGCCGACCGCCAGCCAACCGAGAATCGCCCGGGTGGTGTAGTCGTCGGGTTTCAGGAATTCCTGGCTGTACGCGCAAATCGCGAGGTTGATCAACCCCAGCGGAATCATCGCCTTCCACGCCAGGTCCATCAATTGGTCGTAGCGAAACCGCGGCCAGCTCCAGCGGATCCACATGAAGAAGAAAATCATCAGCAGAACTTTGACATTCAGCACGATCACCCGGATCAATGCCCCGAACAGTCCCACCTCGTTGGCCTCGGTGTACGGTGCCAAGCCCCAAAAGTGCCAGCCGCCAAAAAACAGGATCACCGCGAGGAATGCAATGGTGATCATGTGCAGGTATTCGGCAAAGGCGAACATGCCAAACTTCATGCCGGTGTATTCCGTATGATACCCGGCGATCAATTCCTGTTCGCACTCGGGCAGGTCGAAGGGAAGCCGGGTTGCCTCGGCACACCCGCTGACCATGAACACCACGAACCCCAGGGGTTGCACCGCCACCCACCACCAGCCCGAGCGGGCCTGCTCGGTCATGATCGTTTCCATGTTGAGCGAACCGGCGAACAGCAGCACGCCAATCACCGACAACCCCAGCGGAATCTCGTAGCTGATCAGCTGCGCGCTGGATCGCAAACCTCCCAGCAGACTGTACTTGCTGTTCGACGCCCAGCCCCCCAGGATCACTCCATAGACCCCCAGGCTGCCGACCGCGAAGACGAAGAGCAGGCCAATGTCAGAGTTCGGAGCAATCGTCAGGGCAATCGGCTGCCCTCCCGGTCCGGGTACGACATACCCAAACGGGATGGTGGCAAATACAAACGTTGCTGTCGCCAGGATTGCCAGCGGGGCCAGCAGGAACAGCCAGCGGTCCGCACCATCGGGAACAATCTCTTCCTTCAGGATGAACTTCAATCCATCGGCCAGCGGCTGCAACAGTCCCCAGGGCCCGACCCGGTTTGGGCCGAGCCGATCTTGCAAGTAGGCGGCCGCCTTCCGTTCCACCAGCACCAGGTAGGCGACGGCCGCCTGCGAGGCACCGACCACCAAGGCGATTTTGATCAGCGGTTCAAGCCACTCAGACATGGTCTCTGGACATCCAATCGTTGTACATCCAAGCATTCCGAAACGTGTGCCGGACACCCGGCCCCACTTCCCCCCAGCCCACCGGGCCGAGCCGGCCACGGGGCAAGGTTACACAGTCGGAGACTCGACTTCGAGCATCCGGGACGCCTCGCTGCGGAAGGTCGGGGTCGGATGCGACACTGTTCCCAATTCGGTCGAGAAGGGCCGCTTCTCCTGGCCGGTCACCAGGTTCAGTCCGGCGGGAGGAACTCCCTCGGCACACCGGGCGAAAAACGGCACCGCTCCTGCCAGTTCCTTCAGCACTTCGGCCGACTGGAAGAGTCCGGTCCGTTTCAGCAGATCGGAAAAGATCTGCCCATCCACATGGGCTCCACCCCGCGGACGCAGACCCCACGACGTCGCCTGGATCACCCCGCTGTGATTGACGTAGCACCCGTCTTTTTCGAAGGCGGTCACCCCGGGGAGTACGACCTGCGCCCGCCGCGCCAGGGGGGAGGGGAGGATGTCCTGCACAACCAGTGACTCGAGCCGTTCGAACGTGGCCGCTTCGGCATCGTCAATCCAGGCCTCGGGATAGCCCCCGGTGACCCACGCCCCGCGGATCTCCCCCGCCCCAATCGCCGCCAACAGCCCGTTCCAGTCCAGAACATGCTTCCCCAGTCCGCGGGCGATCTCTTCGACTCCGAGGCGGTTGGGGCACTTCTCGGCCCGGATCGTAAATCCCCCCTTGAATTTCTCATCCTGGCCGACAACGGGAACCTTCCCCACCACCAGCGTCACATCGGGCAGAATGCCGGTCGCGTAACGGGCCGCGAGATAGGCTTCTTCGCACGTCAGGAAGGGAGACAACACAAAGGCGAGATGCCGGCCTCCATGCTGCAGTGCGACGTCTGCGACCCGCCCATGCGCTTCGCGCAACGCCTCGCTCCACTCGAGGGCCTCGAACCCCGTCGCGTTCTTCAACCGGGGACCATCCAGACGCTCAAGGGCGTTGACGAACTGATTTTCGTACCGCCCGATGTCGCACATCCACCAATCGTTGGCGTTGGGATTGTACCGGGGCTGAATCCGGTAGAGATGGTCCTGGTTGACATGCATCTGGGTGGCGCACCCGGTGCTGCACCGCGTGCAGACACTGTCCTGCGCCTCCAGGAACCAAACCCGCTGCTGATACAGGAAATCGGTCGAGCAGAGTGCGCCAACCGGGCAGATGTCATTCACATTCCCCGACAGCTTGTTCTCGAGCGGGAAGCCCGGGAAAACATCGATTTCGGCATGACTGCCGCGATCGATCACCATCAATTCGCCCCCACCCGACACTTCGCGGGTGAACCGTACGCACCGGCTGCACATCACGCAGCGGTCGGCGAACAGGCTCACGTGGGTGCCCAGGTCCCGCCGTTTGCTGGTGAAGGGATGAATGTCGGCCCGCCGCTCTTTGTGGCCGTAATCGAAATAGTAATCCTGCAACCAGCACTCCCCCGCCTGATCGCAGATCGGGCAGTCGACCGGATGATCGAGCAGAATCCCCTCCTGCACAAAGTTCTGGTTGGCCTTCACCTTGGGACTGTCGGTCACGACTACGGTGCCATCCTTGGCCGGCGTCTGACACGCCGGGACCAACTTGGGCATCATCGAGATCTCACCCGTCTCCTTGTTCTTGGTCCCGGTTTCCACCAGGCACATCCGGCAGCTGGCTACCACACTCAGCCCGGGATGCCAGCAATAGAACGGGATCGACACCCCGGCCCGATCGGCCGCCTGAATCACGTTCAGACGCTCGTTGTCGCCAATCTCGATGTCTTTTCCATCGACGGTGATCGTTGCCATGACTCGCAGCTTCGTCTCGTGGTTTTCCAGAGGCTCTCCGCCGGCGGCGGTGAGGGTGGGGGCCAGGGCCCCCCGCGAACAGTCAGTTGCTCAATTCCGTTTTTCGGCCAGGCAGGCCGGCTCGGTCCGAGGGGCTCAGTGCGCCAGTTCTACGAGGGCCAGGGCCGGTTCTTCCTGGGCGTAACCCCCGGGGTTGGTCGTCCGGATGTAGTCTTCCAGTTCTCCCCGGAACTTCGACAGGGCGTTCTTCAATGGCCACGCCGCCCCATCGGCCAGGCCGCAGATCGTCGTCCCCGGCATGATGCCGATCGACTGCGAGATGCTCTGCAGAATCTCCAGGTCCTTCAGCCGTCCCTGGCCCGACTTGATCCGGGCGATTGTCCGGCTGGCCCAACTGGTCCCTTCGCGGCATGGGGTGCACTGGCCGCAAGACTCGTGTGCGAAGAACCGCGACGCGTTGTGGAGGTAGTCGATGATTGGCACCGTCTCATCCATGACGGTCACCGCGGCCGTCCCCAGACCCAGGCAACCCACCTTTCCGGGACCGGCGAAATCGAGCGGAATGTCGAGTTCTTTTTCAGTCATGATCCCCATCGAGAGTCCTCCCGGGATCACAGCCTTGGCCTTCCGTCCCTTCCAGACTCCGCCACCATGCCGGTCGATCAATTCACGGGCGGTCACACCCAGCGGCAGTTCCACGCAGCACGGCGTGTTGACATGCCCGCTGATGCAATACAACTTGGGACCGTAGCTGCCGGGATCTTTGGGATTCGTCGAGGGAATCCCCATGCTCTTGAACCAATCAACTCCGCGGTTGACGATGTGCGGAACGTTCGAGAGGGTCTCGATATTGTTCACCACCGTGGGCTTGCGGAAGGCCCCTTCGATCGCCGGGAACGGGGGTTTGATTCGCGGCCAGGCCCGCTTTCCTTCAAGGCTCTCGATCAGACCGGTCTCCTCGCCGCAGATGTAGGCGGCCGCACCGCGGTGCAGGAAGATGTCGAGGTTGAAGCCGCTCCCCTGGATGTTTTTGCCCAAAAGTCCCGCTGCCCGGCATTCGTCAATCGCGGCCTGCAGCCGCCGGTAGGCGGTGGGGTACTCGAAGCGAACGTAGATATATGCCGTCTGGGCACGGGTCGCGAAGCACCCGATCATGATCCCTTCGAGCACCTGGTGCGGATCCTGCTCCATGAGGATCCGGTTGTTGAACGTCGCAGGTTCGCTTTCGTCGGCGTTCACGCACATGTAGATAGGACCGGGATGATCCTTCGGCAGGAAGCTCCATTTCAGTCCACAGGGAAACCCGGCTCCTCCGCGACCCCGCAGACTCGACGACTTCACCAACTCGATGACGTCGTTAGGGGACATCCCCGAAAGGACTTTGCGAATCGCCTGATAGCCCCCCCCCGCCTGATAGACGGGCAGAGTATGGCTGTCTTGCTTGTGAATATTCGCCAGCAGTACGGGTTCGAAGTCGGCCACGGAACGGAGTCCTGTGTTGATCGCTGGTCAGTCGAGTGGGTTGCGGATCGGAAAGGGAGAACCGGGTTGGGGGCGGGGCTCAGCGGCCATCCGCCTGCTGTTTCAGCTGCGTGGCCAGGGCCCCCGCCTGGTCCGCCGTCATGTTCTTGTAGACCGTCTCGTTGGCCAGCATCGCCGGAGCAAAATCGCACAACCCCAGGCACTCGCCAAATTCAAGGGTTACCTTGCCATCCGAGGTGGTCTCACCCGGAGCAACCCCCAGCTTCTCGGCCAGTGCCTCGAGGACCTCTTCTCCACCGCGCAGCGAGCAGCTGATCGACCGGCAGACCCAGGCACGCACCTTACCGCATGGCTTCGACTTGAAGAACTGGTAGAAGGTCAGTGTGTCGTAGACTTGGGCAGGCGAGAGTTCCAGCATCTGGGCCAGTTCGGGAATCGCCCCGTCCGGCACACACCGCAGGTGTTCGTTGATGATGTGCAACGCCGGCAGGGTGACCGCCTGGCGGGTCGGGTACCGCGGGAAGAACGCCTCGATTTCCGCCCGCATCTGCGGGGTGATCACGGGCTGGGCGGTGGTGGTGGCCATGAATTGCGTCTCGCGGGGTCCGCCCCTTCTTCGACTCGAAGGGGGCTGGCACGGGTGGAGTGTGCCGAAACGGTTGCGGGTTTCAAAAACAGTGCGTCAGGGCTCAGCGATCCAGTTCGGCGGCAATGACGTTCAGACTTCCCAGCACTGCCACAATGTCACTCACCTGGTGTCCCTTCATCAGGTGCGAGAACATTGCGAAATGAATGAAGCTGGGGGGACGACACCGGGCCCGGTACGCCGTCTCGCTGCCATCACTCACGATGTAGAAGCCCAGTTCGCCATTGGGTGCCTCGATCGCCGTGTAGCACTCGTCACGTGGAGACTGGAATCCCCGGTTGGTCATCACCACCTCGAAGTGTGTGATCAACCCTTCAATCGTGTTGTAGACCCGGCTCTTGTCTGGCAGGATCGCACGGTCGGCCATCGGCACGTTGACCGGGCCGGGGGGGAGATTCTCGAGGGCTTGCTCGATGATCCGCAGGCTTTCCAGCATCTCGTCCATCCGCACCAGATACCGGTGGAAACAGTCTCCATCGGTCGAGCAGATCACGTTGAAGTCAAAGTCGCTGTAGGCCAGGTAGGGAGAGTCTTTACGCAGGTCACGGGTCACCCCGCTGGCCCGGGCGACCGGTCCCGTAGCACACCGGCTGATCGCCTCGGCCTTCGTCAGCACGCCAATCCCCTTCGTCCGTTCGACGAAGATGCGGTTGCGGTTCAGCAACCGGCAGACATCGGCATGCACCTTCGGGAAGTTCTTCACGAACTGCCGCACCTGCTCGATGAACTTCGGCGTCGCGTCGTACATCAGGCCCCCCACCCGCGTGTAGCTGGTGGTGAAGCGGGCCCCGCACAACGTCTCGAAGATCTGGTACAGCACTTCGCGCTGGTTAAAAGCGTACAAAAACGCAGTGAAGGCCCCCGTATCCAGCGCACACGCACCATTGCACAACAGGTGGTCGCTGATCCGGGCCAGTTCGGCCAGAATTGTCCGGATGTACTTGCAGCGCTGAGGCACCTCAATTCCCAGCAGGTTCTCGACCGCCGAATGCCAGGCGATGTTGTTCGCCAGCGGAGAGATGTAATTCATCCGGTCGGTGACCGTGACGTACTGGTTGTAGTTGAGGTGCTCGCCGATCTTCTCGAACCCGCTGTGCAGGTAGCCGATGTCGGGACGGGCATCCAGCACCCGCTCCCCCTCGATCTGCAGCAGAATTCGCAGGGTGGTGTGCGTGGCGGGGTGCTGCGGACCAAAGTTCAGCGTCCAGCGATATTCCTGGTCGATCGAAGACGCGGGAGGCTCGAGAAGTCCGGAAGCCATGGTTTACCAGGCGAGTGTGCGAGAGGGTGAAAGTTCCAGTGACGCAGAAATGGAGGGCCATCAGCGCCCCCCGGCCAGCGGTGATTCAGCTCTGATTGCGGGAAATCCGCTCGAAATTGTGCCGTTCTCCCCTGCCCCGCAAGGGATAGTCTTTTCGCAGGGGAAACCCGGCGAACTCTTCGGGAAGCAACACGCGGCGCAGATCGGGATGCCCCTCAAACACGATCCCGAACATGTCGAAGACCTCGCGCTCGAGCCAGTTGGCTCCTTCCCAGAGGGGGACGGCCGACGCGATCTGGAGATGAGGCTCGTTCAGGTAACACCGCACGACCAGTCGCTCGCCCGAAGTCGAGGTCCCCAGCAGGTACACGAGACCAAACCGGTCTTTCGCCCCGCGGTAATGCAGGTAGTCAACGCAGGTGATGTCGAGCAGCGCGTCAAACCCGCAGTCGGAACGCAGGAACTCGAGATACGTCAGCAATTGACCGGCGGGAATCACCAACCGCCGCTCGCCGCGACGACTCTCACTGTACTGCCAGGCCAGCTCTCCAAAACGTTGCTGCAAGGCCTGCTTGAGGGCATTGGCATCCATCGGGTCAGACCCCCACGTTGGGAACAATCGGCAACGGTTCGGGACGCGGGGCGGACTGGGGAGTCACGATGTCCAGCAGGGCCCGCTTCGGCTGCTGCCGCGCCTCGGTCTGGAATTCCTTCCCCATCAGCGTCCCTTCCCGCTGGATCTTGTCCTGCAGGTCGATGATCGCCTGGATCAGCTGCTCGGGACGGGGCGGGCAGCCGGGAACGTACATGTCAACCGGAATGAACCGGTCGATCCCCTGCACCACGCTGTACGTGTCGAACACCCCGCCGGTCGAGGCACAGGCCCCCATCGAAATGCACCACTTGGGCTCGGGCATCTGCAGCCAGATCCGCTGGAGAACCGGCAGCATTTTCATCACCACCCGGCCGGCGACAATCATCAGGTCGCACTGCCGCGGGGAAAAGCGGAACACCTCGGCCCCAAACCGCGCCACGTCGTGCTTGCTGGCCCCGGTCGCCATCAGCTCAATGCCGCAGCATGCCGTGGCGAAGGGCATCGGCCACAGGCTGTTCTTCCGACACCAACTCGCCAAAGAGTCGAGCTTGGTGACCATTACGTTCTCTGGAACGCTCACGTCCATTTGAACACCCCTTTGCGCCAGGTGTAGGCGAACCCGATCAGCAGGACCGCCAGAAATCCACAGACAGCATAGAAGACCCCGTGTCCCTCTCCAAACGCGCCCCGTTCATGCGCGGCCACCGCCCACGGGTAGAGGAACAGCAACTCCACATCAAACACCAGAAACTCAATCGCCAGCAGATAAAAGCCAATGTTGAACCGCTGCCGCGCCGAGTGCACCGGGTCCATCCCCGATTCATACGGCATCATCTTGACCTCCGTCCGTTTCCGGGGGCCCACCAGTTGGGCAATCACCAGAATGGACAGGGCCACAAATGTGGAGACGGCGGCAAACAGAAAGATTGGCAGAGCAGGCATCAGTGCGTCTGGAAGTGAACCATCGGCCAGTGCGGGAGAGAATCGCCTATCTTATATAGGGCGCGAGGGCCGGAGGGCAATTGTCTTCCCAATCGTCCAAAACATGAGAATCACTACCCAGGAGGCCGTGCCGTCCAGCACTTTCCGGGGCAAACCGACTCCCCCCCTCCGGTCTGCAGAATTTCCGGGCACCCGCAATTCCAAGGAATGGGAGCCCCCGCCCCGTCTCGAGGCGGATGGTCATTCGCCATCCCGAGACCTGTCTCAACCGGTCAGTCACGCGTGTTCATTGACCACGGGAATTCATCCCGCCCCCCCGCAGGTTCCGGGGCAAACCCGCCGTCGGGTCACACGCTCGCCCCTCAGCCGGTGAAATCTGGGGTGCGGGGCCGAGGCTGGACGCGAAGGACGAGCGTGTCATCCGCCGCTCGTCTCCCGAATGCAGGCCGAAAAATACAAGACGCGGACTGCCGGCTCAGCGGGGCGTTTTGCCGCGACCGCCGCCGGGGAGAAATACAAGATCCGATGATACCGGTCGCAGGAAAAGCCACGACAGGCCAAGCCAGCGTGGTGCGTTTGAGGATCGGATCGTGGAGAGATCAGAGATCAGAGATCACGCGCCTTCGCCCCGCGAGTTTTCACCTGTCCAGCCTGCCGAAGCAGGGCCGGAGGGCGAAAACTCGCGGGCGAAGGGCTTCCCCTCCCCCAGCGAGAGCCTGGTGACTCACCTCCCAATGAGGCACCTGGATCCCCCTCGCCGGTTTCACCACTGCCGGACAAACACCTCCCCGTGTTCATCCAGCGCGGTGAGCGCACTCTCTCTGCCGGAAATCGTTCTGGTCAGAGAGGCTCCTCGCCCCGATTACTGGGCGGGAACGTCCGTCAGTCCCTGCTGACGGAGCTTGTATTCTTCAATCGCCCGGGCCTGGTTGCTGAGCTTGAACTCAGGACCAGCCGGGAAATACTGCAGGTCGTCCTTGAGGTAGTACGCCGAGGGGAGGGTTTGACCCCCGACACTCACCTGGCAGCCTGAAGAGGCTCCGCACAGGGCTGCGCACCCCACGAACAGCAGTGTGGACCACACGGAAACAGGTCGCGTTTTCATGGCACGACTCACTGGCGACAACGCCATCAGAGGGGGGAACCAACGTGAACGCCAATACCTCTCCGGGATCCTCCTGACCCCGCGACAGTATCAACGCCCCCTCATTATCGGCCACTTCATTCCGGAACTTCGGCGAATCCCGTCAAATCGGCAGAATCCTCCCGCCCCGCACGCGCTGACCCGAACGTTTTCCCCTCAGGCCGGCTTGAACACCCGCTGCAGCTCTTCCAGCGACGTCACTCCCTCGGCAACCAGCCTCAGTCCATCTTTCTGCAGCGTCGATTGCTTCTCTTTCTTGACCTGCTCGCGAATGGTGGCGGGATCGGCTCCCTTTTCGATCAATTCCTTGATCCCAGGGGTCACTTCCAGCACCTCAAACATCGCCACCCTGCCGAAATACCCCACATCCCCACATTTACCACACGGCTCGGGCTGTTCCTTCGGATCGTCCGGGGGGGGCGGCACGCGGTACAGCGTCTTCACCGACTCATCCAATCCCAGCTTCTTCAGAAAGTCGGGCTTCGGACGGTAGGGGGCCTTGCAGTCGGGACACAGCCTCCGCAAGAGCTTCTGCGTCACCAGGGCCTTCAACCCGTTGGCCACCACTCCGGCATCGCCCACCACCTGCACCAGCTGAGCGACCGCCGAAGCGGTGTCTTTCGCGGGCATCTCGCTGATCAGCGTGAGATCGGCGGCCTTTCCGAAAATCGGTTTGGCGACCGCGGCACTCTTGACCGGATCGACCAGAATGACGTTCGCTTCCTTGCGGAACAGCCGGACAAGTGAATCCTCGAGCGTTTCTCCCGCGGGCTTATCATCGTAGGTGGAGACCCCAAACAGCGTGCGGCCACCCGGGTCCGCCATGCAGAACACAGTGTATTGGTACGAATCGACGTTCTTCAGCAGGCCGAACATCGTCGTGGTCGTCCCCGAGCCCGGAGGCCCAACCGCCAGGATCACGCCGGGCTGCACGAGTATTTCCCGCAGCCGCTGCCGCATCGGCTCACCCATTCCCAGCTCAGTCAGGGTTTCCAGTTTCTGGGCGACATCCTGGATCCGCACCAGCAGCCGTTCCCCCTCGGGCACGGGGGTGCTCGAGACCCGCAGCACGTATTTCTTCCCCTCGAACTCGGCTTTCAGCCCCCCCTGCTGGGGCTTCGTCCGTTCCTTCGAATCCAGCCCCGCCACCAGTTTCAGCACCTGGGTGATGGCCAGCGTCTCGGGCTTCGACAGCTTCCCGCCCGACTGGGGAATCCCATCGATGTAGATCGTCACCAGCCCGCCGGGGCCCTTGGGCTCGACCTTGACCGAGTCGGCCCGCAGGGCCATCGCGTCGGTCACCACATCCTTGGCCCGCACCAACCCCGCCTCGACCAGCTTGGCGTGTGCCTTGAGGTTCACCTCCTGCCCGTTGATCGGACCCTGGAAACTGACGGGCTCGATTTCCCGTTCCTCTTCCTCGTCCGCCTTCCCCTTCTTTTTGCCGAAGAATCCAAAAATCATGATCCACTCCTCGCGAAATCAATCGCAGAACGGCGGGGGGAAGTCTTTGTCGGCCCCGGGACACAACCACACGTACACAACCCACACGATTTCCTTCAGCGACCCCGCGGCCGTGACGACGGTCCTGCCAACGTCCGTCCACGGCCCGCGGTTCGCTTTGCAGCGCCAGGTCAGGAAATCAACCCGTACTTCTTGAGGGTCTCGCGCATCCGGGTCTCCTCGGCGGGGGACAGGGCCGTCATCGGCAACCGGACTTCCCCGGTGTCGCGCCCCAGCATCTTCATCGCCCCCTTGATCGGAATCGGATTGGTCGCCAACCCCAGCAGGTCGCGGCAGAGAGGGAACAGCTTGAGGTGCCACCGCTGGGCTTCGGCCAGATTTCCCGCCCGAAAGGCCTTGATCATCGCCTGCACATCGCGGGGAACAATGTTCCCCACCACCGACACCACCCCTTCCCCCCCCAAGGCCATCATGGGCAAGGTCAGGCTGTCGTCGCCCGACAGCAGCGTGAGGTTGGTCAGCGCTTTGACCTGCGACGCCTGGTCCATCGATCCGGTCGACTCCTTGATCGCCACCACCGTCGGCAGTTCGGCAATCCGGGCCACCACATCGGGCTCCATGTTCTTGGCGGTCCGCCCGGGGATATTGTACAGCACGATCGGCAGACTCGACGCCTCGCTGATCGCCTTGTAGTGCTGGTAGAACCCCTCTCCCATCGGCTTGTTGTAATACGGGGCCACGATCAGAGCCCCATCCGCCCCCTTCGACTGGGCGTATTTCGTCAGCCGCACCGCCTCGCGGGTGCTGTTCGAACCGGTCCCTGCCATCACCTTGACCCGGCCGGCGACCTGTTCACACACAACCGCGATAACCCGCTCGTGCTCGGCGTGCGACAGCGTCGGGCTTTCTCCCGTCGTCCCGACAGGACTCACGCAATCGACCCCGTTCTCCACCTGCCAATCGACCAGCTTCCGCAACGCCGGTTCGTCGACTTCCCCATTCTTGAAGGGGGTCACCAGGGCCACGGTCAAACCCGCGAACTGCACACCTTTGGTACTCATCACTCCGCCTGACTCGACCCGCCTGGGGCCAGTTCAAAAGCCACCTGAGAAACCGACACTCCTCCGGGTCCCGCCTGTGACCCGCGGGGAATGCCGCCCAACGCACGCACTGGAGAGGCCGTTCCTCGGCCCGCCAGATCCACCCTCTCAACCGCGGTTTTTCCAGTCCACCCCAGCCAGTTTCGCCAGCGCCAGGTGGAGGGCGTGGGTGCCATTCCGCCCCATCCCCTGTGCCTGCACCGCCAGGTACAGTTGGTTCGCCAGGGCCAACCCCGGCAGGCAGAGCCCCATCCGTCGCGACTCCTCGAGGGCAATTCCCATGTCCTTGATGAAGTGCTCGACGAAAAACCCGGGATCGAAGTTGTTGTTCATGATCCGCGGACCGAGGTTCGACAGCGACCAACTCCCCGCCGCGCCGCTTCCCACCGACTGCAGCACCGTCGGCAGATCGAGTCCCGCCTTGTACCCGTACAACAACGCCTCGCAGACTCCAATCATGCCGCTGGCAATCAGGATCTGGTTGACCATCTTGGTGTGCTGTCCCGCCCCGGGACCTCCCTGGTGGACAATCGTCTTGCCCATGGCGTTCCACAGCGGGTTGAGGGCCTCGACCACCCCCTTGTCCCCCCCCAGCATAATCGACAGCCGAGCCTCGCGAGCCCCGATATCTCCCCCCGAGACCGGGGCATCGACACTGTGGACCCCCTTCGCTTTCGCCGCCTCGTAGATCTCCACGGCGAGCGACGGCTCGCTGGTGGTCATGTCGACCAGCACACTCCCTGGGGCGGCTCCCGCCAAGGCTCCCTGTGCTCCCAGCAGCACCTCCCGCACATCACGCGGGAAACCGACAATCGTGAAAATCACATCCGAATTCCGGGCCACTTCCGCGGGAGAATCGGCCCAGCGGGCCCCCCGCCCAACCAGCGCCTCGGCTTTCGAGCGGTTCCGGTTGTAGACCGTGGCGGCGAACCCGGCATTCATCAGGTGCCCCACCATGCTCGAACCCATCACCCCCGTGCCAATCCAGCCCACCCGGGTCTTGCCAGGTTCAATCGTCGGAATGCTCATCGCAGACTGCGCCGCACCAAAACAGGAGAAATCACCGTGTCCCAGAGAGGTCGGGAGTATATCGCCCCACCCCCGGGAAGTCACCCAACGGCCCTCCCGCTCCGGCCCTTCCCTCCTTCCTCGCGCCGGGCGAGAATGCCCCCATGAACGCCCTCGTCACTGGAGGGGGTGGCTTCCTCGGCCTCGCCCTCGTCGAACAACTCGTCCACCGGGGAGACCATGTGCGGGTTCTCTGCCGGGGAGACTACCCCCGTCTCCGCGAACTGGGGGTCGAACAGGTCTCCGCCGACATTCGGGACACCGCCCGGGTGGTTGCCGCCTGCCAGAACATCGAGACCGTCTTTCATGTTGCCGCCGTCTCGGGAATCTGGGGAGACTGGTCGCATTATCACTCCATCAACACCAAGGGAACTCTCAACGTCCTCGAGGGTTGTCAGACTCACCGCGTCCAACGCCTCGTCTACACGAGTTCCCCCAGCGTGGTCTATGACGGACGCGACCATCTTCATGCCGACGAGTCGCTCCCCTACCCCTCCCGCTTTCTCTGCCATTACCCCCACTCCAAGGCACTGGCCGAACAGGCGGTCCGCAAGGCGGCGGCCGACGGCTCACTGCTCACGGTCTCTCTCCGCCCGCACCTCATCTGGGGGCCACGCGACAACCACCTCATCCCCCGGCTTATCGCCCGCGCCCGGGCGGGGCGACTGGTGCGGGTGGGCCCCGGCACCAACCGCATTTCGATTTCGTACGTCGACAACGCCGCCTGCGCCCACCTCCAGGCGGCCGACGCACTCCAGCCGGGCGCTCCCCTCAATGGCCAGGCCTATTTCATCAACGATCCTGAACCGGTCGCGATGTGGCCCTGGATCGACGAACTGCTGCGCCGCGCAGGCCTCCCGTCAGTCCGCCGCAGCATCCCCGCCGGGCTCGCGTATGCCGCCGGCTGGTCGCTCGAAACTCTCTACCACCTGCTGGGCCGTTCGACCGAACCTCCGATGACCCGCTTCCTCGCCCAGCAACTCGCCGGTTCGCATGACTACTCCATCGAACGGGCTCGGCGCGATTTCGGCTACGCTCCCCCGGTGGACCACGCCACGGGCATGGACCGCCTCACGCCCGACCTGGTTCGCCTCGCCTCTTCCTGAACCCCGCCCGCCGCCATGCCCCTCCTCGCCGGTCTCGACCTCGGCACCACCAAGCTCACCGCAATCGCCTTCGATCCCGACCGCGGAGAAGTTGTCTGCCGCACCGCCCTTCCCAACGAAGCCAACATCACCTCGGCCGCCGACCGGTCGCTGGGCCGGTCGGAATGGGATGCCGGTCAAATCGTTTCCCGGGGGTTCGACTGCCTGCGTCACCTGGTCCGCGATCTCGGATCACGCCGGCGGGAGCTCGCCGCGATCGGCGTCACGGGGCAACAGCATGGCACCGTACTGGTCAACGACCTGCTCCAACCGCTGACACCGCTGATCAACTGGCAAGATCGGCGGGGTAACGAACTCATTCCCGGCTCGCAGGAAACCTGGGTCGAGCGGGCCCGGAACCTCGTGGGGGACGGTGCGATCGAGCGGTGCGGCTGCCGGTTGCAGAGCGGTTTCCTGGCGACCATCCTGTTTTGGCTGCAGCAGCAGGGGCGACTTCCCGAACGAGGTCGGGCCTGCTTCATCATGGACCTGTTCGCCGCACACCTCGTCGGTGGCCGCCTCGTCTGCGAACCCTCTGCCGCCGGCAGCAGCGGCGTGTTCGCCCCCGCCACCCGCTCCTGGGACACCCTCTCGCTCGCCGCGCTGGGAATCGATCCCGGCTGGCTCCCCCCGATCGGCGAGGCCAATCAACCCCTGGGACCACTCGCCGCTCGGTGGGTCCGGGAACTCGACCTGCCAGGTTCCATTCCCGTCGCCCCGGCCCTCGGCGATCACCAGGCGAGTTTTGTCGGCAGTATTGGCGATCGGACGCAGGACGTGCTGGTGAATGTCGGTACCGGAGCCCAGGTGGCCATCTTCACGGCCGACCGGCACTTCGCTCCGCCCGTCGAACTGCGGCCGTTTCCCGTGTCAGGCAATCTCCTGTCGAACGTCGGGCTCCCTGGCGGCTGGTCGTACGCCCTGCTCGAACAGTTTTTCCGGGAGGTGATTCGCGACTTTTCCGGACAGGAACCGACCGGCCCGCTCTATTCCCGGCTTAATGAACTGGCCGCCTCGGTGCCCGACGGGGCCCTGGGGTTGGAATGCACCGCTACCTTCGCGGGGACCCGCAGTGATCCTCATGCCCGCGGGCGATTCACGGGAGTCTCTCCCCAAAACTTCACCCCCGCCCATTTCACCCGGGCACTGCTGGAGGGAATGACCGCGGGCCTGCAGGCAGGGTTGGAAACAGTCCGCCAACAGGCTCCCCAGTTCCAGCCCCAACGCCTCGTGGCTGCGGGGAATGGCCTGCGTGAGAATCGGCTGTTGGCCCGGCTGGTCACGCGGGGGCTGGGGCTCCCCCTCGTCTGCACCCACCACTGCGAAGAGGCGGCCGTCGGGAGCGCCCTGACGGCCGGTGTGGCCGCGGGACTGTTTCCCGACCTGGCCACCGCCAGCCGCACCCTGCGACATCAGCCGGTCGACACGGACGGAGTCTGATTCTCCTCCAGACACTCCCGGCCCCCTCTCACCCGGCGCTTCAGTTCGCGTCGGCGATCGCGGCGTCCCGACCCCGAATCTGGCGGAACTGCGGGCTGGAGACAATCACCTCCACCGCGGCCGAGAAGCGTCCGTTGCGCTGGTCGAGAGCGGCCTGCATCTCGGCCAGCAGCGGCTCGTCGGAGAGTTGCACGCCGCGTCCCAGGGCATACCCCAGCAGCTTCTTGCAGAATTGCCGCTGGATGGCCGAGCGGCGATCTTTCACCAGGTACTGCCGCAAACCCGCCAGCCCGTCGAACCGGGTGCCATCCCCCAATGTCGACACCGCATCAATCGGCCGACCCGCCAGATCTTTCTCGCGCCGCCGTCCAATGGGGTCAAACCCTTCCAGAGCGAAACCCAGTGGGTCGATCCGTACATGACAATTCGAGCACCGCGGATCGTTGCTGTGCTGTTCAACCAACTGCCGGACCGTCTTCTCTTCCTGCGCCTCATCCTCGGGCAAGACCGGGACATCCTTGGGAGGACGGGGCAACCTCTCACCCAACAGCACTTCCGACACCCAGTTCCCCCGCAAGATCGGGCTCGTGCGCGATGCCCCCGATTGCTTGGCGAGCGTTGCCGGCAGACCCAGCACACCCCCCCGGCCCAGGGCTTTCACGCCCGACAGACGTCGGAAGCCCGCGGCATTCGGATCGCCTTCCGGGAACAGCGCCTGCATCTTGGTTTCGGGCAGGCCGTAGAACTTCGCGAGCCGGGCATTCACAAACGTATGGTCGGCATCGAAGACTTCCCCCACGGAACCGTCGCGCTGGAACAGATCGGTAAAGAACGCAATCGCCTCTTCGTACATGTCTCCCCGCAATTCGGCGAACTCGGGGAAGTGCCGTTCGCTCTTTTCGTCGAGCGTATCGAAGTCATAAATGTGCAGCCACTGGCAGGCGAACTCGGTCGCCAGCCGGCGGACCCGCCCATCCTGCAGCATCCGCCGGGCCTGGGCCCGCAGCTCGTCGGGGGATGTCAGCCGGCCCGCCGCCGCCGCCTCACGCAGGCTGGCATCCGGCTGCGATGACCACAAAAAGTAACTCAACCGGCTGGCGAGTTCGTCGGCACTCACATCCCCCGCCGCCGCCCCTTCCGGTGCCTTCTCCAGCCGGTACAGGAACGCCGGGGAGACAAACATCCGCGCCAGGGTGAAGCGGAACGCCTCGTCGTGCGGCAATTCCTGCTCGCGCAGCCGCCGGTAGAGCGACCGCAACTCCTGCTCTTCGCCCTTCTTCAGCGGCCGCCGGTACGCCTGCCCGGCGAAGGCCAGCAGCGCGTCGACCTGCTTCGGTTCGGCATCGACCAGCTCCTGGCGGAAGGCCGCCGCCCGGTCATGAATGGGCTTGCGATACGGCTCGAACAGGCCCGGATCACTGTCCTGGGTCGCGTACTCCATCAACTGGGCAAAGGCGTCGACCAGCGTCAGCGCGTCGTGGGCCACGAAGTGCAGTTCGTTCCAGAGCCGATCGAGCTCGGCCTGGCCTTGTTCATCGAGCATCAGCCGTTGCAGCGGCTCATCTTCGCGGTGGAACAGGGTCAGCGTCACCACTTCGTCCACCGGCACGATTTTCGTGTAGCAGAGCGCCGCCGGGAACAACTCACGGAACCGTTCGAACGCCTCGGCAAACTGCTTCTGCGTCGCTTCGCCGGCGAATACGATGGGGGCATCCACCCGCACCTGGCCCGACGGCTCGTGTTTGCCGGCGGCCATGGCAAACTGCGCGGCTCCCGCCGCATTGGGGGCCGGCAGAACCTTGGCCACCGCCACCAACTCGGCCCCTTCCGCCAGGTCGGCGGGGAGGCGGAAGGTGACGGCCGACTTCGCCGGGGTCACCAGCGAATTCGCACCTACCACAACCCCATTGGCCGCGGTGCCGAACTGTGCGGCCGGCAAACCGTAGCCCGACTCGACCGGCCCAGTCGTCGCACTCTGCGCAACAGCCACCGACTTCCAGGCGGCCGCCAACAAGGGCCCCCCCAGCGACACCAGTTGCCGTCGAAGCACCGCGTCGGGCTGCTGCGGATCGGCGGGAGCCTCACCGGTCAGCAACTTCTGCACGTCGGCCGCCAGCCGGTTCCGGTCACCAGCGTCCGCCGCCCCCTGCCACTTCGCCAACAGGGAACCGGCGGGAATGACGGGGCCCTGCGCCCCGGGAGCCACTGGCTCACTGTAGAAGTGCCACACCTCGGCATTCCCCTGGCGGTCCGCATGCGGATTTCCTGCCTGGATATCGGGCGACACATCGGCCGTCAGACTCCAGACACTCTGCTTCTCACTGACCGGCGTGATCTCCAGTGCGAGATCGGTGAGGTCGCACGAGTGATTTCCATCGCGCGGGCCAATCAGCAGCGAGATGAGGTCTCCCGGACGCACCGCCAGTTCTTCAACCGGACCGAATGGAACCGGCTTCCCCCCGTGGGCGATTCCACTGGCCAGCTTCTGCCGGGTCGCCCCCCGCCGCAGTTCCAGCGACCAGGTGACGCCGTTGCCACACTCGGGATGGGCGTGCGTCACCGCACCAGCCACAGTCACCACCCCCTCGATGGGACTGCGCCAGCCAACGCACGAGGCCACTGTGGGGGTCGGATGCACCACCACGCCGTGCGGCTTCATGTTTCCGGGAATCCGCACGGCATTGCCGCTGGAATTCGCCGCGATGTTCGGCAGTTCGCCCGTCGACCACCCCTTCACGAACTCGTAACTCGTCCCCTGTTTGTTCGTCAACAGGGCCAGCTTCAATTCGCTGCTGCCGCCAATGCCCAGGTAATCGAACCAGGCGTTCAGCGAGTCGAGATCGACCTGGTATTTCTTCGCGAGAGCCCCACGATCCACCTCTCCCTTGGTCGCTCCCGCCTCGGCGGCGGCGGTCAGAGAGGCGGCGGTCGACCCCAGCAGCTTGGTGCGACGGGCTGACATCTCGGCCACGAACCCGCGCACCGCCTTCAAAGGCAGATCGGGGCGTCCTGGGGCCACAAGCCGTGGTTCGAGCCACTCGACCAAGGGAGCGTCCCCCCCCACCGCCAGATCATTCGACACCAGAGACAATTCCACGTCGCTGCCCACCGGAGCTGCGGGAATCTTGAACTTCAACTCCTGCTGCGGCACCAGCGGGTCGACCGCCTGCATCCACGACTTCATGTGCCCGACACTGCGGAACTTCACCAGGGCGTTCTGCCACTGCGAGATCTCGGCCGCCAGGGCCTGGGCATCGCCCGGCTTCGCGTTCCGCCACCGCTGCTGCACGGTCTGCAGCAACAGTGTCGGCCGCGGATCGTGCAGCGCCTGCCACAGCAGACCCAGGTACTTCACGTTGAGCTTTTGTTCCTGCGCCACGTTCGCAATCGTCTTCCGCCCCGCCTCCAACGCCTCCCGTTCGCTCAACGTCGCGGCGAGGTACTGCTCGACCGGGAGCCGTCCCCCGTCGTTGGTGTTGAACACAATTCCCTGCAGGTTGACCTGCGAGCCCCCCTGTGCGGCCGAGTACCGGCCGTAGAACTCGCGAATCTGTGCCAGCAGCTCATTGGTCCAGTCGCTGCGGGTGGTCGAGGCCGACCAGCGGAAGCCCTCGGGCAGCAAGACCGCATGGTCGGCAATTCCCTTCGCGGCATCGAAATACTTGGTCAGCAGTGCGGGAGACATCACCAGGGCGTTCCCGGTGTTCGTAAAGCCCTCCCCCGCCGCGCTGTCGACGGGGAATTCCTTCGCCGGGCTGAGGGGCACGCCGGTCAAATCGCGAATCGTGTAGGTGTACTCGGCATTGCTGAGCCGGCGGAGCACCACCGGCCCCGGGTCCCCGGCACTGGCCAGCGCCTCGGCATCCAGAAACCGCTGCACAAATTCACGGAGCTGTTTCCGCTCTTGAGGCGAAGGTTGCTTGGCGTCCTTGGGAGGCATCTCGCCATTGTCGAGATTCTCGGCCACCTTCAGCCAAACCCCGGTGGCCGGCCGAAAGTCTTGCACCTTCGCGAACCGTTCCAGATCCAGTTCCCCCTCCTGCTGCGCGGTCGAATGGCAGGTCAGGCAGTAGCGTTTGGCGAGGGGCTGAATCTGGGTTTGAAACTCGGCTTGCAGTTGTTCAAACCGCCGGGTGACCTCGGCCGTCGGGGGGGCGGCCCAGAGCGACGCGGGGGCGAACAGCACCGGCGCGAGGGCCGAAACGAGGTGACGGCGGAGGGAATGCATGGCGGCCACAACCGGGAAGGAGCTCGGGCAGTAACAGGCAGGACCCTACAGGTTACCAAACCGGAGGCGGTGGGGTGTAGGAATCGGGACGACATGCACCCGCCCCTCCGGGCCCATCCACTGCACATGAGAAAATCGCAAAACAACGGCACGTTTGATTTGGAAGTCATGACCGGCCTCGCGGGGCGAAATCCCGCCCGGGAGGTCGTCGGCGGCCATTGACGATGCCCCACCCTAATCCATGATGGAGTGATGGCAGGCTCTGGCTGCCGTCTGATCCCGCTGTTTGCCGCTTGAACTGGGGAGGACTTCCCAGTTTGTTGTTTTGAGAATGGTGTTGCCCATGATCCGACCCGGAGTGTTGATCGTACTGGCGTCCCTCGGCGGACTTTGCCTGGTCCCAGCCTCGTTTTGCCAGGCATCCGGTGGACCCAAACGCTCTTACATCTACGTCAGCCGTGATGCAGTTCCCGAAGGGACCGCGCAGATGGAGGTGGAGGATTTCGGCTATGACGAACTGGGCGACGAACCGGTCATTGCCAACCGCGGTCGGGGGGCGAACCGTGCCGTCCCGGTCGAGGCCCTGGTTGAGCAGGGCTACGTCTACCCCGGCACATCGGCCGAATTCACCACCGAGGCCGATTATGGCACACCGCTCCCCACCACCATGTATGGCGGCCGGTATGTTGGACGGCAGCCCAATCTGAGCCCCCGGCCCCACTGCTTCACCGCTCCCGGATATGAGTCGGCGTGCGATGAGGGGTTCGATGCCGGACCGGTGATGGGGCCCTGCGAACCACGGTGCGGCCGTTGTCGGTGCAAGATCCGCACTTGTCGGTGCCGGCGAGTTCGCAAGCCATGCCCCCCTGCCCGCCCACTGGCGGCCCGCTGGCGCTGTCCGCCCCGGCGGCCGGCCCCGTGCCTGGATGATCTCCCCGAATACCCGATCGGATCCCCTAACGATCCGGGAGCCTGGTCCCCCGTGACCCCTTATTCTCCCGAGGGTGGAGATGACCTGCTGCCCCCGCTGCAGGGGACCTCGATGCGGCGAGTTCCCAGCGTCCAAACCCGGACGCCCGCCCCGGTGGTCCGCTCGCGCGTGATCCGCAGCACCACCCCCACGCCGCGGAATCTGGCCCCCACCAGCTTTGGTCCCGGCCCAGAACCCCAATTCCAAGAAGGGACCTGGCAGGCTGAACCCGAACTGGGCCCAGAACTTTCGATGCCCGAATAGGCGTTCGCGGCAGACGGCATCCGGAAAACGTCTTTATCACTCCGCTGCGACTGTCCTGCCGGAATCAACCAGTGGCCACCGCCCAATCGCACACCGCGATCGGGCGGTGCATTTTTTAATGAAATAGAAACCCCGACAGACGCTCTTCACAAACCCCCGTCTTTTTCAGCAGGTATTCCTGATACGATTGTCGCCATCGGCACTCACATCCCAGGAGGTTCCCGTGCGCACTCAATTGACAATCCGGACATTCGCAGTGGCCGACGTCAATCCGGCCACACACCCCCTCCCCGAGATCGCCCCCAGAGACGCCTACCAGCAGTTTCTGCAAATTTCCGTGGAAGCCTGTTCGCGGCCGGCTCATCCCCTGGTCGCCTGCAGTGGATCGCACCCATTGATCCTGGCGCTCCACTATGCGTTCGCTTACCACCATCCCCTGGTTCTTTCACCCGACATCATCTGGCTCACGCTCTGCCAGGGCTTTTCGCAACATGTCAACCGCCACGCCGAGACACTCCGTTCGCGGCTGGTCGCTCATGAGGGCCGCCAGGTCCTCAAGGTCCGCCGCGATGAGTTTTTGAAAGGATCTCCCGAGAATGACTGGCCTGGTGTCTTCTCGGAATTCTCGGCACAGCTTCGCCACCACCTCGGTGAGACCCACACGCTGCTGCTGGCCGATTTTTCCACGACGGGTCCCATCGAGCGTGCCGCTTCGGAACTTGTGCTGATGGAAGCGATGCAGGCCTACTTTGAATACCGTCTTATGACAACCTGCGGGATTCCCTCGATCACCCTCGAGGGGACCGTCGCCGATTGGATCAGCATCGCCCAGCGGGTTCGGCAGTTCGACCAGTTTGACCTCACCTGGTGGACCACTCCGCTCATTCCGGTGCTCGACCAGTTCGTGGCCGCCGCCCGGGGAGAGATTGACCGCGACTTCTGGGACTCGATCTACAAGTGGCATGGCCGTAAGGGGAGTGGCTCCCCATTTGTCAGCGGTTGGATTCAGAAACTCTTTCCTTATCTGTTGGACTACAGTGACAGACTTCGGCCCAATCCGTGGATCAACACGGAATTGGCGACGCGTGGCCCCGACACTCCCGACTTTACGATCACGCCGGCCAGAGTCCCCTTTGTGTGGGAGCACCTGCGGACCACCTTCGATATGGTGTTTGTGGGGGGACTGATGGGAGTCACCCAAGACCCTGCCACCCTCAGCCTCAAGCCGTCCATCGGCTGGGCGGTCAGTGACCCCCAACAACCCCGCACACAGCCCGCCGACGGTCCCAGGGTCTTGATCCCTGGCTGGCATTCTCGCCAACCTTGAATTGCCCCTGCGTTCATTTGCCTGGCTTCACGCCAATCCAGGTCGTCGTCACGCATGTCGCTCCCTTGGGCGCCCCAGTGACCAAACGCGGCGACTGCCACGCCCCTTTCTTTCCAGGACCTGGCTTACCAGCTCACCCCGCAGTCAAACGCCCCGCACCACGGTGATCGCCCAACCGCTATTCGTCTGCCGGGCTCTACCTTTCCCTCTGTTTCGCTTGATAGAACACGTGTCGGTGTCGTCCACGCCACATCACTCCCCGGCGTTCAGCCGAGCCGGGCAATTTTCTCCCCACCAACTCCACTCTCCGGTTCCGACGAGTGTCGCTGCCCATGAATACTCCCGCCGCGTGGCTGCAACAGGCGCTCGAACTCGACCGACTCGGACGATGGAGCGAGGCCGAGCGGTTGTACCGGCAGGTACTGCAGGCCGACCCCCGGCAGCCCGAGGCGTGGCACCGGCTGGGGCTGCTGGCCGAGCGGGCCGGGCAGTTGCCGGCGGCGATCGACTGCCTCCGCCAGGCCATCGCGCTGCAGCCAGGCAACGCCACCCTCTACAACAGCCTGGGAACCCTCTACGAAGACCACATCCAGCATGACCAGGCGATTGAGGCGTTTCAGAACGCCATTCGTCTCGATCCCCGCTATGCCGTCCCACACTCCAATTTGGGCGAGGTCTACAAGGCGGTCGGCGATGTCTCCCGGGCCATCGCCTCGTATCGCGCCGCACTGGCGATCGATCCCTGCTTCTTCACCTGCCGCAGCAACCTGCTGATGGTGCTGAATTACGATCCGCACACCTCCCCCCGCGAGATCTTCCAGGAACACTGCCACTGGGGCGCCCTGAAGCGGATGTTCGCCCCCCCCGCCCGTACGTGGCATGGCAACTCCCGCGACCCCGACCGCCCCTTAAAAATCGGCTATCTCTCGCCCGATTTCCGCAAGCATGCGGTCGCCCGATTTTTCGAGCCGATTCTGCGGCATCATGACCGCCGCGAGTTCTCGATCCACCTCTATGCCGAGATTCCCAAGATTGACGAGGTGAGCGAACGCTTCCGCGCTCTCGCCCAGGGGTGGCACCGCACCGGCCTGGTCCCCACCGACCAGGTGGTGGAGCTCATCGCGCGTGACGGCATCGACATTCTGGTCGACCTCGCGGGACACACCGCCCACAACCGGCTGGATGTGTTCCTGCATCGCCCGGCCCCGGTCCAGGTGACCTATCTCGGCTATTCCAACACCACCGGGCTCGACAGCATCGACTACCGCATCAGCGACGCGGTGCTCGATCCGGTGGAAGAGGCACTGCCGATGACCGAAACGGTTCTGCGCTTGGCCGGCTCATTCGCCTGTTTTGAACCTCCGGCCGAGGCCCCGCCGGTCTCCCCGCTGCCGATGCAAAGCCGGGGGTACCTCACCTTCGGTTCGCACCATCCGCTGATCAAGCTGAATGACGAGGTGCTGAAACTGTGGCTGCGGGTGTTGCAGGCGATTCCCACGGCCCGGCTGCTGTTTTTCCGCAATCAGTTTCAGGAACCGGTCGCGCGGCAGTTTCGCGAGCGGCTGGCCGTACTGGGATACCCACTGGAAAGGATCGACATCCAGTGCCCGACCAGCGACGAGGCGAGCTACCTGCGGCTGTTCGACGAGACCGACGTGATCCTCGACACCTTTCCGTTCAACAGCCATACGATGACCTGTGAGTCGCTCTGGATGGGGGTGCCACTGGTGACGCTGCGGGGCGACCGCCCCACCGCCCGGCTCTCCACCAGCGTGCTGCGGCAACTGGAGCTACCCGAACTGTGCGCCTCGACCCCGGACGAATTCGTCACCGCCTGCCAACGCCTCGCGGCCCATCCCGAAGCCCTCGCCAACCTCCGGCACACCCTCCGCGACCGGATGCGCACCCGCCTCTGCGACGGCGCGGCATTCATACGGAATCTGGAAGGGTTGTATCGCGCGATGTGGCGGCGGTGGTGTGGGGAGGGAACTTGAAGTTTGAGTGGTGACCAGTCCAGAGGAGTGGAATCGTCCCTTCGTCCACAGATCGGCAGATGACCCCATGACTCACGCAGCGACCGTCGATTGGCAACGCGGCACCGCCCAGTTCACCGACAACCGCTACTCCCGGGGTCATCGATGGCGGTTTGATGGGGGGGCGGAAGTGGCGGCGTCCGCTTCGCCCCAGATTGTGCCGGTGCCCTGGTCCGACCCCGCCGCCGTTGATCCCGAAGAGGCGTTTGTGGCGGCGCTGTCGAGCTGCCACATGCTGTGGTTTCTGTCGCTGGCTGCCAAACAGGGCCTGCGGGTCAACCGGTATCTCGACGAGGCGATGGGCGAGATGGGGCCCAACGAGGCGGGCCGGTTGGTGATGCGGACCGTCACGCTGCGTCCCCGGATCGAGTGGGACGGGGTCGCGCCCGACCTGATAACTGTACGCGCCCTCCACGCCGCCGCCCACCACGAATGTTTCCTCGCCAACTCGGTCCGGACCGAGGTTCTCGTGGTGACAGACCTCTAGGTCGGTCAGTCAAAAAACCGAGGCCATCTCCAGCAGCACGATGTCAAAGCCGGGTCTCACCGCGAACCGAATCGTTTTCTCGTTGACTCATGGTGGGATTGCGGAGGGCCAACAAGCGTCGACGGCATGACGCCCGCCATTTCCCCCGGCCATAGCCTCCAGAGGGCGATTGATTACAATCCGCAAATCTCGTCGCCGTCTGGCGATCGCCTCCCATGTCCCCCCCACCCGTCGATCCCCATGTCGCTGCTTGAACGCTTCATTCGTTACTGCCAGATCGATACCCAGGCCAATGAGGCCAGCCAGACCGTGCCCACAACGCCCGGGCAACTGGAGTTGTGCGGAATGCTGGTCGCCGAGTGCCGCGAACTGGGACTGGACGACGTGACCCTCTCACCGCACGGGGTCGTGATGGCGACCGTCCCCTCCACGGTTCCCCA
>Ga0315902_10002410_pt1 | contig 29102 bp, 36 predicted proteins | sample LakEriMetagenome_9_FD_203523 | JGI IMG/M metagenome (GOLD analysis project Ga0315902, IMG submission 203523) | Freshwater fungal communities from buoy surface, Lake Erie, Ohio, United States - Buoy 12 MA117 | ecosystem: Environmental > Aquatic > Freshwater > Lake > Lake biofilm | place: USA...
GCTCGTTCATCTGGCCGTAGACCATGGCCACCTTGGACTCGGCCAGGTTCTCCAGGTTCACGACGCCTGAATCGGCCATCTCGTGATAGAAGTCGTTGCCCTCGCGGGTGCGCTCACCCACGCCGGCGAACACCGACAGGCCCGAGTGGGCCTTGGCGATGTTGTTGATGAGCTCCATCATGTTCACGGTCTTGCCCACGCCGGCGCCGCCGAACAGGCCCACCTTGCCGCCCTTGGCGAACGGGCAGATCAGGTCGATCACCTTGATGCCCGTCTCCAGCAGTTCCTGCGAGGGGCTCAGCTCGTCGTAGGACGGGGCCTTGCGGTGGATGGAGGCGGTGAGCTCATGCGAGACCTCGCCGCGCTCGTCGATGGGCGAGCCCAGCACGTCCATGATGCGGCCCAGCGTGGCCTTGCCCACCGGCACGGTGATTGGGTTGCCGGTGTTGGAGACCATCAGTCCGCGCTTGAGTCCGTCAGAGGAGCCCAGCGCGATGGTGCGCACCACGCCGTCGCCCAGCTGCTGCTGCACTTCCAGCGTCAGGGGCGAACCCTCGAGCTTGAGCGCGTCGTACACGCGGGGCATCTGGTCCCGCGGGAACTCCACGTCCACCACGGCGCCGATGCACTGAACGATCTTGCCTTGTGCCATTTGTCGGTCCTTCAAACAGTATTCGGGTCGGGTCGCGCTGCAGGCGGTGAAGCCTTCAGCCGGCGATGGCCGCGGCGCCGCCGACGATCTCGGACAGCTCCTTGGTGATCGCGGCCTGGCGGGTCTTGTTGTAGATGAGCTTGAGCTCGCTGATCAGGTTGCCGGCGTTGTCGGTGGCGGCCTTCATCGCCACCATCCGCGCGCTTTGCTCGCTGGCCATGTTCTCGGCCACGGCCTGGTAGACCAGGGCCTCGATGTAGCGGGTGAGCAGGTCGTTGATGACCGTGGGCGCGTCCGGCTCGTAGAGGTAGTCCCAGCCATACTGCGACTTCTCGGCATCGCTTTGCGCCAGGCGCTCGGCCGACAGCGGCAGCAGCTGCTCGACCACCGGCTCCTGCTTCATCGTGTTGATGAACTTCGTGTAGCACAGGTGCACCGAGTCCACCTTGCCGGCCACGAAGGCGTCGAGCATGACCTTGACCGGGCCGATGAGCCTGTCGAGCTGCGGCGCGTCGCCCAGCTGCACCGCGTGGCTGACCACGGGCGCGCCGATGCGGTTGAGGAAGCCGAAACCCTTGTTGCCGATGGCCACCGCCTGCACCGACTGGCCCGCCGTCTGGGCATCCTTCATGCGGTTGGTCAGCGCGCGCAGGATGTTGGTGTTCAGGCCGCCGCACAGGCCCTTGTCGGTGGTGACCACCACGAAGCCGGCCACCTTGGCCGAGCCGCCCGTGCGCATGTAGGGCGAGCGGTACTCGGGGTTGGCCTGCGACAGGTTGGCCGCGATGTTGCGCACCTTGTCGCTGTACGGACGGGCCTGGCGCATCCGCTCCTGCGCCTTGCGCATCTTGGAGGCGGCGACCATCTCCATGGCCTTGGTGATCTTCTTGGTGTTCTCCACCGACTTGATCTTGCCGCGTATTTCCTTGCCGACCGCCATGACGGTTGCTCCTTGACGAGATGGACCGTCGGGGTCAGAAGGACTTCTTGAAGGCCTGGATGGCGCCGGTGATCTCGGCCTCGGCGTCCTTGTCCATGGCCTTGTTCGTCTCGAGCTTGCTCAGCAGCGCGGCGTGGCTGGACTTCAGGTACTGGTGCAGCCCGCTCTCGAAAGCCAGCACCCTCTTGACATCGACGTCGTCGAGATAGCCCTTGTTGACGGCGAACAGCGTGGCCGCCATCAGGCCGATGGACAGGGGCGAGTACTGCGGCTGCTTGAGCAGCTCGGTCACGCGGGCACCGCGGTCCAGCTGCTTGCGGGTGGCTGCATCCAGGTCGGAGGCGAACTGCGCGAAGGCCGCCAGCTCGCGGTACTGCGCCAGGTCGGTACGGATACCGCCGGACAGGCCCTTGATCAGCTTGGTCTGCGCAGCACCACCGACGCGGGACACGGAGATGCCGGCGTTGATGGCGGGACGCACGCCCGAGTTGAACAGGCTGGTTTCCAGGAAGATCTGGCCGTCGGTGATCGAGATCACGTTGGTCGGCACGAAGGCGGACACGTCGCCGGCCTGGGTCTCGATGATGGGCAGCGCGGTCAGCGAACCGGTCTTGCCCTTGACCTCGCCCTTGGTGAAGGCCTCGACATAGTCGGCGTTCACGCGCGCGGCACGCTCGAGCAGGCGGCTGTGCAGGTAGAACACGTCGCCAGGGAAGGCTTCGCGGCCCGGCGGGCGGCGAAGCAGCAGCGACACCTGACGGTAGGCCACAGCCTGCTTGGACAGGTCGTCATAGATGATGAGCGCGTCCTGGCCGCGGTCGCGGAAGTACTCGCCCATGGTGCAGCCGGAGTAGGCCGAGACGTACTGCATGGCGGCGGATTCAGACGCCGAAGCAGCCACCACGATGGTGTAGTCCATGGCGCCATTGGCCTCCAGGGCCCGCACCACGTTCTTGATCGACGACGCCTTCTGGCCGATGGCGACGTAGATGCAGGTCATGTTCTGACCCTTCTGGTTGATGATCGTGTCGATCGCCACCGCCGTCTTGCCGGTCTGGCGGTCGCCGATGATCAGCTCGCGCTGGCCGCGGCCGATGGGCACCATGGAGTCGATCGACTTCAGGCCCGTCTGCACCGGTTGGTCCACGCTCTTGCGCGCGATCACGCCCGGGGCGACCTTCTCGATCACGTCGGTCATCTTGGCGTTGATCGGGCCCTTGCCGTCGATGGGCTGGCCCAGCGCGTTGACCACGCGGCCGATCAGCTCGGGGCCCACCGGCACCGAGAGGATCTGCCCGGTGCACTTGACCGTGTCGCCTTCGGAGATGTGCTCGTACTCGCCCAGGATCACCGCGCCGACCGAGTCGCGCTCGAGGTTCAGCGCCAGACCGAAGGTGGGCTGGCCCGACTTGGTGGGCGGGAACTCCAGCATTTCGCCAGCCATCACGTCGGACAGCCCGTGCACGCGGACGATGCCGTCGGTCACGGACACGACGGTGCCCTGGTTGCGGATGTCGGCGCTGGCCTGCAAGCCTTCGATGCGGCTCTTGATCAGCTCGGAAATTTCTGCGGGATTGAGTTGCATCTTGTTCTCCAGACGGTATGCAGGAGCGGCCGTGCGGGGCGCCGCCTCAGGCGGTCAGCGCGACCTTCATGTGTTCGAGGCGGGCCTTGACGGAGGTGTCCAGCACCTCGTCGCCGACGACCACGCGGATGCCGCCGATGAGCTCGGGCCGCACCGTGACGGACGGGTTGAGACGGCGGCCGAAGCGCTTCTCCAGGCTGGCCACCACCTCGGCCAGTTGCGCAGCGTCGATCTCGAAGGCGCTTTCGATGCGCGCATCCGACACGCCGCTGCGGGCGTTGACGAGGGACTGGAACTGAACGCCGATCTCGGGCAGCGCGGCCAGGCGGCCGTTGTCCAGCACCGCGCGCAGGAAATTGGCTCCGGCCGGCGACAGGGTCGCGCCCATGCGCTGCACCGCCTCGGCCACGACCTGCGCGACCTGCTCGGCCGAGGTCTTGGGGTTGTCGGCGAACTGCCTGAGGTCTGCGTCGGCAGCCACCGCGGCCAGCGCGGCCACCTCGGCGGACATCGCGGCAGGGTCGGCTGCGGCAGCCTTGAACAGGGCCTCGGCGTAGGGCCGGGCGATGGTGGCGATCTCAGCCATGATGCGCTCGCTGGCGTTCGGTTGTGCGGCGGGCAGACCGGCTCAAAGCTCGGTCTTGAGCCGGGTGAGCAGCTCGGCGTGTACCGAAGCGTTCACCTCGCGCTTGAGGATGGCCTCGGCGCCCTTGACGGCCAGTGCGGCCACCTGCTCGCGCAGGGCTTCGCGGGCCTTCACGGACTCCTGCTCGGCCTCGGCACGGGCGGCGGCGACGATCTTGGCGCCCTCCTCCGCGGCACGGGCCTTGGACTCCTCGATGGTCTGCTGGGCCAGCCGCTCGGCGTCCGCCAGGCGGCGGGCGGCATCGTCACGCGCGGCGGCGAGCTGCTGCTCGACCCGCGTGTTGGCCGCCGCCAGGTCGGACTTGGCCTTGTCGGCCGCGGACAGGCCTTCGGCGATCTTCTTGGCGCGCTCGTCCAGCGCCGCAGTGATGGGCGGCCAGACAAATCGCATCGTGAACCAGACCAGGATCGCGAACACGATCATCTGGACGATGAGGGTGGCGTTGATGCTCACGTCTCGTACCTCGTCATGGGGTGACCACGGATGCGCCGGTCACGCGGAACGGCGCATCCGGCTTCGCAGCGCGGATTACTTCGCGCCGCCGGCAGCGGCCACCGCCGCGGCGATCTGGCCCAGGAAGGGGTTGGCGGTGGCGAACCACAGCGCGATACCGGTGCCGATGATGAAGGCCGCGTCGATCAGACCGGCCAGCAGGAACATCTTGGTCTGCAGTTCGCCCATCAGCTCGGGCTGGCGGGCAGCCGACTCGAGGTACTTGCTGCCCATGATGCCGATGCCGATACAGGCACCGACGGCACCCAGGCCGATGATCAGGCCGGCGGCCAGGGCGACAAAGCTGATGACTTCCATGTTGTGCTCCAGATGGGAAGGTTGGGTGAGAAACGAAGGGTGAAGGGAAGGACCGCTTGCGCGGTCAGTGCGCGTCGTGCGCCTGGCCGACGTACACGAGCGTGAGCATCATGAACACGAAGGCCTGCAAGGTGATGATCAGGATGTGGAAGATGGCCCACACGCTGCCGGCGATGATGTGGCCGATGGCCAGGCCGATGCCGGTGGCCGACAGCGACCAGGCGCCGCCCATGAGCGCGATCAGCATGAAGATCAGTTCGCCGGCGTACATATTGCCGAACAGCCGCATGCCGTGCGAGACGGTCTTGGCCACGAACTCGATGACCTGCATCGCGAAATTGATCGGATAGAGGTAGAACTTGTCGCCGAAGGGGGCGGAGAACAACTCATGCACCCAGCCGCCGAAGCCCTTGATCTTCACGTTGTAGAACAGGCAGATGAGCAGCACCGACAGCGACAGGCCCATCGTGACCGAGAGGTCAGCGGTAGGCACCACGCGCATGTAGTCCTTGGCTCCCAGCGCCGGGCCAGCCACGTGCCAGATCGCAGGCAACAGGTCCACCGGCAGCAGGTCCATGGCATTCATGAGGAAGATCCAGATGAACACGGTCAGCGCCAGTGGGGCCACCAGCTTGCGGCTGGTGGCGTTGTGGACGATGCCCTTGGCCTGGGAGTCGACCATCTCGACGAGCAACTCCACCGCCGCCTGGAAACGCCCGGGTACGCCGGAGGTGGCCTTGGCCGCAGCCCTGTACAGCAGCCAGCAGGCGACAACGCCCAGCAGCGTCGCGTAGAAGATGGAGTCGAGGTTGAAGACCGAGAAGTCGACGACTGCCGACTGCTTCTGGTTCTGCAGGTGCTGCAGGTGGTGGACGATGTACTCGCCGGCGGTGGGGCCTTGACCTTGTGCTGCTGCCATCTCGAAGACTCGTCCCGGATCCTCAACCACTCACCGGCCGCGCCACAGGAGCGCGAACCAGTACACCTTGATGCACAGCACCAGGGCCGCCAGCAGGGCTGGCCAGCTCAGGGGCTGCACGAGTTGCGGGGCCAGCATCAGCATCGCCACCGAAACCGCGATTTTCAAAATCTCCCACGACATGAAGCTGACGGCGCCTGCGCCGGGGCTCATGCCGGAGAGCCGGCTGGTCGTGCCGCGCGCCATCAAGGCCCCCGGCACCACCGCGACCGCCGCGCCATACAGCGCGGACAGGCCGACCATCAGATTGCCCGTGAGCCACCACGCCAGCGCGGCCGCCACGACGCCGACCACCGCCTGGACCGCCACGACACGCCACGGTGAGGTGACGCCCAGGCGGGCCCGCAGGGCCTGCGCTTCCTCTTGTGTCAGCGCCTTCGCAGGCGATGACCCTGGCTCTTCGGCTTCGTCTTGCCAGGGGTCTGAACGGATCGTCCGGTCGGACATGGCAGGCTCGGCAGGTGGGCCACAGGAGGCAAACCCAGGGAGTATACGTAATTACCCGCACTCGTCCACCTATGCCCCACTGCGCACTACGGTATGGGGTCCTTGTCGGACCATGCGCGCCATGCAAGAGGGCTCCAGCCATCGACGTCGACCGGCTGGCCGCGGCAGCACGTCTATCCTGAGGAAGCCGTGCAGGTGGACGCGGGCGTCAGGCGTTCGATGGGAGTGCACTGGGGCACCTTCAACCTCACCGACGAGCCGCTGGACGAACCGCCGCGCGCACTGGCCAGCGCGCTGAAGGGCCAAGGCCTGGGCCCCGATAATTTCGTTCTGCTTGTCGTCGGCGAGACGAGACGTGTGCCGCGACAGCCCAACCCCGAACACCATGACACGACTCCTGCGCCTGCCCCGGCGACTCCGCGCGGCCCTGGCTGAACGTTGCGGTCGGTCGCTGGGCCGCCTGCTGTCCTGTGTCGCTCTCGGCGCCGCGGCCGCGTGGGTGACCACTGCTGCAGCCGCCCCAGGCCCGGTGTTCAAGACCGACCAGGTCAAGGCCGAGCTGGTGGCGCACGCGCCGCAGGGCGTGGCCCCGGGCAAGCCGGTGTGGCTGGGCCTGCGCATCGACCACGCGCCGCACTGGCACACCTACTGGAAGAACCCCGGCGACTCCGGCCTGCCGACCACGATGGAGTGGACGCTGCCCGCCGGTTTTGCCGCCGGCGAGATCGCCTGGCCCACGCCGAAGAAGCTGCCGGTGGGCCCGCTCATGAACTACGGCTACGAGGGCACGCTGCTGCTGGCCGTGCCGCTCACCGTCCCCGCGGGTTTTGCCGGCGACGTGCTGCCAGTGAAGCTGCAGGCGCAGTGGCTGGTGTGCAAGGACGTGTGCATTCCCGAGCAGGGCGAGTTCGCGCTGGACCTGCCTGCCAAGGCCGTCACCGCGCTGCACGCCGCGCTGTTCGATGCGGCGCAGGCGGCGGTGCCGGCGCCGGCGGCCGGGGCCCGCGCCAGGGCACAGGTGCGGGGGGCGGCGCTGGAGGTGTCGGTCAGCGGGCTGCCGGCCGACTGGCAGGGCCGCGACATCGCGCTCTTTCCTGAACTGGCCGGGGTGATCGACAACGCCGCCAAGGTCTCGGCCCGGTGGTCGGGGGCCGAGTGGTCGGCGAAGGTGCCGCTGTCGCCCCAACGCAGCGAGAGCCCGGCGCAGATGGCCGTGGTGCTGGTCCGCGACGGCGTGACAGCTGGCCTGCGGGCAGAGGTGTCGGTGGCCGGGCCCTGGCCAGCGCCCGGGGCGCCGCCCGAGGTGGCAGCCCACGGGAGTACGGCTTCCGCCGCGTCGGCGGGAGCAGGCTCGCCGCTGGGACTCGCCGCGGCACTGGGGCTGGCGCTGCTGGGCGGCATGCTGCTCAACCTCATGCCCTGCGTGTTCCCAGTGCTGTCGCTCAAGGTGATGGGCTTTGCCTCGCACGCACACGACCGCCGCACCCTGCTGGCGGGCGGCGTGGCCTACACCGGCGGCGTGGTGGTGAGCTTCATGGCCCTCGCTGGCCTGCTGCTGGCACTGCGCGCAGGCGGCGAACAGTTGGGCTGGGGCTTCCAGCTGCAGTCGCCCGTCTTCGTGGCCGGCCTGGCGCTGCTGTTCACGCTGATCGGGCTGAACCTGGCGGGCGTGTTCGAGTTCGGCTCAGTGCTGCCCAGCTCGCTGGCGGCGATGCGGGCGCGCCATCCGATGGCCGATTCAGCGCTCACCGGCGTGCTGGCGGTGGCCGTGGCCTCGCCCTGCACCGCGCCTTTCATGGGCGCCTCGCTCGGCCTGGCGGTGACCCTTCCGGCGCACGAGGCGCTGGCGGTGTTCGCCGCGCTCGGCCTGGGCATGGCCGCGCCCTATCTGGCGGCCAGCGCCTGGCCCGCCCTGGCGCAGCGCCTGCCGCGGCCCGGGGTGTGGATGGCGCACTTGCGCACCGCGATGGCCTTCCCGATGTTCGCCACCGTCGTATGGCTGGCCTGGGTGCTGGGCCAGCAGGCCGGCATCGATGCCGTGGCCGGGCTGCTGGGCACGCTGCTGGCACTGGGCTTCGCAGCCTGGGTCTTCGGTGCGCAATCGTTGGGGCACACCGGCCGGCGCGCGCTGGGCGCGCTGGCCGTCGCACTGCTGGCAGCCACGCTGGCCTGGGCCTGGCCCGCGCTCAAGCCCTTGCCGGAGTCGGCCTCGGTCGCACCGGCCTCCACGGAGCGCTGGCAGCCCTGGTCGCCGGAGCGCGTGCGCGAGGCGCTGGCCCAGGGCCGGCCGGTGTTCGTCGACTTCACTGCCGCGTGGTGCGTGACCTGCCAGTTCAACAAGCGCACCGTGCTGTCCGACCCTGCCGTGCTCGCCGACTTCGACGCGCGCCGCGTGCTGCTGCTGCGCGCCGACTGGACGCGGCGCGACCCGCAGATCGGCGCCGAGCTGGCGCGATTGCAGCGCAGCGGCGTGCCGGTCTACGCCCTGATGGCCCCTGGCGATGCAGGGCCACGGCTGTTGAGCGAGATTCTGACCGTGCGCGAAGTGCGCGACGCCCTGGCGGCGCTGCGCTGATCCCGGGGGCCGGTGCCTGGGAGCCGGTCTCCCGCCCGAGACCGCGCCGCCACACGCCACCCGCCACACGCCACACGCCACACGCCGCCGCCCCGCCCTGCCCACCCTGACGGAGACCCCAAATGCCCTGCCGCCCTGCCGATGAGCCCGCAACCCGCCTCGAGGGCCGTCGCGTCAACCCACGGCGCCGCCTGATCGCCGGCAGCGCCCTCGCCCTGGGCGCCCTGCTGACGCCCCCCTGGTCGCACGCCACCACGGTGGGTCAACCGGCACCTGCGTTCACCCTCACCGACACCTCGGGCAAGACCGTGTCGCTGTCCGACTTCAAGGGCCGGCACGTGGTGCTGGAGTGGGTCAACCCGGGCTGCCCCTTCGTGGTGAAGCACTACGGAGCGCAGAACATGCAGGCCACGCAGAAAGCGGCCGTCGGCCGCGGCGTGGTCTGGCTCGCGGTGAACTCCACCGCCACCGACGCCCGCGACTACCTGACCCCTGGCGCGATGGGCGCCTGGATGAACGAGCAGAAGGCCGCAGCCACCGCCACGCTGATGGACGCCGACGGCAAGGTCGGCCGCGCCTACGCCGCGCGCACCACGCCGCACATGTACCTCATCGACCCGCAGGGCAAGCTCGTCTACGCCGGGGCCATCGACAGCAAGCCCACAGCCAATCCGGCCGACATCCGCACCGCCGTCAACCACGTCAACCAGGCGCTGGCCGAAAGCCTGGGCGGCCAGCCAGTGAGCACGCCGGTCACGCGGGCCTACGGCTGCACGGTCAAGTACGCGACGATGTGAGCGCGCCCCTCACAGGCGGGCGAAGTTCACCGGCAGCCCGGGCACGTCCACGCGCAGGCTGAGCACGCGCCCGGCATCGGGTTGCGCGGCGAGTTCGTCAGCCGGCCGGTTGTGGCGCGCGGTGGTGACGTACAGCGTGCGCAGGTCGGCGCCGCCGAAGCACGGCATGGTCGGGCAGCGCACAGGGAGTCGCACCTCGCGCAGCACCTCGCCCCGCGGCGACAGGCGCAGCAGCCGCTGGCCTTCGAACATCGCCACCCAGTAGGCACCCTCGGCATCCACCGCAGCGCCGTCAGGGCGGCCGCCGTACGCGTCCAGCGGCTGCGCGGGGTCGCGGCGGTCGAACGACGCGAACACCCGCCTGGCCGACAGCGTGCCCTGCTGCAGGTCGAAGTCGAAGGCGTAGATGGTGTGCGCCGTGGTGTCGCTCCAGTACATCGTGCGGCCGTCGGGGCTGAAGGCCAGGCCGTTGCTGACCGTGATGCCCTCGGCCATGCGGTCCAGGCGGCCGGCCTCGAATCGGTGCAGGCTGGCCAGCGGCGGCTGCCGCGGCTCGTAGATCGTGCCCACCCACAGACGGCCCTGCGGATCGGCCTTGCCGTCGTTGAAGCGCTCGTGCGCGGGGTCGTAGGGCGGCGCCGCCAACAACGCCAGCGCGCCATTGCCGGGGCTGAAGCGCCACAGGCCGTCGCGCCGGGCGAGCAGCAGCTCGCCGCGCGGCAGCGGGGCGCAGCAGGCGGGCTCGCTGTCGAAGGCCCAGGCGCGGTGGGCGCCCGAGGCGGGGTCGAAGCGGTGCAGCGCGCGGCCGGGGATGTCGCACCACCACAGCGCCTGTTCATCGGGGTGCCAGAACGGCGACTCGCCCAGCCCCGAGGGTGGCGCGGGGAGCGCCACGATGGCGTCGTCGCTCACGGCCGCGCGGTACTCAGACGCGCTGGATGTCCAGCCGCATCCAGGCCTCGAAGGTCTGCCCCGCCTGCAGCGTGCGCAGGCCGTGCAGCGCCGGCTCGGCCATGTGGATGGCGTTGCTGACGTGGCTCACGGGCTCTACGCAGTAGTAGTCCTTCAGCGGCGGGGTGAACACCACCAGGTAGGGCAGCGATGACGTGATCGCCACGCGCAGCCGCTCGTCGCGCAGACGGGCGGTGCCTTGCCAGCCCTCGAAGCAGTGGTCGAAGTCCAGGTGCGCGACGTCGCCGTCGATCCCCGGCTGCGGCACGCGGCGGGTGGGCAGCTGCGTGGCGGGGTCTGACTCCCAGCGGTCGGTCAGCTCGACGTGCAGTCGGCTGCGCGAGCGCTTGGGGAAGTACGGGTGCCAGCCCAGGCCCACCGGCGCGGCCACCGGGGCGGTGTTGGTGATGGACATCGACAGCCGCAGCCCGCCCTCGTCAAGCGCGAAGGTCTGCGTCGCCTCGAAGGCGAAGGGCCAGTCGCCGTCGGGCGAATGCACCAGGCGGATCGTGGCGTCTGCCGCGCCCTGCGAGACCCGCTCCCAGGGCCTGAGCCAGCCCAGCCCGTGCACCGAGTGCGGGTTGTCGTCGAAGTTGGGCAGGGTCGTGTACTCGCGCCCCTGCCAGCGGAAGTGTCGGTGGCCCAGGCGGTTGGAGTAGGGCACCAGCGGGTAGCTGCCCGACAGGCGCGGACTTTGCAGCTCGGCCGGCTCGGTGCTGCGCAGCACCGGCAGGTCGTCGCACCACAGGCCGGCGATGCAGCCGCCCAGGTCAGGCCTCAGGGCCAGGCGCAGCGCGCCGGCACGCAGTTCGTTGTCGGTCAGGGTCATGCGGCCATCGTACCTGCGCCAGTCAGAGGGAGGACGGCCGGTCCAGGTCGGCCTTGAGGTAGTGGGCGCCCGGCACCGGGTTGTAGTAGTAGGGCGGGATCTCCTCGAAGCCGAGCGTGGCGTAGAGGTGCCGTGCCGCCTCCATGTCGTCCAGCGTGTCCAGCAGGATGCAGGAATAGCCCGCCTGCAGCGCGTCGTCCATCAGCCGCTGAGCCAGCAGCCGACCCAGGCCGAAGCGGCGGAAGGCACGACGCACGTACAGGCGCTTCATCTCGCAGGCATTGGGGTAGTCCACGTCGCGCAGCGGGCGCAGCGCGCCGCAGCCGGCGAGCTCGCCGTCGACGAAGGCCAGGCGCAAGGCGCCATCGGGTTCGGCGTAGTCGCCCGGCAGGCCGTCGAGCTCGGCCTCGAAACCCTGGAAGCACAGGTCCACCCCCAGCTGCGCTGCGTATTCCTGAAAGACCTCGCGGGCCATGTCGATGAGCCCCGGGGTGTCGGGGGTGAGGATCTCGATGTCGGGCAGCCCCGATGGCGGCACGGTCACGCCAGCATCCCGCTCTTCAGCCGCCCAGCCGCACAACCCAGACCACCCCAGCGGCGCAGGCGGCGGCGATTGCGAGCGCCAGCAGGCGGGTGCCCAGGCCATCGGCCGAGGCCGGGGTCTGCGCGGGCAGCAGCTTGTCGCCCGAGAGCATCGGCCGCACCAGGTCGCGCCGCTTCACGAAACGGTAGAACACGATGGCCGCCACGTGCAGCAGCACCAACCCGAGCAGCACCGACTCGCCGACCTCCTCGTGCCAGCCGGTGATGGTGGTGGCCAGGCTGCTGCCGATGAAGCGGTTCAGCGGCCCGCCCATCTCGAAGTTCTCATCCCAGGCGAACAAGCCCGTGCCCACCTGGAGGCCCAGCAGCCCCAGCAGTGCGAAGACCGACAGCGCGCCCACAGGGCTGTGGCCCACGTCGAGGCGGTCGCCGGGATCGCGCTGTCCGCGCAGGTAGCGCAGCAGCGTGGCTGGTGCGTAGACGAAGGCGGCAAACCGCGACCACCGGCCGCCCACCAGGCCCCAGACCAGCCTGAAGGCGATCAGCCCCAGCACCACGTAGCCGATGCGGAAGTGCCAGACCATTGCATTGCCGCCGATCTTCGCGGTGACCAGCGATCCGGTCACGGCCAGGGCCAGGGCCCAGTGGAACAGCCGCGTGGGCAGGTCCCAGACGCGGACGGGGCGCGCGGAGTCGGTCATCGGATCGGCGGCGGAGGGCGGCAAGTCGCAGCAGGCGCAACCATACCCCCAACCATACCCCGTCCGGGCGGGGCACCACAACGCAAGGCCGCAGCGCACTGCCCAAGCGCACTGCGCAGGCACCCAAGCGAAGCCGCCGGGTCGTTGACGCCACGACGCTGCAGAGGTCCCCGATCCTGCCTACACTGCGCGCCTCTTTGCCTGTTCTGAGCGCCGGCCTGTCTGCAGCACCGGCTTCCTCCTTAGCCAACCGGAGCCCCCCGATGAAGAAGATCCTCGCCGCCGTCGCCGCGCTCGCCAGCCTGGCCACCCTGCCGGCTGCCGCGCAGTTCCAGAAGCCTGAAGACGCCATCAAGTACCGCCAAGGCGCCTTCACCGTGATGGCCAACCACTTCGGCCGCGTCGCCGCCATGGCCCAGGGCCGGGTGCCCTTCGACGCCAAGGTGGCCGCCGACAACGCCGCCATCGTGGCCACCGTCTCCAAGCTGCCGCTGGCCGCCTTCACCGAAGGCTCGGACAAGGGCATGCCCAACCGCGCCAAGCCCGAGATCTGGAAGGACGCCGCCAAGTTCAAGGCCGCTGGCGAGAAGATGACGGGCGAGATCGCCAAGTTCGAGGCTGCTGCCAAGACCGGCAACCTGGACAACATCAAGGCCGCGGTGGGCGCCGTGGGTGCCAGCTGCAAGGGCTGCCACGACGACTTCCGCGCCGAGAAGTACAGCGCGAACTGAGATGATCTGAGCCGGACACCAAAGGCCCGCCTCGTGCGGGCCTTTGCGTTTTCAGGGCTGCGCGTGCGCTGCCGGCGCAAAGCCGACGATGACCCTGCGGGTCATCGCGCTCTTCTTCTGGCTTCGGCCGGCCCTGCGGGCCTTCACATCGCTGCGCGATGTGAGCCTGCGCCGGTAGAAGAGCGCTCAGCCTGCGGCTGAGTCGGCAAAGCCGACGATGACCCTGCGGGTCATCGCGCTCTTCTTCTCAATCTTCGTGACGACGACGGCGCCGATGTCGGCGGTGTTGGCCACGTGGGTGCCGCCGCAGGGCTGCAGGTCCACGCCCTCGATCTCCAGCACGCGCACGCGGCCCATGCCACGCGGCGGCTGCACGCTCATGCTGCGCACCAGGCCGGGGTTGGCGTCGAGCTCGGCCTCGCTGATCCAGCGGTGGCGCACCGGGTGGGCCTCGGCCACCAGGCGGGCGATGCCGGCGGTCAGCGCCTCCTTGTCCAGCGGCTCGGTCATGTGGAAGTCCAACCGCGCGTAACCCGCCGTAATGGAGCAGCCGTCCACCGGGTGCGGGATGAGGGCACACAGCAGGTGCGTGGCCGTGTGAAAGCGCATGTGGGCGCGGCGGCGCTGCGCATCGATGCCAGCAGTGACCTGCACACCCGGCGCAAGGCCCGCAAGGTCGGTGCCTGCCGCCAGCACATGGGCGATGGCGCCGGGGCGTTCCTTGTGCTTGCGCGTGTCGACGACCGCCAGTTCGCGGCCGTCGGGCAGCCGCAGCGTGCCGGCATCGCCGGCCTGGCCTCCGCCCAGGGGATAGAACACCGTGCGGTCCAGCACGACCAGCGCGCCGTCGGGCGACTCGTCGACGGCCTGCACGACGGCCTCGCACTGCAGCAGGGTGGCGTCTTCGCGGAACAGTTCCTCGGTCATGGTCTTCCTCAGGTGTCGTCGCTGGTCAGCACCACCTCGCCGCGGGGCGTGTGCAGCACGGCAGTCAGTGCGGGGGCGGGCGGAGCCTCCTGCACCACGGCGCCCTGCAACTGAAGCACCGCCGCCACGGCCGGCGACACGCCGCGCAGCGTCAGTGCCGACAGGGTGACACCGCAGTCGGGCATGGCCTGCGCCGGGTGGCGGCCCTCCCACTGGATCAGCGTGGGCAGCGCCCCGCCGCACAGCAGGCGGCCGTCGTCGCGCACCAGAATCTGCCAAGCCAGCGGGCCCTGCGGCGTGTCGCGTCCGGCCTTCACGGGCACACCCGGGTCCACACCGACCTGCAGCAGCGCGGCGCGGCGGGCCGCGAGGTCAGCCACCCGGGCGACCACGTGCACCAGACGCGGCCCGTCCCGCAGCCGCGCCTGCAGCGCCGGCTCGTCCAGGCCGAACCAGCGCACGCGCTGCGGCTGTGCGGCCTCGGGGTCCACCGCGATGATCTCGAAGTAGGCGTCGGGATAGGCGGGCGAGGCGATCCTCATCAGCCGGTTGTGCGTGCCCATCAGCGGGTGCTTGCCGCCCGGGCCCGGCGTGACGCCCAGCACCCGCTCGCACCAGGCCACGCCCTGCTCCAGCGACGCGGCTGCGACGACCACGTGATCGACCTGCGCCGCAAGGCTTGAATCGGACGGGTTCACAGCGTCACCTCCCCTTCGATGCAGATCACCACATCGCCGCCTACCCACACCTGGCCGCCCTCGCGGGCCACGTGCACGCGGCCAGCACGGCCGAGCGCCGAGCCCTGCGCGGCTACGTAACGTTCGGGCGCGAGCCCGGCACCGATGAGCCACTGCCCGACGCCGGCATTCAGGCTGCCGGTGACCGGGTCCTCGGGCACCCCGATGCCAGGCACGAAGGCGCGCACCTCGAAGGCGCACTCCTCGCCCGGCGCGCAGGGCCCCACCACGCCCAGCTTCAGGTCGGCCAGCAGCGCAAAGTCGGGGCGCAGCGCGCGCACCTGCGCGGCCGACGCGAGCATCACCGCGCACCAGCTCGGGCCGTTGTCCACCCACTGGTGGTGGATGAGGTCAGCCTCCGCCACGCCCAGGCCCCGCGCAATGCGCGCCCTCAGCGCCGGCTCCAGCGGCCCGGTGCGCCGCAGCGGCGGGGCGGCGAAGGCCAGGCGGGTGCCGTCACGGCGGATGCGCACCAGGCCCACGCCGCACTCCTGCACCACCTCGGCCTCGGCCCGGGGCCGGCCGCCCGCGGCCAGCCAGGCCGCGCAGCTGCCCAGCGTGGGGTGGCCGGCAAAGGGCAGCTCACCGCCGGGCGTGAAGATCCGCACCCGGTAGTCGGCGCCGGGGTCGGCGGGCGGCAGCAGGAAGGTGGTCTCCGACAGATTCGTCCAGCGTGCGAAGGCCGCCATCGTGGCGTCGTCCAGGCTCTGGGCATCGTGGACCACGGCCAGGGGATTGCCCTTCAGCGGCGTGGCGGTGAAGACGTCGAGTTGCGTGAAGCGGTGAGGCATCGCCACGGTCACCTCGCACCGAAGTGCCAGTTGCGGAAGAGTTGCGGGTGCTCGCGCGGCTGCGAGCGCCAGTACTGGTGAGGCGCATCGACGCTGGCGCCGAGCGCAGCGGCAGCGTGCCAGGGCCAGCGCGGGTTGTAGAGCAGGCCGCGCGCCAGGGCCACGGCGTCGGCCTGGCCCTCGGCCAGGATGGCCTCGGCCTGCGCCGGCTCGGTGATCAGGCCCACGGCGATGGTGGGCAGGCCGCAGGCCTGCTTGAGCTGCTGCGCCAACGGCACCTGGTAGCCCGGGCCAAGCGGGATGACCTGACGTGGCGACACGCCCGCCGACGACACGTGCAGCGCCGCGCAGCCGCGCGCCTTGAGCGCCCCGCCGAAGGCGGCGGAGTCCTCCACATCCCAGCCGCCTTCCACCCAGTCGGTGGCCGACAGGCGCACCCACACCGGGCGGTCGGCGCGGAAGGCCGCGCGCACGGCGTCGAAGACCTCCAGCGGAAAGCGCAGGCGGTTTTCCAGGCTGCCGCCGTATTCGTCACTGCGCTGGTTGGACAGGGGCGAGAGGAACTGGTGCAGCAGGTAGCCGTGGGCGGCGTGGATCTCCAGCGACTCGATGCCGATGCGCGCCGCGCGCCGCGCCGCCTGGGAAAAGCCTTCACGGATGCGCTGCAGGGCCGCGCGATCCAGCGCGACGGGCGGCTCCTCGCTCCCCCCGTGGGGCAACGCCGAAGGTGCGACGGCCTGCCAGGCCAGGGGGTCGGCCAGCGGAATCTGCGCCCCGCCCTGCCAGGGTGCGCGGCTGGACGCCTTGCGGCCGGCGTGGGCCAGCTGCATGCCCCACGAGATGGGTGACTGCGCGCGCAGGGCGTCGAGGATGCGCGACAGCGCCTGCTCCTGCTCGTCGTTGTACAGCCCCAGGTCCCAGGGCGTGATGCGGCCGTCAGGTGTGACCGCGGTGGCCTCGAGGATGAAGAGCCCCGCGCCAGAGTGCGCGAGGTGCCCCAGGTGCACCATGTGCCAGTCGCCGGGTACGCCCTCGCTAGCCGAGTACTGGCACATCGGCGCGATGACGATGCGGTTGGACAGGCGCAGGCCGCCGAGGTCCCAGGGTTGGAAGAGCAGGCTCATGGGTGTGGGGTCAGACTTTCTCGACACGCAAGCCGGCGCGGCGGGCGGCTTCGCACTGCCGCTGGTCGGCAGAGATGAACACCTCGGCCCTCAGGGCGACGGCGCTGCCGATGTGGATGGCATCCATTCCGCGCAGCACGCTGGCTTCCAGGCTGTGGACGGCCTGGGCCAGCACCTGAGGCGTCAGGTCGCAGATCGAGGCGTCCTCGATGTCGGACAGCAGCGCGGACTTCAGTTGATCGTATTGCGGACCGCTGATGCGCCGGTCGCGGCGCAGCCGGCAGAAGGCGGAGATGATCTCCGGCAAGGCGATCCCGGAGAGTCCGACATCGGTGGCCTGCTCGCACCAGGCCAGCACCGCGTCGGTGCCAGGCTCGCTGACGTAGCGCTTGGCGAAGGCCGAACTGTCGAAGAATACGCGCACGGCCGGTGCTCTCAGCGGCCGGCCAGACGCTCTTGGAGGATCAGCTTGCTCAGCGATGCGCCCTTCACGGCAAGAGGCTGCACCGCGCGCCGCCTCCAGGACGGGACGTCGGGAGCCACCGGCACGATGTCGGCGATCGGCTTGCCGTTGCGAAGGACGCGCACCGACTCGCCAGACTCCACGATGTCGAAGTAGGTCTTCGCGTTGTTGCGCACTTCGGTCAGGGTGACTTGTCTCATGACGGCGTCCTGGATGTACAGATCAACGGCATTTTGCACGTACAGATCGGCATCGGGGTTGTGCAGGTCCGGGTTCAGGAGCCACAGTCAGCCGAGGATGCCGCAGCGCCTCAGGTCTGACCGAGGTGCCTGTGCATGAACACGTTGTGCTCGCTGGCCTCGTAGTCGCCGAAGGCGCCGCACCAATCGAAGCCGTTGCGCAGGTACAGGGCGTGGGCGGCGGCGAAGGCGGCGCCGGTGCCGGTCTCGAGGAACAGGCTCGCGTAGCCCCTGGCGCGCGCGGTGCGGATGATCTCGTCGAGCAGCGCCTGCCCGACGCCCTGGCGCAGGAATGCGGCGCGGGTGCGCATGGACTTGACCTCGCCCGCCTCCGGCCCCAGGGCCTTGAGCGCGCCGCAGCCGCACAGCGCCCCGTCTTGCCAGGCCGACCAGAAGCTGATCGCCGGCCGCCTCAGCCCATCGACCGCCAGCGCGAAGGAGTGGCCCGCAGGCGAGTCACCCTGCATGCCGGCCACGTGCTCGTTGACCAGGGCCTGCACCTCGGGGCTGGAGAGATCGTCCGCGCGGACTTCGATGGGAGATCGGGTGTGCATGGGCCGGGAGTGTGCAACGAGCGGGGGGGTGCACCGGACGCACGCGGGTCTTGCTGCGCGGCCTCAGCCAGGCGGGATCCAATCCGCCGGACGGTCGCGTGCCACGAGCAGCAGGTAGTCCTGTACCGTGTGGCCGCCCAAGGGCTTGACCATCACGCGCAGGTCATGGGTGCGCTGACCCATCTCCATGCCTTCGCGCAGCCTGGTGGTGACATACCCCTGTCGCTGCCAGAAGCGCTCGGCCCGCGCCCGGCCGACCACCACGCCCAGGCGCATCCACTGCGCGCCATGGCGCTCGGCCCAGGTCTGGATGCACCCGTGCAACTGCTGGGCGGCCCCGGTGCCGTGGCGCTGATCGGCGACGATGAACAGGCCGATGTGCCACACCCGTGGGGCCAGCAGGTCCGACACCACGCTGGCCATCGCCATGAGCTCGCCGCCCTCCTGCACGAAGCCGAGCAGGAAGACCTCGGTGTAGCTGAAGTCCTCGGGCGGCAGGTCGCTGATCTCCAGGATCGCCGCGTCCGCAGCAGGCGGCTCGCCCAGGGCCTCGAGGAAGTAGGACGGATTGGCCTCGAAGAAGCGCTGCAGTGGCCGCTCCCAGGGCTCATCCAGCCGCACCACGCGGATGCCGGGCAGCGGAGATGTCGGCAGCCCCGGCCGGCCGGCTTCTGCGGCCGTCGACCCGGCAGTCGCCGTCTGGGCGGGGAGCGCGCTCTGGGCCTGGGACAACGGTGCGGTCATAAAAGGGGAACTTACAGGTCAAGCGCGGATCAAGCGTGGCCCGCCGCGCCGCACCGGCGCATCGGGCAGCCGGCACAGATCAGGCAGGCACCACGCGTGCTTCAGGCGCGCATCAGGTGGACATCAGGAGCGCTGCAGGCGCGTATCAGGAACTTGAGGCCTTCGGAAACTTGATCACCAGGTAGACCATCAGCAATGCCCCGCCGAGCACGCCGAACGACGAGGCGGCGAGGATCGGGTCCAGCGGCTCCTTGAGGAGGCCGCCGTACAGCAGCAGCAGGCCCACGGACATGACGAGGGCGGAGGCCTGGTGCAGGTAGAACTGCGCCGCTGCCAGGGCGACGTTCTCGGCGTCGATCCAGAGACGGTGAACCAGGCTGTAGATGAAGGACACCACGAAGCCCACCAGCAGGATGTGCGCGTGGGCGACATGCTGGCTGTGGTTCTTGGAGGCGGCCATGTAGATGCCCACGCACATGCCGGCCACGGCATAGGCAAGGCTGCTCAGGAGGAACTTCCGATCGAGTTTCATTGCGGGTCTCCTTTCGCTCCGGGCCAAAGCGGCTGACGGCGGAAAAAAGCCTATACCCAGGAGTCCCTGAACGCCACAGGGCTTACCGCATCCGATGCGACAGGGCAGCAAGGGGTGCAACTCCGCCCACCAGCCGCTGGTCGTGCACGTAGTCGTCGTGCGGCTGCACAAGCCAATGGCCGCGGCCGAATGCGGCCTGCAGCGCCAGCACGATCTCCAGGAAGCTGAGCCCTTCCTCGGCGTTGCTGTCCAGATGCACGATGCCCGCCACAGGCCGGCGCAGCAGACCCGCAAGGGCCTGCGCCGTATCGGCCATGAAGGAGCAGGCGGGCCTCCAGCGCCGGCTCGCGGCGACGCGACCCTGCGACGCCTGCCACTGGTCGAGCGCCATCAGCATGTTGTTGCCGGGCTGGGTGGGGTCGATCTGCCAGCCGATGCGGGCGATGGTGGCGCCGGGGTGAGCCGCCAGGACAGCGTCTTCGCAGGCGATCTTGTAGCGGCCGTAGCCGTCCTGGGCCGTGCGCGTGTCGTGCGGGGCATGCGGCCCGTCGGGCTCGTGATGGAAGACCATCGCGCTGCTGGTGAAGACAAGGGGCAGGTCGCGGCTTGACGCGCACGCGGCCAGCCGGCCTGCCCATTCCGGGCTGCCCATGCCCAGGTGAGCGATGGCGTCGGGCTGCACGGCCTGCAACCAACCCTGCGAGGCGACGATGTCCTCGGGCGGGACCTCGTCGCGATTCCAGCCGATCACCTCCACGCCCTGGCTCGTGGCCTCGCGGGCAAGCACCGGCGCCAGGGTGCCGCCGAGCCCGGTGATCATCCACTTCATGGGTGTCGCGGAGGAGGCAGCGGGCCTCAAGGCCAGGTGCGCTCGATGTCGCGCGCGTAGAACCGGATCGCGTCCCGGTAGGCGGCCACGTGGGCGTCAGCCGAGGTGTCGGCCACCACGCTGAGCAGCAGCTCCACCGCCTGTCGGGATTGCCCGAGGTTGTGCATCGTCATGGCGAGAAAGGTCTTGAGCTCGGCGGCGTCGGGGAAGCGTGCCAGCCCGGCACGCAAGGTGGCCTCTGCCTGCAGATACCTCCCAAGGGTTCGCAGGGTGCTGCCCAGACCGAGGTAGGCTCCTCGCACGGACTCTTCAGGCAGGCCCAGAGCGAGAGCGGCCTCGTAAAGAGGCACCGCCTCGGCCTCGAGGCCGAGTTGGTCATGCACGCAGGCCGTCTCGTACATCAGTTCCGCGTCCTGGCGGTGCCCGGCCACGAGTTCAAGGGCCAGCCGGCGCGCGCCTTCAAGGTCTCCCGCGCGGCGGACTTCCCGAACGCGGCGGGCAGGCTCCGATGGGTCTGCGCCAAGGTCTTGCGCAGGCCTCTCCCCGTTTGTCGGCATCTGCTTCTCCTCATGGGCACAGGATCAACCGCCCCTGTCAGAACCACAGGTCCTTGACGCACTTGCCATCCTCAGGCCGGCTGCTCCAGGTGTCCAGCCCGTCGAAGTGGCGGATGGGCACATCGGCGATGGGCCCGGGCTCGGTCAGGCGCAGGTTGACGGCCACGCGCCGCCGACCCTGTTCATCGAGCTTCAAGCCCCACCAGTGGCTGACATTCCCGCAGGTGGGGCAGAAGTTGAAGCTCAAGTCGGCCGCGCGCACGAAGGCCGAGGTCTCCCCGAAGAGATGGATGTCCTCCCCCTCCCAGCCGTAGGCCCACAGGGTGCCGTAGCGCCGGCAGGCGGTGCAGCTGCACGCGGTGGCCGAAAGCGGCATCTGGTTCAGCGTCCAGCGCACAGCGCCGCACAGGCACCTTCCCTCAAGCATGGCGGACCCAAGGCTGAAAGACGGGGTCTTCGGCTGGCTGATGCGCACCCGGTTGCCATCGGGATCCATCACGCTCAGTTCGCGGTCACCCCAGGGCATGGCCTTCGCGCTGGCCTGCAGGGCCGCCTCGGCGGCGGCGATGTCGCGCGTGACCAGGAACACGCTGCCGCGCGGCGGGCAGTCGTCCGCATGCTCCGTCAGGAATAGCGTGGCGCCCTCGGGCGTGCTCACGGAGATGAACCACGGCAGGCCCGGCCCGTGCTGATGCCGCCAGTCCTCGACGAAGCCGAGCCGGGCGTACCAGGTGGCCGCCGCGGGGGCGTCGCTGACGCGCAGCGTCGGGATGGCTTCGTGAGCATGGGCCATGGTGTGAAAAGGCAGAACAGCTGAGCGCCAGATTGTCCAATCCGAGCGGGGCGATTGCAGCGACTGGGCGCAGCCGGCCCCCGTCGTGGCGCAATGCACACAGGCTTGAGAGGGCGACAAGCGGCCAAGGCGAGCAAGGTGCTGTCGGGGGTCAAGGTGCTCAAACTGCAGTCAGCGTGAGGCTCCGACGCCGCGAGGCTCAGGGGGCGGTCAGCCGACAGTCGGCACGTCGAACTGCTGTACGACACCTTGCCACTGTCCTTCCTTGACCACGATTTCCACGAAAACGCCGGCCGTGAGCGCCGAGATCGTCTGGCGCCAGAAGGCCTGCGCGGCCGTATTCGCAGTCATCTGGCCGACTTCCCAGGCACCCGGATGATGGTCGAGGACGTGCCTGGCCAGGGCAAAGCCCGCGCCCTGGCGACGAAAACGCTTGAGGACGAAGAACTGCTCCATCCAGCAGCCTTGTGAACGCGTGACCCTGGCCGGGCAGACGAGCGCAAAGCCCGCGTACTGCGAGCCCGCGAGTGCCACATGCGCGTGAAAGTGCTCGCCTGTTCGATGGCGCTCCAGGTCGTACCCGTAGCGGGCCTGGGCATCGGTGTCCTGGGCCCAGATGTCTGACAACTCATACTGGTACAACTCCAGCATCTGCTGCAGCGCCGGGAAGTCATGCGCCATCGCCTCTCTGAGATGCAGACCTACAGGGCCGCGTCCGTATTGCGGTGCCATGGGGGTGTGATCACGCTTCTTTGCAGGGCCAGCCGGTCGATCAGGTCCATACAGTGGGCTACGCGCCCAGCATCTTGACCAAGATGTGCCGGTTGAAGGGGCCGACATAGCCCGCGACGACGGCCACGCTACGGTAGCCAAGCCGGCCGTAAAGAGCTGCCACGCCGTCGTCCAGCGTCTCGATGAGGGCGTCGCGGCAGCCGCGGTGCACCGCCTCAGACTCCAGGGCCTGCAGGATGCGCCGCGCCAGGCCCTGCCGCCGCAGGTCCTCGGCCACCCAGAGGTGGCTCACGAACAGACGCTGGTACTCGGTGCGGCCCGTCCCGCCGGCGACCACGCGGGGGCCGTCACGCACCAGGCAAGCGATGGGCTCGGCTTGCCCATCACGGGCCTGAGCCCGTCCGTGGGAGAAGACGCCTTCGGCGATGACCTGCAGCTCATCTTCGGGCGCACGGGCGCCGAGGGTCCAGGTGAGGGGCATGGGCGCTTCAGGTGTTGGCAGCGGCCCCGGCCGGCGAGGCATGAGCGCTGTCCCGGTCTGCCGGATGGTGAACACCGTCGTTGACTGGCACGTCCGGGATCAAGAAAGGGTTGACGCCTTCCAGGCAGCCCACGTTGTAGCCGTACTGGTCCGGGAACGAGCGCCGCTGGTGGTGGGTGTAGATGCCGCACACGCCGCAGAAGTAGTGCCGCGCCACCAGGGTGTTGAACTGGTACAGGCGCAGGTGCTCCTCCCCCTGCACGATGCGGATGCCGTCCAGCGAGACCGAGGCCACCACGGCGCCCTTGCGACGGCAGATGGAGCAGTCGCAGCGGCGCGGGTTGACGATGCCCTCGGGCAGCGACAGTTCCAGCACCACCCTGCCGCAATGGCAGGACAGCCGGTGCACCGGCTTGATGTCCTCCTCGCCCACTCGACGGATGCCCATGCGTGAGTCCCTTCATTCCTGCTGGCGCGCCGCGCAGCATACTGCCGCCATGTCGCCTGCGATTCCCGCCCCGGTCCTTCACACCCTGCGCCTGCAGCTGCTGCCAGCCCACGAAGACCTGGCTGCCGCGACCGCCGAATTTCACCGGCGCAATGCGCAGCACCTGGCGCCCTGGGACCCGCCCACCCCGCCCGACTTCGCCACCGAGGAATTCCAGCGCCAGCGCCTTCGCAATGCGGCCGCGCAGGCGCAGGCCGGCAGCGTGCAGCGCTGGTGGATGCAGCTAAAGACGGACCCCTCGCGACTGGTGGGCAGCGTCGGCCTGAGCCAGATCGCCCGCGGGGCGTTCCAGAACGCGATGCTGGGCTACGCCATCGACGCGCTGTGCGAGGGCCGGGGACTGATGCGAGAGGCGCTTCAGGCCGTCATCGCCCACGCCTTCAGCCCTGCGGTGAACCTGCACCGCATCCAGGCCAACGTGCGCCCCGAGAACACCCGCAGCGTGGCCCTGCTGCAGCGCCTGGGCTTCGAGGAGGAGGGACTCGCCCGCGACTACCTCTACATCGACGAGGCCTGGCGCGACCACCGGATGTTCGCGCTGCGCAACGCCAACTTCCAAGGAGTGCCCACGTGAACCGTCCTGAATTGACCCTCTGGTCACGCCTGATCCAGGGCGCCGCCGGTGTGGTGCTGATCCTCAGCGCCGTCCTGATGGTCGCTCCGGCCTGGGGCGAGGCCTTCTTCTACCTCGTCTACTTCCATCAGCCCACAAGCCCCGTGCCGGTACCTGTGGAAATCCAGGGCTACCTCCGATTCGCCAACGGCATCATCGGTGCCGTGATGGCCGGCTGGATGATGGTCATCATCGTGCTGGCGCGCGGGCCCTTCCGCGCGGGCGAGCGCTGGGCCTGGCAAGCCATGGCCTGGCCGCTGCTGGGGTGGTACGTCATCGACACCGCCTTCTCCATCGCCCATGGGGTCTGGGGCAACGTGCTGCTGAACACCGGGACCGGGCTGATGTTCGGGGTGCCGCTGCTGGCATCGCGCCGGCACTTCGCTTGAATCTCGCATGAACAGCATGGCAGGTCGCTTGGGTGGCATGGCGCCGACCCCAGGCTGTCTTGCCAGGCGCCGGGGGATGCGGTGGTTGCTGGGCTCCGTGTGCCTGTGGGTGTGTCTCGTGGCGCAGGCGGCCGAGACAGCAGAGCTGCGTCTGAACGTGGGCAGCGTCGAGAGGCGAGCCCTCATGGTCAACGCACCACCCCCGGGCACGCTTCGGCCTGCGGTGCTGGTGCTGCACGGCGGCCGAGGCAGCGCCCGGGAGCAGCGCGAACGCACAGGCTTCGATGAGGTCGCCCTCCGAGAGGGCTTCATGGTGGTCTACCCGGAGGGCACACCCTGGGGGCGCGGCTTTCACGCGTGGAACACCGGTCATCTGCAACGCCGCCAGGTGGGAGACGCTGACGACATCGCCTACCTGGACACGCTCATCGATCTGCTCATCGCCCGGCACGGGGCGGACCCTCGGCGCATCTTCATGACGGGCGGCTCCAACGGCGCCATGATGACGCTGGTCTACTCCACCAAGCGCGCAGAGAGGCTAGCCGCCATTGCGCCGGTAGTGGGCGCCATGTTCAGCTTCGAGGATCAGCCCGCGCGCCCCTTGCCCATCCTGCTCATCAATGGCGCTGTGGACGCCGAGGTTCCGCTGTAAGGCGGGATGAGCCGCAACCCGATCGTGCGCTCAGCGCAGGCAACGCCCTTCAAGCCTCTGGAGGAGACGGCCGCCTTCTGGCGGCGCGTCAACCGGTCGCAGCCCGATGCGGTGTCGCAAGCCCAGGACAACGTGACCACGAGAACCTGGGCGGCCACCCCTGGGGGCGCCGTGACCAGCGTGATCGTGGATGCCGCCGGTGGGCACGGCTGGCCCGGCACCCCGGCAGCGCGCGCGGGCAACGTGCCGATTCAGGCTTTCAAGGGTGCCGAGCGCGTGTGGGCATTCTTCAAGCAGCACATGCCATGAACGTGAGAGCAACCGACTGCGGCGCGCCACGGCAGGCCTGCCTTGCCGAACGGTTGTCCCGCAGAGGCGATGAAGGCTGGCCGCCTATTGCGACGCCCCGCGGCCAGCGCCACGCCGCACCACACGCGGGCCCAGCCACAGCGCGAGGCCGGCAGCGGCCACGAGCGGGAACACACCCCACTGGATGAGGGCGAGGAAGGTCTCATTCGAGCGCAGCGCGCCGGAGTAGACGAAGGCACCGATGAAGGGAGAGGCCGCCAGGTGCAGGTTGCGAATGAGCTTGAAGGGGATTTGCATGGTGGTTCCTTTTCAGAACGGGATCAGGGGCAGGCCCCTCAAGGCCCGGACGAAGACGATGGCCACGAAACCTGCGTAAGCCAGCGCGGCGAACCTGACAGGGGCCCGGGCCGCGGGGCCGAAAAGCCTGGCGCAGATCAGGGCCGCCAGCGGGACGGCGTGCATGGCATGGGTGGCGAAGAAATGCGCGGCGCGCAGGTCGCCACCATCGCGAGACCAGCCCAGAAGCCACAGCCCGGCGGCATCGTTCGGCGTGCCCCTCACCCAATGGCTGTCCATGCCCGACAAGGTCTGCGCCGTCAACAGGGTCAGCACCAGGGTGAGCCCGAGCCCCCAGACCAGGCCGGTGCGCACCGCGGCCGACAAGTCCCCGGCCGGATGGCGGTGGATGGCCCAAGCCAACGTCGCGCTGGCCGAGGTCAGCAAGACGGCGGCCACCCCCATGAACGAGTACACCGCCGTCGCCAAGGGCGTGGACTCGTTGTAGTGGGAAGCCGTGCCCAAGGCCGCCGCCCCACCGATCCAGATCAACTCCAGCACCACGGCCAATACGACCAGGCGCTCGTACCAGCGCCACCACGGCCGCGACCTGAGCTCAGCCGATGCGAAGCGGGCAAAGCCGGCCAGCGTAAGCAGATAGATGACCAAAGCGGCGTGGAACTTCAACGGCTTGATCCATACGTTGATCCCCTGGAACAGCCGCTCGTCGAGCAAGAAGGCACCGAAGAGCGGCAGCATCGCCAGGGCCAGCAGGACGGCCAGCGCGGTGTATCGGGGCGAGTCAGCGGCCAGGCGGGCAAGGGTCCAGGGGCCGGGCGCCGCAGAGGCAGGTTCGCCGGCAGGTGGGCGGGCGCCCGTCCGATGCGCAGCGCGCAGCAGCTGAAACAGCAGGTAGCCCGCCGGCCCGAACAGGAATGTCGCCATCAGGCACGGCAGCAGATGCAGGTGCGGGATGCCCTCGCGCCGGGCGGTGCGCAGCTGCCACGCGCCTACCAGCAAATCGAAAGCGAGGTAGTGCACCCACCCCGCCAGCAGAAGCCAGCGGCTCTTGAAGAGTTGCTCCACCGAGGCCAGGCTGTCGAAGCCGCCCTGCCCCGAGCTCCAGTGGCTCAGGACGATGGCGGTGTAGCCCCCCGAGAGCACCAGCGGGACGGCCACACCCCCCACCAGGCTCAGCACCCGCGGCGCGAGCGGGCTCAGGGCGAGCACGACCCACCCCAGCAGCGCCATCGAGTTGGCGACCTGGAAGAGAGCATCGGGGCTCATCGGGTCGGGCTCGCGGGCGCAGCCGACTCGAGCGACGTGATCCAGTTCAGGATCCTGTTGGGCAATTCCGCCTCCCACTGTCCCTGACCCAGCGCCTGCAAGCTCTCCTGCAGCGACCCGTGCCGGGTGAAGCCATGGTCGACCTTCGGCAGGGTGATGACCGAGCCGGCGCCGGGCGTGCGGGAGTTGACGATCTCGGCGATCTTCTGGTGATCCTGCAGCGCGGCAACCCAGTCGTACTCGCCGTGGATCGCCAGCACCGCGCCGGACGACTCCTGCCAGGCGCGTGCCAGGTTCAGGTCCTGCAACTCGTGGAAGAACTTCATGCTGCGCGTGGAGATGTGGTTCTCGCTCAACATCAGACCCTGCGGCTCCTGACGCTGCTCGGGCCAGCGCCGCCACACGTCACCGAGAGTCTTCTTGTCGATCAGGATCATCGCGCTCTCCTGGGCCTGCCGCCGCACCGCCTCGCTGACCTCGGCTGGGGACTGGCCGGCCAACTCTGACTGGCGCCGCGTGTTCTCCAGTTGGTACTCGAACCAGGTTCGCACCAGCGTGCCGAACACGATGCTGCCCCGCACTCGGCCGTCTTGAGCCAGGTACGGCGCCATCAGCCCGCCCATCGAGTAGCCGAAGACGTAGATCCGAGCGGGGTCCACCTCAGGCATCGCGGCCAGCGCCTTCAGTGCCGCCAGGTAGCCGTCGCGCTCCTCGGCAAATCCGATCTCGTGGCATGGCGGCCCCTCGCTGTCGCCGAGCCCCGCCTTGTCCACCCGAAACGTCACGAAGCCCTGCTTGGCCAACGCGTGAACGATCCGCGTGTCGGCGGCGTCGGGCCGCTCGGGCCTGTCGATCGAGTCGCAGGTGATGCCTTGCACGTACAGCAAGGCCGGATGACGGCCGTTGCGCGCGCGCGTGCCGCGTTCGGGCACGCTGACGATGCTGCGCAGGCGGTAGCCCTGCGGGACTTCGACGCTGCGATAGCTGACGGTGCTGCCCTCGACCTGTTCGCGTCGGTGCGCCAGCGTGACCTGCAGCGCAACCGGAGCGCCCTGGCGCAGCACCTCGATGCGGAGGGTCTGGCCGGCGAAGACCCCGCGAAGCGCCGCACGCAGCGCCTCCACCGTCGTCACCTCGCGCCCGGCAACCGACACGAGCGTGTCGCCCGCCAGGATGCCGGCCGATGCCGCGGTGGTGCCGGGCACGACCTCGCTGACCACGAACCGGCCCGTTCCCTGCGGCTCGAAGCGGATACCCAGCGCACCGGCCCGCCGATGCAGCGCAGGGGTGCCGGCAGCCTCTGCAACGGGCCCGGAGGTCGCCTGCGGGGTCGCCGTGGGCGGAGCGCTCTGAGCGAGCAGCGACGTTGCAAGCAAGAGCGCTGCGAGGAGTGCAAAGGCGGGAAGGTGCATGGTCAGTCCTCGGTCGGCTGAGGTGTTGCGGTGTGACGGCGTTACGGCGTTAAGGCGTTACGGCGCCCAGCGCGATTTGACCCAAGAGCTGACCGATGGCGTCTCTGGGCATCGGGTCGGCAGGCGTATCGCCTTCACTGCGACCTGCTGTCAGGTGAGGTCGAGCACAAGCCGGCCCTCGACCTGCCCCGCTTCGATCAACCGATGCGCCTCGGCAGCCTCTTCCAGGCCGACGACGCGCTGGATGCGGGGTGCGATCCGCCGGGCCTCGAGCAGGCCGAAGAGCGCCGAGAGATCGTCCTGGAACCATTCCGGATGGCGGGTCCGGCGACCCGAGATGTCGTAGAACACGACCCGCCTCGACGAACCCGGCCATGACGACAGCCCCTTGATGCGCAGGAAGTCGAACGCAAAGCGAAGACGCGCAAACAGCCGCGGGCTCGCGTCGCCGGCTTGGTGCGCGCTCCGGAAAGCAGCGCTGAAGCCCAGCGCGACCAACCGGCCGTCAGGTGCGAGACGCGCCATGACGGTGGAAAGCGCCTCGCCCCGCGCGGCGTCGAGAATGACCTTGAAACCCTTGAAATCTCGCGTCAGGCGGTCCAGCTGGGCGGCGGCATCGCCGGCGTCATAGGCGACAAAGGTCGCGCCAAGGCTGGTCACCACAGACTCCCGCCGTTCAGAAGCCACCCCCACCGCCGGCAGCCCGAAGGCGCGGCACAGGTCTAGCGCGGCCAGGCCAACGGCGCCGCTGGCGCCCAGGATCAGCACCGGATCGCCCCGCTTGGCTTCAGCCTCCCGAAACAACGCCTGGTAGGCGGTCATGTAGCTCAGGATCAGCGGCTCTGCCTGGGTTGCCGCCAGCCCCTGGGGCACCGCGACGAGGGTGGCGGCCCGGCACACCAGATGGGTGGCGTTGCCGCCCACCTGCGTCAGGTCGGCCACCCGGTCGCCGAGCTGCCAGCGCGTG
>Ga0315902_10002415_pt1 | contig 29071 bp, 28 predicted proteins | sample LakEriMetagenome_9_FD_203523 | JGI IMG/M metagenome (GOLD analysis project Ga0315902, IMG submission 203523) | Freshwater fungal communities from buoy surface, Lake Erie, Ohio, United States - Buoy 12 MA117 | ecosystem: Environmental > Aquatic > Freshwater > Lake > Lake biofilm | place: USA...
TGAGATTATCAATGGTCTCAGCAAGAACATCAGAAAGAGCACTATAGTATGCGTTAGTCTCAAGAGTGGACATTATTTTTGATTTCTATTACGGTTCTGTAAACTTGTGTTTGTACACTTGGAACGAAAACCCAAGAAAAATTCCTATCAATTTTTTTAGGCTAATCAAAAAAAATCTACACAACCCCATAGACCTAAATTCTATCTATTTATGTTTACATAGAATTAGTCTTTTATACTAGATTAAAACAATTTAAAAATAATTTATGTAGAGTAATATGAGAGTGATAGAAATGCTTTTATCTGAAAAGAATGCCCATCCTAGAGATAGTAGGATTTATATGGACGAACCAACACATACGTATTATTTAGATGGTAACCCAGTAAGTATTAGTGGTACTGGTTTCATTCATCTTTTCTTTGAACATTTTGATAGTGTTAGTTTTTCGGAACGTCTGGCTAAAACGGCAAAACCAGGTAGTAAATACTATGGGATGACTGCTGAAGAGATACGTAAAAAGTGGTGTGGCGGTGCTCAAACAGGTACAGATATGCATAAAAATGTGGAAGATTTCTGGAATTTGTATGCTGATAGTAAAGTTGATATGGATAAATTGATAGGTGAACTTACTGATAAGGAAAAATATGGTGTTTTTAGGGAATGTTTCTTTTTCCTAACAAAAAAAATGGGGTTAGTTCCTTATTTTACAGAAAAAATAGTTTTTGATGAGGATTATGATCTGGCTGGCAGTGTTGATTTTATAGCATTCAATCCTAAGACTGGTAAGTATTGGGTGATAGATTGGAAATTTAGTGTTGGACTTAAACGAGAGAGTTATGGTGGTAAATGTGGTATAGGACCATGTTCCAAGGTAGAGGATTGTAATGGATATCACTATCAAATACAGGTAAATTTATATAAGCATATATTAGAGAAGTACTATGGTATTGAAATAGAGGAAATGTTGCTGGTTAATTTGCATAAAGATAGAATGGCGCCCGACTATTTATTTGCGGATGATATGGGAGATGTTGTTAAAGACATGTTAGACTATTGGTTGGAAAATAAAAGTAGATTATTGGAAATACATAGAAGTAGACGTCACTAATGTCTGACATATTTATTTATAGATTAGCTGATTTGTGTAATCTATAAATAAAAAAAATAGATTTTATTTTTTGTTGGTTTTCTAAATTCACTCTTCATCTCTACATTTCCTCATCATCATTTGAAGATAGAGACCAATTATCACTATCTTCATTTTCAGAGTAGACTGAGTAGGCATCACTGTCTGTTTCAGTCTCGGAACCAGAACAGCTGGAGCCAGCATCACTGTTTTCTCCATCTGAAGAAAACGACGCATCATCTATAAAACTAGACTCATACTCATCATCAACATCCGAATCAGTATCTACAGTAATGTGATCTTTTCTATCATAAGGATCAATTGGGCGACGCCCCTTAGTGTACTTGTTATTTCCACCAGGGATCCACTTTTCGTCTTCATATCTAATACTCATCTTATTGTGTTACACACAGAACAACAACCAACAAAATTTTACTATCAATTTTTTTTTTAGATTTAGTGGCTATACAATAGATTTCGCAAATACAAAATATTATTTAGTCTACATCATATTTTTATTATTTGTTATAGCCATTTACAAATTTCTCAGTCTGTTTTTAATATTTATATTTTACCATCATAAAATAATATCTACTATTTATTTTATGGTGTTAATTTACTATCACTAGAAATGGACTGAGAAATTTGTAAAGGCTTAATTTGTTATAGTAAGATTATAAATAATAAAAATATTTACTACATTTTATCAGCCGAATATTCAATAAAATTAGAAGTCGGCCTCTAGTGTAAATGAGTTGTCATCTCCATTCATTTTGTTAGCAATAGACGCCTTTGAATATTCACTAACACGCTTTTCAAAAAAGTTTGCCTTGCTCTTTAAACTAATTCTTTCCATAAATGAGAATGGGTTTTCAACATGATATAACTTAGGATAGCCAAATTGAACAAGTAATCTATCACTAACAAATTTTATATAGTCTAACATGAGAGTAGCGTTCATCCCAATAAGTTCAACTGGTATAGCGTCCTTAATAAACATACTCTCTATTTCCACCGCTTCTTTAACTATTTCATGTACATACTCAATATCAGGTTTGTATCTTAATAGTTCAAACACAAGTTGTGGTGTAGTTACGTGATCACCCTCGTCACGAGAAATTAGTTCGTTTGAAAATATAAGACCTGGCAAGATACCACGCTCTTTAAGCCAGAAAATGGCACAAAAACTACCACTAAAAAATATACCTTCAACACAGGCATTAGCAAATATACGACACGCGAAACATAAGTCTTTATTTATATATTTGCTAGCCCACTCAGCCTTTCTCTTGATAGACGTAATATGTGATAAGGCATTAAATAGGTTTTTTTTTTCATTATCGGTATCTATTAATGTATCAATTAGTAAACTATATACTTCACCATGGATTTGTTCAATAAAGTTTTGATAACCATATATATAAATTAGTTCGGTGATCTTAACATCATTTAGGAAACTTCCACTAATATTTTCCATAATAATACCATCACTAGCTGCGAAGAATGCCAGCACGTGTTTAATAAAATGCCGTTCATTATCATTTAGACGTGTGTTAAAATGTTCGCGATCATTTTTAAGATCTATTTCTTCTGCAGTCCAAAACGACGCTGTCTGACGTTTATAATGTTCCCATAGTTTAGGAAATCTGATAGGAAATGTCACATTCTTATTATGAATATCTCTTAAAATATCCTCATGAATGTCTATATCTTTAGCTAAATATTTTTTAAAATCAATTTCCATATTTATTTACACACAAAAAAATTTTATATTCTTTTTCAATTTTTCTGTGAAAAGGATATAAAAAATAGAGACATATTATAGTTAAGGTAGGTTGTCCGAGTGGTTTAAGGAGCTCGTCTCAAGAACGAGTGGAGATATTCCGCGTGGGTTCGAATCCCACACCTACCAAACATTTTTTATAGTGGATTTTATAACAAATTTACTATAAAATTTGTTATAAAATAGGTATTTAACAATATTTAGTAAATTAGTAACTGACTAATAAATTTGTAGATGGTTAATAAAGATATTAACGGCTAGACAAAAAAATAAATCTAATATATATGAATATAATGGCCAAAAACTTTTCTAAAATTCATAATTTGATAGATAAAATTTATGAATTAAATATGGATATGGATATAGATATGGATATAGATATAGATACGGAGAGCAATTCTGATTTATCTAAAATATATAGGTCTATAAAGGATGCCGAACAGGATGTTCTACTTGCTAATAAATTTAGTTCTGATATTGATAATATAAGATATAACACTCGTTCTAGGGTTAAAGCACTTACTCCAAACTTATATTTGAACAAGTTAGAGAGTATTTATGGTAAGTCTCAATATTTTCACTATTTAAATGTCCGTAATAAAGAATTGGCAAACTATGTTTCACCAAACTTGGGTAAATTTATGGATGATCCTATTAATAATTATAATATAGAACTGGATAATAATAATACTTACTACAAATCCCTATTAAAGTATCAGACGAGTATTTTAAAATTATTGGATGTAAATTATAAGGAGACTAGTAGTGATAATAGTGTAGTAAATAATGATATTGCTATTAGACGTGCTATACATAATTTGGATACAAGAATAAACGATGAATTTTTGGTTAATTCGCAGAGTGCGCAAATTATTAATAATTTGCTTAGTAGTAATAGTAAGAATAGTGCCGAGACCCGTAAGGAAATTGATAAACTTAATACTATAATTGCTAAATTACAAATGCTAATACTTAATTCTGAAATAGATGGTACATCAAGTACTAATAAAAAAATGCTATCAAAAATAATAGATCTAGAACGGGAAAATAAAATTCTTAGAGAAATTAATACTGAATATAGATTGAGTATTAAATCACGTGTGGATAGTCCATTAAAAATGGATGATTATGATATAATAGATAATGCTATGTTAGCTACTGAATAATTTGTCGTACATGGCTGCTATTTGTTCTCTATTAATAGGTCCATTTAGACGTTTTAGTCTTTCCTCTTCCTCTGTTTTTTGTCTATCTTGTTCTTCTTTGATTAGCTGTCTTTGACGCTCCATTTCCTCTTGTTGTATTTTAGCTCTCTCCATTTTGAGCTTATCAAGTTCAACAAGATCGTCTGGTCTATCAAATTCAATATTGACGTCTGTGTTAAATAGACTACAATCTATCATCATCATTTTTTGTGCGTCTAAAATGCGTGTAACTGTAAAGTCTACATCATAAATAACAACATGGTCATCTAGTGAAATACATTTATAACTGATTAGTTCTCTTTCCAATAGTTCTTTAATATTGTCCCATTTTACATAGTCAGATCTATTAGCTTTTAGACGAATATGTGATGCTTTTCTTAGATTATGAATGTCTTCTATTGTTACTGGACTGCACTCTTCAATTCCTAATTTATTCATTGACCATTTTGGTAAGACTACAACATTATCTGTATATGAACTACTAACGTTACTGAAAACTAAACATCTAAATTTAGGATTGGTACTAACACTTGATGTTATTTCCACATATATAATGGAGTTATCATCTGTAATTTTACCCAAAAACTCAGTCAATGCTTCTTGTGGAACTAAAATACTATGGGTATTTTCTGGTGCTTTATCAATATCAAATAAATCCCAACTTATAGCTGTGTAATTTGAAAATTTTACCATTGGTGATTTTTAAAACAAAAGTATGAACAAAGTTTATAACTAAATAGATCTTTCAATTTTTTTTCGGGTAAATTTTATACCTTTTTAAATAATATAATATGGATTTAGTGTGGGATAATAAAATATTGACAATATTTGTAATAGTAATATTTATTTTGGAGATTATACATATGATGTTTACAATCTATAGTTATTTCTATTTACGCAATAAACAATTTACTCCATGTAAAAGTGGTGAGTATAGATAACTTATAATAATAATTACTGGCTTAAAAATTTATGTATATAATTATTATAATGGTAATATTAGACGCAAATAACTTGGATACAAAATCACTCTCTATGTCTACCGATATGATAAAACGGAGTGTTATATTAAAAAATCCACTTCCATCATTTGAACATAATAATAAGGATAGTAGTGATATTTCATCTATATTAAATAAGATAGATCAGGTGGAAAAAGACTATGATGTGGATAGTGATCTAAATATAGATAAGGTAAAGGTAGCTACATTTGAGGATAATGTTAAAAAATGGGTAGAATGTGATGACAAGATTACAGAGTTACGCATACAACTAAGTAAACTTAATCGTGATAAGAATAAATATAATAAAAATATAATAGAGTTTATGCGTGACCAGGGATTAGAAGATATTACTACAAGTACTGGTACTATTAAGTTTAACAAGGATAATAAACCAGAAACTCTAACTGATAAATTACTACGTGAAAAGCTGGTTATGTATTTTACTAATTCTGCTCAAGCAGAAGATTTACATAATTTTATTAAAAAAAATCTAAAGAACCGTGATATATATAAGTTAGAACGTGTTAAAAAATAAATATTTAAATACTTTTGTATTAGGTTATAAAGTATTTAAATATGGTTTAACTATTATTTACTGTGTATAAAGATCATCGCTATGGCATGGTGCTGGGTAATTATTAAAAGCTCTAAATTGACTTTCTGGCATAGCGGTTCCTGGTCCCATAGCGCTAAAATGGGTACTCAGTCAGTCTGAACTAGCACCACCACGTTTCTTATTACTACCACCCGCCATAGAACTGGGTATACCACAACTTTGTGTCATTGCGCATACATTTGTAGATGGAGGCGCACGGTAATTTACGGTGTCAACCATATATGGTAAACGTATGGTTGTTTGTGATGGAATACTACACCCTTCATAATGTAGTTGCATATTATTATTAATATAGTCATTATATCTATTAGGTGATAAATCTACACCATTTAGAAAATCATCAGCTGCCTGTTGTACATTATATGGAACACTAGCGCCTAATATTAATCCAGTACCACCTTTTTTTATATTATTAGATTGTTTACTACGACGTGTCTTCTGTTTTATCTGTCCTCCTTTGTATGCGAAATCTGGACCTCTACTAGTCCAATCAAGGTTTGGATTGCGACAGTGACCTTTATCCCACTGGTTACCAAAACTAATTGGATCACTACCACCTTGTTGATAGGCCGTAGCAAAATTATTACCAGCTTTTACGGCGGCAACATTATGAAACTCGGTTTTAGCAGGTCCATCTGAAAGGTTAGCATTTAACGCACATCCTTCTTTACCACCTTTTTGACTCTTCTGACGAATAGAACTATGTAATTCATAAATATACATAGCTAACCCTAATGGTATTAGAGTATAAGGTGATACGGTTAAAGCAGTAATTCCAGCTAACTTAAGTCCATTGCCTACAATTTGGTCATCTAATATAGGTACCTCAATATCTAAAAACCCCTTCCCACCTTTTTGTATCTCATCATCATTCTTTTTTATATCTTTTACAACCTTTTGAAAAGTATTTTTACCCATAATTAACGCAAGTGGTACTAATGTAGCAGGTGTTAATAATGTTATACCTAAATACTTAAGATAAACATCAAGGACACGATTATCTACTGCTTTTCTTATAAATTGTTCTACTTTAGTATCTATACTATCACCGCCTTTTTGTTTAAATCCACCACCAGTTGTTTTAAATTCAGTACCATAGTTAGCAATAATCTCTCTAACATTATATTGTACTCTTGCCGAATTCATGTGTGATGCGTTACATCCACGTTGAAAAGATCCCATAACATGGTCGGATGCGGGTGAACCTCCTGACTTTATCATTTATATGATAATATATATATTTTTTTTCCATAGCTAAAAATAATATATATATATATGAATAATTCATTTCTAGATAATACTTTACGTGATTTCTATAACCTAGATAGAAATACACAAATGTTATATATTTTTTCAATAATAATTTTAGTAATAGTAGTAAAAATTGACTATCATTTTACCAATAAATTGCTTGTAATTATGGTATTCATATATATAATATTCAATTACCATCGTAGTAGTATAAAAAAAACATTGGAACAATACAATAATTTTGATGACTTGCGTGACTATCCAAATGTAAAACGCAATATAAATATAGCTACTATATATTTTAATCTAATAGAGTATAAAAAATATGATCAAATAAACTACAATGACTCACTAAGTTCATGTGATAAGTTTATAGAATTGTATGATAAATTTAGTAAAAATCTATATAAATCACAACAATTAGATCTACTGGAAGAACACAAAAATAATTGTCTTAACTACTTAAAATCAATGATATATAGTATACCACCGTCTGCTGGCTATAGTTCTAATCATCATATAACATTATTTCCTGTTGAAGAGAAATTAGATATCCATATTATGCGTTTAAAAGCTATCTTAGATACAAAATTTTTTGAGGCTAATAATTTAGCACGTCTAGATTATGAACAAAATCCAGTTCATAAAATGAGTGAACCTATATATTTTGAAGCACTCGCACCAAAACCATATGATATTAAATTTGATAATTTTACATTTTATAATGGTTATATATTACAATAGATTATTGGCTAATAGGTAGAGTGTTTGTATAATAGTTAATATACAATACACGCTTAATTAATGTTAATTTAATAAAATTTGTAGTTTGTTACTATGTATGTTTTTATCACAGTTGATTATATAATTTATAGTGGTCTATAAATACATTTTAGATTTAACATTAATTAACAAGTAGCCAACGAAAATTAAGCGTGTTTTAGAGATTATTTTCTATGGTGTATACGAAACCACAAATTGTAGATTTTATATAAAATGTATAGTGCCATATTAAAAAAATTGCCACAATTGTGCCAGGTTTGTCGGCTACTTATTAATAAGTAAACGCCGGCTTGTCCCCAATTGGGGACACTAATTTTTGATGTGGTGTAGCGTAAAGAATGAAAATAAATATTCTAGTAACAAGTGAGACCATATTATTTTGTCCCCAAATGGGGACAAAATAACCTGCGTTTACACATTAACAAAGTAAAATAGATAATTAACTGATGTATAATAAATGAATATAAAATATCCACTTATTAGCTATCACAATACAAATTCCTTATTTCCTAATATATTATTCCTATGTTTATGGTGTAACAAATATTGTATGCTATTTTTTTCTACTAAATATTGCAATCTAGAAAATGCTTTCCTTGATATATGGTATTTATTCTCACCAGATAAGTTATTTAATATATTATTACTAAGTTTATAAAATTGTGTAGTTGGTATATTATTTACAGTTGCTATATTAGTTCCATCATTACTGCCACCACCACTAGCAACACTTATAGGAATATTTATTGGTTCAACTTGAGATGGATATGACTGATAAATATCTACATCATGAACTAAACCACCAACCTGTGTAAAATTATCCACATTTGAATTTTGAGTATTAATTATTTGTAAAATATCTTCTATAATCATACCATTGTTAACATCTTCTTCATTTATAGATGTCCTTTTTTTATCTCGGTTTAATACTACTATATTATCTAATAATTTATGCGTGAAAGTATTTATAAAATTATTTAACTTACCATAACTTTCCTGTTTAACTCGTTTTATACCAGCCTGATTAAATAGTCGTTTTAGAGATAGCTGCGATATTTCACTATATTGTATAGTATTATTATTCATATTTGTATATATTATAATAATTATAAAATACTTTAGTTTAATTCTATTGAATCCATAATTATAAATTCATCCAATCTAAAATCTGTAACAGTAATAGTATGATCCTTCATAAATTCCACATGTTTTGGATTTATTAATAAATTCGCATGTTCATAAAAGTCACCTAATGGTCCAGCTAGTTTCTTTAGGTCGTCTAAATGACAATTACCGTTTTCATCTACAGCAGCGATCCATCTATATGTTTTGCAAGTATTATATTCATTAATTTTAGTATCAATATTCTCAACATAGTCTGTTATTTTTACCAGATCACTACCAACAATTCTATAAGTTTTATTTTTAAAGTAATATTCTATAGTATAAATATTACTAGAATTATCATAATCTACAACACCATCATCATTTTCACTCTTCACAAATACTTTATACTCATTATTTCCATAGTTTAACTTATACCAATTATTATAACTCATTTCAATACGTGTAATAGTTTTTAATAACATAAAACCTAATTCAACACGGAATTTATATGCTAAATATCCACCTGCCAATGACAATAAATAATACATGACAATATATTATATTATCTCTTTTTGTCTTATATTAAAAATGCTTTTAAAGCAAATAAAAAATTAGATATTTTTATATTATTTTATAAATATCTAATCTTTTAAACAATACTTAATTTAATTGATTATTTCTACCCATAAAACTAACATTATTAAGACGTGTATTGATGGGTAATTCACTTAATAAAATAGTATTAGTATTGACAGGATATTGTTGCGTTTTAGGTAATGTAGTAAAATCTGCTAATCTATCCGTTATCAACATCTTACTGTCTCGTTTCATTTCATAGCTGGCTGAACTATTCACATTATTAGTTTTAAATGGATTTTGACAGAAATCTATTTGAGTATCGTAATTAATAGGCAATGGACGTTTTATGTGAACATATTCAGTATTATTATCTAGCGCATTTTGTCTACGAGATGTATATACTGAACTTCTCTCCCAATCAAAATTCATTCTATATCTATACATATATATTTTAGATTATCACTATTTATCCTCTTTTTTTATATAATCTACCATTCTTATTTAGACGACCAATAATTTCACCAATATCATCATTCTCCAATCTTTCATACACCTCTTGTGTTGTACTATCTAAATAATAATTTACACCTTTGTATGTAAATTCAGTCAATTCTATTTCCTCTTCCGCCGTCTCCTCTACCTCTTGTGTTTCCTCTACCTCTTGGGTTTCCTCTACCTCTTGGGTTTCCTCTACCTCTTGGGTTTCCTCTACCTCTTGGGTTTCCTCTACCTCTTGTGTTTCCTCTGCCTCTTGGGTGTCCTCTACCTCTTGTGTGTCCTCTAACTCTTGTGTTTCCTCTACCTCTTGGGTTTCCTCTACCTCTTGGGTTTCCTCTAATTTTTTATTAGGGTATTTTTCCAATACTATTTCACTCTTAACCTTATTTACAGTAACACTACCTTTTTCAATAATAGATGCTTCCATTTTTTTTTCTATTAGTTCAATACTAAGTTCCTCATATTGAATATTATATTTTATGGCTAACTGTGTTAATAAATCACCTTTTGATTTATATAGATTAACCTGTCTAGTTAATATTTCACATTCATTTATTTTACTATTAAGTTGCGCCTGAATATTTTTTAGAATAGATACTTTTCTATTATCCTCTAATTCCTTTTCCAAAGATATGCGATCCTTGGCTAACTGATCAAACTTTGTTTTATATTCAGATGAAATACGTTCTACGACGTTGTTATGTTCTTTTAATTGTCTTTCACGTTCGTCTAACTCCTGTTCTCGTACTTTATACCTGTCTTCAATTCTAGCAAACTCATCATATTTTTCCTTCAATTTCTGGAGAAAATTTTTAAGACTAGAAATATTTAGATTTAAACTATCATCTAAAACATCAAACGTAATCTCGTTACCTACACTGGATACCAACATTCTGATATTTTAATATAGTTTCTAATCTTTATATATTTATTGTCGGCATTTAATATATATAATGCATACACATGTGTTATCTAATACATATAAACTATTATATAAGCTAAAATTTATTGATAAATTTCCAGATAATTTGATGGATATCCAAAATGATTTTATAATTCTAAATAATCTACACAATTTCGTCTACTCTTTAAAAAGATCAAATTATAGTATAGAAAAACAACATGGTATGCTAAATAATATTGGTATATTTACTGATGACCAAATAAAAACAATATTAAAGAAGTCAATTATTATGAAAGGTGGCGGTGATGATGATAGTATAGATAATAATAGTAATGAGATGATGGATTGGTTGTTATTTCCATTGTGGAAATTAGAAAATCATGAAATATATGGTCCATATTTTGGCATACCTATTGATTTTATCAGTGTATTATTAAGTAGTTTAGATAGTGTCATATCAACATTATTAGTTGCTATTGATTCTATAAGAGAACCTATTTTGCAAACTGCTATGTCAGTATTTACGGTCGGAACAGCTGGTATTGGATTAGCGATAACACCACTATTAGTTCCAGCAATAAATAAAACAATTGACCTAATTATTCATATAATATCCCATATGATAGACATACTAAATATGTTTATACATATTAGTCGTAAAAATTTTGGATTAGCATATATATTATTATTAGAAATAATACCACCACTTGAAGCATTAATGGAAAAGGCTATTAATTATACTGTTATTCTAAATAAAAGTCTTAAACGAGGTACTAAACTAATGAATACAGCACGCCTATATATAGAAAATTTGCCAATAGGTGAAGCAAGTAGTAGCTAAATATTTATATCTTAAAAAATAGTAACTTATCTAGTTATTCTATACTCTCATTTACTACTATAAAATAAGTAGGTAAAATAATGATTTGGGTATTACTAACTTTTCGCTTTATAGTGGAATATTATGTTTTTATATAATATATAATGGAAGTGGATATATCAAATAGTAATATTAACCATGTTGATAGCACTATTCAGGATGATAGTACTCATTCTGCTGGTGTTACGTCAACAAACAATATAGTTAATAATACAATGCTAACTCCATTACTAGAAACAAAATTAGTTACGTCGCAACAGGTAAATAATGAACAACCTAACGCAGCTAAAACGATCCCTGAAAATGTAGAGAAAAAGTCATATTTAAATATTACAATAAATGGTACTACTCTTGAACTACATCATATTTTTGCTATTGTATGGACATTGTTAGCTATAATATGCTTACTAATGCCACAATTTTTACCTATGATAGGTATTTTAGTCTGGTTTGTATGTTTTGGTTTTGGTATATATCAAGCTATTTATACTATAACAACTGGCGATAAATGTACGAACTGTAGTAATACACGTAAAATATGAAATTTATGTATATTTTAAAAAATTGAAAATATATAAATCTCATATATTTAAAGTATGATTGAACATAGAATAGTAGAAAATATTCTAAAATATTGTGATATATCAACCGATCTTAAAAATGAATTATTTTCTATATTAGATAAAAAAACAGCAGATCCTAACAGTATTATATTAGAAATTTATGGAATGGTGACAGGCATTAGTTTTGGAGATTTTTTTGCCAAGGTTGCCCCATATATATATATGAAATATGATAGTATATGTTGTGCAAATCGTTGGCAATTAGATAAATATATAGTAGATGATAACATTTTATTAGTACCATCTAGGTGTAATAAAACTAGGGTTGATAAAAATACTCTATATTGTAAATTACACAACAATCCAAAAATAGATCTTTGTAATGGTTGTAAATCAGATATTGGATTGGATATTAGACATAAATATGTATGGGAACATTTCGGATCTATATTTTCAAACACTGTTACTACAGCTTTTACTGCCAAAAAAAATTTAGCAGCATGTTATAGTAAATTATATAGGAATATAATGCCTGATAATAGCAGAGCAATCACTTATATAGAGTATTTGGAAATGACACGTTCACTTCCTGTAGCAATTGTTGATAAACCAGTAGTATTAGTAGAAAAATCTATAAAAACTGAGAAAAAACTAACAAATAAGAAGAATAAAGATAAAGATAAAAATAAAAATAATATAGAACCATCAAATAATAAAAATATACTGACACTAAAAGTTAATGATAATTCTGTAACTGTAGAATTTGATTTAGAGTATTATAATAAATACATCTTACCAATAGTGAGTGAGAATATTACTAATGCTAAACCGGCAAATAAAGTATCCACTAAAAAGTCAAAAATACTGGTATTAGATGATACTCCAGTGTTAACTGACGAAATACGTATTTATATGTGGTGTCTACTATTAAAAGAACTTATTAGTACAGGTAAACCCATTCGTGAAATAGATGATCTTAAGAATATTACCTTTTATGATTTGGAGGATGCTACTTATTATATTGATGACGCAAATGTCGTTTCACAACATAAACCATATAAAACCTTAGGTTTTCTGTTAACAAATGAGGAAGTGATTATGGAAAATCATATAGATGAATTTATAACAGAATACCAGTCTAAATATATGGACTTATCAGATGAATACATTACGGTATTTCTTAATGAAATTTATAAAAATAGCTCGCTGAAAACTATTGAAAACTAATAAACTAGCAAAGTTTTATAACTAGACTTTTACAAATTTCTAAGTCTGTTTTTAATATTTACATTTTTACTGTCACAAAATAATATCTACAATTTATGTTGTGATGTTAACTTACTATTTCTAAAAACGGATTTAGAAATTTGTAAAGTCTTATTTATAACTAATAAAAATTTTAAAAATATAGTGATTGTCTAAAATATAATGAATATTTCTATAGATACCAAAGAATATTTTGATGATATATTAAAATCTTTTAGTTATACAACCCACGAGATAAATTTACAATTAGAGAAAGATTTTCCTAGAATGATTGTTATTATTAATGGGCGACGTATATCTGAATATAATAATTTCAAGTTTATTATTAATAATCTGTTATATCCTGATATATTCAAAAAATTAGCTTGGTGTATACCAACACAAGTTAGTTATTTTTTCTTCTATAAAATGATGTTGGAACATTATAGAAATATAAATGCTAATTATATATTGGCTGAGTTAGAAGGTAATAGACCAGATAATAAGATGGTTATAAACTATAATTTTGATAACAATAAGAGTTATGAAGTACTATTATCCAAAAATTTCCGTCTAGTGGAAACAGTTGGTGACGAGATAATAGTGAGATACATTATTCGCTCTGTTGCCAAAATTAAGGTAGGTGAAACGCGCAAAGTGGATTTCACTTTTACACAGGAAATTCCAGTAGTAAGAACTAGGTCTAGAATAAATATATTACATAAATAAACTATATTTTATTATAGTGAAATATTACTATAATAAAATAATGCTAGATAAATATTATTATCTAAAGAACTTAAGAAAAATACTCTACAAAATACTATGATATTAGTAACAGATAATAAAGATTGTACTAGACAGAATAAATTAGATAGAAATGTGTATAGTTTATGGTATACGCCAGTACACACATTATTATCCTATTTTTCTAGTCTTGAAAATAAGTATTTCTTATCAATTAGTATATTCCAGTTATTAACACTAGGTCCAATACCTAAACATTGGTCTCCAACTGGCGCTTATTCCACTATAATACCACTATTTATGTGTTTATGTATACATATATTCAATGATATTTATCAGTGGATAAATATTTTTATAAGTTGTCATAAAATTAATAGTGCTATATATACTGTGTGGGATTTTACTGATAAAAAATGGAAGGGTAAAACATGTGAAAATATAAATGCTGGTGATATTGTTCATGTAAATGTAAGTACTATTATTCCAGTGGATATGTTAATTATAGATAGTGGAAAAAAAAGATACACTAAACTATCACTATCTAATTTAAATGGTGAGAGTAATGTTATATCCAAACATATGTTAGATAATAAATTTAATATAAATTCATACTATAATAGTCAGATTAATATAATAGAGGATAATAAAAATAATATAGATGAGATAAGTGGTTATATAGATTTAAGTAATGGTATACGTGTACCATTTGATAGTAAAAATTTCATAGTAAATGGTAGTGAATTAATTAGTGAGTATGTTATAGGTGTGGTTTTGGCGGTTGGTCATGATAAAAAACTATCAAATATGATGTTGACTACTATATATAAGGAAAATACTAGTGATAAAAAGATTAGTGACTTTATGATGAACACCACTATTTATATTTTAATATGTATGGTGATAATGGTATCTGTATATCGTATAAACTATAATGCGTCTGTAGTTAATATAATGCTATCGTTAGTTCTGAATATGATACAATCATGGATTGTACTAAATGGTATAATACCATTTAGTCTTAAAATTCTACTAGGATTTGTTAGAAATAGTCAGTCTAAGGTGCTATATAAAAATACTCGTATTGAAACACACACACCATCATTAATAGATCAGTTTTCGCATATAGATTATGTATTAAGTGATAAGACAGGTACACTAACCAAAAACTCACTGGAAGTCATTAATATTGTAGATAGAAATATGGATATTTATGATTTAAGTGTGGAAAAAATTAAGATATCGGAGAATATTATTAGAACACTTGGTCTATGTGTGAGTTACGATGAGGGAGATTTTCATACGGTGGAAGATAAGAGTATACATAGTAAATACATTTATCTTGATTCTATGATAGATTATAGTAATAGTGATATAACACTGCAAATATATAACAAGGTTGAACGGTACAAACATATAGATATGCCATTTTTGCGGTTTAGTAGTGATAGGCCTATAAGTAGTAGTATTTATGAAAAAAATGGAAAGTATTATATATATACAAAGTCCTCTATATCTAAATTCTGTGAGATTACATTAGATAAAAAAATAGTGTGTGACGCAGATACCTGTATATCAAATAGTGATCCCAGCCTAAGACTATTGGCACTTGGATTTAGGGAAATTTCCAAAAACGAACTGGACAAACTAACTACTACGCAAAATCCAGTAATTATAGAACACTCTATGCGTTTTGTGTGTATTATAGGTATACGTGATAATCTAATAGATAATGTGGCTGATGTAATAAATAAACTAAACAGTATAGGTAAAAGTATTACCATGTTAACAGGTGATAGAAGATTAACAGCTATTGCCATAGCAAAACAATGTGGTATAGTAAAACCTAATAATGTTATTATTGATCTAGATAAGATTACTATGGATACTGAGTTAAATAAATGTAATATAATAGTATTCCATAACAATCAATTAATAAAATTGTTGGATAGTAGTGATATATTACATAAAATAATAGATTATATTAAACACCACAAAAATAACATGATAGGTTATAGTTTAACTCCAACTGGCAAAAAATTTATGGTGGATATGCTTGAATCCTATGGATTAAAAACACTATCTATTGGGGATGGTTTTAATGATATACCCATGATACATAGTGCTAATATAGGTGTTAGTGTAAGTAATAAGATTAGTGGGCAGGACTTCAATATGGATAGTATTTTAAAGTTGCCATTATTATTTGCGTATGGTAATGAATTTTGCTATAGAAATAATGTAATTTCCATATTTACTTTGTATAAAAGTGTTAGTCTGGGGTTTGTAGTATTCTGGTATCTACTAACTAAAACAGATGAAGAACCCGCGTTATTTGATTTCTTTATCTATCAAGGTTTCCATCTTGTGTGGAGCCTTATACATCCTATTAAATATGGAAACTCTCCCGTTATAAACCAGTACTATAACACGAAACACCTACTTGATAGTAAACTATTATTTTTGCTTATATTAATGGCACTATTTTATAGTTATCATCTATATTTTACATATTTTACTGATAAATATATTGGTATACTGTTACTTATAGTACAAATTAATAGTTCTATGTTAATATTTGATCATAATTTATATGGATTGATGTATCAGATTATAAATATTGGATTGTACATAGTATATCTATATATTATTGGTAAGGATATTGAGCCAGTGTCTATTGTAAAATTAATGGTTAATTATGTAGTTGTAAACTTACTATCAATTTATAGTATTTTGGGACTTTTTTATAGATATAAGAAGACGTGTAAATAATTCACAACAAGACTATAAATTTTGGTGTGAATTATAAAATAATGGTGTTTTTTATCTGTTTGTGTATGTGGATAGTTCTGCTAATCTTTCTAGTTCGTTGTCATTGTAACACATATTTAGATATGTGGCCATAGGTAATAAAATAGTACATACACTATTATTTTTTGTTAAACTATCGTATAAAATATCAACTTTCTCATCTGACAATGAATTTATATAGTTTAAAAGTTCTATTTTTTTAGAACTCATATATTATTTATATTTAAAATTATATTAAGGTTTTAAACTTATGTTGGTAGATATATTTAATAATACCGCTATAACTATATGTTATAAACCTGGATTAACGGATGATAATAGAATGTTATATGAAACACTATTTCCTATGTTATGGACATATTTTAATAATATAAAGGCTGATACTAGTAATATTATATATAACACTGTATTATATATAAATGATATTGACATAAATAAATATGTTGTAGCACTTACTAAATATGCTTTTAATAATTATGAATTAAAAAAAACAGCTCATAATGATAGTCATGAATATTATTATAATAATAGTTTCTTTGTAATAGATTGTAATATATTTTATGGTAAGGTGTTACTAGATTTTGTGAGTGATATAATAGTAAATAATGGCATTCTATCTAAAAATATATTTATCTTTACATATTTTGAGTTAATTGATAAAAATACACAAAATGATATTTTTAGTAAAGGATATCGTTATATTAAAAGCTGTAATTTTATATTTGTTAGTAGAGGCAATTATAACTATCATTCTATATCCAAGTTTAATCTAATTCGTATACCACATCCATCATTTGACCAAAACAAAAAATATTTACAGTATTTTTTAAAAAAAAATCTAAAAAGCTCATTTTTTGAACCAGTTTTGGATAAAATTATACTGGTTAGTGATAATGATATTTATCAAATGCTATTTATGATAGATATATTTCACTATGATCCAAATGTTATTAATAGATATACACTTGAAACGGATATCAATAATTTAGCACAAATAATGTGTAATAAATTAGAAACTGATTATTATGAGTTGCGTGAATTATTATATACTTTGTTAGAAAAGGCGGATTTTCAATTTATAATTAAGGCTTTCGTCCATAAATTATTACCAGTACTAAATTATAATAATGTACAAAGGGCTAAAGCTGTTAGTATTATTAATAAACATATTAGATTAACAGGTCTTGCTAATAAACATATATATATATTAGAATGTATAATTAGTGAAATGGCAGAAACTATATGATTTTTATTAGGTGGATACAAGTTCGGGATACAAGTTCGGGATACAAGTTCGGCATACAAGTGTGGCACACTTGTAGTGAAGTCGTTTGTCCCATACCATAAAACATTGTTATAAATTTTGGTGTCGATACCACTTTAAATAACAAACTTAAAAGTGGGACAAAAAAGTTCACTGTGCCACACTTGTAGTAAAGTCGTTTGTCCCAATCCATAAAAAGTCTTTATAAATTTTGGTGCCGACACCAATTTAAATAAAGAACTTAAAACTGGGACAAAAAAGTTAGGCATCTACATTCACCGTATTTTAATGCTATTTTAAAATATATCTTAACAGATTTTTATATATTTAACACTGAATTTCAGTAATGAGTGCGTAATATATAAAAATATAGTTTTATTAATTTACGGTGAATGTAGATGCCTAAAAAAAGTCTACTGGCCACACTTGTAGTAAATTTAGTAAAACGCAAAATATTAATTAGTTGTAATACAGTAACCATTTTTTTATAACAACACACCATTTTAAAAGGAAATCTATAGACTGTTACTGAATTATGGCAATAATATCTGAGATATCTCAAATATTGACATGCCTTTATAGAAAAAGTTCACTGTAGTAATATTATAAATAATAAAAACCCTCTAACTATTAGGCTGATTAGCCATTATATTATTTTATATAACTTTTATTTAAAGCATACACTACTATATTTTCATATATATAGTTATAATGATAGTTAATATATTTGAAAATATATCAGTCACAACAGAAGGTAGTTCTATAGTTAAGTATTTATTGGAAAACTTAAAATGGTCGGAACCACCTGTAAATTGGGATATTAGAATTATGCAACATGAGAGTTATAAAATAGGGTTTAGTGACTTAAATTTTCATATTGATTATATTTCACCATTAGCTCTTAAAAATACTAATTGTAATATACTAATACCTGATTTAGATAAGTTTCCTAAATCACATTTGGACTATTTAGATTATATTGATTTAATATTAGTTAAGAATGTGGATGATATGGAAAAATATAGAAATTTTTTTGGTAAAGGTATTCGTATAATAGAATTAGGTTGGGGTGTGTATATGAAGTCGGTTTTTAGCCCTAAAACTACACGTCAACCATTCACAATATTATCTTCTGAAAATGGTGCTGAAGTTTTGGAACTGGCTAAAAACTGGCGTAGTAAGCATAGTTTAAAAATCTATACATTATCAAAAACCGATGATATACTATTAGATTTGCTAGGATTACCTAACATTGAAATAATAAATTCTGGTGTTTTCAACACTAGTAGTATTAATATAATAACGGACAGAACATTTAACTACACTTATTTATTACATAATCTATGTATGGGAATGGTATTATTTTATGTAAATACCAAGCCACGTGGATGTAATTATTATAAATTTAATATGGAAAGGTTTGATGATATAGTGGATGATATGGATGTGGAGAATATTTCCACTCAGAACTATAAAAAATATGAAAAGAAAGTGAATAGATTTGCACAAAATTTTCTAGAAATTCTGGAGAAATTTTATTTTAAAAAATTTCCCACTCCCTACATGCCAAAAATTGTGGATTTTTCAGAAGTCCAAAACTATCCAGTAGTTAAATTGTTAACTTCTAGTGAGGAGTTAACACCACTACAAAAATATTGCTACAATAATTTAGACTATCCAAAAGAAAAAATAGTGTTTTCAGGAGATAGTGATTATACTATGGTATTTAGTGATAAATATTATTATCATCCACTTAGTATTAAAAATAGACTGGCTGAAATAATGGATAGTCCCTATAAGATGTTATATTCTTCTACAATACCTAACTATGATTATGCTCATAGACTTAGCACAATAGTAGTTGAACCATTGACTAAAATTTTTAAAGATAGAATAGTAAATGAGAGTCTATTTTATAGTGAATTAACGGCAAATTTCAGAGAGATGAAAGAAATGGATTGGCGTAAATACTTTGTGGGCTTAATTGTTCACGATGATGTAAAATATGAACCTAATGGCTGTCATTTTATTAATGAGGATGGTTTTGATCAAAATATTATTTCATCAAGTGGTTCTCTAAATTATTTAACTAGTTTATAATAGTATTTTTATAGACTTTTAATATAAATCTATAAAAATACATTAATGAGTAAACGCCAGCTTGTTCCCAATTGGGAACAGTAATTATTGAGGTGGCGTGGACTAAAGACATAAAATAAATATTATGGTAACATATGAGACCATAATATTTTGTACCCAATTGGGACCATTTTAGCCGGCATGTACATATTAATAAGTAAATCAGTATTTGTTACTAGATATACTTTGTTATCTAGTAATATCTATTGTTAGTAAATCAGTATCTGTATCCCCATACAAAAACACTAAAAAATTCCGATGTGCCATATAGCTAGTCTTCGTAAAATCTAGGTTTTTAACATGTAGTAAATATTCTAGTCTTGGTTTGCTAAGTAAAAATTTGTCTAATTCACCAAAAGTATTAAGTATACTAGTTCTATAATAATTAGTAAAAGGTAGATTAACTAAATTTTGAAATAATAATGACACACTCTTATTTATATTAACTAATATATTTGGATACATACCATCTAACACTACGTATATATCACTTACAATAATATTATTCACTATTATATAGTCACAAACACTATTTTTATCAATATTATAATATGGTGTATTACCTAACTGATCTAGCAAAGTATATATATATCCCTGAAAACTATCATCTAATTTTGGAAATAATATATAACCTAACATAGTAATATTTTCTGAAACATTACCAATAGAATTATTAATATTATTTGCTAGCTCAACTATTTTAGGTGTTTTATTGGATCTTATAAAATCAGTTGTCAATGTGTTAGCCAAATTCTGTATTTTTATATCACTAAATTTAAAAGTACACATTATGTTCAAGACATAGTCTTCTACTGTTTTATCATCTATATAACTATCCTCAACCACATTATTTATTTTATATTTACGAATAGTACCATCTCTACTAGCCCGATCCAAATATTCTACATAACGAACACGATCACTCCTAAATGGAACTGTTTTATAAAATATTAGATGGTCGAGTGAATATATATGATGGTCTGTTCTTAGTATTGCACCTGTATTACTATTCCTAATTATATTGTTTAACGTTCCATTCTCATTAGTTTTGTCACGTATATATAATACTGGATCCATATATTTATATTATAAATGTTTATTATTTAACTAGCATTCGCATCAACTAAACTTAGTATTTCTATATTAGATAATGCTATGTCCATCACATCTTTTACTGTTTTTAATGCTACAAATCGTATTTCATCTGTTTGTACTATAAATTTATGATATCCAGTAAATATAGCACTTGTATCAAGTAAAACTGTATAACTTTCACCATTTTTATACATACAATATAGTTTATCATTTTTAGTATTTTTGGTGTATTTAAAACTTACAAGATACTTCCCATATTCTAACTTATTTGATAAGATAGCTAACATATTAATATCTAGTTTGCTAACACACATATCTACCCATCCATATATATCTGATGAATATATATTATTCTTTGTACACACTATATTTTTATGTGTATCTAGTAGATTATCATAGTTTGTTATACCACAAATATTATTTATCTTATAAAGTGTGTTAGTTATATTTGTTAAGGTAATTAGTTTTCTACCAACAGTATTAATATTAATAGATATATTATCGCTCTTAAAACGCAGAGTATCTTTTAGTTTATAGTTTTCCGAATTCTTTGTAAAATTATAGACAAATTCTAAGCCAGTAAAATAATGGTCCAATGGTTTTAATCTAGCCAAAAAATTATTATTAACTGGTAAATTGTATTCTAGATCCAATTGGATTTTATCAACACTATTTTGCTTGAACACAATATTATTAATAATAATATCAGCCATACCTACCACCTCCAATATATAGTATACATTTTTAGTACTATTAAATCTATCAAAAACATTATCACTATAAGTTTCTGATTTAGTTATATTATTTATAGAAAACAAAGGCGTACCCAAATTTTTCAATATTAAATTTCTAACATATTCACTATTTGCAGCAGACAAATCCACAGTTGAAGTGCATTTATATATGTTAAACACAGCATTATCTATACTTAAAACATGGTAATTACAATTAAAAACAACCCTGGTTAACATATCTGGCCTAAAATCATAAATAGGTGATATTGGACCTATTACTAAATATCCTGTTGATGGTATCGCAGGGTTAAATCTAATGACACCATTATTAGACGTATTATTATTATTATTATCCATTGTAGTTATTAGTCCATCTTTTAAATAACTACTATCTACAACATGCCAAGTTTGTTTATATAATTTATAAGAGTTTTTTGGTATTTTAGATATTTTAATATTAGCTATATAATATGACACAGCTTCACTAACACTTGATACACAATTTTTCATATAATATAGTCCATATATTCTCTTATTTTTATGATTGATAGGATCAAGCGTATTACTAATATAGTTAGACCAATGAGTTAGGTCTTTATTATTTGTAATTGTGTGTAGATGTTTTACAAAATCAGGTTGTTCTACATTTTTCATATAATTATCAGTGTGTATAGGAGCTAATGTTTTAGACAATTTGAAACATATATTTGTGTAACTATATATTTTAGGTGGATTAATATTAATCATTATATCTGGTGTATCTACTCTATATATTTTCCTATCACGTTTCATATAGTATAATATATTGTCATGTATACCTACACGTATTGCGTATAAATTAAGTTCATTGTGTTGTCCATATACATTTATACGTCTCTCGTAGTTAACAGTTTCACTAAAACTACATAGTTTACATGTGTCATTGTTCACTAGAGCGTAAACTGTTTTTTTAATATTTATTACTGGTTCTACTATAACCCATGTATCATTGACAGTATATTTATAGAAAATTCCATCACTATTACTTACATATATATTGGGATATAGTGTATTGTCACCTGCTATATAAATATATACACCTGTAATACCACTATATCTACCATTTTTAAAAATAAAACAATCTGGGTAATTATCATAGTCAAAATCACCAAATGTCCATATATTATCATTATGAGTTATATTAGCTAACTTATCTATATTATAAGCAAATCCATCATCCCAATCACAATAATCAATAGATATTAACGATACGGTATCATTAGTATCACCACTACCAGTATAATCAAATGATATAGTATGTGATGTATCTAAGTGTGTGTTGGTTAATGGTCCCATAAATAAAAATGTAGCCTCTCCATCTACATACATACTACTACCCTCTCCATTTCTAAAACTTAGTTTACCGAATACATTGTTAGATGTTTCCAGATTATATAGATACCATGCCTTATTTAATAATTCATCCTGTGTATATTCAGCAAATCGTGTGTTATTAAAATTATTAGTTACCATAAAATCATTATCACTTAGACTAAAAGAGGCTGGTAATTTATAACGAACCCAAGTATCTATATGTGTATATAAATATTTTGTAAATTCCGTGTTATTTCCACTATCATTATTATAGCCTAATAATACAATATCTCCTATTTCAACACTAGATCCAGCTGTACCAAATGGAAAACTAATATGTGCGTCACCGGACGTATTGTTACTTATAAGTTGAGTACTACTATTATTATGATCAACTAACAAAAGCTCATCTTCTAATTTTACAAAAGTATTTAACTTAGATGTGTAAAATCTTTCTACTAATAATCCACTATAATTACGGTTGTTATAAGTATCTTCACTATGTAACATATTCAACATTCCAACATATAATACATCACTATCACCAATAAATCCCATAAAATGTTGGCTTGGTAATGGAAAATCTAATATAACATCACGTCTTAATATATTATCTCTAACCAATTCTGTATTAGTATATAGAATATTGTTTATAATACTACCAGCAAACTGAAATACTATATTATCATGCGCATACTGGAACGTTATGTCAGTGTTAATGTATTCTGATGGTTTGTATTTGTCAATGGGTGTAATACTATTCAGTATTTCGCCATTTAAACTAATATAGTTTGAAGTGTTTATAAAACTCATATCTCTAATATCAATATCATCTGGGTCAGAATATAATGTATATTCTAACTTATCTATACAATATCTATATTTATTATAGATAGATAGACTAAGATCTGCCTTTATATTTGTTACGCTGGGTTCATACTTTAATGTTAACATATCTATATTTACAATAACATCTGTATCATATATAATATTATTTTTGTAATTATCCAAATAAAAATTAGGTGCGTATGTTTTAGCAGCGGGGCGTAGTCGTCCAAAAAATGGGTCTTCTATGATAGGAGTGTATGAGAATGTGTCATCCCACAGACTATAAACAAAATTATTGAATGTTTTATCCACTACATGTGAGATTTTAAGCTGATTAGCCAAAGTATCACCTATAAAACTACCATAACTATTTATATAACCATATGTACTACCTAAAACATTACCATATTGTGTACCATAAATATGACCAGTTATTTTACCCGTCTCACTATCAACTAAACAGTTTAAGTCTGTATCATATATATTTGTTACCATTTGAGTATTAAGACTTCCAGATAGATTAAGATCAGAAATATTTACGGTACCCACTAATTTAACATTTCTAAGATTTATAGTCTGTAATTCGTTGCGCTTGCCAATAATAATTCCATTTGGGCCAGCACTTAGTATTATATCAGTTAGACTATCAAACATAATTCCACGAGTAGTATTAAACTCCATGTAATTTCTACTCAGAACAGTATTTAATAGTTCCGCTATATAGTCCGTCATATAATCTATTAATACATGTTTATTTTAAAATAATCACAAAATAATCAGTAAAATAAACTATTTATTTTACTGATTATTCAAATACTATTATATCAGTAACTGTCTATATGTTTATATGGCTAATATGTTTATATGGCTAATATGTTTATATGGCTAATATGTTTATATGGCGTCTAAATGATATAGATATTTTTATTAATAATAATAATAATAATACCATAACAAATAATAAAAACGTAATGTACAAGTTTGGGGCGCAATTAGGTTTGGATGTCCCACACAATTTTATATAACAAACTAAAAAACTAGACAAACGTGTCTAGTATGCCAAACTTGTATATTAAATAACATTTCGCAAAATGCGGGATCCACTGGATAGCCAATATGAACTAGTACATTTATGTTAACTACAGTCTACTACTTTAACACTATCTTTTTTATTAATTATTAATGGATGTGTATCACATGTTATGGCAAATTTATCACGAATACTAAAATGTTCACCTATAAAACTAGATATCATTCCTGTTCTATAAATAATATATATTAATAATAATATCATACCAAAAAAAATATGGTTAAAACGAAACATATATGTATATTTTATAGTTATAACAAAAAAAAATAAAAATATGAAATTTATCCAAAAAGATTATAATTTGGATTAAATTTACTCATACCACCTAAATAATGTTTGTGTAAATCCAGTGAAATATTACGGAAATCTCTACAACTAGGATCATCCATACCATGACATACATCACGTACTCTATATTGTTTATCTAAATTATGTGGATTTATTATATATTTACTACATGATGATTTTATTGGCGTAGTAATTACTGGTCCATAATATAGACGTGAATTTGGTAAATTTGTTTTAACTCCACACTTTGTGTGTTTAATACTGTTTAATCTTTTCTGAGGACAACTATTTTGTTTATTGTTTGTGTAATTTTCAAAATAATCATGACCTTTTATAAGTCTAAAATATGTTGTGAAAATAGCAATACATAATACAGCTATGATTACAATGTTATAAGCATTATCTGTTATTTTATCCATATATAATTCATTGATTATAATAGTTTTCAGCGATAAATATTTTGTAATTTCATGTTTTTGCTTGATACGGCATGAATGTTAGAACATGGAGCTGAACTATATCCAGGCGTAATAGGAAGATTATCTGGCCTTATCCATCCAGATTTATTTGGTTGTCGGCCACATTTTTGTAGGTATTTAGTATTACGTACAAGATCTCTACTTGGAATACCACCCCTAACCCAGTCTTCACGTGCTACTTCTTCCACTAAATGTACTGGATTTTGTATATTTTCTCTTAGACATGGAACTAATGGAACAAAAGTATCTATATACACACCACTAAGTGTATTGCATGGTTTTTTTTGACTAGTATCTTCCCCTGTTCTTATTAAATTCTCAAATCCACCATCAACCATACCTCGTCCCATAAATGGAACACCTTGATATGGACGAGTGTAGAGCTGCTGTATATACCGCATGTTTGTAAGCTTATCGCTATTTCGCAAACGTGAATCATCGTCTATATTACAACCATTTGTACTAGTCCAACCATAACCATCTTTATATAGTATAGTGGGTTCGTCAAGTGCTACATTAGCTATATTTTTACTGGCGCAATCACAATCTTTATAGCTTTTTAACATGTACTCACTATTTGATTGATTTTGAAAGTCTTTAAAATTCCTATAACAATTATCTTCACCTAATATAGTTTTATTATTAAAGTTTAGCTTAGGCGTATTTATATAGCATTCTGTGCCTGATTGTGACATCTATATAATATTATTAATATTTTAGTTTATTATTTTTGATCGTTTATTTTTTCTAAAATATTTCTAACATTTTTGTATATGGATAAAGTATTGAGTAAATTTAATAAAACTACTGGTGAAATGATTTCTGACTTACAAAGTGTATACCCAGAATTAACTGAACAGTGTCAGATATTTACAGAGAAATATAAAATAGATGATGCTGATAGTAGAGAATATATTCGTTATTTTTATAATAATGTTTATATATTTTCGGAACAAATAGCTAAAAAGGATGTGTCATTTTTTGAAAATGTGGCTCCATTAGACAATGTGGATCTGAAGTTTTTGGTGTCTGATAGTTCCCATAAAAATAATTTGGAAATTGTATGGAAATATATGGACACACTATATCTATATGGTTTTAAATATATTAAGCTTCTTACTGAAATGAACGAGACACTTAATGATAGTGAAGCGATTGTAAAAAACCTAAAAACCATGGGTTTTGACCAAGAATTTTTTGACAATCAGAGCAAATTATTATCCAAAATGATTGAAAATATGCAGACTAAAACAGGTGAACCATCTGAAGATGGAACAGGAGCGACGTCAGCTCCAAAATTACCACCTGAAATGGAAGTTTTAGCTGAAAAACTATTTGGTGGAGCTTTGGGTAGTTTGGCTAAGGAAATAGCGTCAGAAGTAGACACAACTAAACTAAATATTGATTTAAACAATCCACAGAACTTATTAAAATCGTTGGTATCAGGTGAAAATAAGGATTTAATGAACCTTGTTACAAATGTTAGCACAAAACTTCAAACTAAAATAGAACGTGGGGAGGTTAACCAACAAGCTCTAATGGCTGAGGCTACCACTATTATGGAAGATTTACAAAAGATGAAGGATATTCCAGGACTTGATCCTAATCTTTTCTCTGGTCTTAATTCATCTGGTTTCAACCCTGCTGCTATGATGGGAATGATGAACATGATGGGTTCCACTAATAAAAAACCAAGTAATCCAGAAAATCTTAAATTATTACCCAAAAATCATCCCAAACGTAGAAATGCACGAAAGTAATAGTTAACACAGAATTTTTATTTTTTTATTTTTTTATTTTTATTTTTAACCAAAAATAAAAATAAAAAAATCACAAACTATAATTCTAAAACCCATAGCCCAAAAACAGGAAAATGGTCAGTATAACTAACCAATAGGTCATCATCTAAATTATATAATTTACACTTTAGTGAAGTATTAGTTATTATCCTATCAGCCCAATAAATATTTTGGCTATCATAAATATCAGCTATTTTAGCGTATTTAGATTTGATACTAATGGATTTTCCTATTTTAATTTTGCTATTTGGTGGAAAAGCTGGATTGTCAAAGTAGCCAGCAAATTTTACAACAAAACTATTTAAATTATCCAGTGATCCCATTTCTTTCACATTATTTAAATATTCTCCCACCAATATGTTAAATTCATCATATTTTAATAGTGTTTTAATATCATCACTATTACTAAGATTTATATCATCAAACAAGTGTTCCGGTACATAATGTAAACGGAAATTGAACCCACCCAATATAAATACATTTTTATGGTTATTTACTAGTGTGTTATATAAAACATCTAGACTATCTTTTCGTTCATAAATACCCATATGATCATATGTATACTTATCTGGTAAGTTTACACATATAAATAAATACTCCATATCATAAATAAGCATCTTTATACCAACAGAACCTTTGGTAAAATATTGGTGATTAAATCTAGTATATATTGTATTATCTACTATTTTATAGTCCTTAAAAGTCTTGCGTACCAAGATATAAATAGATATTCCACGTACACCATAATAACTAATACCACTTAGTCGCGATTTACTTGCTAATTGATAAAGTGTACCTAGTTTACTACTAGATAAATAGTATTGTAATCCAAATTTAGTCTCTGTAAATCCCAAAACTATTACATCTGGATGTGTAATATGTACCTTATAATAAACATGGTT
>Ga0315902_10002416_pt1 | contig 29055 bp, 27 predicted proteins | sample LakEriMetagenome_9_FD_203523 | JGI IMG/M metagenome (GOLD analysis project Ga0315902, IMG submission 203523) | Freshwater fungal communities from buoy surface, Lake Erie, Ohio, United States - Buoy 12 MA117 | ecosystem: Environmental > Aquatic > Freshwater > Lake > Lake biofilm | place: USA...
GACACCAATGCCGCAGTAGCCGCCCTCTTGACCGGTAACGTCGACGTCGTTGGTACCGAGACCCTCGGTGCCGGTGCCGAAGTCGAGACCGTCATCAAGGCTGCCGCCGAGGGTAAGGTGCAGGTCGAGACATTGGCCAGCCCAACCTGGGAGCACATTGACTTCAACCTCTTCATCAAGTAATTTGATGCGCTATACCCCCAATCAGCCTGTGCTGATTGGGGGTATTTGCTCAAAAAGCCCCTTTTTGTCTTGCACCCATGATTTACCTCACATATAGTTGGGAGCCGCTATCGTGGCGACATTCCTTATCCGCCGTCTTATTCAAATGGTAATTGTGCTGCTGGCATCGGCCATCGTGTCATATGCGTTGCTTTACCTCGCGCCAGGCGGCCCAACCGCGGGATTGCGTCAAATCCAACAGGGTGGACGCAATACCATCACTGCCGAAGACATTGCCCGCATCAAAGCCCGTTTTGAGCTCGATCTTTACTTGCCCTATCGCTTCACTCGCTGGCTCGCTGGATTCCCAAGTGGCCCCGTTACCATCGGTGGCCAGACATTCTTGGCGGATACCGCTGTTGGATGTGCTATTCCTGGTCAAGTCCGTCTCCGATACCCTGATGGCACCTCGGAAATCATCGAGGAGGGGTGCGAGCAATACGTCACCTTTGCCGATTTGACCGATCGACGTACAAGCCGCGGTATCATCTTCGGTGACTTTGGTAGTTCTCAGGTGATTTTGCGCGACCGTCCCGTTTCTGTATTGATTGAGAGTCGCTTGCCCTATACTCTCCAGTTGATGGGCGCCGCACTGGTTATCTCAATCCTTATTGGCGTCCCTCTTGGTATCTACTCAGCCGTGCGCCAATACTCTCGCTTTGACTACGTCATGACCACCGTGTCGTTTGTCGGGTCTTCACTACCCACATTCGTCATCGGTATCATTAGCATATTAATCTTTGCCATCGCCGCCAAAGAGGCAGGGCTACCATATTTGCCACCTGGTAGTGCAGTTGCCCTCAGCGACTACACCGTTCCGCTGATTGGCACCGTCGAGGCTGAATCAACCCTCGACCGACTACTGCACTTCATCATGCCCTGTGGTGTCTTAGTATTCGTCAATATCGCTGGCTATAGCCGCTTTATTCGCTCAGGCATGCTCGAGGTACTGCGCCTCGACTACGTCCGCACTGCTCGCTCCAAAGGTCTCCGCGAGCGTACCGTCGTGCTCAAACATGCACTGCGCAACGCCATCCTGCCGTTCATCACGTTGCTTGCCGGCGTACTCGTTGAGCTATTCGGTGGTGCAGCTATTACCGAAGCCATCTTCAACTGGCCCGGACTCGGGCGCTTGTTGGTTGACTCGATTGAGCGCAGCGACTATACAGTAGCGATGTCACTCACCATGGTCAGTATCTTCTTGTTGTTAATTGGCTACTTAATCACCGACATTCTTTATAGCGTGCTTGACCCACGCATTCGATTGTCGTAAAGGGGCATCATGAGCACATCCACACCAACACGCCCCGCAAGCCAATGGGAGCTCGTACTGCGTCGCTTTCGTAGCCATCGCGTCGCTATGTTCTGTCTGTATGTCTTGATTGCGATCTACATCGCCTCAATGTTCGCACCATATATTGCGCCATATCCACGCGATCAAATCTCACTTGACCGCTCGTATGTCACACCATTTCAAACCTCCAAAATCGGTACATTTCATGTGCTGGGCACCGACCATCTCGGCCGTGACTTTTTTACCCGCTTGATTTATGCGGCCCGAGTCTCACTCACCACGGCTCTAACCGTCGTCACTATCTCGACAATTATCGGTGTGGTGATTGGTCTCGTAGCTGGCTACTTTGGCAGTTGGGTCGATAATCTCGTCACTCGATTCATCGAGTTCATCTCCACCTTCCCCACGTTTACGCTGTTGCTCATCGCCGGTTCGATTGTGTTGCAAAGTGAACAGGCCATCCCCATCCCAGACATACTCACCAAACTCTTCTCATTCTTGATGGCAATCAACGAACGCGAAGCGCGTCAGGTCGTCATGATTGTGGCGATTTTTGTGCTCCTCGGCTGGACGGGTGTGGCCCGCTTTGTACGTGGTATGGTCTTGTCCATCCGCGAACAACTCTACGTTGAGTCGTCACGCGCCCTCGGCGGCTCACACCTACACAACATGTTCACCCATGTGCTTCCGAACGCCATGCCACCGATTATCGTGTCATACACACTCGGTTTAAGTGGCACGTTGGTGGCCGAGTCGGGGCTCAGCTTCCTTGGTTTTGGTATCCAAGATCCAACCCCAAGCTGGGGCAACATGCTAGCCTTTGCCAATAGCTACATGTTTAATTACCCGTGGATGCCACTAGTACCCACCTTGCCCATCCTCGTCTGTTCATTGGCCATCAATTACGTCGGTGACGGTCTACGCGATGCCCTTGATCCGCGTGTCCAAACCGAAATACGCCGTGAGCAACGCGACGCATTACTGGCCGCCATTCGAGAGCGGAGCAAATCATGAGCAATCAACCCCTCCTCAAGGTGCAAGGCCTCAAAACCTACTTCTTCACTCCGCGTGGCGTCGTTCAAGCCGTCGATGGCATCGACCTGCACCTCATGCCCGGTGAAACCCTCGGTATCGTCGGTGAATCGGGCTCAGGCAAGAGCGTGACCTCGCTCTCCATCATGCGCCTCATTGCTGATCCCGGCGAAATCGTCGAAGGCTCGATTGAGTTTGACGGCGTCAATTTGCTCGATTTGCCCGAAGAGGTCATGCGCACGTACCGCGGCAACCGCATCTCGATGATTTTCCAGCAACCAACCTCGTGTCTGAACCCGGTCTACACCGTGGGCTCACAAATTACTGAGGCGCTGCAAATTCATCAGAATATGACGCCCGAAGACGCCAAAACGCGTGCCATCGAGCTTCTCAAACTCGTACGCCTGCCCGACGCCGAACAGCGTATCAACTCGTACCCGCACGAAATTTCGGGCGGTCAAGCCCAACGCATCATGATCGCCATGGCACTTGCCTGCAACCCAGCACTCCTGATTGCCGACGAGCCAACGACCGCCCTCGATGTCACCATTCAGGCCCAAATCCTCGAGTTGATGCGCGAGCTCCGCAACACGATTAGCACGGCCATCATTCTAATTACCCACGATCTCGGCGTCATCGCCGAGATGGCCGATCGCGTGGTCGTCATGTATGCTGGCCAGGTCGTTGAGTCAGCAACCGTACATCAGCTCTTCGATCAGCCACTCCACCCATATTCAACCGCACTGCTCAACTCCATGCCGTTTTTGGGTGACGAAAGTGGGCGCATGCTCGAAGCCATCGAGGGCACCGTGCCCATGATGATTAATCCACCACTTGGTTGTCGCTTTGCGGATCGCTGTAGCAAACGCTTTGATCGCTGCGATAAGGCGCCACCACTCGTCACCCACGAAGACCGCCTAGTCCGCTGTTGGCTCTATGCCACCGATGGAGCACCAAGTCTATGAGCCACACACTGCTTGAGGTCAATAACCTCGTCAAACACTTCCCCATCCGTAGTGGTCTGTTGCGTCGTGTCACCGGTCAAGTGCGTGCCGTCGATGGTGTCTCTTTTACCATCAACAAAGGCGAGACCTTGGGCTTAGTGGGCGAATCTGGCTGTGGCAAAACCACCGTCGGTCGCACGTTGCTCCGCCTTATTCCTGCGACAAGCGGGAGCGTAAAGTTTGACGGGAGCGAGGTACTCACTGCCTCACGTAGCGAGACCAAAAACCTGCGCCGCAAAATGCAAATCGTCTTCCAAGACCCATTTGCCTCACTTGACCCACGGCGCACCATCGGCGAGAGCGTCGCCGAAGGCCTCGTCATCCACAACATCGGCACCCGTCAAGAACAACAAGAGAAAATCGCCGCCATGATGGAGCGCGTCGGCCTGTCTGCCGCCCTGCTCGAGCGATTCCCCCACGAGTTCTCCGGCGGCCAGCGCCAACGCATCGGTATTGCCCGTTCATTGGTCATGGATCCGTCACTGTTGGTCCTCGACGAGCCCGTTTCGGCCCTCGACGTCAGCATTCAAGCCCAAGTGCTCAACTTGCTCAAAAAGTTGCAAGCCGAGCTCGGTTTGACCTACCTGTTTGTTGCGCACAATCTAGGCGTGGTCGAGTATGTCAGTACCCGCATCGGCGTCATGTATCTCGGCAAAATGGTCGAGCTGGCACCACGGAGCGAGGTCTTCAGACGTCCCCTCCACCCCTACACCAAAGCGCTCAGCGCCGCCGTGCCAGTCCCACGCCCGACTGCTACCCGCGAGCGCATCGTGCTCCAAGGTGACGTCCCTAGCCCGGCCAACCCTCCGAAAGGCTGCCGATTCCATACCCGCTGCTGGATGGCCAAAGACATCTGTCGCACCCAAGAGCCTGCACTCGAGGAGAAAGTCCCTGGGCGCTGGTCCGCCTGCCACTTCTGGGATCAGGTGTAATCAATACACACAAAGGCGGAGGCAGCGTTGCTGCCTCCGCCTTTGTGTTATGCGTTATGCACCCGCAAAATGCAATTCTTTTTGCAAAGACTCAGTGTCATCCACCGGCCCAATTAACGTCAAATGCAGGTGCTCGGCGTGTAAAATGCGCTGTGTCACCCGAATGATATCGGGCAACTGGAGGCTTTCAACATCGCGTACGACATCTTCGACCGGAATAACCCGCCCGTATCGCAGCAGATGCGATCCATTGCGCATCGCCACCGCCATCGTATCCTCAAGCGACAACAAAATCCCACCCTTGACTTGCTCTTTGATTTGTGCCAATTCGCTCGCATCAATCCCCTGATGTAATACATCACGGAGCACCTGCATCACCGCCTGTATCGCTTCAGTAATGTGCTCCGGGTCAACACTTGCTCCCACCACCCACTTGCCTGCATCCACATATTCGCGACTGTATGAGCCAATCATGTAGGCCAAAGCCCGCTCCTCACGAATCTCCTGAAAGAGTCGCGACGTCGAGTTCCCACCCACCACCGCATCAAACACCAACAACGCTCGCCGATCCGGGTCGTGCAGCGCCAATGCCGGCATACCCAAACAAAAATGCACCTGCTCGCTCTCGTCGTATTTGACCGTCACCTTAGGGCCAACCACCGGTGCTGTCGTTGCGCGCAACTGACTTGGAGTACCACTTGGCAACGCCGCAAAAGCATCAGCCACCATCGCCAACGTCACATTCACATCCACATTGCCGGCAATCGAAATCGTTATGTTGGCACGATTGTAGGACTGTTGCCAGAACGCAACTAGCTCATCACGACTAAATCGCCCAACCGTCTCAATACTACCGGCAATATCGCGCCCAAGTGGCTGATCACCCCACAAGGCATAATCTGACAACAGGTTCACAAGCTCTGCCGGCGAATCCTCGGTCTGACTGATTTCTTCGATAATCACCCGACGTTCTTTTTCGACATCGCTCGCCAACAACAATGGATTCATCATCATATCAGCGAGCACATCAATCGCCCGCGCTACATGAATGTGGGCGACTTTAATGGTATATACCGTCGATTCGACGTTGGTGTAGGCATCAATCATGCCACCCACACCCTCAATGGTCTCAATCAACACTTTGGGGTTTGGACGGCGCTTGGTACCCTTGAACAGCATATGCTCAATAAAATGCGCCATGCCACTCTGCTCATCCTGCTCATGCCCCGATCCAACACTCACATAACAACACACCGATGCTGAATATGTATGTGGAAGTGGTTCAATTACCACCCGTAAACCACCCTCTAACACGTGGAGCTCTGGCATGCTGTACCCTTTTTGATTCAAACCATTTCAAATTCATCATACCATGCAACGCACTGCCAAACATATGGTAATATAGCCGTTGACAAATACGTCACTAGATGGAGTACCTCATGAAAAAGCCATGGCACTGGATTGCCATTTTGGTAGCCGCTTACCCCTTCTTGGCGCTCGGGTTCAAGTTGATTGAGTCAGAGTCAATCATCACCGTGTTGGTATACTTCGGCATTTTGGCCGGTCTCGTGGTTGGCATCATCCTCGGTCTGCGCCAAAAGCCCAGCAAGAGCGAAGTGGTCAAGCCTGTGTGGGAAGAGACGTTGAACCAACGACAGTAATCCTGTCTCGACCATACAACCGACGCAGTGTTGCGTCGGTTGTATGTTTTTAGGTTGATATTATGCTCTCGCCATTCCGTAGTACCGCCAATCTTCCTGCCGACGAAGCGCTCGCCATTCATAACCAACGAAGCGTGATCATTGATGGCATCGGCGTAGGCATCGTCACCGGTATCGCCACTTTTCTCTCCGTCTTCTTGGCACGCCTTGGCGCCTCACCGCTCTTGGTCGGGCTCCTGACCTCCATGCCTGCCCTCACTGGTCTCCTCCTCGCAATCCCCGTCGGACGCATGCTCGAGCACCAACCCAATCCGGTGCCGTGGTACTCACGCGCCCGCGTCTGGGTCCAAGCTTCCTACGCATTTACCGGCATATTACCGTTCGTAATCCCCCTTGAGTATGTCCCCATCGCTATCATCGCTATTTGGGCCATCGCCACCATCCCCCAAACTATCGTCAACATCACGTTCACTGTGGTCATGGGCGCCGCCGCCGGCCCCACCCGCCGTCAACAACTGATGAGCTGGCGTTGGTCAACCCTCGGGGCCGCATCGGCGCTCTCCGTGGCGGGAGCAGGTTGGGTGCTCAATCATTTCGAATCATCGTTTCCCATTAACTATCAAATCGTCTTTGTTCTGTCGTTTGTTGGTGGCATGCTCAGCTTCTTGTTTTCGTCGCGCATCAGCATCCCCCCGACTGCGCCACCAACCGAGCATAAACGCGGTCTACGCGCCCTCCTGAGCGAAAGCACGGCCATGTTCCGCGAGACTCCGGCATTTGCGCGGTTCATCTCAGCCTCGTTCATTTTCAACTGTGGCATCTGGATGGCCATGCCCCTCTTCCCACTCTATTGGGTGCGCGTGGTAGAGGCCAGCGACTTCTCGATTGGTCTCATCAACACCGTCAACAACGGCGTCTTACTTATCGCCTACTTCTTTTGGGCCCGCGTCTCTAGCCAAAAAGGCAACCTCCCCGTCATGTTTGCCTCAACCATCGCCCTGGCCCTCTATCCGCTCCTGACCGGCATGACCCAATCGGTCACCGTCATCATCGTCCTCGCCGCCCTCGCTGGATTCATCGGCGCCGGCAAAGACCTGGTCTTTTTTGATGTGGCCCTCGGCACCATGCCCAAAGACCGCGTACCTTCTTATGTTGCCCTACAACAACTCACCGGCTATGTGGCAACTCTCGCCATGCCCCTAATTGGCACCTGGATAGCCGACGCATTCGACTACCATATTGCCCTCTTTATTGCAGCTGGGTTGCGGCTGACTGGCGTCGTGTTGTTATATCTCTTAAAAATTGGCCGCACCAGTGTTGAGCCAAATCCCGCCAGCAGTTGACCGCTCATTGGTACAACTCGTCGCCACCACACGCCACCAATAGATAGGCTCACACAAAAACACCCCATGCGTCTTTGGACGCATGGGGTGTCGTGGTATCACACATTTATTTGGCAGCAACAACCTTATTGGTCAATACGCCAATCCGCTCAATCTCGGCTTCCATCACGTCGCCGGCCTTCATGTACTCTTTGGGATTGCGTCCCATGCCGACGCCCGATGGCGTGCCGGTGCAGACAATCTGGCCAGCCTCGATGGTGCTCCCCAGCGTCAAGTACTCGATGCTGGTTGGAATATCAAAGATCAAGTCGCCGGTATTTGAGTGCTGACGCTCTTCGCCGTTCAAACGCAACTTAATTGCCAATACCGTTGGATCAGGAATCTCGTCGGCAGTGACGATACATGGCCCAATCGGCCCACTATTGTCGAGACTCTTGCCTTTAAAGAACTGCTGGTGGCGGTTCTGCAAATCACGTGCCGAAATATCGTTGACAATCGTGTAGCCAAAGACATAACTCAATGCATCAGCCTTACTCACGTTCTTGGCGGTCTTGCCGAAGATATAGGCCAACTCGACCTCGTAGTCCAGCTCACTCGTCACGTTCGGATCAAGCGGAACCTCATCACCATCGCCACATACCGCATTCAACGCCTTGGTAAAAAATACGGGGAACTCCGGCAACTTCGGCTCGCGCCCACGTGCCAAGTCTGACTCAATAGCGTGCGCCACGTAGTTCATACCCAAGCACATCACGTTCTGCTTTGGACGAGGAATCGGCGACAACAAGCGCACATCGGCACGCTTCACCACATTCGCAGCCGCAGCCACCGCTGCCCGCGCCTGCACCAACGCCGCCTCGCCACCATCAATCAAGGCCAGCATCGACGGGGCAACGCTGTCAAGTACGACAATCTCGCTGTCATTGGCACGCAATGCGCCAATATGCACACTACCACTCTTTGTCTTAAACGTTACCAGTCGCACAATAATCTCCTTTGCCTATTGCGGGTGTCTCTATCCTACCATAAGAACACGAGGTATCCGTTTTTGGCATGGCAGTTGTATACCTTAAATTATTTCAAATTCATTTGAATATTTAAAATAAATTTGAAATAATATCTGGGTGCCGTAACGCACCCAACAAGCGTAGGTAGCCCACCATCCGTTCACGACGCATCGCACGCTTGTGACCAAGTGCCCATTTGAGCGTCTCAATCAATAATTCACCGGCAAACATCAACCACAGACACAGTTGTACAATCCGCATCGTACCCAGGCCATACGCCAAAAACGCCTCACGCAGGCGACTCTGATAAAACCAGATTTGGCGCTGTACCGGCATTTGCTTGCTACTTTGGCCCTCAAAATGAATCACGCGTGCCTGTGGCACGAACAACATGCGCTGCGGTGCACCCGCACTCAAACGCCGTTGCCACTCGACCTCTTCGGCATACAAGGCAAAGCGCGGATCAAACACACCGCGTTGGGCAATAATCGCCGTACGCATCAATAAGACGGCTCCTACCAGCCAATCAACCGGTTGTTCGGTGTCAGCAGGTGTGTCGTCATAGCGATACCCCCGTTGCCACGGGTTGGGTGTCCACATGCGCCCCCACGGGGTACTTTCAAAGAGATACGTGCCAAGCGTCGGAAAGCGCCGGCGTGACGATTGCAGACTACCATCGCCATAGCGCAACTCGGGGCCACAGCCAATCACCTGCGGGTGACGCACTAGCGCATCAACAAGTCTTGCCAGTGCGCCGGGCTGCACCACGGTATCAGGGTTAAGGCAGCAGATGTACGGCGCCGGGTCATGGGTCAACAGCCACGCCAACCCCACGTTGTTACCCTTGGCAAAACCGTGATTGACCGACTCCGCCATACACATCACGCGCGGGAACTCGGATTGCACCATGGCTGCACTGCCATCGTGCGATGCATTATCGACCACCACGATGCGCCCGACCAGTGGATCAGTGATGATGCTGTTAAGGCAATCACGCAACAGGTCACGCGTGTTCCACGAGACAATCACCACATCAATCATGGGATTGCCCCTTTGACGCATGCTGGAGACAGCGGAGTTCAACAAAACTCATCATGGCAAACCAGGCCATCACCGACGCCAACACCAAACCGACCCAGCCATCGCGCCAACCGGCGTTGGTGATATAGCGATAGACAAACTCGCGTACCGGCGCCCCGATATAGTTGCGCCAACGCGCCGGGCGTCCTTGTTGGTGCATGGTGGCCGCTTCGCGTCGCGCATAGGCGGCTTGTTTGTGCCACAATTCATCAAAGCGTTCAATATTGAGATGGGTAATATGCCCAGTCAGATGCGCAGTTGTACCACGCACCGCCGCCACTTCGTGCACCTCAATCTGCTCGTCGTAGTGCGCATCAAGGCGGCGGACCAAGCGTAACTGATAGTCGGGGTACCATCCACCGCCGACCAGACAGCGCCCAAAAAAATAATTGTGGCGGGGTACCCAATAGCCGGCGACATCGGTGGGGGCATCGACACATCGCGCGGCGAGTTCATCGAGCAAATCAGGTTCAACCCGCTCGTCGGCATCCAAAAAGAAGACCCACGGTTGGGTACACAACGTCAACGCTAAATTACGCTGTCCGGGGAACCCACGCCAGGCCTCGATCGCCACGCGCGCACCGGCCTCTGCGGCAATCGTGGCAGTGGCGTCAGTAGAGCGTTGGTCGACCAATACTACCACCTCGGCGACACGCCCCTGCACACTGGCAATAGCGGCACCAATATGCCGTGCTTCGTCTTTGGCGATAATCGCCACACTCATCGGCATGGTACTCATAATCGGGCCAAGCTCCGATAAATCCGCGTTTGCTCAGCATACTCGGCCGATGACAGCTGGCCACGCACGCGTTGCCACCATGCGCGCGCGTGCAACCGGGTCATGCCCAACCACAACCAGCGCCGATGCCAACGCAGCTCGGCAGGGGTGGCCCAGCGTTGCCAATACAAACGCCGGCTCTGCCACAAGGCGGTCAGCATGGCGGCTTTGAACTGTTTTGACGATGCGCCGCCCACATGGGTGACCACCGCAGCCGGCTCTTGCCAAATCGCCCACCCTGCCGCACGGACACGCCGACTCCAATCGACCTCTTCGACATACATGAAGTACGACTCATCGAGCATACCAATCGTGTTAAGTACCTCGACACGCGTCAGCATACAGGCCCCCAGCGGGTGATCGATGGCAAAGGGCTCATCACCGATAACCTCTTGCGGATAACGCCCATGCCACCACGAATCATAGAATCGGCCGGGCGTCACTTCGCCGGGCGGGAACAAATCAAATAACGTCATCAGTGGTGTCGGGAACCGAAAAGCCGCACGTTGAAGGGTACCATCCGGGTTGCGCAACTGGGGTGATACGACTGCTACGCGCGGATGCGCCACCAAAAAACTAACTAATGACTCAATAGCACCATCGTGGACCACAGTGTCTGGATTGAGCATCAGCATGTACTGCATGGCCGGATATGCCGCCATAAGCTGTTGCATGCCCAGATTCGTCCCTTTGGCGAAGCCCAAGTTCTCACCTGGTTCAATCATCATGACACTCGGGAACTCATCGCGCACCATGGCTGTACTCTGGTCTCGTGAACCGTTATCCACTACAGCAATGACGAGCGGTAACGCACAGCGCTGGAGCGATGCCAAACATGCCCGCAACAGATCACAGGTGTTGTACGAGACAATTGCCACACCGATTGGTGTCTGTAATTCGATTAATCGCGTTGTCATGCCAAAATCCGCTCCCGCCGATACAAAACACCATGCGCTACCAATGTCACATGGTGTTTTGTATTACTTTTTGATTACAATCCACAGTTGTGGATAACAATTGTGGACAACGTACGTGCACACATTTGCTCTACTGCTCAACGTCAATCCAGCGCATCGGCACATCATGAGCGTCGTTATCGGCAGAATCGCGTACAATCGGCCCATAATCGCTCAGCCACGCTATCAAATCATCGATGGTAAACCACCCCACCATGTACCGACTGCTATCAACGGGGTTCAACCAAAAGCGCACTTCGCCATCAACCCACTGCCACCGTTCAAGTGAGTGCCAGCGGTAGCCACGGTTTGATAGGGCCTCACGGGTTTCTTCGAAGACGGAAAGTAGTTCGTCCAGACGCATCGCGGGGGTACGACGCAACGCCAAAATACGGCGATTCACGGAATCACGCAGCGCAACAAGTTCTGCGTAGTCGAGGTGTGAGATGTCGATGCTGGTCACGATAAATCCTCCTCCCTGCATCAACGAAAAAACCCCTCACGAACCGTTGGACGGAATCGGAGGGGTCTCAATGGAGGCGACGACCGGATTCGAACCGGTGGATGGAAGTTTTGCAGACTTCTGCCTTACCACTTGGCGACGTCGCCGTCCCATAACACGTATCGTAGCACACTCAACATCATTGTGTCAAAATGAGTGTTAAACTAATGAGAAATACACGGTATGTATGAGGTGTGTGCATGGATGATATCATTAATTATTTGAATCAACGCGTCCCAACGATTTTACTTGTGATTGGGATTGCTCTCGCCACGATAGTGATCGCTCGGCGTGTGCGCGTACTGACACGCACTGGAATTAGCCGACTTGGACTGCCCGATGAGATTGCCAGCCTCGTAGGCAGTGTCGTATACATTGCCACAATTTTAGTGGGGCTTTCGATTGCGCTCACCCAAGGAGGCTGGAGCACGGCCGCATCAAGCTTTTTGGCGGGATTGGGCATTACGAGCATCATCATCGGCATGGCAATCCAAGACATCTTCCGTAGTTACACCTCAGGCATCATGTTGCTCTATCATCGACCATACCAAATTGGCGATGATGTGACGATTGCAAACATTCGTGGCACAGTCACCGCAATTCGCATGCATGTGACTGTTTTGCGCAACAGCGAGGGATCAACGATTTCGATTCCAAGCAATGCAATCTCGGCCAACCCAATCACCAACCATACGCGATCGGGCATGCGTCGTATCACATTGCAACTGACATTGCCGCGTGGCACCCAACTCGAGAGTATTCTCAGCGAACTCCCAGACGTGCTCCAACGCACTACCGCAATTGCGCCTGAACCAGCTCCCACGGCGACGATTACTGGGCTCAGTGGCGATGGCGTAATCATCGAAATTGCGTTTTGGACGGCCACCGAGTCTGAGCCACTCGGTGACGCACGATCACACGCCATTCTCGCCGTCGACCGACTTCTCCGTGAACACCCGGCAGTCAACGTCAAATAAACGCACAACGCCCCTAATGATACGGTAGCATCATCAGGGGCGTTACTGTCGAGTAGTTGCGCTAATCGCGCGCCAAATAAAACGTCATGCTGTGGATGACTGATATAGGATCAATGTACCGCACCCATACGCCATCGGGAACCTGCAATACCGTTGGTGCATAGCTAAGAATAGCGCGAACATTCGCCTTCACGAGGACATCAGCCACCTCTTGCGCACGATCGGCTGGCACCGCAATGATGGCCATCTCGATACCGCGTTGGGCGACCACCGTCGGTATAGTCGTGCTGTGTTGAATTTCGATGCCACCGACGCTATGCCCTACTTTGTCAGGGCTTGCGTCGAACACTGCAGCAATGTGAATGCCTTGCTCGCGGAAGCCTTCGTAGCGCACAATAGCCTCACCGAGATGACCGGCTCCAATCAAGGCAACGGCCCACGATCGGTCGAGACCAAGGATTTGTTCGATTTGTTCTAACAGACGCTCAACATCATAGCCAATGCCCTGCTTACCAAACTCACCAAAGTACGACAAGTCCTTACGAATTTGGGCAGCAGTCACATTAATTCGCTCGCCGAGTTCCTGTGAAGAGACCGAGTGGACACCCTCGCGCAGTAGATAACGCAGGCTTCGTGCATACAGCGGTAGGCGGCGCACTACTACGTCGGGTGGAGTGATGGTACGACTCACAAAACCCCTCCTGACATTGCACAAATCAATATAAATTCTGTGCAACTAGTATGTGTTGAGAATAGCACTTTTTTTCACAACGTGCAAGCATAGGCATTTTTTGCATAGTGACGTGCTATAATGCGCATGATTATTGTGTCACGTATTTGCCTGCATTGGAGGCTTAACAATGCATCAAAAACCTGGAATTGCACGCTTGCCGTCGATGCGCAGTAGCACACGAGCCACGCCTCCCACGCCTGTGCAGGCGCGTTTATCAGCCAACGAGAATCCGCTCGGGCCATCTCCCAAAGCGCTCGAGGCCATTACTGAGGCAATCCCGTATATTCACCGATACGCCGACCCCAACAATCTACAGCTCCGGCAAACGCTGGCCAATCATCTCGGCGTACAGCCCGAGCACATTTTGTGTGCCAACGGCTCCGACGAGTTAATCTTGTTGACCGCACTCGCCTACATCAATCCCGGCGACGAGGTTGTCATGGCTGACGGCACATTTATTAGTTACTACATGCGCACCCAAATCATGGATGCCGTGCAAAAGCGCATTCCGCTCATCAACGGGACGCATGATTTATCTGCCATGGCCGATGCAATCACGCCCCACACCAAGATGGTGTTGATTTGTAACCCAAATAATCCAACCGGCACCACCAATGGCGCTGCCGAGATGCAGGAGTTCTTGGCACGCGTACCCGATGATGTGCTCATCATGATTGATGAGGCCTACGTCGAGTATGTCACGCGATCTGATTTCCCTGACATGGTCGCCGAGATCCGCAACGGCCGCAAAAACATGATTATTTTGCGCACCTTTGCCAAAATCTACGGTCTGGCCGGGTTGCGATTGGGCTACGGTATTGCCCACCCAGACATGCTCGATTACCTCAACAAAGTGCGCCCTGTGTTCGATGTCAATGCGTTAGCGCTCGTTGCCGGCATTGCAGCCCTCGATGATCAAGCGCACCTACAGGCGAGTTTGGCGCATGCCGCCGAATCACGGGCGTTCTATCAGCGCGAGTTGGCAGCACTCGGGCTGACGCCGTTCTCGAGCGAGACCAACTTTGTGGCAGTACCTGTCGGCGATGCCGGCAGCGACACCGCCATCGTGCAGGCCATGGCCGCACACGGTGTCGCCATTAATGCGCTCGGCGGGTGGGGATTGCCTGGCGTCATTCGTATTTCATTTGGTACACCCTCCGAGAATGCGTTGTGCATCAACGCACTCACGCGCGTGCTTGCCGATCGTTCATAGTCGTCTCAATGCCACCAGTCGTGCGTGGCTATCGTGTGTAAGGATTTAGTTTTATTATGAAAATCATTGTAGTTGGCACTGGGTTTGTCGGGCTTTGTCACGCTGCTGTCTGCTCAGAGTATGGTCACGAGGTCTATGCCTACGATATCGACCCTGTCCGCATTAATGCCTACAAAACCGGGCAAGCCAGCGAAATCGAGCGCTTCATTAACGAGCCGGGGCTCGCCAGTGTCATTGCCGAGAATCTCAACCGGTATCTCTTCTTCACGACGAATGTCAGCGATATCGTCGAGGGCACCGATGCTATCTTTTTGTGCTTGCCGACACCTCCCAAGCCCGATGGCTCATCAGATTTGAGCTTTTATTTCACCGCTGTCGAGTACTTGGCCGAATTATTGGCCAAGCGAGCCGACCAGCGCCGTGTCGTGATTATCAACAAAAGCACCGTGCCGATTGGCACTGCCCGTGCGCTCGAGCAAGTACTCATCAAGCACAATGTGCCGAACGTCGGTGTGGCATCAAATCCCGAGTTCTTACCGGAGGGTGACGCCGTTGAGAAGTCACGTCGGCCCGATCGCGTGGTCGTCGGTGCCGACACCGAAGCCGACTTTCGCATCATTCGGCGCATTTACTCGCAGTTCGTCAACCATGTGCGCATTCGCTACATCGAGACGACACCTGAGACTGCCGAGGCCATCAAATACGTGGCCAACACGTTGCTGTTGACATACGTCTCATTCTGGAACGGCGTGGGCGCCCGCTTGGGCGAGACGTTCTCCAACATCCGCATGGAGGACCTCAAGCGCGGCGTGACAGCCGATGCACGTATCAGCACGTGGGGGTCGTATGTGGGTATCGGCGCTGGCGGCTCCTGCTTCGGCAAAGACGTCCAGTCGTTGATTTATCAACTCCAGAGCCGCGATCAAGATGCGCAAATTTTGCAGGCAGTGTATGACATCAACGAATACCAGAAGGTCTATTTGTTGGATCGCGCCGAGCACGAGGCTGGGTTCTCGTTTGCCAACAAAACCATTGCCGTGTTGGGGTTAGCATTCAAGCAGCGCACCAACGACATGCGCGATTCATCAGCACTCAAAGTTGTCGAGGGTTTGCTCGGTCGAGGTGTCAAATCAATTCGCGCCTATGACCCAATGTCCATGCACGAGGCGACCAAGTTTTTTGACCCAACCAAAAACCCGCTATTCGAAAAAATCAGTTACGAGCAATCAGTCAAGGCTGCTCTCGCCGGCACGGATGCACTCGTCATCGCCACCGACTGGGAGGAGTTCCGCGGCTTGTCACGCACCATCGAGCTCAATACGCAGAAGCCGTATCTCATCATTGACGGGCGCCGCATGGTCCCAGACTACGGTGAATTAGTTGCACAAGGCTACCGTTATTTGGCAGTTGGTTCGCCACTCCTTGGGCAGGAATAATCGTTTCCTTCAAAAGCAACCGGCGCCGAGCGATATACTCGGCGCCGGTTGCTTTTGTCGTGTTAAGCGTTACGCAAGGCAGTAATCATCAAATCGAGCGGTGGTCGCTGGCCTGTCCAGTGTTCGAACGCGATAATTGCCTGTTTCGCCAACATCCCTAGGCCATCATATCCGTGTGCACCGCGCGCTTGTGCATCGGCCAACAACTTGGTCGGACGATACACCATGTCGTACACAACTACGCCAGGTTGGATGAACTGAGCCGGCAACGGCGTCTCGTCGCCGTGCCAACCGAGCGATGTGGCGTTCACAATCAGGTGTGCACTGCCGATGACGTCGGCCAAATCGGCCTCGTCAGGGGCGGCATAGGTCAGTATTGGGTCATGCTCAAGTGACGAAAGCACATCGCCGAGCAACTCTTCGGCACGTTCAAGGGTTCGATTAATAATCGTGATACGGGTGGCCCCCGCATGTGCCAGCGCAAAGGCGGCAGCGCGGGCTGCGCCACTTGCGCCCAGAATGACGACCTCAAGCCCGTCGGGGTTCAGACCACAGACGTTGACCACCTCGTCCAAGAATGCTGGTGCATCCGTGTTGGTCCCACGCAATCGGCCATCATCGAGACGGATAATTGTGTTGGCAGCGCCAATTAATTCGGCAAGAGGATCGATTTCGTCGAGCAATGGCAAAATTGCCAGTTTGTGGGGCAAAGTGACATTGGCACCGTACATGTGGGGCGCCCTCAGCGACTCGATACGAGCAGGTAACTCAGCGAGTGGTGTATGCCAGCGCTCGTATACCGCATGAATGCCAAAGTGCGCAAACGCCGCATTATGCATGGCCGGAGACTTGCTATGCGATACCGGATCACCAATCACACCAGCAACACGCATGGTCGAGCTCGACATACGGACCACTTCCTATACGCTTATTGCGCGCAGTTGAGATATTCTTGTTCGAACACAAGGAATTCAGCATAACTCGCCGCAAAATTATGCTTGCCAGGCTCACCACACGCTGCCACAAAATACATGTAGTTGGCAGTCGCATCAGGGCGCGCTGCGGCGCGCAACGCAGCCAAGCCAGGAGCACTGATTGGACCGGGGGGTAAACCGTTTTGCACTCGCGTGTTGTAGGGGCCTGGGGCAGCATTAATCTGTTCAATCGTCAGGTTATCAAGTTTGGGCCACCAGTTTTCACGTGTCCCCAAAATATACTGCACGGTCGGGTCAGATTGAATCTTACCGCCACCTGTTTCGCCGGCATTTTCGGGTTTGAGGCGATTCCAAAAGACTGCCGAAATCAATGCCATCTCGTCTTGTCGCGTAGCCTCACGCTGAATAATGGAGGCCATCGTCACAATCTGGTGAACATTCACGCCCGGGACTTGGACAACCCGTTCAATGGTGGCATATTGTGTCTCAAACTGCGTCAGCAAGGTTTCGACCACATCAGTAATGGTTGCAGTCTCATTCAAGCGATAGGTATCGGGGAACAAGTATCCCTCAAGCGTTGCGCCCTCAGGCAAATCACTCAAATAGACATGGCCGCTGCGAAATCGCTCTGCATCACGAAACGCATCAAGCGCAGTCGTTTCATCAACGTTGAGTAAGCCAGCGTTGCCAACCACGGTTGCAATTTGCTCGATGCGCATGCCCTCAATAATCGTGATTTGCACTTCTTTGACAATCCGTGCCTGTTGGAGCGCCACCATTATCTCGCTCATCGTCATGTTTTGGCGTAGCAGGTAATTACCGGCTTGCATTTTGCCATCAAGCTCTTGCATGCGTACAAGCAACAAGAATAGCAACGGTTGACGAATCAACTTTTGCTCACCGAGGCGTGTCGCAATCGAGGTCGTGGTCTCGCCAGTAGCGACGACGAACTCAATCGGCGTATCATCGCTACCCGCAGGACGACGAATTTCGCTCGACAGCAACATTACTGCACCGGTAACTACTACGGCCAGTAGTGCGATCACCATAAATATTGCACGAAAGAAACGAAACACGCTGATACCTCACACACTCTTTACGGAGTCGGCGTCTCAGTTGGTAACGCAATCTCAGGGGTCGCAGTCGCCACAACCTCAGTTGTCGGTTGTGGTTGTAGTGGGTCAACGGTTGGCTCGGCACTCACCTCGGTCGCAGTCGGCTCAACCACCGATGTCATCGTCGGTGTCGCAGAGGTGGCTGGTACACGGGTAGGCAACAGCATATCCTCAATTGGCAACCCAACCGTCGGTGGATCAACAAGTGTTTTGTTTACCCATCCCATTCCATCGGGCGAATCGATTGATGAGCCAGCTGAGCGATTCTCGCCAAGGCGAATCTTAAACCATGAACGATCTGGTGTTGTTGCCAAATAGACGATTTGGTCGTCTACCTCGACTTGACCAACCACATTATTTGGTTGAATAGCTGGTTGTGAACGAACATTACCAGGCTTGAGCACCACGCCCACTACATCACCAACAGGCATCTGGGTGGGAGCAACCGTAGCAGTAACCTCAGCAGGTGCCGGCTCTTCCGCGGTGGGGTTTTGTGAGTCGGTCGTGGTCTCACCACTCTCAACGGTGGCCACCGGATCCACACCGACCGAGGTCATCTCGCCACGGACGCGCTCAAACACATTCCAGGCCACGACCAATGCCAACAAAAACACGACGGTAGAAATGGCCGTTTTGACCAATTCCATCGTCTTCAGCATCATATTACTGCCCTGCATTTGGTCGATGGCACTTTGGGCAACACCGGCCACGGACTCGCCCCACGAGGTCTTACTGCGATCCTCACGGGCTAAACGGCGCAACGCAAACAGCGCACGGGTATTACCAACTGCGGAGAGCGCACGGACCACACTCCACCGCACATTGCTGTTCGGGTGATTCAGCGCCTCAACGAGCGCCGGAGCTGCGCGACGATCACCTATCTCACCGAGCACCTCAGCAGCACGATAGGCAGTTAGCCAAGGGCCGTCTGGATTAAGTGCGGGGATGAGCGCCGGCAATGCAATCGGGCCAAGTGCAACCAGCTCTTCGGCAGCATGAATATGCGCTGGATTATCAGGATCACCCAAGGCTTGCACCAGCATCAAACAACGGTCAAACATCGGGCCAGACGTGGCAATCGGGGCTGTTTGTGAGGTATTTGAAACGGTTTGTAATAACTTGTCGAGATACGACGACGCCGTCGCTCGTGCGCTACGCGATTTGAGCTCGCGTTGACGAATCCGCAATGGTGACGATGATTGGCTCTGTTCACTCCCCGCACGCGGTGAGCTACTGCGCCGAGGATCGGGGGAGCGTGAATCTTGATCCATGCTTTAAACTCTATCCTGCTGATAAAACGCACGAGGTGCTGAGAATGACAGCTACATTACAAGCGGTATTGTAGCACTTTACCGTTTAAAACGTCAATTGATTGCCCAATGAATTTGATTCATCAGCGCATTCTGATGCATAATTTACTATCGACACAATCATAAACAGGTGCCCATATGACAGGTTTTTTGGCGGATGCCGACATGCAATTGAACCGAATCGAGCACCACCGGCAACAAATTGCCGATTACATCGACATCACCAGTGCAAATCCGACCACCCAAGGACTCCTGTTCCCTGCGGACATTTTGCGCAATGCGGCCAACGATTATTGGGATCAACGGCGCTATCGCCCTGATCCACGTGGCATACTTGCAGCACGTGCATCCATTGCAGCCTACTATGCCACACGTCAACCAGCACTCACCCTCGACCCCGAACGCGATATCTACATCACCGCCAGCACGAGCGAGTCCTACGCCTTGTTGTTTGCATTACTCACCAATCCAGGCGATAACGTGCTGATCCCCGATGTGTCGTATCCGCTCTTCGAATACCTTGCCGCCATGTTCCGCATCGAACTACGTCCGTATGCGCTTGACCCACATCGTGGCTGGCGCATCGATCCATGGCATCTAGGGCGCATCAGCGATGAGCGTACCCGAGCAGTGCTGATTGTGTCGCCCCATAATCCTACCGGCAACGTCATCAAAAAACCACTCCCCGTGCTCGAATGGCTGGACATCCCTATCATTTGTGACGAGGTATTCGCCGAGATGCCCTACGCCATCCCTACAGTGCCACCGCTGGCCGCATTAATGCCCAACCTACCGATATTCACGCTCAACGGCATCTCAAAAATGTTTGCCCTGCCCGATCTCAAACTCGGCTGGATTACCATGACACCGACTGCACGCCACGCCTATGCCGAACGCCTCGAACTTCTGAATGACACGTTGCTGGGCGCAAATGGACTCACACAGCACATGTTGCCCCACATCATGACCCACGGCATGGATTTTGTGGCGCATCAACGCCAGGTCATTCAGGCAAATATCAGCGCAGTGCTAGCAATACTCGCACATGTGCCACGAATTCGCGTCCGCCCACCCGATGCCGGATATTACTTATTTATCGAGGTACTCGACGTCGCAAACGAAGAGACACTCGTGATTCACCTACTCGATCACGGTGTGCTCGTGCATCCCGGATTCTTTTTTGGCAGTACGAGCGGATGCTACATCGTGATTTCGTGTCTCGTACAGACCGAACAACTTATCCGTGGAATTGAACGTGTAATACGCGGGTTAGACTCTTATCCTATTCAATAATCGTGGCACAATACGGTGTTACCTGTTTTTTCGTTTTCTCAAAAAGGAAAGGCGCAACGCAAATATGGCTCGCACAACCGCCGATGAACAATTACTCCTCCAGCCCCACAAACACGATGCCTTTAATCGCACCGATACGTGGCGTGTCTTGCGCATCATGAGTGAATTTGTCGATGGCTTTGATGACTTGGCCGACGTCGGGCCAGCAGTTACCATCTTCGGCTCTGCACGCATCAAGCCCGACGACGATTTATACCAGGCTGCCGTCGACACCGCTCGTCTGATTGGCGACGCTGGTTTTGCCGTGTTCACGGGTGGTGGACCTGGCATCATGGAAGCCGGCAATCAAGGGGCACGCCGCGCAGGCGTGCAGTCAGTTGGACTCAACATTGAATTGCCGTTTGAGCAACACGTCAATCCATTTGTCAGCAAATCGCTCGAGTTCCGCTACTTTTTTGTGCGCAAAACACTCCTCGTCAAATACTCATCGGCATTTATCTGCTTCCCCGGGGGATTTGGTACACTCGACGAATTATTCGAGGCGGTGACCCTCGTCCAAACCGGCAAAGTCCACAACTTCCCGATTATTTTGTACGGATCTGCCTATTGGGGTGGCTTAATCAGCTGGCTACGACAAAGTGCGGTGGCGCTTGGTGCACTCAGCGAAGCCGAGTTATCGTTGCTCCAAATTGTTGACACACCAGCTGCGGTACGCGATATCATTGTCAGCGCCGAGACTGAGCGCATCGCCCGTGAGCAGGCTGCCCATAATGCATTAGTCGAGGCCACCAAAACGACCTAGTTACGATGGCTCTTTGGTATGTGATGCCGTATCGTTCTCGATATCTGCTTGCCACTGCTCGAGCCAGGTTATCGCCGCCGAAAGCCGTGTCTCGGGCAGATGGCGCAACGAATAAATCTGAAACACGCGCACCAAGCCGATAAATATCCCCAAATAATCGTTGCGCTTCGTCAGTTGCGCTGAGGTCAGCGCCGTCTGACGGGCTGTTTTGACCATCTTGGTCGCACCAGCATCGGCCAACTGCATCTGGTCCGGCATAACGTCCTCTTCGGCCTGTTGATACAACTCACGCTCACCAAGGAGTTGATGTCGCGCGAGCGCAGCCACCTCGTGTGCCTGTACATAGGCCTGCTCAATGGCGTTTTGGTTGTAGCGATCAGGCACAAAGCCATCCTGCGCCGTGGCACCGTTCGGCTTAAATTGTTGCCACATCACCGAGGCCGCTTCGTATTGCCATTGTGCCAAATCCGATCCTGCTTTGGCAGGTAACGAACAGAGCCACAACGGCAACAAATCGACCCGTACACACAAAGCCGGGCGCCGTGCACCATCCTCGTCCACAATCCACATTGGCTTAAGTCCTTGCGCCAGCACCGGAATACGTCGAAGCGCCCGCTCATAACTTGCCGGCGCCAGCCCGATACGCTGTAACACCTGGCGTACCGGAATGTACTGAGAGTTGGGATCCACACCAAGAAGCGTCAGAATATCGGCAGCTGCATATATCGGTGGACGTGATTGCGACATGGGTCATTCTCCTTGGTTGTATCGTTCACATGGTATGATACATGCTGATGAATCGGCCTGTATGGGGGTTACTGCGTAACCATGAGCAACGTCATCTACTTCGACTGTTTTTCGGGCATCAGCGGCGACATGATTTTGGGGGCACTGTGTGATGCTGGTCTCGATATTGCCCAATTACGCGACATGCTCAACACCTTGCCAGTCGATGGCTGGTCAATTGACGCCACCCGCGAGGTCCGTGGCTGGTTGTCGGGCACGCGTATGCATGTCGTTGCCCCCGAACAAGATAGCCATCGGCATCTACACGATGTGCAGGCCATCATCGAGGCATCTCAGTTGCCGGCACACGTCAAAACCCAGGCAATTGCGATTTTTACGAAGCTTGCCGAGGCTGAGGCACACATTCATGGAGTCACCCCTGAGCAAGTGCACTTCCACGAGGTCGGTGCACTCGACGCCATTGTTGATATTGTGGGAATTGTCGCCGGGTTATCGCTCCTCGGCATTACGCACGTGTATGCCTCACCGTTGCCATTGGGCAGTGGTTGGGTCAAAGCTGCCCATGGCGATATCCCTGTGCCAGCGCCAGCCACGTTGCGGTTACTAAGCGAGGCTCATGCACCAATTATCCCCGATCAGGCAAACTTCGAGTTAGTTACGCCCACGGGGGCAGCCGTGCTCGCCACACTCGCCCAGTTCCGCCGGCCCACCATGAACCTTGAGCGAATCGGCTACGGCTTTGGCAAAAAGCAGACTGAACGTCCCAACGCACTGCGTGTCTGGATTGGGAGTACAACCACACCGACCGAAACGCTCGTGTTGCTTGAATGCAACATCGACGACCAAACGCCTGAGCAACTTGCATACGTGTGTGAGCGTCTAATGACCAATGGCGCGCGTGATGTATGGCAAACAGCGATTACAATGAAGAAAGGCCGCGCTGCCGTACAACTTTCGTTGTTGTGCGATGCCGACCGCGAGGCACAGTTGGTTGATCTATTACTGCATGAAAGTAGCACGTTAGGAATGCGTCGCCAACTCGTGGAGCGTCATGTTGCAGCACGCGATATTCAGTCAATCCAGACACCATACGGTGTTATTCGCGTCAAACACAAACTATGGCACGGTCAACGCATCACATCAGCCCCCGAATACGAGGATTGTGCTAATGCTGCGCGACAGTATGGTGTGCCAATTCATCAAGTCTATCAGGCCGTGCACACGGCGCTTCATCAGAATACGATATAGGCTTAACCCACAGATAGTATTTTTCGTGTATACTAACGGCATCCACTGTGTTGTGTAGCACGATAACTTGCCGTTGAAATGCGATGGTGTTCTACGCACTACGCCACTATCATGGCACCTTAGGAGGAACGCTTTGGAGTTGTTACAAACGATTAAAAACCGCATGGCGCTGGTTTTTCCGGGTCAAGGGTCACAGTATGTCGGCATGGGCAAGCTGTTGTATGCAGTATCACCAGCCGCACGCCGGATCTTCGACCGGGCCGACGAAGTGCTCGGATTCTCGTTGACCACACTCTGTTTTGAGGGTCCGCAAAGCGAACTCGATGACACCATCAATGCGCAACCAGCCATCTTGACCGTCAGCATTGCCTGTCTTGATGCGCTCCGCGAACGGCTCAACCCACTCGGTATCAATGTCATGCCAGCCATGGTCGCTGGCCATAGTCTTGGTGAGTTTACTGCACTCGTCGCTGCCGGATCACTCGAATTCGACGAGGCCTTGTTGCTCGTCCGCGAGCGTGGTCGACTGATGAAAGAGACCTCCATCGAACGCCCAGGCGGCATGGCTGCCGTGATTGGCCTCGATGATGCCCAATTGCGCGAGGTCGTCATCGAGGCGCAGTCGTTGGGTGTTGTGACACTTGCCAATTCAAACTCACCCGGCCAGACCGTATTATCCGGCGAAGTTGAGGCATTGACCCGAGCAATGGAGCTTGCCAAAGCGCGTGGTGCCAAGTTGGTCCAACGCCTAGCCGTATCGATTGCCTCACACTCACCCTTGATGCAACACGCAGCTACTCACTTTGCCGAGCTAGCCGACCGCGTCAACATGCGCCCACCGATGATGCCACTCATCGCCAATATTAGCGCATCAATGTTGCATAGCGTTGAGGAATTGCGTACCGAGATTACCGGTCAGTTGACCCGCCCGGTCTTGTGGACCGGTAGTGTTCAGACTATGGTCGAGCAAGGTGTCGAGACGTTTATTGAGCTTGGTCCCAAGCAAGTTCTTTCGGGACTGATTAAGCGCATTAATACCCAAGTGCAAACCATCAGCCTTTCTGACGTCGAGATTGTCAAATTGTTGTACCCCAACGACAATGACGCCTTGGCAACTGCATAATTCAAAAGGACCCCCATGCGTCGAGTTGTAATTACGGGAGTGGGGGCCGTCACCCCCCTCGGCAACGATATCCACACCACCTGGCAGGCGCTCCTCGCCGGCCAAAGTGGTGTGGCGCCTATTACGCGCTTTGATGTCAGCGACTATGCTGTCCGCATCGCCGGCGAGGTCAAGGATTTCACCTTGGACCCGGCCGTTGACCCGCGCGAGGCCCGCCGTTCATCGTTGTATGTGCGCTATGCCCTCAATGCCTCGCTTGAGGCACTCCGCAACGCCCAGCTTGATCCCCAAACCATGGATCGCGAACGTCTGGGCGTCATCTACGGCACCGGCGCCGGTGGCATTGATTTGATTGGTGATAATATCGACATCCTACGCGACAAAGGCACACGGCGTGTCGCACCAACCCTCATCGCCAACATGATTGATGACGCCGCCTCCGGCTATATCGCCATCCAGACCGGCGCCCTCGGCCCCAACATGGCAATTGTCGCCGCCTGTTCAACCGGCGGACACAATATCGGCGAAGCGTTCGAGACTATTCGGCGCGACGACGCCGATGTCATCATTGCCGGTGGTGCTGAGTCCCCGATTGTGCCTGTCGTCATGTCCGCCTTCACAAATATGCGCGGCCTGGCTGGTGATAACGACAATCCAGGCTATGCTTGTAAGCCGTTTGACAGCCGTCGTGATGGCTTCGTCCTCTCCGAAGGGGCCGGCGCAGTGATTCTCGAGGAGCTCGAACACGCAAAGCGCCGTGGCGCGCCGATTATCGCCGAGGTCATCGGCTACGGCAATAGCAACGACGCCAAAGATATGATTGCTGCCGGCGAAGATGGTGCTGGCCCAGCCCGCGCCATGAAGATGGCCGTCCGCAAAGCTGGCATCTCCCCCGACCAGATCGACTACATCAACGCCCATGGCACTGGCACCCCACTCAACGACATGGCCGAGACCCGCGCCATCAAGAGCGTCTGTGGTGACCACGCCTACAAACTAGTCGTCAACTCATCAAAGTCCATGCTTGGACACATGATGGGCGCAGCAGGTGCCGTCGAACTGATTGTGGCAGCTTTGAGCGTGCACCATGGGATCGTGCACCCCACGATTAATCTTGAGCAGGCCGATCCTGACTGTGACCTCGATTATGTGGCAGGGCAAAGCCGTCAGGCCCCCATCAAAGTGGCACTCTCGAACTCAATTGGCTTGGGTGGGCATAACTCTGCAGTCATCGTCCGCAAATACGAAGAGTAACACCTCAATCAAGAGCGGGCAGGCGTTATGCCTGCCCGCTTTGTGTTGCTGGTTATCCTACACATCGCCGAATCATCTGCTGATGGGCATATATCTCGTTAGTGTCATCCAATGGTGTCAGGTCGGCACGCCCGTATCGACGGGTTAGCGCTAGCCCGATTAAATAATCAGCGAAATGAGGGTTTTTTGGCAAAAGCGACCCGTGCAGATAACAGCCAAATGTATTATGAACACGTGCCCCCTCGCCGCCATCCTCGCCGTTGTTACCATTCCCCGCCAGCACGCGCCCGATACGATGAGCACCACTCCCTACATACGTACGCCCACTATGATTCTCGAAGCCAATCAACGTGCGTGGTGCATTAGGCGCTACCTGCCAGTCGAGCTCAACTGCCAAATTCCCGATTAAACGACGATTACCACCGATCGTATGCACATCGATGGCCCCAATCCCGGGGAGTTTATCGCCAGTGTGCGTCAAAAAGTAGTTCCCGAGCAACTGATAGCCACCACAGATTGCTAACGTTACCAATCCATCAGCAACCGCAGCGCGCATTTCAACACCTTGACGTAGCACAAAATCATCTGCAATCAGCGCTTGGCCACTATCTTGGCCACCGCCAAAAAACGCCATATCTATGGTGCGCCAATCGACCGATGCGCCTGGGTGAATCGCATCAACAGTTACTTCAATACCACGCCACTCACAACGTTTGACGAGCGTAATGATGTTGCCACGATCGCCATAAATGTTCATTTGCGCTGGATAAAGATGGGCTATTCGTATCTGCATGCGCACTCCGTTCATCTCACAGATACATTATTGCATCGATTTGAGAATTGGTGCAATTATCCCACAATATCCCACATTAAATGTGGGATATTGTGGTTATCCCATGCTTTTCCCCGCAGTTTCCCCCGGTTTTCCACCAGCGCATGTGGGATATGTGGATAACTATCCCACATAGTAGGTTGTGGGTTATTGTGGGATAACTACGTTTTCATGCGTCAGAATCATGGATGTGGGTTATTGTGGGATTCACAAGTTATCCACATTTTGCACATCCACCTCAAATGGCGTTTTAGCGCATTAGGAAGCCAATCTGTGATATTGTGGGATATCTTGAGTTATCCACAAAATGTGGATAACTTTTTGCTAAAAACTGCAAATTTCACTCGTCAACACGCATACGTAAAATTCAGATTACAATAGATAGGGGAGCAGCCGCAGGGGGGAAATGTGCGCATACTACATCTGGCAGACTTACATATCGGTGTCGAAAACTACGGACACTTTGATGCCGCCAAAGGCATGCACACACGGTTGATGGATTTTTTGGCACGCCTAGATGAAGCTATCGACTATGGCATCGACGCAGATGTCGACTTAGTCTTAATTGCTGGCGACATGTTCAAAAACCGCGATCCACAACCACGACACCAACGCGAATTTGCGAACCGCATTCGTCGCCTCTACGAAGCCAATATCCCGGTGTTGATGATCATCGGCAATCACGATACAGCCCCAGGGCGCGACACCGCCAACTCGGTGTCCGTCTACGAAGGCTTGCAATATCCAGGCGTGACCATTGCCAAACGACTTGAGGTGGTTCGGTGTCAGGGCAAAACCGGTCCTGTGGCTGTGATTTGTGTGCCATGGCTCATGCGCGAGATTTTTGTCAGTAATAACGAAGATCTGCGCAATGCTGCCTTGAGTGACCAAGAGACGGTCATGATTAATCTGGTCGAACAATATATTCAGACCCACGTTGATATTCTGCAACAAGAGGATAGTCAACGCCCAATTATCGTGACATTTCATGGTACAGTCAGCGGGGCAGTCAGTGGTTTTGAACGGCAACTCACACTCGGCAAAGACGTTCAGCTCCCGCAGTCGGTCTTGGCACCAGCAGGGGTTGATTATGTGGCCCTCGGGCATATCCACAAACATCAAGTGTTACGCCAACAACCACCAATTGTCTATCCGGGCAGTATTGAACGCATCGACTTTGGCGAGATCAACGAAAAAGCCAAAGGATGCGTGCTAGTTGAATTCGAAGGACGGACAGCGCGTTGGTCATTTAAACCACTCGCCGCACGGGCGATGGAGGTGATTGACCTTGATTTGACCGACATGACTGAGCAACTCACCGAACGCGTCGAACTTGCAATTGAGCGCAACACCAAACTCAAAGATACCATCGTTGCTGTGCATTTGACCCTGCGTCCCGAACAAAAATCATTGATCAGTCTGATACGAATCCGTCACAAACTCGAGCAGGCTGGTGTGGCATACATAGCCCGCATCGTCCGCACCACCCCCGAAGAACAGCGAGCACGCGAGGCCGATGTTACCCGCGAAACAGACATTCCCTCGCCCACACAAGCACTCAATCGATATCTCCGTCGGACAAATTACCAAGAAAGTGAATTAGATACCTTATTGTCTCTGGGAAATCAAATTATTGATACGTGCAATGATGCACTATCCTCATAGGTGACGCACATGAAAGCAGTTGTTATGGCCGGTGGTGAGGGGTCGCGACTACGCCCACTCACCCTCAATCGCCCCAAGCCGATGGTGCCTTTGGTTGATCGCCCCGTTATCGGCCATATTATTGAATTACTTCGCCGTCATGGCATCACCGATATTGTCATTACCGTGCAATATATGGCCAACGTCATCCAAGACCAGTTCGGCGATGGCAGTGCCCACGGCGTCTCAATCACCTACTCGCACGAGGACCGCCCTCTTGGCACTGCAGGGAGCGTCAAGCATGCAGCTCACCTATTGCAAGAGCCCTTTTTGGTCATCTCCGGCGATGCTTTAACCGATATTGACCTGAGTCAAGTCATTGCACGTCATCAGCAGAGTGGCGCTATTGCGACAATGACGCTCACTCGCGTCCCCAATCCGCTCGAGTACGGCGTGGCAATCTGTGATGAACACGGATTCGTCACCGATTTAGTCGAAAAGCCAAGCTGGGGCGAGGTCTTCTCAGATACGGTCAATACCGGTATCTACATCTTTGATCCAGCCATTTTTCGGTATATTGAC
>Ga0315902_10002418_pt1 | contig 29049 bp, 20 predicted proteins | sample LakEriMetagenome_9_FD_203523 | JGI IMG/M metagenome (GOLD analysis project Ga0315902, IMG submission 203523) | Freshwater fungal communities from buoy surface, Lake Erie, Ohio, United States - Buoy 12 MA117 | ecosystem: Environmental > Aquatic > Freshwater > Lake > Lake biofilm | place: USA...
TTCCCGTCGAGCCCGTTCTTCCCATCCTTGCCCGCGGGGCCCATCGGACCAACCGCGCCGGCCTTGCCATCGAGCCCGTTCTTCCCGTCCTTGCCTGGCGCTCCCGGCTTCCCGTCGAGGCCGTTTTTCCCATCCTTGCCGGCAGGGCCCATCGGACCAGTCTTGCCGTCGACACCATTTTTGCCGTCTTTGCCGGCCGGGCCCGCAGGACCTGCCTTCCCATCGACGCCGTTTTTGCCATCCTTTCCGGGCGCACCAGGCTTGCCGTCCAAGCCGTTCTTGCCATCCTTGCCCGCCGGGCCCATTGGCCCGACCGCGCCAGGCTTGCCATCGACGCCGTTCTTCCCATCAAGGCCGTTCTTGCCAGCGGGACCCACGGGACCAGCGGGCCCCATCGGTCCGACCTTCCCGTCGACGCCATTTTTGCCGTCGACGCCGTTCTTCCCGTCCTTGCCAGGCGCTCCAGGTTCACCCTTTGGACCAGCCGGACCCGCGACCCCCGGCTTCCCATCGACGCCGTTCTTCCCGTCGAGGCCGTTCTTGCCTGCCGGCCCCACGGGACCAGCGGGCCCCATCGGTCCGACCTTCCCGTCGACGCCATTTTTGCCGTCGACGCCGTTCTTCCCGTCCTTGCCAGGCGCTCCCGGTTCACCCTTTGGACCAGCCGGACCCGCGACCCCCGGCTTCCCATCGACGCCGTTCTTCCCGTCGAGGCCGTTCTTGCCTGCCGGCCCCACGGGACCAGCGGGCCCCATCGGTCCGACCTTTCCGTCGAGGCCATTTTTGCCATCGACGCCGTTCTTCCCATCCTTGCCAGCCGCTCCCGGCTCCCCCTTCGGACCAGCCGGACCCGCAACCCCCGGCTTCCCATCGACGCCATTTTTCCCGTCGAGGCCGTTCTTCCCTGCCGCACCAGCGGGACCAGCCTCACCACGGTCTCCCTTGGGACCCGCCGGACCAGCCAGGCCCGGTTTGCCATCGAGACCCGGCTTGCCATCGACGCCGTTCTTCCCGTCGAGGCCGTTCTTCCCCGCCGGACCGGCGGGGCCAGCCTCACCACGGTCTCCCTTGGGACCCGCCGGACCAGCCAGGCCCGGTTTCCCATCGAGACCCGGCTTGCCATCGACGCCGTTCTTCCCGTCGACGCCGTTCTTGCCTGCCGGACCAGCGGGGCCAGCCTCACCACGGTCTCCCTTCGGACCCGCCGGACCAGCCAGGCCCGGTTTGCCGTCGAGACCCGGCTTGCCATCGACGCCGTTCTTCCCGTCGACGCCGTTCTTGCCTGCCGGACCAGCGGGACCAGCCTCACCACGGTCTCCCTTCGGACCCGCCGGACCAGCCAGGCCCGGTTTGCCGTCGAGACCTGGCTTGCCTTCATGTCCCGGCTTGCCATCCAATCCAGGGTCACCCCGGTCTCCCTTCGGCCCGGGGGGACCAGCCGGCCCAGGCTTGCCGTCGAGACCATTTTTTCCCGCAGGCCCGGGCTCTCCCCGGGGTCCTACCGGACCGGGTTCACCCCGCGGCCCAGGATCACCCTTCGGTCCCGCCACACCGCGTTCACCCGCCACACCACGTTCACCCACCAGGCCGCGATCACCCTTCGCGCCGGTCGCACCCACCGCACCCAGACTACCAGCCAAATCCGCCACACCCAGCACGCGCGAGAAGACTCCAGCCAGTCCTCCCTGCCCGTGGGCGTATTCCACCCAACGTTTGTGGTCTTCATCCCAGACCCACAACAATCCCGCTTTCTCCTCCACCCAAGCCTCACCCACCTTACCAGCCAGTGGCAGGTCCGACTTGTGGTCCACCACCCCCAAAACCGTATCGATTGGGGGTAAACGTCGCACTCCCATTTGAAAACTCCGGTTGTTAGAAGAAAACATCCCTACTCGCGGAAAGCGAAAAACAGCCGCCGCAGCGCACGGACCGCATGTCTGTAATGTGACACCTACCGCAACGCAATTCCCAAGGCGTGGGGCGAGAACGCATTTCCGCGAAATGGTGGGCGGGAGGTCGGGTCGTACCGACCAGTCAATTCCGGAGTGGCCTGAAGACAGCTCCCGGCACGACGGTCCGACGCGGACGGAGCCTCCCTCCGCCAATCGCCGAACCCCTGGTGAGCAGGCAGTGACAGTTCCACACGGTCTGGCCAAAACCAATCGGTCTCAGAATCTCACCGCCGACCTGCCCGGCCTCACGCCAGGATCGGGTCAATCACCTGCCCATGCACATCGGTCAGGCGAAAGTCGCGGCCACCATGTCGGTAGGTCAGCCGCTCGTGGTCCACCCCCAGCAGGTGCAGCACCGTCGCCCAGAGGTCATAGACCGTGGCCACCTGTTCGACCGCGTGATACCCCAGTTCATCCGTGGCCCCGTAAATGGTCCCCCCCCGCACCCCTCCGCCGGCCAGCCAGACGCTGAAACCATACGGATTGTGGTCGCGTCCGTCGCTCCCTTGGGCGAAGGGGGTCCTTCCAAACTCCCCTGCCCAAACGATCAGGGTCTCGTCCCATAACCCGCGCTGTTTGAGGTCGGTGATCAATCCCGCAATCGGCTGATCCACCTGTTGAGCCATTTCGGAATGACCGGTCTTCAACCCTCCATGCTGGTCCCACGGGTTGCCAATCTGCCCCAATTCGGCCGGCCGGGGCAGACAGGTCAGCTCGACAAACCGGACCCCGCGCTCGATCAACCGCCGGGCCAACAGGCATTGGCGCCCGTACTCCACCGTCTCCCGGACCGGTGAACCAAGTCCATACAACGTCTGGGTTGCCTGGGTCTCCCCCGAGAGATCGACCAGTTCGGGAACTGCCGTCTGCATGCGATAGGCGATTTCGTAATTGCGAATCGCCGATTCCAGTTGATCGTCGGCACCCCGGCGAGCGATCCGCTGCCGATCAGCGGAATTCACGAACGCCAGCCGCCGCCGCTGCCGGCCATCGGGTTCCCGGGCAACAATGTTCGCCAGGGGCTCTTTCTGAGTGGGGTCGATCAACGAGGCCTGATAGACCGCGGGAAGGTATCCATTCCCGAAATTGTTGATTCCCCCGAGCGGTGCCCCGCCGCTCGCCAGCACCACATACCCCGGCACATTGCGATTCTCGCTCCCCAGCCCATAACTGACCCACGCCCCCGCACTGGGATGTCCCGCCAGCGAAAACCCGGTGTGCAGAAAGTAATTCGCCTGCGCGTGTTCGTTCCCCACACTGGTCATCGAGCGGATGACCGCCAGATCGTCGGCACAACGGGCGATGTTCGGGAAGAGCTCACTGATCGGCATCCCCGATTCGCCCCGGGGTGCAAACTCCCAGGGAGAGGCCATGATGTTCCCGTTGGCGTTGAACATCGTGGGCTTCACCGGGACCGGCATTGGCTTGCCATGGTCGGTCTTCAGGCGGGGCTTCGGGTCAAATGTATCCACATGCGAGACCCCGCCCGACATGAAACAGAAAATCACATTCTTCACCCGGGGAGTGAAGTGGGGAACCTGCGGACCGGTTGGTCCGGCGGCGGCGCGCACACCGCCGGTCGATCCCGTATCTCCCAGAGCCCCGTTCGCCAGCAAGCCCTGCAGGGCGACCAGTCCGAATCCGTTCGAGGCACGCTGCAACAGCTCCCGTCGTGAAACTGCGGACTGGTCAGTCGACATACACAAACTCCTTCAGACAAAAGAGGGCGTGCAGCAGGTCGCGCCACACCAGAGTTTCCCGTTCGCCCGCGTCAGCCACTGCCGCATGCTCGCTGCGCAGCCCTTCGAGAAAGTTGATCGCCGGCGAAATCTCGTCCTCAGTCACTGGCCGGCCGAATGCCCGCCGGTACATCCACCCAATCCTGTCTGGATCGGTTCCTCCCCCTCCGACGACCCGCCGGGCCCCCTTGAGAGCCTGGTCGATCACAAACGGGTCATTCAGCAGAGTGAGCGCCTGGGCCGGGACGTTGGTGACATCGCGCCGCCCCCGTGTCGAGACTGGCTTGGGGGCGTCGAATGCTTCGAGAAACGGGTTGTGGGCATTTCGCCGGATGCGCAGCCAGACACTGCGGCGACGATCGCCATCGAGCGGTCCCACGGGCCCGCCCCCTTCGGTTTTCGTTGTGTAGTACACATTCGGACCCATCCCATACATCGCGAAAGACAGTTCTTCGGAGGTCGCCAGGATCGCATCCCGAATTGCCTCGGCTTCCAACCGGCGCACACGGGCATGCGACAGCAGACGATTCTGCGGATCGCGCTCACGGGCCAGTTCCGAAGGCTGGGACGACTGCCGGAAGGCTTGCGACAAGACCAGTTGCCGCAGCAGCGACTTGATCGACCAACCCCCGGCCATGAGGTCGCTGGCCAGATGGTCGAGCAGTTCGGGATGCGACGGCTGTTCTCCCAGATGCCCGAAATTGTCGACCGTGGTGACCAGTCCCTGCCCGAAGACATGATGCCATACCCGGTTCACCAGCACCCGCGCGACCAGGGGATTCTGCGGAGAGGCGGTCTGTTCGGCCAGCTCCAGACGGCCACTTCCCCGGGTCTCAAAGGCAGACTGTCCCCACAGCGACAGACCTCCCCGGGGAACCTCGTCGCGGGGACGGGTGTGGTTGCCGCGTTGGAACAGCGGCTGGTTGTACCCCGCCACCTCCAGCAGTCCCGCCGCCCGACGCGGCACCGGAATCTGCCCCTCGAGTTCGCGATACCGGGTCACCAGCGGAGCGACCTCGGGCAGCTCAGCCAGTGTCGTCGGCAACAGGCCCCCCTGCAGAAACAGGTTCAGGGTCTGGCAGGCGGTGTCATCGAGCGTTCCCTGTTCCCAGGCCGTCACTCCCTGCAAAAGCCGTTCGGTATGGCGGTGCGAGAGTTCCTCCGGCGTCTGCGGGGCGGGACCCGCCAGGAACCAGGCGATCGGCAATTCCGTCTCCCGGGGAGCCTCACCTCCATTCGACTTCACGACCGCCACCGCCCCCCAGTGGGCCCGCTCGGCCGGATCGGTGACGAATTCAATGTAAGCGTGCGATCCCTTGCGGTAGGCGGTGTCGATGCGGATCCACCCCAGTTCATCGCGCGACAACCGGGCGGCGGGGTAAATGCCCCCGTTCCCCAGGGGATAATTCTCAATCACCACGCGGGCCATCGCCCCCTGCCCCAACGCCCGCACGCTGATGCTGTCGGTGTCGATGACAAACCGGGGGGAACTCAACACCCCCGGATGACGGGGGCTCAGCAGAGCGCTGTACATTCCCGACGGCAGCAATCCCCGTAAGACCCGGTCCCCCGTTGGCTCGATGGTGAACTCGCCGGGCGGCGTCGACTCACCCGTCGGACCCGTGCCATAGCGGAACCAATCACGCTGTTGAGAACCGCGCAGATCCCACAGCGGCTCGAACTGGCGGTTGAACTCTTGTCGTTGGGCCAGTTCCCGCTGCCAGTGAGCTGCCTGCTCGGCCCAGCGCGTCGCGACCGAAGTCACGTCGGCCCCGGGCCGCTGCAGCGTGGCCCAGAGATGCAGCGGATGGGACGGATCTCCCTCGGCCTTCGCCAACGCCGCTCCCACCCGGTTCTCTTTCCCCGGAGCGAGTTTCGCTTGCTCGGCCGTCAACCCGGCGAGCTGATCCTGCAGCGTTTGACGCCGGGCCTGATCTTCTTCCGACATTGCCGCCAGCAAGTCGGCCAGCGTGACCGATTCCGGCCCGGCGGCGAAGGAGGCCGCCACTTCGGCTGCCGACAGGGCCCGGGCATAAACGCGAGCGTCTTCCACCTCACCCGCCAGCGGCGGATTGATATCCGACAGGCGCTGTCCGAAGAGAAATCGCGACTTCCCCTTCAGAAATGGCTGGAGCGTTCCTTTGGTATACGGTGCTCCGTAGGGGACTCCATTGCGGTACATCGCAATCGAGTTGTCGGCCGCGTAGACAATCGCCACGTGGACCAGCTCAGCGGGGCCGGCGGTCTCCCGCGGTCCATCGGGCTGCTGCGTACGATTGAAGAAGTCGCTGCCGGGCATCCAGTACCCGGGCTTCTGTTCGCCAAACACGATGGAATCGAAGAAGCGTCCCTCGGGCACATCCAGCCCAATCACGCCCCCCCCACGCTGGTCGTGGTTCGCCAGGGCCACCCAGGCCTCGAGGGTTTTTTCGCGCAGGTCGCGATCGAGGGGAACCGTGCGCATGTTGGCGGCGACGCCATCGAGCACCAGTCGGCCATTCCGCACCACCGCCCCCGAGAGCAGTTCGCCGTGGTGCGTTCCCACACTGTCGCGGGCGTCCCCCTCGAAGCTCCAGCGGGCATCGGGCTGGGGCAGATCGGCCGTACTCCCCTGCCCGCGCCGTTCGAGAACGGCCTTGCGGGCGGGACGTTCAATCCCGGCGATCTCGTCACGCAGTTGTTGCTGCTGGGCCTCGACCGCCACCAGACGCTGGCGTCGTTCGGCCTCTCCGCGCAGTCGCGCGGGCAACTGCTGGGCTGCCTGCCTCCACGCGGCGGCGAGCTGCGTACGAATCTCCCCCTTCAATCGCAGCAGTTCCTCGCGATGGCGATTCAAATCGGCAGTTGGATCGATCAGCAACTGCCCCGGGCGGCCACTCGCCAACACACCATACAGAGCATAGAAGTCGGTCTGTCGGATCGGGTCAAACTTGTGGTCGTGGCAGCGGGCACAACTGACGGTCAGCCCCAGAAAGGCCTTCGAATAAACGTCCACCTGGTTGTCGACCACCTTGACCTGGTCGTCGAGAGCATCCACCGGCACAAACCCCAATTCGACCATCCGCCAGTGCGCGGTTCCCAGAGCCGACTCGTTCCAACCCTCCACCGCATTCCATCGCGGCTGGGGCAACAGATCACCGGCAATCTGTTCGCGCACGAACTGGTCGTAGGGGAGATCGTCGTTGAACGCCCGCACAAGGTAATCTCGGTAGCGCCACGCATTCGCCAGCTCGGGGTCCCCCTGGCTGCCGTGCGACTCGCAGTACCGCATCACATCCATCCAGTGCCGGGCCCACCGCTCACCGAACCGGGGCGATTCCAGCAGGCGGTCCACCAGGCGTTCCTCGGCACCGGGAGCCAGATCGGCCAGGAATGCGTCCTGTTCGGCGGCGGTCGGCGGCAACCCGGTCAAGACGAACGTCAGCCGACGGAGCAGCGTGAGTCGGTCGGCGGCCGGCGCGGGGGACAAGCCCGCCGACTCCATTCGGGAGAGTAGAAACCGGTCCACCGGGGTTCGAGGCCAGTCGACCTGTCGGACCTCGGGAAGGGCGGGGCGCCGGACGGGCTGGAAGCTCCACCAGCCGCGGCGTGTCGTGATGATGTCGCGAGACTGGGCCTGCTGGTCGAGTTCTTCGGCCGTTGGAGGGTTGTCACGCGGGTCGGGGACACCGAGGGCAATCCAGCGTTCGAAGTCGGCAATCACCGCGGGCGGCAGCCGGGCCCCGTCACGGGGCATCTTCAATTCGGGCACTTCATGCTTCAGAATGCCGATCAACCGGCTCTGGGCCGGCTCGCCCGGGACGACGATCGCCCCCCCCGCTCCCCCCTTGAGCAGGCCCGCCCGGTGATCGACCGCGAGGCCCCCCTCGGTCTGGCGGACGGAGTTGTGGCAGTGCTGGCACTGCTCCACGAGAACTGGCCGGATCTTCTGTTCGAAGAATTCACGGCTGGCAGGGGTGACGGTGTCATCGGCCTGGAGAGATCCCGCCCCAGTTCCTCCGAGCAGGCCCACCCACAGAGCCCAGCCACACCAGACGGGACGAAAAACAACCCGCTTCCGAATTCCAGACACCGCAGCACACCTTCCCCGCAGAAGACCTGGTTGTTTATGGCGAATGCCGCCAGGACCAAAGACCCGGTCCGTTTACCGACGCAGTTCCAGGACCGCCCTGGTCTCAGCCCCCTGCTTGAAGACCCGGATCACCGGAGTCGGCGGACCGGCCTCGGGTTGCTCCCCAGCTGCGGCGAAGGCGGCGTTGTCGATCACTTCGCCTCCCGCGCGGGTCAGCAGGGCGAGCAGCACTTCTCCCGTCACCGCATCGGTGAGGGTGCGAACCGACCCGTCTGCGAAAGCCACGGGGGCCCCCTTGCCTGATCCCATGGCGTAGGGAGTGGGGATCGAATCTTTCTTCCCCACATCGGCAATGGTCACACCCACTTCGAAGTCTTCCGGCTTCATCCAGGGAATCTTCTCCTCCGGCGTCGCAGGAACAACCAGAATGGTGTTGGACGTACCATCCGTCACAGTGCGCATTCCCAGCCCCTTTCCAAAGGCCGAGCGGTCATTTTTGTCGGCCATTTCCACCCCCTCACCGAGGAACATGACGTCATCTCCCGTCGGGACCACGTAATGGGTGTGAAACTCGTTGTTCTCGCCATGGATCGGGTCGGAATAGACCTTCGGCATCTGCGACAGCAACTTGCGGTTGTTGGGACCATCCCACGGCTCGTCAAACCGGTATTGGTTGTAAACTTCGTTTCCCTCCAGAAATGGCAGGATCAACACGCGCCAACTGTGCCAAGGTTTGCCATCGGGACCATTCACCACCGCCGGCGGAAACTGGCCGTAGGTGTCGTGATAGTTGTGCATCGCGAGAGCAATCTGCTTGAGATTGTTCTTCGACTGAATCAGTTTCGATTCCGCCGCCACAGTCCCCCCCCTCGCGGCCGCCTCATCGAGCGGCGCGATGTCGGGCAGCAACCTGAGCCTGGCCGTTGTGGTCTTGACGGGACGGAACAGCATCAGGGCTTCGCCCGCCTTCAATTGCGCCGCCGCCCCTGGTCCAACTTCGACGCGTGCCCCTCCGTCCTCCAGGATTTCGGTGACCTTCACCCGCACGACCCGGGACCCCTGAATCCCCCGTTGCGGCTCACTCACCGCGAGCCCCAGGTACCAGCCTTCGATCAGGCCTGGCTGCGGAACGGGTCCGTGGTCCTGCTGCAGCGATGCGGCTTTGAGTTCCAATTCCCCCGTCGCCATCACCTTGACCACCTGGCAATTCACCGGAGACTGCTGGTTACTCAATTCGTACGCCTGCCCCGCGTCCTCCGCCTGCGCCTTCTGGGCGGGAACCAGTTTCTGCAGCGGAATGACCGCCTGCGGAGCAGGGCGACCGACGGCTTTTTTGACCTCGGCCTTTTTCTCTTGGGCGGCGACCGGAAGACCGCAGGCCACACACAGCAGACCGAACAGACCGCACAGCCAGAGACGGGACGATGATCGCAACATGCCTGATCCTCGATGAGCAACGGATGCAGAACACTCAAGTCTCGACGAGTGTACCCCTGCTCTTCCATCCGCGACAACACCGCCGACACCCGCTGCACTGCGGATTGACTGGAGGGATCAGAGTCAGCCCTTCACCCAGCATCCACCGCCGCACCAACATGGGCCGCAGAGCCGCTGCCAAGACCTCAACCCACCGTGCCAACCCCAGAACGGTCGGACAGGAATTGTCGCCGTTTCGGTGCGCGTCGATTGGGATCTGGTTCTCGCGCATGGCGTGGTCGCCCAACGGACTGCCGCGGCCACGGCCATTGCCATTCCGAATCCCATCGCAACTCAAACCGCCCATGCGGCTGTCGCAGCGTCCAGGCCTCAAGCCCCCTGTCTGCTTTCTGCTCCGCATTCCAACGACGTCAACCCGCAGGAGACAAGCACACCAACTGCGTGGTCAGCTTGCACTCCCACCTCACTCGGCCCCGTCACTCCAGGACAGCCCTGGTTCCCGCCTCATTGCGGGTGATGCGGATGACCGGATCCCGGCACCACCCCCACGATCCAAAGACTTGGGCCAAGTGACGCGGAGCCATTGGAGAACTCATTTTCATTAGTTGACCAATGTCTTGACCAGCGCCAGGCATCGTCCCCATTCCGGGCATTGCCCCCCCGGCACCGCCACCGCCCCTAGAGTCCTGGCCCAGCTTGCCCACATCCCGACGGGGAGCGACTCCCAAGCCACCACTGCCGGGGATCCCCACGCCCATGCCCCACCCCAGGGAGTCATTCAACGCACCCGAGTCCCCCTTACTGAGGCTGGCACTGTTCAGAAAGGCAAGACCCCGGTCATCAGACGGAACCGGGTCGGGGGAGCCATCGCGGTTCACCACAGAAAAAATATACTTGTGCACAGGAATCAACGGCTTGTTTCGACACGCGAAGATGGCCAGAGCCGCCCGCCTTTTGTTCCAGACATAGGGGGTCGGGATGGGCCTTCCGGGTTTGACGCGCGGGAAGTTCAACTCCAGATCCAGATCCTCCGGTTTCATCCAGGGAATCTTCCGCTCGGGAGTGACGGGTATCAGCAGAAGATTCTCCAGAATCAAATCATCATCGGAATTGTAATACCGGGAATTGTAGTAGACTCCGTATTGAACGGGACGGTGGTATATCAGCGACAGTCGGGATGCAATTCTCAGAATGGGATTCAAAAAACTCCGATCATCACGATCCGCCATCTGCACACCCTGGGCCCGGAACTGCATGGTGTCACCAACCGGCACCGCAAAATGCGCGAAGAATTCGCGATTCGCACCATGAATCGGATCCGAATACACCTCTGGCATCTGCCCCAGCAACCGACTGTTGTGCGGTCCATCCCACGGCTCGTCGAATCGATATTCCAGATACACCTTGTTAACGCTTTGATCCCATCGGCAACGCTCGGTATCACGGGCATATCCTGAGACATGCTTCCTCTTCAGAAACGGAAGAATCAGCACGCGCCAACTGTGCCAGGGTTTTCCGTCTGGTCCCCACACGACGGCCGGTGGGTAATGGCCGAAGTGCTCTCTGTAGGCGACCAGGGCGTCTGCCAAATTTCGTAAATTGTCTTCCGACCTTTCGAGGCGCTCCACCATGATCGTCTCCGCCCACAATTCATGCGGATCCTCGAGAGAGACGATCTCAGGAAGCTCTTGAATCTCGTCGGCTGTCGTCAGGTTCAGGCAGAGAATCAGCAATTGACCGGCTTTGAGCTGCTTCGCGGCCGTCATTCCCACCTTCACCCTCGGTGGACAAAGGGTGCCGCACTCGATGACTTTGACCTTGACAACAGAAACCGCCGGAATCCCCGCTTCGGAATCGTCGAAAGCCAGCCCCAGGTACCAGTTGGGGAGGAAATCAATTTCATGCGTGAGCTTGAAGCCTGGATGGGTGAACAACTTTCCCCAGCGGCGTTCGAGCCGAAGAATCCCTGTCGCATCAACCTCCTCAATTCGGAAGGGCAAGTGGGTTTTCGCGCAATCGACAACGTACTTTTCGTCACAACCCTGTGGTTGATCCGGGGACGATGGCGCCTGGAGCACGGTTGTCAGGCGACTCGAGTTCCCGGGATCAGACGGCCCGGGCTGTGGCGATTGGCCCCAGCCGGTACGAACACCGCTCAGCACCATCACCCCGATGACGCCGCTCAGAACGTGAAACACGGTAGGCCGGGTCATGATTTGACCTTTTCTTTCGATGACAGGGACTCTGTTGACCGCATTCGGTGGTTCTCGCGGTCTTGCGTCCTCATCCGAACAGACAGGACCAGCCCGCCGCCTTCCCGCACAACTCAGCGTTTTCGCAACCGCCGCCGAAACCCTTCCTGATCGACCTGCTCGACTTTCGCGATTTCCCCTCAGGACCTCTGGCCGAGACTTGTCGGCACCCCACTCAACCCGCACACCGTTTCCCTTTTGGAAACGACGTCTCTCAGGGCTGCTGTTGTCCTCCTGGTCCGGCTCAGTTCATGTCCCCAATGCCTCAACATCGCGAGGAGACCAGAGGTGAGACGTACACAAGATCGTGAAAGTTCCCACTCGATTCCGCGGGACTTCGCCCCGAGGGGACTGTGCCAGACCGTTCGCCACCTCCAGAGAGTTGCCCGAACTCGCATCACAACCCGCCGTCGTCATTCTGTTCGCCTGTGCGCTGCGGGGCACCCGATCGAAGCGGGGGCGATCGTCTCAGCGAACGACGACGCTCATCCCACCTGCTGGTGAGACGCACTGCCCTGCCCGCTGCACAGAGTCCAATACCTGGTGCAATACCTGCTTGCACGATTGCTGAAGAGCCCGGTCCGCAGTAGTGCATCAGTCTCGCAACGCCTCCCTCGACATGTTCGGCGGACCAACGGGGTTTGCAGCGCACGAATTCCGGACGGCGGTTCGGCGACCCCTCAAACGTGGGCCGGCAGAGGCATTTGTCTGTTTTTCCTGCCGACATGACAACTACAGCAGAGCGGCCTCTGACCCCAGCCGGCAGACGGACCGGCGGGGTGATCACACCCGGAGTCATCGGGCGTCCCGCAGTGACAATTCTTGAAGTGACCTCCGCGACTCAACGCCTGTCCGCCGGCAGCCCCAGAATCGGCCGCAGGGCCGCCTCAAACGCGTCGGCTTGACGCACAAACCCGAGGTCGGTGGGGTGCGAGCTGTCGACCGTCCCTTCATTGTCGGCCCCCAGCAGGTGTTCCCCTGCCAGATAATGCAATCCGGGAACCCCGGCCTGCTGCAGACGCTCGAAAGCCCCCCGCAGTTCCTTCCGGCTCTCCACGTTACGCGTCCGCTTCGATTCCACGAGGAAGCTGTCGGAGTAGCTGCGGTCTTCCACCAGCAGGATCGGCGTCTGCGGATGCGCGTCCCGCAGGATCTTCACCAGCGGTTCCGTCCGCTCGCGCACTTCGCCGGCGTTGATGTTCGGCAGGCAATCCAGCACGTAGACCGCCGGGTCCAGCTCGGCCAGCAGCCGCCCCAGCTCGGCCTCCATCCGGCCATTTCCCGAAAACCCCAGATTGATCACCGGCCGCCCCAGCCGGCGCTGCAGAATCGCCGTATGCACCATCCCGGGCCGCGAGGCACAGCCCCCCTGGGTGATCGACGTTCCATAGAACACAATCGGTTTTTCCTTCCCCGTTCCATAACCCGGCGCGGCTGCCACCGTTGCCCCCCGCGCCACTCCCAGTTCGACCTCCGAGACCCCGTTGTAGAGGGGCAGATACAACAGGTATTCCCGTTCCTCGGCAGGCAGGCCAGACACAAGTGCCGCCTGGTTCGTCTGCTCGCGCGGAAACCCACACGCCAACCAGCGCCACGTCCCCTGATGTTTCACATAGAGATCGACGCCACTCACCCCCGTGGCGGGCATGTGGGGCATCGCGAGATTGGTCGAAGTGACCGTCCACCGACAGTGGATCGCCGGCGAGGCCGTGGTGAACCGCACGCACAACCCGGCCGAGTGCCGGCTGAGATTCCAGACATCCTTCCGGACCAGCGTTTCCGCCTTGGCGGGGAGGCGGTCGTAGAACGCCGCGGTTTCGCTCCAACCCCGCCCCTCGACCGGCAGTTTTTTCAAATCGTACCAGTCGATCCCCGCCGCCTCCTCCCGCCGGGCCCGCGCCGGGTCGAGTGCCTGGCTCCACGCCGGGGCCAGCCATACCAACGACACCAGACACCACCCCACCAGGCACCAGACTTGCGAACGCATCATCCACCTCGACAGGCACGGGAAACTCAACCGGACGTCTCTACAGCTGGGCATCGTAACGCTCCCCCGCCACAGCGTCATTCCCGGCGATCCACCGTCAAGCGACGCCGGCGGCCGGGGGGACGAAGCGACGCCTGTCGCTGACCTGCGGTCGCACCACCGACTCACTTCATCCGCGGGTCACGCCAGCGTTTTTCGGTTCCCTCGATCCGCACGGGGTCCCCGACCGGTTCGCCATCGCATAGCACGAGATACGCATCGGCTCCGGGGACACTGTCCCACTTGAGCAGAGCCCGCCCCGCGGTCTTCAAGGGGGCCGAGACCGCACTGCGCACTCCCTGCGGTCCAATGGCCACCAACTCGTAGGTATGCGGGCCTGTCTCATCCTCCTCGTTGGCCGACGGCGCCTGCGGCACCGGCAGGGCATGTTGCCGCAACTGGCCCCCCCACAACTCGAGCACTTCGCGAGGTTCGGCCAATCCACTGCCACCATACCCTCCCCCACCCAGACTCATCATCCCCTGGCCAATCACCGCGTCGGTCAGAGGTTCCTGGTGACCGGGACGGAACGTCTGCAACCGGATCCGCCCCGGATGAGTGCCCCCATTCCACCGCTCCCGGGGAACCTCCGAGAACTCGACCCCTTCTCCCTGCACAATCGCCATCTGTCGCCACGCTCCGTCGAGCCAGACATTCCACGAGATGTGCCCCGGGGCCCGGCGCAGCGAACCATCGCGTTCCACGGCGTGAAACCGGTCATCAAAGGGATCGTCGACTTCACCCTTGATCAGCCGGCTGCGGACCCACAGTCCCCCCGGTCCATCCGCCAATCCCTTCGCATAAATCCCCCGGGGAATCTGCTGCTCTTCATAGCCCTCTTCCCACGGTTTTCCGGTGTCCGAGACAATCAGTTCACCGCGCACCACGAGGCGGTCGACTTCCAGGTTCCGTACTGCCGTTCGGGGAGGAACCACCTGTTGCACCGCGAGGGTGGCAGCCACAGACAACACGATGGTCAGCAGGCGCTCAGACATCGACAACTCACGAGTCCGGGGGAAACGGGAGCGGACCTCACGATGAGGGATGCCGCTCTGCCGACAAGGTAGACCCTCCTCCACCACGCCGCCAGAGGCGGTTCCCGCAACGGGCCAGAATGTCGAAATCAGCCATTGGTCCGGTCTCGCTCACCGCGCCCCGAGAATCCATCCTTCCTCGGTCAGCGCCGCGTGCCGTTCGCCGGCTGTCAGGCCCGCCGGCTCGGCGAACCAGCCCCCCAACTCCCCCGCCCGGTCGATACGGGCCACCCACTGGCATTGCGACCGGACCTGTGCCCGATCGCGCACCAGGCTGGCATCCCGACTCATCGCCTGAGCCGTCGCCTGCGACACCACCCCCATGAAAATCTCGGTGCAGACGATCGCCGGCCCCGTCGATCCGGTGAGCTGGGAGGTGAATCCGGTTTCATAAGGAAAGACCCGGCACACCGGACCCAACTCGGGGTCCTGCCGCAGCCGTTGTAACATGGAAATCCCCAGCAGCGTCTGACTCCCCACGGCGCCAATTCCCGCCAACTTCCAGGTTTCCTGGGTCCGCGGCAGATGCAGCTCGGTGGTCCGTCGCCGGGCCAGTACCACACCGTGGCGCGAGACAAACGGAAACCCGGGCGAACGGGGAGGAATCGCGTCCAGTGCCACACTCTCGGGCCGGGCCCAGAAGGGACCGGGTCGGTCTCCCGCACACAACTCGTTCAACTGCGCCGCCACTTCGAAGCGATTACTGCGGTTTCCTGACTGCTCGCAGGTGCGTTCGGCCAACTCACGCCAGATCCGCTGCCAGGGGGCCTGGTCCTCCTGCCAACCCAGAGCCCGGGCCAACCCGGCGGGGTACCCCAACGCGAAATCCATTCCAACCAGCACCCGCCGTCTCAAACGCACATGTCGCCGCAACCGCTCACACAGATGTTCCACCGCCTCCAGGCGGGTGCGGTGATACGTCTCGACCTGCCGGCCCGAGCTGCGCAGCCGTTCCCCGATCCACGGAGAATCGGCCCGCGGCCGCTCGGGCAAGACCCCGTTCGCGGCACTCCAGTCGACGAAGAGATAGGCATCGAACAACGCCATCACACCCCCCACCCAACCCGATTCGGTCTCCGCCCGTTGACCCGGTGGCTTCCGTCGGCCTGCCGGTTTTCAGCCCGGGGGTTCGATCCACCACGAATAGAACGCCCCGTTTTCCAGCTCAAACTGCAGCGTGACCGGCTCTCCCACGTGACTCGCCAGGTCCCCCATTTCCCAGACAACCTCGCCACGCGGCTGGTCTCCCCGCACGACGGCGGACCGCGCCAGCACCTGATCCTGCTCATTGCGTACCTCGACCCGCAGAGTCCCCCGAGGGGCGTCGAAGTTCACCCGCAAGCTCCCGGCAGGCAGCCGAAACCTTGCCGTGGTGAGAGTACCCGGACTCTCCCCGGCATCGAGCGAGACAAACCCATCCCGCCGCAAGATCGCCAGGCAGACCGCGCCGCCATCCCGGTTCCGGTCGGGCAGCAGAATGGTCTTTCCGTTCGGATAGTCTCCCTCGTAGTCGAACGAACTGCGCCACTGCAGGCCGGTGTAGTAGAACCACAACTCATCCCCGCGCACCACTGGTGCCGACGGACTGATGATCTGCGTCAGATCGTAGGCTCCCGATCCCACCCGGGATGGTCCCAGAAACGTCTGCCGGTTCCCCACCCGCGACCAGGTCTTCAAATCGCGGCTGTGCACCACCTGCACAAGGTGAAAGCCGTCTGTGTTGGGATAGTTCGGGACCGTCCCCGTGGAATGAAACATCGCAGGCAGTCCCAGGTACTGCCCCTCGTACTCGAACACTCCCATGTTGTAGACGTCGACCCGGTAGTCGGCGGGGTCGTGAAAGCGCGGCGGTAGCAGGGTGCTGTCGGCCAGACGGGCCTCGATGTTTCGCCGGCCCAGTTCCTGATCGAGATCATCGGCGGCGAACACCACCCCCAGATCGGTCCACTGCCGGAAGTCGGTGCTGGTGGCGATCGCCACCGCCCGGCCATTCGGCCCGCCCCGTTTCACCGTGTGAATAAACAGCCCCGTCGTGGGTGACAGGGTGAAATTCCCCTCATCCGAACTGCCAATCGCCGGAGTCTCGATCGCAGTCCACTGAATTCCATCGGGTGAAACGGCGAATCCGCGATTGAGCAGCGGGGCCTTGAACAGCCGCGCTGGATCCTTCTCGCGGCCATCCCGCACCGCCATGTCGATCCGCATGTTCGGATGGGGCAATGGCTGCCAGTTCAATCCGTCGCCACTCTCCCACAGGTTCTCATCGGTGGTCAGCACGTACAGCAGCCATTTCTGCCGCGTCTCATCCCAAATGGGTGCCGTGCGGGTCTGCATCGCCTGCGCGGCCCGCGGAGACCGCACCACCGCCCCGCGCTTCTCGGGGCGATGAAAGACCCGGACCAGACCTTCCCGCCGCCCCCAGCCGACGTCATCCAGAACCAACTGCCTGCGCCCCGGCACCACCTCGAGTTCGGCGGCCGGGGCCAACCCCGGCAGTCCGACCAGCCCCAATCCCATCAGCAGTGGCCCAATCAGCAGCGGCCAGACCAGCCAACCGCGGTGGGAAGCAACACGACCTCGGTCGCGATACGGCACTCGCATGAGACGTTCCTTGGGTTGATCCCGCGCTGCGACAGACTCCGCATGAGCGCTGGTTCGGGTTGTCTGGCGACAGCCACGCTGGGCTTCCGGGCGATCGTAACAGAGACGCGGACAACGACGTATGCAGGCCAACGGAAACAGCTGGACCCACCGCAGTCCGGCACCCGCGCAAAAAACAACCGGGACGAAAGAGAGCAACTCCTTCGTCCCGGCAAGTTCAGAACCGGTCAAACGTAGAGACTGGAATCAATGAGCGGGAGGCGCCTCGGTCTGGACCGCCCGATTGCGGAACAGGAAGTCGATGATGTTCCCCTCGTGCGGCTGCAGCCAGTTGAGTTGCAACGTCTTCACCGGGCCCAGGTTCAACCGGTCGATGTTGGTCGCGTCCAGCAGCTTTTGTTTCCACTTTTCGTCATGGGTGAGTGCCGTACAGACCAGCGTGGGTCCAATCTCGGCGATCATCTTGTCTTGAGGACATTCGACCACCACGCCAAACGGGAACATGTACTCGGCCCGCGTCAACGTCGGCTCGGGGCTGGTCGCATGGATGATGGTGGGGCGGAGGAAGTCGCACCGCTCGTGCTGCACGAGGCGCGGACCATTGCGGTACTTGGCAGTCACCTCGGTGACCCCCGGTTCCCGGCACCCTTCGTCAATCTGCGCCGAAACCCCCTCGGCCTGTCCCTTCACCGTGAACGCGGCGAGCGAGGCCTTCGGATCGGTCATCGGCAAGGGGGCGATGGGGCCAATCCGCTGGGCGATGGCGTCGGCGATCTCTGCGGTGTGACGCGAGGCCCAGATGCTCGATGCATTGATGCAGCCGCGGCCGCCATTCAGGAAAATGCTGTCGACCAGAATATCGAGGTACTTGGGCCAGTCGTCGACGACGTCGTCCCCCAGCAGAATCTTGCTGAAGCCCGGGCCATGCACCTGCACGCGGGGATTGCCGGCGTACTTCTCGATGGTCGCCTGACCGCCAAAGATCATCGAGCGGTCACACGCTTCCATCACCGCGGGGCCGACGTCGTGCCCGCCGGGATACAGCGAAATCGCCTCCCGGGGAATGCCCGCCTGGTAGAACGCCTCGGTCATGCGGTAGGGAGTCCAGATCTCCTGCGAGCCGGGCTTCAACACCAGACCAATCTGCAGGGCGATCGCCGGCAGCCACAGGGTATGCACCCCGGGAGAGTTTGACGGCAAGACCAGACCCAACACGGGGCTGTTGGCCTGGTAGCTCAGCATCACGCCGCGGTTCTCTTTGCCAAAACCTTTCGAGAGAATGTCGAAGGGCAACCCCCGCGTGAGCGCTTCGAGAATCTCCCGCATGTGGGTGAGCACAAAATGGTTTTTCCGCATGTTGAAGGCGGCCATATGCTCGGGCAGTCCGGTGGTGGCCGACTGCATGCGGCAGAAATCGGCAGGGGTCTGCGTGCCATTGCCGATCGGCAGGGTGGCGTTGAGATACAGGTCGCCCGCCTTGGCCATCATCTCCAGCAGTTGATCGATCGAAAACTGCCGCAACGAGTCCCGTGCCCGCTGAGCAAACCGCCGATCCATCTTCACCATGGCGCCGTTCGCCTGCGAAACACGGGCGACCGGTTCGCCGGTTTCGAAGTGCACGACCTCCTGCTTTTCCATGCTGTCGTAAGGCTTGCCCCAGCGCAGAACGGGAATATCAATCATGGTGTACCTGGTGTGGTCGATGGGCTCGGAAGGTGTCTGAGGGAGCGGACAGGACGGCGGCAAACAACGCCAACCAGCCGCTGTTGCTCTTCATGGGGGAAAGCGACCGGCGGGACTGCCACGCAACAGCGGTCCCGCCGGCAACATGGCTCGGCCTGAGGAAGGGGTGAACCCGGTCTCAGGACTTAGTACACGCCGACCGTGGTCGACTTGGCGAACTCGTGGAACGGACGGGTCCCGCTGATTCCGTCCCAGGGGTAACGGGCGATCGGCTTTTCGCGCTCCCCTTCATCACGCTCCATGAATCCGGGAATGAAGGTTTCCTTCGTCAGGGTGGTCAGCTTCACCCGTCCCGTGCCGCCGTAGGGAACCAGCGTGTTGTAATCCTTGAACTCGACCACCTCGATGACGGCCCGCGGCTGCGGGGCGAAGTAGGTGATCTTGTAGTTGTCGGCGGGGTCGAACGGCTTGCCGCAGGCGAGACCCATCAGGGTGTTGCCGTAGGTGGGGGTCATGAAGACCGGGCCCGACTCGGGATTGTTCGGATCGCAAAGCAGTTCTTCCATCGCGAACCGGTACCACTGCGGGGTGAACTCGGTTCCGCCGGAGAAGATCCCGGTAATGCCGGTCTCCTTGATGCTCGACCCCTTGTCGAACAGCTTCTGGGCGAGTGCCTCGAGCAGCTTGGGGGTGGTGAACATGCAGCGGATGTCGTGGCCGGCCGAGAGAATGGTCAGCGCCTGGTCGATCACGTGATCGCGGTACGCCTCCATCTCTTTCATGTTGCCACGCTTGATGAGCTTCACCACCCAGCGTGGGTCGAGGTCGACACAGAAGCAGATGCCTCCCCGGTGCTGGGCGAGGTGCTCGACCGCCAGACGCAGGCGACGGGGACCCGATGGGCCCAGCATCAGCCAGTTCGAGCCCTTGGGGAACTTGTCGTCAGGCAGCGTGTCACTGAAGTTCTCGTAGTCGGTTTTCCAGTCGTCGATCTGCATCCGGCTCTTGGGAATGCCGGTCGTTCCCCCGGTCTCGAAGACGTAGACTCCCTTCCCCTTGAGTCCCTGGGGAATCCACCGGCTGATCGGCCCGCCCCGCAACCATTCGTCTTCGAACGAGGGGAACTTCTTGAGATCGTCGTAAGTCTGCACAGCCTTGCGCGGATCAAACCCCAGCGACTTGGCCCGCTCCAGCCAGAAGGGGCAGCCCGTGGCAGGATTGAAATGCCACTCGATGATCTCACGGACATGGGCGTCCAGCTTGTCTTGGGCCGCTTTCAGGGCCGCTTCGGTGGCGGGGGCGTTGGGGTTGCTCACGTGACAAATCTCTCGGGAGACGAGAAGCAGGGGGGGAGAAAACTTGGGCCGGTCTGGCTGGGGAATCATAGATTCTGAGAGGGGGTTTGCAACACGCAGCACGCTGCCGCCATGACCCACATCCCGGTATCATTTTCGGGAAAACCCCTCACCTCCACCCAGACGCCCACCGCACCGTGATGCCCGCCTCTCCTGCTCCACTGAACCGCCGGAACCTGCTGACTGCCAGCCTGGCCGCCGCATTGCTTCCACAAACCCAGCCAGCCCCAGCCCAAAACGAAGCGGGCCAGAAATCCCAGCCTCAGTCAGCCCGGACAGCCACCGGTCAAAACCGTCCTCCCGCCTCTGAGGACGAACTGCGCACCTGGCTGGAAAACATGGTGTGGTATCACCGGTACACGTTTGCCGAAATCAGCGAGGTGACCGGACTCGACCCGGAGGCAATCACCCAGTCTCTGGTGAAGTTCGAAATCACCCCCGACAACGCCCCACCGCGGGGTGCCGAGGCCCCCCTTCTGGTGCTTCCCTATCCGGGAGGCCGGCACCCGCGCATCGGGTTTCTCGATGGGGCGATCGAACCACAGCGCGAGACGAAGATCAGCATCTTCACCCCCTGGGATCCCGCCAGTTACGTGGTGGCCGACATTCCCGAAGCGCTCTGGTCGAACCTCGGCCTCACCTATCTGGCCCACACCCACATCCCCACCGTCTGGGACAAGCAGGAGATCACGCTCGAACGACTGGAATGGCGGCGCACCGCCGAGGGGGCGCTGGAGTGCGAACGGAAACTTCCCAACGGCATTGCGTTCCGCACCCGGGTCGTCGCAGGACGCGATGCCGTGCGGATGTCGCTGCGACTGGTCAATGGCAGCCCCCAGCCGCTCAGTGATCTGCGGGTCCAGAATTGCGTGATGCTGCGGGGAGCCGCGGGCTTCGACCAGCAGACCAACGACAACAAGGTGCTGCAGTCCCCGTACGTGGCGGTGCGTTCCGAACAGGGCAACCGCTGGATCATCACCGCGTGGGATCCCTGCCAGCGGGCCTGGGCCAACCCCCCCTGCCCCTGCCTGCATTCGGATCCGCAGTTTCCCGATTGCGGCCCCGGCGAGGTCCGCCACCTGCGCGGCTGGCTGTCGTTCTACGAAGGGACCGAAATTGAACGTGAGTTCGCCCGGATCGAACAGACCGGCTGGCGGACCACTTCCGAATGGGTGGCCCAGATTCCGGCGAACTGAGCGCGACCACGGCTCAAGTGGATGCGGCCCGGGGCATGACCGGCAGGGCAGGTGTCAGCACCGCCCAACGCGAACTCGTCGCAGCAGCCGGGCTGAAGCCCGGAGCGTGAAAACAAAACCGGCCCCGGCAGACAACTGCCGGGGCCGGGAAATCTTACGCTGTGGAAGGATTTGGTCTGGAACGATCTGGCCGACCCCAGTCATTCGCAGGCGAACAACCAGACACACCAAACCGTTCTGGAAGGCTTACCTGGGCGGAACAGATCCCCCTCCGGGAATCCCCCCTCCGGGGTTCCCTCCACCCGGGATGCCACCTCCACCCGGGATGCCACCTCCACCCGGGATTCCGCCACCGCCGGGAGCCCCGCCCCCCGGAATCCCACCTGGCGGCACATTCCCAATGCCGCCTCCCGAACCACCTCCCGGGATCCCGGGAATCTGGCCACCACCGGGATTGGCGGTCCCGGGAGGGGGCTTCAAGACCACCCCACCACCTCCCGAACCGCCTCCTGGAACTCCACCACCGGGCAGGCCACCAATCCCGCCTCCCGGAATGCCTCCTCCCGGAATGCCTCCTCCCGGAATGCCTCCTCCGGGGATTCCACCGCCGGGAATTCCACCACCGGGCAGCGAGGGGCCCCCGGGCATGCCGGAACCCGGGGGCGCTCCGGGAATCATCCCGCCAAATCCAGGACCACCCGCCACTCCACCACCCGGAATTCCACCGCCCGGAATTCCACCGCCCGGGATTCCTCCACCGGGCAGGCCGCCGACACCACCACCGGGAATTCCACCACCGGGGATGCCGCCCGGAGGCAGCGTCCCACCGCCAGGGAACCCCCCCCCAATTCCTCCGGGGGGCGCTCCAGGAATGTTACCCCCGGGAGGCAGGAAGCCACCTCCCCCGGTCAACCCAGGGGGCAGATTTCCCGTACCGCCACCGGGCATGCCTGTTCCACCGCCGGGCGCCCCGGGAATTCCCCCAGGAGGCATCCCGCCACCGGGGGGCATTCCAATTCCCCCACCCGGGGGCAAACCACCGCCGGGGGGCAATCCTCCGCCGGGGGGCAATCCTCCACCGGGGGGCAATCCTCCACCGGGCGGCAATCCTCCACCGGGCGGCAATCCTCCACCGGGCGGCAGTCCCCCACCCGGAGGCAGTCCCCCACCGGGAGGCAGTCCCCCACCGGGAGGTAGTCCCCCACCGGGAGGTAGCCCACCACCGGGAGGTAGCCCACCACCTGGGGGCAGTCCAATTCCTCCACCCGGGGGCAATCCTCCACCAGGTGGCATGCCTATTCCACCACCGGGAGGCATTCCCCCCCCCGGCATGCCGATCCCACCCCCAGGCGCGCCCGGAATTCCTCCGGGAGGCATCCCGCCGCCCGGCATGCCAATCCCTCCACCGGGGGGCATTCCGCCACCCCCGCCTGGCAAGCCCCCGCCGGGTGCCCCCGGAATCCCCCCGGGGGGCCCCATCGAACCTCCTCCAGGCATCCCTCCAGTCATTCCCGGGCCAGCCATTCCCGGGCCGCCCCCCGGACCACCCGCAATGCCCCCGGTCCCTGCGCCTCCTCCAATCGATCCTCCCCCTCCTCCAATCGAGCCTCCACCGCCCCCGATCGACCCACCCCCGCCAAGTCCTCCTCCCAGGCCCCCACCAACGCCGGGACGACCACCTCCCATCCCACCTCCAACACCCGGTCGTTGACCGTTCCGGGGAGGCTTCTTCGGCACCGGTTTTTTGGGCGATTTTCCCTTGGGTGGATCTTGCGGCGGATCCTGGGGATCGCCCGGATCAGCCGGGGGGGGATCCTGCGGCGTGTCCCCGACTGCTCCCGGAGTCCCGACACTCACTCCCGTTCCGGGTGCGCCCGGCACACCCGGAGTTCCAGGACGCGGTGGGCCCCCAGGCGCTCCGGGAATTGGTCCCTTCGGAGAAACCCCCTGGGCCGCGGCCGACGCCCCCATGCCGCAGACCGCGGCCAGAACCGCTCCCGCCACCCAGCGCCGATACACACTTGCCACGTCCATCTGTTTGACCCTTCGCGTCACAGCCTACGGGACAACACGCACCCGATTGCGGCGCCCCCTCGACGGGTGCGGGCAACCGGAAGCAGTCACGGTTCGCCGGCAGACTCCGTCTCCCAGCCAACATTTCGACAGACAGTCACGGCAGATTTTCCAGGCCGTGCGGGAACTCCCTCTGCGAATGCTATCGGCTGTGCGGGACCGTGGCAAACCGATTTTCGGGGTCTTGAAAGAAAACCGCCTCTCCCCGCCCGGGACCGCAGTCCACAACCCAATACCGGTCACCCTCCGCCGAAGCCCTTGGCTCCGTCACTTCCCGGGCGACGTGTTCGCCTCCCCGGCGGGTCGATCCTGGGGATACACCAGAACCCGATCCTGACTCAACAGCACGAGGTCGGCCTGGCCATCTCCCGTGACGTCGGCAATCAGCACTTCCCGCGGCTCGCTCCCAGAACGCTCTTCGGCCCCCAGGCTCTTCGCCTCGAACACCTTGAACTGCACCGCATGCCGCAACCCCGACTGCGGCGTGTAATTCAGCACATCCACAAACTGCGACTGCACATCGATCACCGCGACATCGGGCTGGCCATCACCATTCAGGTCCCCCACCGCCAGATCGTTGAATCGCACCTTTTCCTGCCGGGTTTCGTAACTCGAAATGGTGGTCAGGCGGGGGTCGGTCCGGCCGGCGTACAGCACGCCAAACTTCCCTTCTCCAAACAGCAGCAGATCTTCCCGCCGGTCGCCATTCAAATCGGCAACATGCACCGACTTGAAGGGAAACGCTCCAATATCCACCTCGCGCCACGGGCGGAACACCCCCGCCTCCGACCGCAGGATCCGCAGTTTTTTCACCCCGGCATCCACCAGGACAATTTCATTCCCGCCGTCCCCATCGAGGTTCACGGTGGCGGCCCCCACAATCTTGGCCCCCGCCTCAGCCGCGTTGTACTGATCCACCACCTGCCACTGGTTTTTCTCGTTGGCGATCACATTGCGGGCAAAGTTGCTCTGGGCAACCAACACCACCGGTTTGTCGAGTTTCCCCAGAAAGAGCCCCCCCGGGCCCACATTCCCCAGGCCAAAGCCCCCCTCGGCAGCCGAGACCTCGGCGGGCACCCCATTGGCACCCGTGGCCAGAAACACGGGGGGCCGATCGCTCCCCGCGAACACCAGATAGTCGGGTCGGCCATCCTGATTGGCATCCAGCGCCACCAGCCGGTCGGGAGCCGTCTTCAAGGCCACGGGAATGGCATCCTGGCCACCCAGCTTGGCGGCGGTGAAATCTCCTTCGGCGTTCACCGTCAACGCCTGCAGAAAATACTTCGACGCCTGGGCCGACCGCTCACGCCCCAGAAAGACCACTTCGGCCCGACCATCGCCATTCACATCGGCGAGATCGAGCGCGACGGGCTCCCGTTCGGTGGGCAGGGCCTTGGGAAACGTCAGCCGCCCCTGCTCCATCCGGCACAGACCAATGGTTTTTTCCTTGGTTGACAGCACCACCACTTCCAACCGGCCGTCGCCATCCAGATCCCCCACCCGCACCTGCTCGGCCCCCACCAGCCCGGGGAACGTGCTCCCGAGGTCCAGTCCCGAACCGGCCTGCTGCCGGAAGACAATCATCTGAGCCGAGTCGGGGTCACTCACAATCACATCGGTCAGACCGTCGCCGTCGAGATCTCCCGTGGCCAGGTCGCGGTTCTTGCCGGTCTGCCCAAACCCGTACTGAATCAACTGCCCGGCCAGTTCACCCGGCTGGGCCTGCGCCTGCTGCAGCTGATGCACCTTGACCCGCCCGGTCTGCGCCTCAATCGCCAGCACTTCCACCCCCGGCTTTCCGTCGATGTTCGCCAGCGTCAACCCGCGGGTCTTCGCCAGTTCGCACCGCAATTCGGGCCCCAGGCGGCCATCCGCTCCCTGCAGCCGCACACAAAACGGCCGGTCCGGATCGCTCGCGTTCAGATACGCGAGGTCATTTCGGCCATCGCCATCGAGATCGGCCACCTGAGCCAGCCCCAGGTTTTCGGTTGTGTTCATCAGCCGTTGCGGACTGGCCAACGTCCCCTGGGGGGTCTGGGCAATCAGATAGGTGTCATGCTTTCCCAGCACCACCAGATCGTCGCGCTGGTCGCCGTTCAGGTCCCCCGCGGCCAACACCCATTGGGCGGGCTGCACATCGGGCAGCCGCAACCGCTGGCGCTCGGTGAAATCGGCCAGGGCCGACTGATAAGCCACTGTCAGTTGATCGGGTGAGGCGAACCAGGCGAGGTCGCGCCGCCCATCGCCGTTGAAATCCCCCGCCGCCAGCGAGGCCACCTCGCGGTCGAGGGGGATCTTGCGATGCTCGAACCGGCGGTCATTCTGCACATTGTTCACCCGGACGGCACCGGGGGCCGGAGCCGGCGCTGCCCCATCCGGTTGCTGTTGCAGCAAGTCGAGCCGGCTGTTGCTGTTGTCGACCAGCACCAGATCGACCCGCTGGTCGTGGTTGAAGTCTCCCGCCAGCAGGTTGGCCGAGCGCAACTGCAGCTTGTACAACTCCAGTGGAGCGAATCCGTAGTGGTCGGCCAAAGAAGGGGCCACCTCCTGCGCCAGTCCCCGGCCGCCCCCCCCGGGGACGATCCCGCCGGCGACCAACCCTCCCCCCACAAGAGCCATCCCCAACAGCATCCAGGTTCGTGCTCCACGACGGGCGGCACGGGGCAGTTCTCGGCACTCAGCGTTCACAAGAGACCTCTTCCGAATCGACTCAACAGCCACGCGAATGGCCACCCTGCGGCCTTTCGCTTCTCCCTCCCGCCCCGCGGAGATCCAGCGATCTCCGTCCTTCGAGGGGGCACTATTCCGGCAATTCTCCCCGATCGCTACAACCCACACAAGCGACCCACCTCCTCTTCCCGATGGCAGCTCATGCTCCAGACCTCCATGACCCCGGCCGAACAGAACGCACTGAGACGGTTGATTGACTGGTCACTGACCGAGGACCTGGGCTGGACTGGCGACGTCACCACCCTGGCGCTGATTGGTCCCCAGGATGTGGGGCGGGTGGCGGTGGTGGCGCGGGAAACCGGGGTGCTGGCGGGAGGAGATGTGCTTCCCGAACTGTTCGGCCTGCTCGACCCCCGAGTCCACGTCGACCTGCTGGTCCCCGATGGCGCTCGCCTCGAGCGGGGCCAGGTGGTTGCCCGCCTCACCGGGCCGCTGCGGGCCCTGCTGACGGGTGAACGGACCGCCCTCAATTTCCTGCTGCGGCTGTCGGGGGTGGCCACGCTGACGGCCCAGTACGTCGCCCACACCGCCGGGACCCGGGCGGGAATCTACGACACCCGCAAGACTTTTCCCGGCTGGCGGCTGCTCGACAAATACGCAGTCCGGGCCGGGGGTGGCCGGAACCATCGGATCGGGCTCTACGACCAGATCCTGATCAAAGACAATCACATCGCCGGCTGGCAGTCTCTCTCGGGTGAACACAGTCTGCCGGGTGCGATCCGCCGCTGCCGCGAAATGTACCCGAATCTGCTGCTGGAAATTGAGGTCGACACCCTCGCCCAACTTGCCGAGGTGTTGCCCGCCCAACCCGAAATCGTGCTGCTGGACAACATGTCACCGCCGCAATTGACCGAAGGAGTGGCGCTGCGCGACCGGCTGGCCCCAAGGGTGGAACTGGAGGCTTCGGGAGGTGTTTCCCTGCAAACGGTGGCGGCCATTGCCCGGACAGGGGTGGAACGGATCAGTGTCGGGGGGTTGACTCACTCGGCCCGGGCGCTCGACCTGGCATTCGACTGGGAGGACTGACCTCCTTCTTCGCCGATGGGCTTTCACGGGTCAATCTCCCCCCTCGCGGGAATCGATTCCCCTCGGGGACACCGTTATACTGTGGCGTGGGGGGGTTGCCAGCAGGGACTGGCGATGGAACTGCCGGTGCCTTTTCGAACAGTCGTCTTGTCTTTTGCGCTCTCGTGGGATTCCGCTCCGTGAAATACGTCTCTGCACCCGACGGGCAAATTGGTGAACTCAGTCGCCGGGACTTTGGTCGGCAGTTGGCGGCGGGGGCCGCGTCGTTGGCCTTGGGAGGTTGGCTCTCGGGCTGCGAGAGTCGGAAACCGGTCTCTCCCGTTGGAAGTCCCCGCGCCAAGAATTACCGCATCGGGCTGATTGCCAAGAGCAACAGCAATCCGGTGTTTCTGGCTGCCCGCAAGGGGGCCGAGGTGCGGGCCGCCGAGTTGACGCAGGAATTGGGGACCAAGATCGAGATTGACTGGCGAACCCCCAACGACGAAGACGCCCAGAAGCAGGCCGACTACATCGAGCAGTTGGTCAACGCGGGGGCCGATGCGATTGCCATCGCCTGTTCCGACGCCAGCAAGGTCAGCCGCAATCTGGACGATGCGGTCGCCCGCGGGGTCAACGTGATGTGCTTCGATTCGGATGCTCCCGAATCGAATCGTCTCTGTTATGTGGGGACCGACGACCGGGAAGCGGGCCGGGAAGTGATGCGGCAGGTCCTGGCCCGGGTGGGGGACCGCGAGGGAGCCATCGCCATCCTGGCGGGCAACGAGTCGGCCACCAATCTGCAGCGGCGTGTCGAGGGGGCCCGGTCCGAGATCCTGGGCCGCGAGAAGGTCACTCTCGCGGGGGTTTTCTACCACAAAGAGACTCCCCAGGACTCGTATGCCAAAGTGGAGAGCGTGCAGAAGGCCAATCCCGAGATCATTGGCTGGGCGATGGTGGGGGGTTGGCCCATCATGACGGCCCGGCCCCTCCCCTGGCAGCCGGGCGAGGTCATTTGTGTCTCGATGGACACCCTCAAGCCCCAGTTGGAGCACCTGCGGATCGGCGATGTGCAACTGCTGCTGGGCCAGCGGTATTTCAACTTCGGACAGCGCTGCGTCGAGATCCTGGTCGAGAAGTGCCGGTCCGGGAAAGATCCCGAAAAAGAAATCGATTTTGCCCCCCTCGATCCCGTCACCAAAGAGAACGTGGATGAGTACGAGAAGAACTGGGAGAAATGGGCCTAGCCGAAGGGCCCCGGCGGGTGACGTGCAGCGCGAGCCGGGCCATTCCTGGTCGTTGTAAAAACTTCCCCAACGCAAAGGCCATCCATCTTGCCCACACCTTCCAACCTGATGAGCCACCTGATTTGGCCCATGCTGGGACTGGTGGCGGTCTTGTTTGTGCTGGCGGGGCTGCTGTGGTGGGTCCGCGCTTGGTTGCGCGACAGTTCGGAAGATGACGGGTGCAGTCCGCTTTTCCTTTCCGAATACCGCGAAATGGTCTCCCGGGGTGAGTTAAGCGAAGAGGAATTCCGAAGAATCAAGGACGGATTGATCGCCCGCATGGGAGTCGGTTCGCCCCCATCCGCAGTCAGCGGAAAAGATCGTCCGCGTCGGGTCGAAGCCCGTCCCGTGGAGCCAGAGGAGGAGTGGGATCGGGGGGAGGAAGTCGAGGAGGAGTAGAGCCCCGGACGCAGGACGAGTCGTCCGGGACAGATTCGAACGTCGAATCTCGTGGCGATGGAGCGCCAATTGCTACAATGCAGGCTGACTGTGTCAGACTTGGCCCGCGTGTCGGATCGTCACCACGAGAATTTCGATGCCCAACGGTAAAGACTTCACCCCCGGAAACCGTGCCACGGCCGGGAAGAAGAATGCCAACTGTTCCTTCTGTC
>Ga0315902_10002419_pt1 | contig 29048 bp, 23 predicted proteins | sample LakEriMetagenome_9_FD_203523 | JGI IMG/M metagenome (GOLD analysis project Ga0315902, IMG submission 203523) | Freshwater fungal communities from buoy surface, Lake Erie, Ohio, United States - Buoy 12 MA117 | ecosystem: Environmental > Aquatic > Freshwater > Lake > Lake biofilm | place: USA...
GTCGATGAGCAGGCCTGCGGCGCGCGCCACCGCCACCCAGTGGATGAGGTGGTTGGTCGACCCGCCCGTGGCCAGCAGCGCCGCCATGGCGTTGACGATGGCGCGCTCGTCGACAAGCCTGCCGATGGGCATGAAGCGCGGCGTCCGCCGGGTGATGGCCAGCGCGTGGCCGACAGCCTCGCGCGTGAGCGCCTCGCGCAGGCCGTCGTGCGGGTGGACGAAAGCGGCTCCGGGGACGTGCAGGCCCATCGCCTCCAGCAGCATCTGGTTGCTGTTGGCGGTGCCATAGAAGGTGCAGGTGCCGGGGCCGTGGTAAGCCGCGTTCTCGGCGGCCAGCAGCTCGTCACGGCCGGCCAGGCCCTGCGCCGCGCGCTCGCGCACGGCCGACTTCGCGGCATTGGACAGGCCCGTGCTCATGGGCCCCGCCGGCACGAAGACGCAGGGCAGATGGCCGAAGTGCAGCGCGCCGATCAGCAGGCCGGGCACGATCTTGTCGCACACGCCCAGCAGCAGCGCACCGTCGACCACGTCGTGGGACAGGGCCACGGCGGTGGCCATGGCGATGGTGTCGCGCGAGAACAGGCTCAGCTCCATGCCCGGCTGGCCCTGGGTGATGCCGTCGCACATCGCCGGCACGCCGCCAGCCACCTGCGCCGTGGCGCCGCGGCGCCGGGCCTCGTCGCGCAGCAGCTCGGGCCAGCGCTCGTAGGGCTGGTGCGCCGAGAGCATGTCGTTGTAGGCGGTGACGATGGCCAGGTGCGGCGCACGCTCGGCCACGATGCGCAGCTTGTCGGCCGCGGGCAGCGCCGCCACGGCGTGGGCCACGTTGGCGCAGCCCATGCGGTCGGTGCCGCGGCCGCGGGCGGCCAGGGCGTCCACCTGGGCCAGGTACTGCGCGCGCAGGGCGGCGCTGCGCTCGCGGATGCGCTGGGTCACGGCCTGCACCGCGGGGTGCAGCGCCGGGGGCTGAGAGGGTTGGCCTGACGCTGTAACCATGGTATTGATTATTGTGAAACTCGGTTACATGGTCAATGCCTCCGGTCAATCCGCACGCGCGCTTGGGGCATCGGTTCCCTGGCTTCAAGGCGCCGGCTAGGATGGAAGCCCCCTCCCCCGCCGCAGAACGCGCCCCATGTCCGCCGCGATCACACCGGTACGAGACCCTGCCCCGCTGCTGGAGCAGGTGCTGGCGCAGTGGGGCGGGCGGCGCGACCTGTGGGTCTTCGCCTACGCATCATTGATCTGGCGGCCCGAGTTCGAAGCCGTCGAGGAGCGTGACGCGCTGGTGCACGGCTGGCACCGCGCCTTGCGCATGCGATCGCGCGTGAACCGCGGCACGCCCCAGCGGCCCGGACTGGTGTTCGCCTTGCTGGCCGGTGGGGCCTGCCGGGGCTTGGTCTACCGCGTGCCACGCGGCCGCGTGCGCGAAGAGTTGCCGCGTCTGTGGCAGCGCGAGATGCCCAATGGCGTGTACGACCCCCGCTTCGTGCCGGCCCGCACGTCACAAGGGCCGGTCTCAGCCCTGGCCTTCACGCTGTCGCGGCGCAGCGACGCCTGCTTGCCCCGCATGGACGATGCGACGGTGCTCGACATCCTGCGCCACTCGCGTGGCCGCTACGGCACCACCCTGGAGTACCTGCTCGAGACGGCCCAGGCCCTGGCCGACCGCGGCATCCACGACGGCGAGATCGACCGCCTGGCCCGCCTGGCACGGGCACACGGCCTGGCTTGAAGAGGCTAGCGAAGGTTGAGGCGGCCCAGGCGGCTTGGGCGCCTCAGACGGCCGACGCCGAGCCCACCACGGCCCCGCGCCGCGCCGGCGTCAACGCGGAGGCGGGCCGTTCGGCCATGGCGGGCGCTTCCTCGAGTTCAACCGCATACCCCGGAAACCGCGCGGCCAGGCGCCGAGGCCCCTCGTCGACGGCCAGGGCCATCAGGTCGGAGAACAGGCCGCTGGAAAAGCCCACCGGGTATACGCGTCGGCCCTGCCGCTGCGCGTAGGCCACTGGGTGCTGGCGCAGGGCGTCGGCGATCTGCTGCAGCGTGCCTGAGCGCGCACCCACACAACCCGCGGGCACGATGATCCAGCCGGCGGCATCGGCGTGCTGCGACACCGCAGCCGCCAGCGCCGTGCCTGCGCCCTGCGCAGGCTCGCCAGCCGCCGGCACCACCAGGATGTCGCGACTGGCCACCGATCGGGCGGCCACCGGCACAAGATCAACCGGCGCCACCACGAGCACAGGCATCTGCGTGGCAAGCGCATGCGCCAGCGTGCCGGACAGCACGTCGGCAGGTACCGCCGCGCCGGATACGGGCGGCGAATCGCCCTCCAGCGGGGCCAAGGTACCCGACGCGACGACGATCACGGCGGGGAGATTCTTCTGAGGCATCTGACGGCCTTTCGGTGTGGCGGCGTCTCCCTGATCACCGCACACGCAGCATGAACCTTCGGTGAGGTTTCGCACAGTCGGACGTCTACCTAAGGCCTTCCCCCTAAGGGATTGCGCGGCCTTGCACTTCCTATACTGGGCCGCATGGATGACCTCGCCCACCTGCGCAAGAGCTACGAGCGCGCCGCCCTCGACGAGGCGGCTTCCCACGCCGACCCGATGAAGCAGTTCGCCCAGTGGCTGGGCGAGGCGCTGGCGGCCCAGCTGCCTGAGCCCAACGCCATGACGCTGGCCACCGTGGGCGCCGACGGCCGGCCGTCGACCCGCATCGTGCTGATCAAGGGCCATGACGAGCGCGGCATCGTCTGGTACACCAACTACGACAGCCGCAAGGGCCGCGAGCTGGCCGCCAGCCCGCATGCCGCGCTGCAGTTCCACTGGGTCGAACTCGAACGCGTGGTGCGCATCGAGGGCTCGGTGTCGCGGGTATCGCAGGCCGAGTCGGACGCCTACTTCGCCAGCCGCCCGCTGGACTCGCGCATCGGCGCCTGGGCCTCGCCGCAGAGCCAGGTCATCGCCTCGCGCGCAGTGCTGGTGGCCAACGCGGCGAAGTTCGGTGCGCAGTACCTGCTGGACCCGCCGCGCCCTCCGCACTGGGGCGGCTTTCGCCTGACGGCTGACCGCTACGAGTTCTGGCAGGGCCGGCCCTCGCGCCTGCACGACCGGCTGCGCTACCGGCTGGACGGCACCGGCGCGTGGGTGCGCGAGCGGCTGGCGCCCTGAGGCGCCCCGCCCCGCCTCAGCTCGGCTCAGCCCGCCTCAGCGCGAGTCCGCGCGCACTCGCGCGCGGAAGGTCTTGCGGAACTTGTCCACCTTGGGCGCGATGATGTAGGCGCAGTAGCCCTGCGAGGGGTGCTGGTCGAAGTAGCCCTGGTGGTAGGCCTCGGCGGTGGAGTAGTTGTCCAGCGGCAGCAGCTCGGTGACGACCCCGCCGCGGTGCGCGGCCTGCGCCTCGTCCAGCACGGCCTGGGCCACCGCGCGCTGCGATTCGTCGTGGAGGTAGATGCCCGAGCGGTACTGCGGCCCCACGTCGTTGCCCTGACGGTTCATCGTGGTGGGGTCGTGGATGGCAAAGAAGATCTCGAGGATCTCGCGCAGGTTGATCTGCGCGGTGTCGAAGGCCACGCGCACCACCTCGACGTGGCCGGTCTCGCCGCCGCACACCTGCTCGTAGGTGGGCCGCAGCACGTGGCCATTGCAATAGCCCGACTCCACAGCCGTCACGCCCTGCACGCGCAGGTAGACGGCCTCGACACACCAGAAGCAGCCGCCTCCCAGGGTGATGGTCTCGGTGCTCATGGCGGGGTCTCCTGCGGGCGGGCGCGTGGGGGGAAGGCGAAGTCGCATTGTCGTGCCGCACGGCGCCACTGCCGTGACGCGGCGCCCCGGCAAGGCAGGGGCTCAGGGGCCGCTGAGGGTGAGCTGCACGCGGGGCTTCCAGCCCGACTCGTCCTCACCGGCCGCACGTACCAGCGGCGCGCCCAGGAACAGACGCTCGGCCGGCAGCCCGCGGGCGATGAGCGCGTCGCGCACGGCCAGCCCGCGCTGCAGGGCCAGCGCGCGGGCCGTGTCGGTGCTGACCACCACAGACGCGAGCAACCGCGACTCCATCTCGGGCACGGGCAGGTCGCGCAACTGGCCGATGAGGTTGCGCGGCCTGTCGGGCAGCGGCGTGTCGGTGTACAGGCGCTTGAGCAGAGAGGCGCGCTGCGCCGGGCTCATCGGCAGGTCAGCCGCGGCGGCGGCGGGTGCGGGACCGCCTGCGGGTGCAGGAACGGATGCAGGTGCGGTTGCCGTCGCGGCCCGGGCGGCGTCGCGGCGGCGTGCCTGCTCGAGCTGCTCCTCCAGCGCGGCGGCCTTCAGGGCCTCGCGCTCGAGCACCGGGTCAGCCGTCCCTGCCACCGTCATGCGAAGGGCCGGGCGGTCGGCCAGGGCCTTGGCGACGCGCTCGAGGGTCTCCAGACTGGCCTGGGCGATGCGCGCGGTGCCGGGCACGAACTCCACCGTGCTCTGCTCGGGCCCGCTGCCGCCCGAGAACAGCGAGAACGGCGCCGTCACCGCCTTGACGATGAGGTTGCCGATGATCTTCAGCACCAGGCCAAAGATGCTGAACTGCGGGTCGTTGATCGAGCCGCTGATGGGCAGGTTGATGTCGATCACGCCGTTGCGGTCGGACAGCAGCGCCACCGCGAAGCGCACCGGCAGCGAGGTGGCACTCGGGCTGTCGACCTTGTCGCCGAAGGTGAGCTGGTTGAGGATGATCTGGTTGCGCGCCTCGAGCTTGCCGTCGGGGTCGATGCGGTAGGCCAGGTCCACGCTGAGCTTGCCGCGCTCGATCAGGTAGCCGGCGTACTTGCCCGAATAGGGCGACAGCGGGGCGAGTTCCAGGTCGGTGGCGCGCGCCGACAGGTCCAGCGCCAGCGGGCTGATGGCCGGGTTGACCGCACCGCGGATCTCCAGCAGCGCCGTGCGCGCCGCCCGGCCGCGCAGCTCCAGCGGCGCCATCGCGGTCGATCCCGACTCGAAGCGGCCCAGCGTGCCGTTGAGCTCTGACAGGTCGGCCGAGTAGTTGGGCCGGATGAACCGGTCGTTGAAGTCCACTCGGCCATTGCTGAGCACGGTGGAGCCGACGACCAGGTCCAACGGCCAGCGCGCGGCGGAGCCTGCGGGCGCGGCACCCGATGCCGGGGCGGCACCGGGCGATGCCGACGCAACCGGCGGCGGCTTGGCAACCCCTTCAGAGGTGGGGACGGCGGCGGTGGCGGTGGCGGTGGTGGTGGCCGCACCTGCCTCAGTCTGCGGGTTCTGGAAGTTCAGTCGCCCCTGCTCGGTGATCTGCAGCCGGGCAAAGAAGTCGGCCAGGCGGATCTCGCCCACCTCCACCCGCGGCCGCTGCCCCGGCAGCAGCGCAAGCTTCACCGGTTTCAGGCTCAGCAGGTTCCAGGTGGCCAGGTCGTCGCCAGGCCCTGCGCCACGGCGGGTCTGGAGCTGGAAGTCGGCTACCACCAGGTCGCCGGCAGCCGCAAGCCGCAAGCCGTCGCCGCCCATGCGCGCATCGACGGTGGCGTCCAGGCCCACCTCGGCGCTTCGCAGGCTGACCGGCAGGTCCGGGCCCGCGTAGGGCTCGAAGGCGTGGGCCGGCCAGCGCTCGAGCCGCGCGCGGCCCTTGAAGCCGATGGGCTGCGGGCTCAGGCGGCCCGCCACTGACAGCCGCCCCGGAGGCGCGGGCGGAGATGTGGACGGAGCTGGGGACGCCGCCCCAGCCGGGGCCGACTCGGGCATCTCGGCGGAGAGTTCCAGCGGCACCTCCGCGGCGCCCAGCGGCCAGGCCAGCGACTTCGCGGCCAGGCGCACGTTGCGCAGGCGCAGGGTCAGCGGTTCGGGCCGGCCGGTGGCGGCATCGCGCCAATCGATCTGCCCTCCCTCCACTAGGACATCGGCCACGCGGGCCTGCCACGGGGGCGGTACCTGCGGGGCGCGCGCCGTCGACGGGCTGGTCGGCGGCCGCTTCACGCCGGTCGACCCTGCGGCCGCCGGCGGCACCACGGCCCATCGGGCCGCGTTCAGGTCGCCCCGTGTGTCGCGCTGCAGCGCCACCTGGGGCCCTTGCAGGCGCACGCGCGCGACGCTGACGCGCTGTGCGTCCAGGTCCAGATTCACATCGGCCACCGAGAGATCCGACCAGGCCAGCGCGGGTTGCGCCGCGCCCGGCTCGGTCAGCCGCAGGTCCTGCACCCGCAGCGACGCCACACGGCCCTTCACCGCGGGCTTGTCGCCCATGGCGACGTCCACCCGCGCCTGCAGCGCCGCGCGGCCCTGCAGCGACGGGGCGAGCACGGCGCGCAGGTAGGGGGCCGCGGCTTGCAGTTGCAGGCCCTCGGCCTGCAGCTCCACACCCGCCGAGGCCGGGTCGACGGAGGCCTGCGCCGTCAGCCGTCCGGCGTCTTGAGAGCCCGCACGCAAGCGCGCCTCGAGCTGGGCCTTCACGGGACTGTCGGCCTGCAGCGGCCAGGCCACGGACTCGACCCGCAGGTCCAGCGGATCCAGCGACAACGCCGCGGCGGGCCGGGTGGTGGCGTCCTGCCAGCGCACGCGGGCGTTGGCGATCTGCACAGGCCCGGCCTTCACCTGCCAGGCGGGGCCCGGCGAAGGGGCTGAGTCCGAGGTGGCCGCAGGCTGCGGCAGGTTCAGCCACTCGAGCTGGCCCCGCGCATCCCGCCGCACCTCGACTTCGGCCTTGTCCAGGCTCACGACGCCCAGCGTGACCTTGCGCTGCGCCAGATCGAGCTCGGTCAGCGTGACATCCAGCGCCCCGACAGACGCCATCGGCTGGCCTTTCGGGCCCAGCAATGCCAGTTCGCGCAGGGCCGCTCGGCCGCTGGCGAGCACCTGCCAGGGCTGGCCGGCGGGCTGACGCGCCTGCACCGTGAGCTGCGCCTGCAGCACACCGCCCTGCGGCTGCAAGGGCAAGGGGCCCGCTTCACGGAGCCAGGGCCACAGCCGTTGAAGCGGCAGGTCGCGCAGCTGCGCGGCGACGCGGGCGCTGGGCGTCGCTGCAAAAGGCCTCGCGTTCAGATCGGCACTGACCGGGGTGCCGTCCAGGCGCACGCGCAACTGGGCCGTGGTGTCGGTGTCGACGTCACGCGGCCGGCTGCTGAGCAGGGGGAGCTGGACCTCAAGGCCGTCGAGGACGTGGCGACGGCCGCTGGGGCGGTCCTCGAAGGTGAGCGCAAGGCCGCTCATTCGGACCTTGCGCAGCACGAACTCCGGCACGGTGGCAGAGGCCGACCCGCCGGCGGGAGCGGACGCCGCGGAAGGTGCTGCCGAAGGAGGCGTTGCCGCAGCAGAGGGGGACGACAGGCGCGAGACGATGTCGTCGATGTCCAGACGCCCCGGGCCCAGGCGGGCCAGCGACACCCGCAGGGCCTCGATCTCCAGGCGCTCGATCACCGGCGTGAGGGTCCACAGCGATTCGGCTGCCACCTCCACGCTGAGCCGAGCCAGGGAGAGCTGCGGCGCTGCCGGTGCCGACCCGCCCGATGCAAGCGCTGCGCCGCCCGGCGCACCCGCTGCGCCCGCACCGGGCGCCGCACTGACCTGCAGCCCCCTGACCGTCAACGACAGCGGGCGCAGCCCCAGCTCGACCGACTCCACGGTGACGGCGCGCCCCAGGCGTGCCGTGCCCTCGGCCTGCAGGCGCGACTGCAGCCAGCCCGGCAGCGCGTGCCAGCCCCAGGCGGCAGCCCCCGCGGCGCCGGCCAGCACGGCGCCCGCGACAATCCACAGTCGACTCGACTTCACTGGGGAGACGGAATTCCTGCGCGCACGGGCGTCATCCTGCCCCGGCCCGCCGCCGCCGACAAGCGGGTAAAACACCGCCCCGCCACCGCATGAACGAAATCTTCGCCTCGCTGGGCCTGCTCGGCCTGAAGCCCCTGATCACCGCGCTGCTGCTGCCGCCGGTGCCGGGCATCGTGCTGATGGCGCTGGGGGCGATGCTGATCCTGCGCAAGCGCGTGGCCGGTGCGTTGCTCACCGTGATGGGCGCGGCGGTGCTGTGGTTCAGCGGCAGCGCGGCCGTGGCCGAAGCCCTTACCCGCAGCCTGCTGAACCCGCCGCCGGCCCTGAGCGCCGATCAGGTGCAAGCCCTGAGCCGCCAGGCCCAGGCCGAGCCTGGACGGACCGCCATCGTGGTGCTCGGCGGCGGCCGCGAGGCCTTCGCACCGGAGTACGGTGCGCCCAACCTCACGCCGTACTCGATGCAGAGGCTGCGCTATGGGCTGTGGTTGGCCCGCACCACTGGCCTGCCGGTGGCCTTTTCCGGCGGGGTGGGCCACGCAGGGCGAGGCGAAATCACCGAAGCCGAGGTAGCCGCGCGCATCGCCGCGCAGGAGTTCGGCCAGCCCTTGAAGTGGACCGAGGGCGAGTCGCGGGACACCCGCGAGAACGCGCAGTTCACCGTGCGGATGCTGGCGCCGCAGGGCGTGAGGCGCATCGTGCTGGTCAGCGACGGCTGGCACCTGCCGCGCGCGGTGCGCGCCTTCGAGGCTGCGGGGCGCGCAGCGGGAGGGCTGGAGGTTCTGGCCGCCCCCATGGGAATCCACATCGGGGAAGACAACCCCATGCTGCGGTGGATGCCCAGCACTGCGGGACTGGCCCGGGTGCGCCACGTCGTGCGCGAAGCCATCGGCCTGGCCGCCGGCAGCTGAACGCCCAGCCGCTCAAGGGCGGCGGGCGGGTCCGCCTGGGTCGGGGCTCGCGGCCGCAGCAGAGGCGGGCGGCGCCTGGGTATCGGCCGACGCAGCAGCCGCAGCAGCGGCCGCCTGCAAGGTGCGCAGCCGTCGCACATGCTCCTCCATCGAGCCCAGCCGAAAGTCGGTCACCGCAAAGACATCCGTCGCCTGGCCCAGCTGCCGCAGGCGCCGCAGGAAGCGCAGCCCGGCGTCGGGCTCGCCGCCCAGCGCCACCACCACCTCGTTGGCGAAGAGATCGGCACTGCCCCGCAGCCCGTCGACGGTGATGGCGCGCTCGGCGCGCGCTTCCGCGGCCGACAAGACCATCCCCGCCCCCGGCACCAGCGCCAGCAGCACCTTGCCCACGGTGAAGGCACTGCTCATGTCCTGTGCCGTCTGCTGACGGTCCACCGCCTTGGCGCTGGCCTGGAAGTAGGTGCCGAAGGCGGCCAGCCAGCGAAACTCGTCCCGGCTGCGGGCCTCGATCATCGCCACCGCCGGGATCTTGGCGCGCTCGTTGCCCTGGCGCACGAACTTGTCGGGGTCGGCATCGAAGGCGCTGGCGGTCACCCGGCCAGCGCAGCCGGTCTGCGTGGACACCTCCACGGTGCGCCCGCCCTCGAAGTGCAGCGTCATCGGGCGGCCCGCCACCGCCTGCTCGCGGGCCTTGGCGATCACGTCCCACAAGCCCTGGTCATCACCGGCCATCATGGCGTTGCCGCGGAACAGGGCGCCGAGTTCCACCCGCGTGCTACCGCCCGGCAGGGGCATGCCGTTGATGGCCACCACCACGTCGCCAATGCGGGCTTCGTCGGGCACGCTCTCGTCGGCCCACACCAGGCGCCACTTCTCGTCCATGCCGGTGACCCGCCGGAACAGCGCCTCCTGCCGGCCGGCCAGGGGCTTGCGCATCGAGTGCACCGACCACAACACGAAGGGCTCGATCTCGGTGGTGTGGTCGCACAGGTGCTCGGCACCCCAGGCCACCTGGATGGCTGCGGCGCGGAACTTCACCTCCTGCTCGAAGCGGGTCTTGTACAGCTCGGCCTCGAAGGCGTCTGCCGGCACCTGCGACAGCGGCCCGAGCGACTGCGCCACGGCCGGCGCCGCGCACAGCAGCGCAAGGGCAAGGGCGGCGGACCTGCTCGACAAGGGCGGTACTCCGGATGGGCGAAGGGCCATTGTGGCGCCCCATCCTTCGCGCTCCGATAGCATCGCGGTTGCAGCCCCTGTTCTGGGGCCGAAACAGAGGAGTCGACGATGAAAGCATGGATGGCAGCGGCCTGTGCACTGGCCCTGGCCGTGACCCTGGTCTCCGAGGCAGATGCCGCCAAGCGTGTGGGCGGCGGCAAGTCGGTGGGCATGCAGCGCAGCGCCCCCGCCCAGCAGGCCCCGCAAACCCCGCCGCAGCAGGCCGTGCCGCAGAAGCCGGCCACCGCGCCCACCGCTGCGCCGGCCACCGCAGGCGCCACCGCCGCGGCTGCCGCTCCGGCCAAGCGCTCCTGGCTCGGGCCCATCGCCGGTCTCGCCGCGGGCCTGGGCCTGGCCGCGTTGATGAGCCACCTCGGCATGGGGGAGGCCTTCGCCAACTTCCTGATGCTGGCCCTGCTGGCGGTGGCAGCGATCTTCGTCATCCGCTTCCTGATGCGCCGCTTCGGCGGCACCGCGCAGCGCTCGGCGCCCTCACTGGCCACTGCCGGCGGCCCGCAAGGCGCATGGCGTGAACAGCAGGACACCGCACCGGCGCGTGCGGCCGAGCCGGCACCTGCACCGGCAGCGGCACAGCCCATGGCCTTCACCCCGGCGTCCGCTGATGTGTCGGTCACCGGGCAGCCCCTGCGGCCCCTGGGCGGCGCGGATGCGACCGAGTCCACCTCGGCCGCAGCACCAGCAGCCGCCGTCGGACTGCAACTGCCCGAAGGCTTCGACCTGCCTGCCTTCGAGCGCGTGGCCAAGATGATCTTCATCCGCCTGCAGGCCGCCAATGACAAGCGCGACCTGGACGACCTGCGCCAGTTCACCACGCCCGAGCTGTTCGCTGCCCTGAAGATGGACCTGCTGGACCGCGGCGACGCCGCCCAGCACACCGAGGTGGAGCGCGTTCAGGCCGAGGTGGTGGACTTCGCCCGTGAGGAGGGGCGCCACATCGTGAGCGTGCGCTTCCAGGGCTTGATCCGCGAGGACAGCAGCGTGTCCGAGGCCTTCGACGAGCTCTGGCACCTGGTCAAGCCCGAGGCCGACGGCGCCGCCTGGGCCATCGCAGGCATCCAGCAGCCGCAGTGACGGCCCCCGGGGCCGCGCGCGACAGCGCCGCGGCCCCGCAGACGATCTTCCAGTGCCGCGCCTACCTGCGCCTGTGGGGGGCGCGGGTCGCCGGCGTGTCCGGCGGCCAGATGCTGATGGTGGCCATCGGCTGGCAGATGTACGAGCTCACCGGCTCGGCCTGGGACCTGGGCCTGGTCGGCCTGCTGCAGTTCCTGCCCTCTCTGGCCCTCATGCTCGTGGCCGGCCACGTGGTGGACCGGCATCATCGCGCGCGCATCGTCGCGCTGTGCCTGGCGCTGCAAGGGGGGGTGGCCGTGGTGCTGGCGCTGACGCCGGCGCAGGGCGCGGCCGGACTCGAAGGCCGCACCGTCCTGCTGTCGCTGTCGGTGGTGCTCGGGGCCGTCAAGGCCTTCCAGTGGCCGGCGCAGTCGGCGCTGGTGCCTCTTCTGGTGCCCAAGGCCCTGCTGCCCCGGGCGCTGGCCTTCAGTTCAGTCGGCCTTCAAGGCGCGATCATCGCCGGCCCGGCGATCGGCGGCTTCGTCTTCGTGGCCGGGGCCCACGCGGTCTATGCCACCTGCGCTGCGCTGTTCGCGGTGGCGATGGGGCTGTGCCTGACGATCCGACACCCGCCACCGCCCAAGGCTGAGCCGGCCAGTCTGGACACCTTGCTGGCGGGCGTGCGCTTCATCCGCTCGCACCCCGTCGTGCTGGGCGCGATCTCGCTGGACCTGTTCGCCGTGCTGCTGGGCGGGGCCACGGCCTTGCTGCCCATCTACGCCAAGGACATCCTGCACGTGGGCCCCTGGGGGATGGGGCTGTTGCGCGCGGCGCCGGCGGTGGGCGCGCTCATCATGTCGCTGGTACTCACGCGCTGGGCCATCCAGCGCTCCACGGGCCCGAAGCTGTTCGCGGCGGTGGCCGTCTACGGCGCGGCTACGGTTGTCTTCGGCGTGTCCGGGGAGTTCTGGCTGTCGATGCTGGCGCTGGGCATCACCGGCGCGGCCGACATGGTCAGCATCGTGGTGCGCCAGACCCTCGTTCAGCTGGAGACGCCTGATGCGATGCGCGGCCGCGTCAGCGCCGTGAACTCGGTGTTCATCGGTGCGTCCAACCAGCTGGGAGAGTTCCAGTCGGGAGCCGCCGCCGCGGCCATCGGCCCGGTAGGGGCCGTGGTCGTCGGCGGGGTGGGCTCGATCGCCGTGGCCCTCACCTGGTGGCGTTGGTTCCCGCAGCTGGCTCGGCGGGATCGCCTTCTCGAGGCAGCTTCGGCGCCGTGCGCACGCTGAGCACCATGGTGCCGGCCAGGATGGCCACGACCACGCCCAGCGACACCGCCACCGGAATCTTGAAGATGTCGATCAGCATCATCTTCGTGCCGATGAAGATCAGGATCACCGCCAGGCCGTAAGTCAGCAGGTGGAACTTCGCCGCCACCGCCGCCAGCAGGAAGTACATCGCGCGCAGGCCGAGGATGGCGAAGATGTTGCTGGTCAGCACGATGAACGGGTCCATCGTGATGGCGAAGATGGCGGGGATGGAGTCCACCGCGAAGATCACATCGGTCAGGCCTACCAGCGCGATGACCATCAGCAGCGGGGTGGCGATGCGCTTGCCGTTCTCCACCGTGAAGAACTTCTCCCCGTCGAAGCCCTTGCTCACAGGCATGAGGCGGCGCAGCAGCTTGAGCGCCGGGTTGGACTCGAGGTCGTTCTCCTTGCCCGCCGCCCACCACATCTTGATGCCGGTAAGGATGAGGAAGGCACCGAAGACGTACAGCACCCAGTGGAACTCGGCGATCAGCCAGGAGCCCGCCAGGATCATGAGGGTGCGCAGCACGATGGCGCCGATGATGCCGATCATCAGCACCCGCTTCTGGTACTCCGGCGGCACCGAGAAGTAGGTGAAGATCATCAGGAACACGAAGATGTTGTCCACTGCCAGGCTCTTCTCGATGAGATAGCCGGTGAGGAACTCCATGGCCTTGGTGTTGGCGACGGCCGCGCCGTGGTCTTGCGCCACGGCCCACCAGAACAGGCCGTTGAAGGCGAAGCTCAGGGCCACCCAGACGATGGACCAGTTCAGCGCCTCCTTGACCGAGACGGCATGCGCGCCCTGCTTGCGCAGGACGACGAAGTCGACGAACAGCGCGACGAGGACCGACGCGACAAAGAATATCCACAGCCAAAGCGGCGCAATCGTGTCCATGACGACACTCCTTCAGACGAGTTGCGAGGGGAGAACTCGTCGAAAGGTCTTGCGGGGGGTGTCCCTGCGGTCCCGGGAGACTGGCGGGCGCCAGGCTCCGTATTGACGGGGGGCCGCGGCAGCGGGCGCTGCGTGCTACTCCCCTTTCGACGGCGCGGATGATAGGGAGGTCGGCAAGACCACGCACTTTGAAGGCCCTTGCGCATCCGCCTGCCGCGCACCCAGACGCGGGGCCCGGCTAAGCTGCCCGCATGGAGCGCGACTTCGTCCTGCACGCCGACAACCACCTGGTGGTGGTGGACAAGCCTGCGGGCTTGCCTTCGGTGCCCGGACGCACACCTGAGTTGCAGGACTGCGCGGCCTCGCGGGTGCAGGCGCTGTGGCCCGATGCGATGGTGGTGCACCGGCTGGACATGGCCACCTCGGGGCTGCTGGTGCTCGCCCGCGGCGCTGAGGTGCAGCGCAGCCTGTCGGCCGCCTTTGCCAGCCGCACCGTGCACAAGCGCTACGTCGGCTTGGTGGCCGGCGAGCCTTCGCAGGATGCCGGCGAGATCGACCTGCCCATCGGTGCCCACTGGCCGGACCGCCCACGGCGGCGCGTCGACACCGTTTCCGGCAAGCCCTCGCTGACCCGCTGGCGCGTGCTGCAGCGCGAAGGCGGCCGCGCGCGGCTGGAGCTCGAGCCGGTCACCGGCCGCACGCACCAGCTGCGCGTTCACCTCGCGGCCATCGGCCATCCGCTGATGGGCGACACCCTGTACGCGCCCGAGTCCGTGCAAGCTGCTGCGCCTCGCCTGATGCTGCATGCCCGCCAGCTGCGCCTGCCCCACCCGACCGACGGAGCGCTGCGCACTTTCGACAGCCCGCCGCCGTTCTGAGCCGAAGGCGTCGGTGACGACGACCGCCCACAGCAGGCCACGCGCGTATCCTTTGAACCCATGAACACGCCACAACCCGTCACCATCCTCACCGGCGCCTCCCGCGGGCTGGGCCTGGGCATCGCCCAGGCGCTGCTGGCGCGCGGCCACCGCCTGCTCACCCTGCAACGCACGCCGAGCGCCGAGCTCGCGACGCTGGCGGCCGACAAGGGCCTGCAGATCGAGCAGTGGTCGGTCGACCTCACCGACCCGCTGCCGGTGGCGCAGCGCCTGCAGGCCTGGGTGGCCGCGCTGCCGCGCGGGGGCATCGCCGCGCTGCACCTCATCAACAACGCCGCGCTGCTGGTGGAGCCCGGTCCGCTGTCACGCGCCGACCTGCAGGGCGTGAGCGCGGCCACGCGCGCCAGCCTGGAGGCGCCGCTGCTGCTCACCGCCGCCTTTCTGGCGGGCAGCACCGACGTCACCGCGCCGCGCAAGGTGCTGAACATCTCCTCGGGCCTGGGCCGCTTCGCGATGGCCGGCTCGGCGGTGTACTGCGCCGCCAAGGCCGGCATGGACCACTACAGCCGCGCCGTGGCGCTGGAGGAGGCTGAACACACAGGCGGCGCGAAGATCGTCTCTCTGGCCCCGGGCGTCATCGACACCGACATGCAGGTGCAGCTGCGCGGCGCCGACCCGAAGGCCTTCTCCAGCCAGAGCCGCTTTGCGACGCTGAAGGACAAGGGCCAGCTCGACAGCCCCGAGGCCGCCGCTGCCAAGGTGGTGGGCTGCCTGGAGCGCGCCGACTTCGGCGCGCAGACCATCGCCGACGTGCGCGACGCGGGCTGAAGCCGCTTAGGGCCGCTCAGGCCGGCTGCAGGCTGCCCGGCCGCGACTGCGGCTGCCTGGCCACGCCCTGGAAGGCGAAGTCCACTTCCGGCTGCTTGCCGCTGACGATGAGCGCGATGCTCTTGCCTGAGCCGCAGGAGTGCGTCCAGCCCAGGGTGCCGTGGCCGGTGTTGAAGAAGAGGTTCTCCACCTTGGAGCGACCGATGATGGGCAGGTTGCTGGGCGTGGCCGGGCGCAGGCCGGTCCAGAACTGGGCCTGCTCGGCGTCACCGGCGCCGGGGAACAGCTCCTCGACGCGGCGGACGATGGCCTCGCAGCGCACGCGGTTCAGGTCCCGGTCGTAGCCGTTCAGCTCCGCCGTGCCGGCGATGCGCAGGCGGTCGCCCAGACGCGAGAACACCAGCTTGTACTCGTCGTCGGTGAGCGAGACCTGGTGCGCCATCGACGCGTCCTTCACCGGCATCGTCACCGAATAGCCCTTGGCTGGGTAGATGGGCAGCTCGATGCCCAGGCTCTTGGCGTACAGCGGGCTCAGCGAGCCCATGGCCAGCACGTAGGCGTCGGCGCGCAAACGCTGGAAACGGCCCTCGCTGTCGGTGGCCTCCACGTGGTCGATGCGCCCACCCGCCTCGCGCAGCGCGGTGACGGTGTGGCTCATCAGGAACTGCACGCCGTCGATGCGGCAGCGCTCCACCAGTTCGCGGGCGAAGAGGTTGGCGTCGCCCGACTCGTCCTCGGCGGTGTAGGTGGCGCCGGCCAGCTGCGGGCGGATGTGGCGCAGCGCGGGCTCCAGCTTCACCGCCTCGTCGGCGGAGATCACGCGGCGGTCGCAGCCCAGTTCGCGCATCTGCGCGGCCGGGGCCTCGGCGCCGTCGAACTCCTTCTGGCTGGTATAGAAGTGCAGGATGCCCTGGGTGCGCTGGTCATACGCGATGTCGCGCTCGCGGCGCAGCTGCTGCAGCATGTCGCGGCTGTAGGTGCCCAGGCGGACGATCTGCTCGATGTTGTGACGGGTGCGTGCCGGGGTGCACTCGCGCAGGAACTGCAGGCCCCACATCCACTGGCGGGCGTCGGCACGCAGGCGGAACAGCAATGGCGCGTCTTCCTTGCCCAGCCACTTCAGCACCTTCAGCGGTGCGCTGGGGTTGGCCCAGGGCTCGGCATGGCTCACCGAGATCTGCCCGCCGTTGGCGAAGCTGGTCTCGGCCGCGGGGCTGGCCTGGCGGTCCACGACGGTGACGTCGTGGCCCTGCTGGCGCAGGAAGTAGGCGGAGGTGACGCCGAGCAGACCGGCTCCGAGGACGATGACTTTCATTTCGGTTCCTTCGTGACGACTGGGGTGTGGCAACGGGGTGCGGGAGGGATGGAAGGCATCGTAGAAACAGAAGGAATTGCCGTCCATTGCATTCTTTATTGATATTCAATGCGCCCGGCGTTATGCTTTTTGCATGACCCTCGTGCAACTGCGCCACCTCATCAAGCTGGCCGAGACCGGCTCGTTCCGCCGAGCGGCCGAGCTGAGCTTTCTCACCCAGCCGGCCTTCAGCCGCAGCATCAAGGCGCTGGAGGACGAGCTCGGCCAGCGCCTGTTCGACCGCCGCGGCTGGCGCAGCGAACCCACGCCCTTCGGGGAGGAAGTGCTGAACCGCGCGCGCCGCCTGGTGCAGGAGGCTGACCACCTCAAGGAGGACGCGCGGCGCATTCAGGAGGGCTTGACCGGCACCATCCGCGTGGGCCTGGGCTCGGGCCCCGGCGCCATCCTCACGCAGCCGCTACTGCGGCACATGGCGACGAACCACCCGCGCGCCCACCTGGAGCTGGCGCGCGCGAACACCTCGCTGCTGACGCTGGCGCTGCGCGAGCGCCGCCTGGATGCGCTGGTGGTGGACGCGCGCTCGCTGCCCCCGGCCGACGACATCGAGGTGCAGTCGGTGGCCGAGCTTCGCGGCGCTTTCCTGTGCCGCAGCGACCACCCGCTGACGCGCCGCGCCGCGCCACTGCGATTTGCCGACGTGCTGGCCTACCCGCTGGCCTCCACGCCACTCAGCGACGAGATCGGCCGCCTGCTGGTGGAGCGCTACGGCCCGAAGGCGCACCTGGACAAGTGCGTCACTTTGCGCAGCGAGGAGATCGCCGCGCTGGTGGCGGTGGCCGAGGTCACGAACGCGGTGGTGCTCACCACCCGCGCGGCCGCGCCCTCCCTGGTGGAGTTGGCGTTGCAACCCGCGCTGCAGGCCAATGCACGCTTCGCAGTGGTGACCTTGGCCGGCCGCTCCGAGCCGCCGCTGCTGCCGATGATCAAGGAGCTGATCGTGGGATGGCTCACGGAGTGAGCCAGCCTCACTTCAGATGGGCCTGCCTCACTTCATCCACTGCAACATCACCAGAGAGATCGACGGCACCATCACCAGCAGGCCCAGGCGCAGCACGTCGCAGGCGATGAAGGGCACGAGCCCGCGGAAGATGGTGCCCACGGTCACGTTGGGCAGGTTGGCCTTGAGCACGAACACGTTCATGCCGATGGGCGGCGTGATGAGCCCGATCTCGGTCAGCACCACCACGATGATGCCGAACCACACCAGGTCGAAGCCCTGGGCCACCAGCGTGGGCGTGAACAGCGGCACGAAGATGAGGATGATGGCCATCGAGTCCATCACGCAGCCCAGCACCAGGAACACCGCCAGGATGGCCAGCAGGATGCCCATCTTCGACAGACCGGAGCCCTGCACCAGATCCAGCAGCGCGTCGGCCAGCCCCGAGTAGGAGATGAGCTTGGCGAACAGCATGGCGCCGAACAGCACCACGTAGAGCATCACCGAGGTGCTGGCCGTCTCGACGAAGATCTCGCGAAAGCCCTTGCCCGTCAGGCGCCGCTGCACCGAGGCGATGATCAGCGCCATGCCCGCGCCGATGCCGCCGGCCTCGGTGGCGGTGAACACGCCCAGGTACAGGCCGCCGATGACGATGAGGAAGAGCAGGCAGAAGGGCCACACGCCCGACAGCGACTGCCACTTCTCGCGCGGCGACACGCGGTCGCCGCGAGGCGCCTCGTTGGGCTTGAGCAGCGCGGTGATGTAGACCGTGGCCAGGTACATCACCAGGCCCAGCAGGCCGGGCAGCACCGCGGCGATGAACAGGTGGCCGATGTTGGTCTGCGTCAGGATCCCGTAGATCATCAGGATGATGGACGGCGGAATCAGGATGCCCAGCGTACCGCCGGCGGCAATCGTTCCGGTGGCCAGACGGTCGGAGTAGCCGTAGCGCTGCATGCTGGGATAGCACACCTTGGCCATGGTGGCCGCCGTGGCGAAGCTCGAGCCGCACACCGCGCTGAATCCGGCGCAGGTGACGATGGTGGCCAGCGCCAGCCCGCCGCGCACCGCGCCCAGGAAGGCGTAGGCGGCGCGGAACAGGTCGTCCGAGATCCCGGTGCGCGACAGGATGTTGCCCATCAGGATGAACAGCGGTACCACGGCCAGCTCATAGGAGAACACCGCCTCCGACAGCGTCATCGGCACCAGGGTGCGCGCGACCTCGAAGCCGTTGAGCGAACCGATGCCCAGGAAGGACACCCCCAGCAGCGCGATGCCCAGCGGCACGCGCGCGAAGGCCAGCAGCAGCACGGCCAGCAACGCAATGAGTCCGAAAGTCATGATCCCTGCTCCGCGTTGGGTGAGGTGGCCGTGGCGTGGGCCTTGGCGTGCACCGGGCTGCGCACGAACAGCGCCGCCACCGCGGCCAGCGCGCAGGTGCCGCTGATGAAGTAGTAGGCCAGGCCGCGCGGAATGTTCAGCGCCTGGCTGACTTCCTTGATCTGGCTGGCCTCGCCGGCGGCGATGAAGTACTCGACGCTGATCACGGCAAAGGTCGCCGCGATCAGGGCATCCACGACACGGTGCCAGAACACAAAGCCCGGCTTGAGCAGCCAGGCGTCGAACAGGTCGATGCTCAGGTGCTCGCGCCGCGCCGTCAGCACCGGCAGACCGGCGAAGACGATGAGCGCCATCATGTGCTCGGTCAGGTCGTGCGCGCCGTACACGGGCTTGTCGAAGAAGCGCCGGCCGATGACGTCGACGAAAGTCAGCGCGACCATCACGAACAGGGTCACCACCAGCAGCGTTTCAACGGCCCGTTGGACGCGGGACAGGGTCGGGGTCATGTCGGTGTCTCCTCGCCTTGTCGTGCGACCCGTGACCCGCCCGGCGGCCGAAGCGCACGGGCGGGGACCTTTCGGCGCGACGCGGCGCTTTACTTCGCCAGAGACTTGTATTGCTGCTCGTAGAAGGCGAGCATGGCCTTGGGGTCCTTCACGCCGTAGGAGGTACCCTCGGCGACCCACTCGTTGAGCATGGTGGTGCGCACGGCGCCCACGCGGTCGAGCAGCGGCTTGGAGGGCTCGCTGAAGGTGTGGCCTGCGCCGCGCAGCTTGGCCTCGGCAGCCTTGTTCTGCTTGTCGAACTGCGCACCGAACAGGCGCGACAGCGCCTCGCCCGACACCTTGGCGATGGCCTCGCGGTCGGCCGCCGACAGGCGGTTCCACTTCGCCTCGTTCATGGCGATGAAGAAGGTGCCGTCGTAGAAGCCGCCAGGGATCCTGGTATGGAACTTCAGCTTGTCCTCGACGCGGAAGTTCACCACCGACTCCATGGAGTGCAGCGACGCATCGATGACACCGCTTTCCAGCAGTTCGTAGGCCTTGGGCGCCGGGGCGGCCACGGGGATGGCGCCCAGGTCTTCCAGCAGGCGCTTCTGGATCGGGCCACCCATGCGGACCTTCTGGTTCTTGAGGTCGTCCAGGGTGGTCACGGCCTTCTTGCCGTGGTTGATGACGCCGCCGCCCAGCATGCCCACGCCCAGCAGGGTGACACCCTTGAAGGCCTCGTTGTCCTTCAGGAAGCGGTTGTAGGTGTTCCACAGAGCCACCGAAGAAGCCTCGGCGTTGGAACCGGCGAACGGCAGCTCGGCGAACCACAGCGACTTGAAGCGGTCCGGCTCGTAGGTGAAGTTGCCCCAGGTGATGTCGGCCACGCCCTTGCGCGCCAGCTCGAAGTGCTGAGCTGGGCCGCCCACGGGCTTGGGCAGCGCCTTGACCGTGACACGGCCTTGCGTGACCTTGGCCACCTCGGCCATCCAGGGCTCGAGGATCTCGGTGGTCAGGAAGTGGGTGGGCGGCACCCAGTTCGAAAGCGACAGCGTGGTCTGCGCCTGGGCGGCAGGCATCATCGCCACGGTGGCCGCGACAAGGGCCACGGCAGACAGGAAGGTCTTGCGGTTGAGGTTCATGACAGTCTCCGTTGTGTGGTGAGGTGAATCGGTGTGTGAACCTTGAAGCGGGAAGGCCGGTCGCTTGGGCACTGAGCGTGAGAGGGCGACGGCTTTTCTCAAGGCGCCGCGGGCGCGAGCCAGGCCTGCGCCAGGCGCACCCAGAAGGCGCAGCCCACGGCCACGTTGTCGTCGTTGAAGTCGTAGCCCGGGTTGTGGACCATGCAGGCCCCGGCGACGTTGCCGTCGGTGCCGTCACCGTTGCCCACCAGCAGGTAGCAGCCGGGCACCTTTTCCAGCATGAAGGCGAAGTCCTCGCTGGCGGTCAGGGGCGGGGCCTGCAGGTTGACGCGATCGGCGCCCACCAGTTCGGTGGCCACCTGCCGCGCCAGCGCGGTCTCGGCGGGCGTGTTCACCAGCACCGTGTAGCCGTCGCGCCAATCCACCTCGGCGCGCAGGCCGAAGCTCTCGGCCTGGGCGCGGGCCACGGCGTGGATGCGCTCGCGCAGGCGCACGCGCACCTCGCGGTCCAGCGCACGCACGCTGAGCTCCAGCCGTGCCGAGGCCGGGATCACGTTGTTGGCCTGCCCGGCCTGCAGCGAGCCCACCGTCACCACCGCCGCCTGCAGCGGGTCGATGTTGCGCGAGACCACGGTCTGCAGCGCCATCACCAGGCTGGCCGCGCCCACCACAGGGTCCACCGCCTTGTGCGGCATGGCGCCGTGGCCACCGCTGCCATGCAGCGTGATGGTCACGTTGTCGCTGGAGGCCATGGCCGGGCCCTCGCGCAGCCACAGGTGGCCCTGCGGGATGCCGGGCATGTTGTGCATGGCGAAGACGGCGTCGCAGGGGAAGCGCTCGAACAGGCCGTCGGCCATCATCTTCAGCGCCCCGCCCGCGCCCTCTTCGGCGGGCTGGAAGATCAGATTCAGCGTGCCGTCGAAGGTGCCACTGTCGGCCAGGCGCTTTGCGGAGGCCAGCAGCATCGCGGTGTGACCGTCGTGGCCGCAGGCGTGCATGAGTCCGACGCAGGCGCTGGACCAGGGGCGTCCCGAAGCCTCCTGGATGGGCAGCGCATCCATGTCGGCGCGCAGGCCCAGGCGGCGCTGCGAGGTGCCGCGCCTGAGTTGACCCACCACCCCGGTGCCGCCCAACCCGCGGTGGACCTCGTAGCCCCAGGAGGCCAGCTTGGTGGCCACCAGTTCCGAGGTGCGGTGCTCCTGGAACGCCAGTTCAGGAAAGCGGTGGATCTCCCGGCGCAGGGCGACGAATTCGTCGACCTGCGGCAGCAGCGATTCGAGCATGTGTCCCATGATCGCCTTCTTGCCTCGTTGTCTCGCCGATCCGGGGATGCCGCTCTTTGACGTTGTTCAGGTCGCAGCGGGCGCTTACTGAGCTTCGAGCTTGATGCCCTTGGCGATGGCACGGAATCGTGCGGTCTGGCGCTCGTATTCCTTCTGCGCGTCGGCCACCGACAGCATGGGCGGGACGCGGCCGCCCAGGTCTTCCAGCTTCTTGCGAGCCTCGGGGTCGTTCATCGCGGTGGCGAGGTTCTTGTTGAGAGCGGCCACCACCGACTCGGGCGTGTCCTTGCGCACGAAGTAGCCGGTCCAGGTGTCGAAGGCGAAGTCCTTGACCGACTTGCTCTCGTTGATGCTGGGGTACTTCTCCAGGAACTTCGCCTCGGGCTTGCCCGGCTGGGCCATGGTGGCGAGCACCTTGAACATGCCCTGGTCGACGAAGCCCGGCAAGCGGGAATCGACCACGAAGAAGGCCACGTCGACCAGATTGCCCGCCAGATCCTGCTGGGCCGGGGCGAAACCCTTGTAGGGCACGTGGGTCATCTCGGCGCCGATGGTGTGCGCGAAGTGCGCGCCCACCACGTGATAGAACGATCCGACGCCCACGCTGGCGTAGGTCAGCGGCTTGCCGGCGGCGGCCGACTTCTTGGCTAGGGCCACCAGCTCGTCGACGTTGTTGGCGGGCAGTCCCTTGCGCGCCAGCACGGCCATCGGGAAGCTGCCGATCATCTGGACCATGCGCCAGTCCTCGGACTTGTACTTGACCGACTGCATGGCCATCGGCGCCAGGACCAGCTCATTGGGCGAGCCCTGGTAGACGATCTGGCCATCGGCCGGCGAGTTCAGCACCTTCTGCGCCGCGATCGAGCCCGCCGCGCCGCCGAGGTTGTCGACGATGACCATCTGGCCAGCAGCCTTGGCGAAGGGCTTTTCCACCATGCGGGCGATCACGTCGGACAGGCCGCCCGCCGGATAGGGCACCAGCAGCGTGATGGGCTTGTTCTGCGCGAATGCGGCACCGGCCAGCAGGGTGCCGGCGGCCAGGGCGACGCCTCGGGCGAGCAGGCTGCGACGGGTGGCGGTCTTGAGTGAGCTCATGGGGTGTCTCCTGGGTCGTCGGGTGGGGTTCAGTCGAGGTGTGCTGAACTGGCCGGGATCCTAGGGACGGGACTTTTTCAAGTCCAATGCATCTTTTTCAGATAAAAGATGCATTCAGCGCATTGAAGAGGCGCGACCTTGCCGGGAAAGCCAGGGAAACCCCGGCAGATCAGGAAGGATCAGGCGGGGCCCTCAGCAGGGGGCCCGTCACCGGCTCAGTTCAGCTCCACCAGGCGGCCACGTCGGCCTTGAGCTGCCGCAGGTCGGGCTCGCGGGTGTACATCATGTGGCCGGCGTCGTAGTAGCGGTGGGTGACGCGGGCCATCACCGCGGCCGGCACATCGAGCTGCGCGAGCGACCAGTCGGTGGCGCTGTAGGGCGTGCCCAGGTCGTAGCGACCGCTGGCCACGAACACCTTCAGGTGCGGGTTGCGCCGCAGCGCGCGTGCCAGGTCGGGCGTGGTGCAGGCGTAGCCGTTGCCCTGGGCCTTGCCGCGGTTCCAGTTCCACTTCTCGCCGACCTCGGGGTTGATGGCGTGGTAGTCGGACTCCAGGCGCAGCCCCAGCGTGGTGGCGAAGTAGTCCTGCGCCGCCATGCCGTAGGGCCCGGCGATGGCGTCGATGCCAGGGTCGAACTCCCACTGCCGCGAGCGCGTGGCGCCCATGGGCCCGGTGACGCGCGACTCCAGCCGGCCGACGATGCGGCCCTGCGGGCGCATCGCCTCGAAGAAGAAGGTCTCGTCGCGGATGCGCAGGTGCTGGTGCTCGATCAGGTCGCGCGGCAGCCCGGTCAGCTCAGACAGGCGCCGCGCCATGCGGCCCCGGCGCTGCGAGCTCAGGCGGCCGCCGGCGTGCAGGGCGGCCAGGTACTCGCCGTCGGCGTACTCCTGGGCCGCCTCGCGCGCGGCCTGGGACGACTGCGCGAGACGCCCCTTGAGCAGCCCGTGGTACTGGGCGGTGTTGGCGAAGGCCGGCAGGAACAGCGTGTAAGGCAGGTCGTGCGCCGGGCCGAAGACGATGGCCTGCAGGTCCATCGCACACGACACCAGGATCACCCCCGACAGCGCCACGCCCGCCGCCTGCAGCGCGTCAGCCATGGCCGCGCCGCGCGTGGTGCCGTAGCTCTCGCCGCACAGCAGCACGGGCGAGCCCCAGCGCTGGTGGCGGCCCAGCCAGCGGCGGATCACCTCGCACAGCGCCTGCACGTCGCCGTCCACCGACAGCAGCTTCTTGCGCGCCTCGTCGCCCGAGGCCAGCGACCAGCCGGTGTGTGGCGGGTCGATGAACACCAGGTCGAAGTGCTCGAACCAGCTCTGCGGGTTGTCCACCACGCCGTAGGGCGGCGCGGGGGCGTGGCCGTCATCCTGAATGACCACACGCTTGGGGCCGAGTGCGCCCAGGTGCAGCCACAGCGAGGCCGAGCCCGGCCCGCCGTTGAAGGCGAAGCACACCGGGCGCGAGGCCGCCTGCACGCCCTTCTTGAGATAGGCGGTGGTCAGCACGGCGGCCTGCGGCGGCGCGCCCACGTCGGCCAGGCCGCCGCCGGTCACCGGCACGAAGGCCGCGTGCACCTCGTAGGCGTGGGCCTGGCCACCCAGGGTGACCGAGCCCTCGCTGCGCGCGGGGTCACGCGCGAGCAGGCGCTCCACCGCCTCGCGCTGGCGGCGCATGGCGTCGGTCTCGGTGGCAGAAGGCGCCGGGGCGGGGGCTGCGGGTGCGGGGGTGTCGCTCATGGGGTGCGGGGGTGGTCAGGATGGCGATGAAAGCAGTTGCGCGAAGCGCTGCACGTCGACGTTGCCGCCGGAGATGAGCACGCCCACGCGCGCGCCGCGCAGGTCGGGCAGGCCCTCGGCACGCGAGAACAGGGCTGCGGCGCCCAGGCAGCCGGTGGGCTCGACCACCATCTTCATGCGCTCGGCGAAGAAGCGCATCGCTTGCACGAGTTGCGCGTCGCTCGCGGTGACGATGCCGCGCACCAGACGCTGGATGACGGGGAAGGTGAGCTGCCCGCTGTGCTGGGTCTGCGCACCGTCGGCGATGGTGGCGGGGGTGTCGATGTGCACGATGCGGCCTTCGGCCAGGCTGCGCTGCGTGTCGTTGCCGGCCTCGGGCTCCACGCCCCAGACCTGCACCTCGGGCAACAGGTGGGTGGCCGCCACGGCGCACCCCGAGATGAGCCCGCCGCCGCCCACGCACACCAGCAACGCGTCCAGGCCGCCGCCGTCCAGCTCGCGCACCTGCTCCACCAGTTCCAGCGCCGCCGTGCCCTGCCCCGCCATCACGTGCGCGTGGTCGTAGGGGGGCACCAAGGTCATGCCCCGGTCCTGCGCCAGGCGCCGGCCGATGGCCTCGCGGTCTTCGGTGTAGCGGTCGTAGAGCACCACCTCGCTGCCCGCCATGCCCTGCTGGTAGCCGCGCGTGGCCGCCAGCTTGGCAGCAGGCGCGTCGCGCGGCATGACGATCACGCTGGGCATGCCCAGGATGCGCGCCGACAGCGCCGTGGCCTGGGCATGGTTGCCCGAAGAGAAGGCGATCACGCCGCGCTCACGCTGCGCAGGGTTGAACTGCGCCAGGGCGTTGAAGGCACCGCGGAACTTGAAGGCGCCCATGCGCTGGAAGTTCTCGCACTTGAAGAACACGCGCGCACCGGTCAGCTCGTCTGCCGTGCGCGAGGTCAGCACCGGGGTGCGGTGGGCGTGGCCCTGCAGGCGCTGCGCCGCAGCAGCCACGTCGTCGAAGGTGATCGCCAGGGTCATGACCCATTCTCCTTTGCCGCGCCTTGCTCCCTTTGCCGCAGTTCGGTCTTCAGCACCTTGCCGTAGGCGTTCTTGGGCAGCGCATCGACGAAGTGCCAGTCCTTGGGGCGTTTGTATCGGGCCAGGTGGTCCAGGCAATGGGCCTGCAGGGCTTCAGTGATGGCTTGCCGGGCGCTGGCGTCATCGCCCGCCGCGCCACCCGGCGCCTGCGCCCGCAGCACCACCCAGGCCACCAGCGCCTCGCCCCACTGCGCATCGCGCCGGCCGACCACCGCCACCTCGGCCACGGCCGGGTGCTGCAGCAGCACCTCCTCGATCTCGCGCGGGTAGACGTTGTGGCCGCCGCAGATCACCAGGTCCTTGCTGCGGTCCAGCAGGGTGAGAAAGCCGTCCTCGTCCAGGCGGCCTACGTCACCGGTCCACAGCCAGCCGTCGCGAATGGCTGCAGCCGTGGCCTCGGGCTGGTTCCAGTAGCCGGCCATCACCACCTCGCCTCGCACGCACACCTCGCCCACGCCGCCGGGCGGCAGGGCGCGCCCGGCCTCGTCGCGGATGCTCACCTCCACCATGGGCTGCGCATGGCCCACCGAGGCCACGCGCTCGCGCCAGCGCGGGTGGCCGCAGTCCTCGATCACGGCCTTGGGCAGCACGGAGATGGTCATAGGGCTCTCGCCCTGGCCGTAGATCTGCGCCAGGTGTGGGCCCAGCGCCTCGCGCGCGGCCTCGAAGTCGGCCACGTACATCGGCGCCCCGCCGTAGACGATGGTGGCCAGGCCGTCCAGCGGCGGACGGTGCTCGCGCGCGTGCGCCGCCAGCCGGTTGACCAGCGTGGGCGCGGCGAAGAAGGAGGCGTGGCGCCAGCGCGAGGCCAAGGCAAAGACCTCGCCCTCGTCGAAGGAGGCCGAGCGCGGGATGACGTTCACGCCGGCGTTCATCACATAGGGCAGGTGGTACAGGCCGCTGCCGTGCGACAGCGGCCCGGGGTGCAGGCAGGCGTCGCCCGGGGCCACCGCCTGCACCGTGGCCACGTAGGCCATCGAAGCCCAGCGCAGGTTGCGGTGGGTGAGGGTCACGCCCTTGGGTTGGCCGGTGGTGCCGCTGGTGTAGAACAGCCATGCGGCGTCTGACTCGTCGCGCTGCGCAGGCTCAGCCAGCGGCGCGTGGCCGTCGCCCGCCGGCGCTCCGTCGATCAGCGTCACCCCCTCGGGCGCAAAGGGCTGCAGCGCTTCGCGATGCACGGTGTCCACCACGCAGACCTTGGCGCCGCTGTGGCCGAGGATCCAGGCCACCTCGCGGCCGTGCAGACGGGCGTTGATCGGCACCACCACCGCACCCGCCCACCAGGCCGACCACATCGCCAGCAGATAGCCTGGCGCATTGGCCATGAACAGGGCCACGCGCTCACCGGGGGAGATGCCGCGGGCCTGCCAGGCCGCGGCCGTGCGCGCCGCCCCTTCGGCGAACTGCGCATAGGTCCACAGCACCTCCTGGCCCTGGGCCACGGCAGCGCGGGTGCCGTGGACGCGGCCCGCGTCACGCAGCCACAGCGCCAGGTTCATCGGTGCGACACGCCGCCGGGCCGAGGCTGCAGGCGGCTCATCCCGCCGCGCGCTGCCGTGCCAGCGCGGCGCCCTGCGCCAGGGCCTTCAGCTTGGCCTCGGCCACGGCGCGGTCCATCGGTGCCAGGCCGCAGTTGGTGCAGGCGATCAGCCGCCCGCCCGGCACGTACTGCAGCGCGCGGCCGATGGTGTCGGCCACCTCCTCGGGCGTCTCCACCACATCGCTGGCCACGTCGATCACGCCGACCATCACGTCCTTGCCCTTGAGCAGCGCCATCAGCTCGGCCGGCACCTGCGAGTGGATGCACTCCAGGCTCACCTGGTCGATGGAACTGGCCGCCAGCGCGGGAAAGACCTGCTCGTACTGGCGCCACTGCTCGCCCAGGGTCTTCTTCCAGTCCACATTGGCCTGGATGCCGTAGCCGTAGCAGATGTGCACGGCGGTGGTGCAGCTCAGCCCCTGCGCCGCGCGCTCCAGCGCCTTGACACCCCAGTCGGCCGCGTCGGCCATGTAGACGTTGAAGGCCGGCTCGTCGAACTGCACCACGTCGATGCCGTCGGCCTGCAGCGCCAGCGCCTCCTGGTTGAGCAGTTCGGCAAAGGCGAAGGCCATCTTCACGCGGTCGCCGTAGAAGCGGTCGGCCACCGTGTCCACGATGGTCATGGGCCCGGGCAGGGTGAACTTGGTGCGGCGCGCGGTGTGCGCGCGCAGGAAGCGCGCCTCGGCCTCGTGCACGCGGCCCTTGAGCTTGAGCGGCGCCACCACCTGCGGCACCATGGCCTTGTAGCGGTCGTTGCGGATGCCCATCTCGACCTTGTGCTCGAAGTCGATGCCCTCCACCCGCTCCAGGAAGCCGTGCACGAAGTGCTGGCGCGACTGCTCGCCGTCGCCGATCACGTCCAGCCCCGCGTCCTCCTGGGCCTTGATCCACAGCAGCGTGGCATCCAGCTTGGCCTGCGCGAGGTCGGCGCCCTCGGCCTTCCACTTCGGCCAGAGCTTGTGGGTCTCGGCCAGCCAGGCGGGTTTGGGCAGGCTGCCGGCGACGGCGGTGGGGAACATGGGGGTCTCCTGAGTGGGGCGTGCATCCTATCGCTGCACTGAAGGCCCTCTCACCGGCAAAGCAAGCGCCAGACAGGCGCCCGCGCCCTCCACATTGCGCGCATCGACGTGCCCGCCCCACGAGTCCAGGATGGCGCGGGCCAGTGCCAGGCCCAGGCCAGTGCCTTCGGGGCGTCCCGTCTGGAAGGGTTCGAACAGGCGGCCCAGCAAGGCCTGGGGCAAGCCTGGCCCGCTGTCGCTGATGCGCACGACCACATGGTCGGCGCCGTTGACGCGCTCCCGAACGACGGCCACCTCGACCCAGCGCGGGAAGGCAGTTGCGTCGAGGCCTCGAGCGGTCTGCCTCTCGATCGCCTCGAACGCGTTGGTGACGAGATTGAAGATCACGCGCTGCAGCATGACGCGGTTGGCGATCACGTTGATGCCCTCGATCTCGCGCTCATGGCTGTCGCGAAGCTCGATCCTGCGCTGCCGGGCCTCGGTCTGCAGCACGGGCAGGATCTCCCGGACGCTGCCCAGCACGTCGGTCGGCGCCACATCAGGGCGCTGTGAGGCGAAGAGTCTTCTGAGGAACTCCAGGATCGAGGTCACCCTCATGACCAGATCGAGCCCCTGTCCAACGGCGACTGAGCCCATGCGACCTGGGTTCTCTTCTGGCAAGGCGTCCGGCGCATCTCGCACCGCCTGCGACTCCAGGAGCGATCGCAGGGCCTGCATCGGCTGGCTCAGCTCGTGCACCAGGGAAGAATTGAGCATCGCCAGGCTGCTCAAGGCCGAGAAGCGCGAGCTCACGATCAGCATCTCGTCGCGCTGTCGCACGAGGTCTGCCAGTTCCTCGATGCGGGCCCGGGCGGCGTTTTCCCGCTCCTGCGCGCGCACCGCCAACTCAGCCTCCAGGCGACCACGTTCCCGCGCCTTCTCCAGCACGAACCCGAGGTAGCCGAAGCTGGCGAGCACGGCCAAGGCGAAGTTCGCGACATAGGCTGCGTTGGACAAAGTCGTGAACGACAGCAAAGGCAACTCGGCCCCCGTCAGGATGCCGTAGGCGACACGCAGGAGGTTGATCACCATCACGAACAGGACGCCCAGCGCCAGCGCCGCGAGACCCCGGCTGGGCCTGGCGCGGTTGATCCGCCGGATCAGGATGAGGATCC